>Ga0070668_100001383_pt1 | contig 17408 bp, 14 predicted proteins | sample KBSS43metaG_FD_64661 | JGI IMG/M metagenome (GOLD analysis project Ga0070668, IMG submission 64661) | Switchgrass rhizosphere microbial communities from Kellogg Biological Station, Michigan, USA - KBS S4-3 metaG | ecosystem: Host-associated > Plants > Roots > Rhizosphere > Soil ... | reverse complement strand
GACATGCCCCAGACGGCGCTGGAATTGCCGACGGTCTGGCGGGCCGTGCCGCTGAAATCGAGCTCGGCGCTGTCGCCCTTCACGGTCATGCGGCAGCGGATCGGGAACGGCCCATCGTCCACGCCGTCGTCATCCACGAAGTCCTCGGCCTCATAGACGCCGTCGGGGACGGCGCGCAGGGCGGCGCGCATCCGGGCTTCGCCATAGCTCAGCGTGTAGTCCATCGCCGCCAGCACGGTCTCGCGGCCATAGCGCTCCACCAGCTTGAGCAATTCGCGTTCGCCGATCAGGTTGGCGGTGTGCTGCGCACGCATGTCGCCCAGCACCAGCTCGGGCGCACGCGTGCCGTCCAGGATGAGGCTGTGGGTGCTCTTCACCGCCACGCCCTCGCGATAGAGCAGCATCGGCGGAAGGCGAAGGGTCGTCTCCTCCATGATCGTGCGGACGGAGCCGCCCACCGGCCAGCTTCCAGGACTGGCGCCGCCCACGTCGACCCAGTGCGCCCGCGTCGCCACCACGGCCAGCAAGCCGTGGTCGTCAAAGACGGGCCGGGCCAGGGTCACGTCCGGACAGTGGTTTCCGCCGCGGAATGGATCGTTGAAGACGAGCTCGTCGCCAGGGCGCAGCGCCTCCACCCCGAACTCGAGCAGATTCTCCCGCACGCCAAAATGGCTGACGACCGTGAGCACCGGGACGCCGGCCGCGCACGCCACCAAATCCAGCCCGGCGTCCGGCGGCGAGAAGATGCCGCAAGCCAGGTCCCGCAGGTCGCGCACCACCAGCGAGAATGCGGTGCGCTGCATGCCGTATTCCATGTTGCTGGTGATGCTCACCAGGGAGTTGCGCAGCACCTCGTTGGTGATCGGGTCGCTCGTCCGCTTCAGCATCACGCCACCTTCCGAATCCTGATGTTCCCGAACTCGTCGATCCGCGCCTGGTCCTGGCGCGACAGGGTCGTCGTCGCAGTTCGCTGGATGATCAGCGCCGGCCCGTCGATGACGTTTCCAGCGAGCAGCCGGTCGCGATCGTAGACCGGCGCGAGTTGCTCACGAAGTCCCTCGTCGTCGCGCAGGATCAGAGGCCGCGTCTCGAGCAGCGCCTCGGGGACGGGCTCGCGCCCGCCCGCGGGAATCCGGCTCATCGCCGGCCGCTCGCGGCGGCCGACCGCGGCCACCCGCAGGGTCGAGACGCGGATCGGCATGTTGAGGCGTATGCCCCAGTTCTTTTCGTAGGCGGCGCCGAACCACTCGGGGCCCTGCGCCATGTCGGCACTCTCATAGGCCCGCCGCGGCAGCTCGCAGGCCGTGTCCCACGTCTGGCCCATGTACATACCGTCCATCCAGCGCACGTAGGAGATGTCGCCTTCCGGAACCCCCTGCCCCATCAGGAAGGCGCGCGCCTCGGCCTCCAGGTCGTCGAACACGGCGGTCAGCTCCGCCGCGCCGATCTCGCCCAGCGGGCGCACGACCGAGCGCCCAACTTCGGTGCGGTAGTCGCTGGCCAGCAGGCCGAGGGCCGAGAACTCGCCCGGCCAGCGCGGAATGAGCACCTCGGCGACGCCGAGCTCGCGCCCGAGGGCCGCCCCGTGCGAGGGGCCGTTTCCGCCAATCGCCACCAGGGTATAGTCCGCCGGGTGGCGCCCCTTGAACACCGAGATGTTCCGCAGCGCGCCCGCCATGTTGATTTCCATGATGGTGATGATCCCGTCGGCGGCGGCCTCGATCGACAGGCCGAGCGGCTCGGCCACCTGAGCTACGGCCCTTCGCGCCGCCTCCAGGTCCAGCATCTTGCCGCCGCCGAGGAACCGGTCCGCAAGCAGCGTGCCGCGGATCAGGTGCGCGTCGGCCACCGTGGGCGCCGCGCCGCCGCGGCCGTAGCAGGCCGGGCCCGGCGTCGCGCCGGCGCTCTGCGGCCCGACCCGCAAGGCGCCGCCGCTGTCGATCCAGGCGATGCTGCCGCCCCCGGCGCCGATCGACGTCACCTCCACCGCCGGCAGGCCGAGGAAAAGGTCCTGCTCGATCTCGTATTCCCGCGTCACGGGCGCGACCAGGTCGGTGACGATGGAGACGTCCGCCGTGGTGCCGCCGATGTCGATGAGCATCAGGTTGCGGTCGCCGGTCGTCTCGCCCAGGAAGCAGGCCGCGCGCACGCCGGCGACGGGACCTGAGTACATCGTTTCGATACCGCGCCCGCGCGCGCCCTCGGTGGTGGCGAATCCGCCGTCGACCTTCATCACGGTGAACAGGCCGGCGAAGCCTTGCTCGCGCAACCGCTTCTCCATCTGCGCCAGGTAGGCGTCGACGCGCGGCGAAACGTAGGCGTTCACCGCCACCGTCGTGGTGCGCGAGAGTTCCCGGAAGGCGGGAAAGATTTCCGTAGAGGTGAAGACCGCGAGGTCCGGAAAGTGGCGGCGGATCAAGGCGGCCGTCCGCTGCTCATGGGTCGGATTGATGTAGCTGTTGAGGTAGGCGACGGCGATGCTCCGTGCGCCGTCCTCGCGGAGAGCTGCGGCTTCGCGCAGGATTTCGGCCTCATCCAGCTCCACCAGCACCGAGCCGTCGAACATGATCCGCTCGGTGATCGGCCGGCGCCAGTTCCGGGGGATCAGCGGCTTGACCTGGTGCGGCCGGCGGCTGGTGAGATCCCAAAGCTGGTCGATGTCCCGCAGGCCGGTTCCCATGTCCAGGATGTCGCGATGGCCGCGCGTACACAGAAGCGCCGTCGGCGCGCCGGTTCGCGTCACCACCGCATTGATCCCCACGGTCGCGGCGTGGCTGAAGACGCTGATCTCGGAGGGCGCGCAGTCGATCTGCGCCAACAGTTCCTGGATCGAAGATGGATCCTCCGGCCGCGACCAGGTCTTGGCGGTCTTCAGCTCTCCCGTGCGCTCGTCCACGCAGAAGAGGTCCGTGAAGGTCCCGCCGATGTCGATGCCGACGCGCAGATGGGCCATTCGGCTCACGCCGGCTTCGACGGCGGCGTGCGGTCGGCCCGCCAGTTGATCACCGGCGTCGGAATTCCCGCCGGCAGGTTCGGCAGCATCGGCGAGACGATGTAGACGGCGTTGATGTCCTCCATGGTGATGAGGACGCGCTCCGCATCCTCCATGGAGTCGATCATCGGCTGGCGCCGATCCACGTCCGGATCGTTGTCCCGGAACGTCTTGTGGGAGAGGGCGATATTGGCCTCCCGGATCCGGGTCTTGTCGTGGCTGATCGCCGCGCGGCCGACGAGGGTGATGCAGCCCAGCAGCTCGGGGCGCGGAATGTTGTTGTGATAGATGATCGAAAAGCCCGGATGCTCCTGCAGCCGCTTGATCTTCGCCGCGTTCGGCCGCGAGACGATGTGGATCTTTCCGTGCAGGTACGAAAAGCCCATCACCGAGCAGAACGGATTTCCGTGCCGGTCGATGTGGGCCATCGTCAGCAGCGGATGGGCGTTCGCATTGTCGAAAGCCTTGTCAATCAAGGCGGCAGGAAAATGGTCGAGCCGGATCTGCTCCGGCATCGACTTCTCGCCATCGCCGTGTTTCGGCAGGTTTTCCGCCGCGAACCCTTCGAGGATCGCGCCGAAGTTCTCGAGTCCGTAGGCCATGCGTCACCTCCCGTTACGAATATTGTCCGACACCATCTTCAGCGTTCGCCGCCGAACCGCCAGGTCAGCTCGACGCCGTAGGTCTTCGGGTCGCCGATGAAGATGCTGTTGAACCCCAGCTGGGTATCCAGCGCGATCGCACTCTTCCGGTAGTATTTGTTGGTCAGATTGCGGCCATAGACCGCCAGCTCGGCGTTGATCGCCTTCACGTCCAGAGCGACCCGGGCGTCGAGCAGGCCATAGCCCTTCTGGGTGATCTGGTCGCGGCTGAAGGCGAAGGGCTGCAGGGCGACCTTGCTTTGCCAGCGCCAGTTGACGTTGGCCCGCGCCTCGCCGAGCTCGGTCGGGACCGCGTAGGTCGCGCCTATCGAATAGGTCCACTTCGGGAACGGGAAGGGTTCATCGGTGCGATCGCCGGTCAGGTCGACGAAGCGGTCGTACTTGCCCTTGGTGTAGGCGGCTGAACCGTTCAGGCGCAGGCCTTCGAGGACGACCACCTGGCCTTCGACTTCGCCGCCGTAGATCTTGCCCGAGGCGGCGTTGGTGACCGCCTGGGTCACGCCGCCCGGCAGGGTGATCAGCCGCTGGATATCCTGGTAGTCCGTGTAGAAGATCGAGGTGTTGAGACGGACGCGACGGTCGAACAGATCGGCCTTCTCACCGACCTCGTACTGCGTGGCCTTCTCAGGCTGGAAGGGCTCGTAGCTGAGAGGTTGCGCGAAGGAGCCCCGGACGTTCTGACCGCCGCTGACGAAGCCCCGGCTGATCTTGGCGTAGACCAGCACATCGGGACTGATCTTGTAGTCGACCGAGCCCAGCCACGACACATTGTTGAACTTGTTGCTGAAGGACCGGCTGCAAGCGTTCCTCGCAGCGTCGGAGAACAGCGGCGCCGCCAGCGGGGCCCCGGTCGCCAGGCACGTGAACTGGTCCCGATTGTGCGACACCATCGAGCGATTCTCGTGCGTGTAGCGCAACCCCCCGGTCAGGGTCAGGCTCGGCGTCAGCTCGTAATTGGCCTGGCCGTAGGCCGAGAGGTTCTTGTTCACGACGTCGCCGTCGGACGAAATGCTCGGATTGTTCGGATTCAACAGCGGGATCGCGTTGGCGCTGGAGAACTCGTTGCCCTTCTCGCGGCTGTAGTAGCCGCCCGCGACCCAGTTTAGCCGGTCATAGTTTCCGAGCAGCTGGACTTCCTGGCTGTAGAAGTCGTCGTGTTGCTTGATATTGGAGTTCAGCCAGACGAAGCCGGTTCCGTCGTAGCCGGAGACGCGATCGCTGCGCAGATACCGGTAGCCGCTGATCGACTTCAGGGTGAGGTTGTCGTTGATCTCGTAGGTCATCGTCGCGCCGACGCCGCCCACGCGGTTTCGGTCGTAGCCGCGGATCAGCTGGTTGTTGTCGTAGCCGCCGGGACGGGTGTTGCGTGCGTTGATCGCGGCGAGCGTGGTGGCGAAGCTCGATGGCGCCGCCGGATTGAGCCCCAGCTCGAAGAGGGCCTCGAGCGTCGCGAATCCCCCCGGTACGCCCAGGATGTTGGCCGGCGCATTGGCCGGCAGGAGGCCGCCGAGCTTGGTGATGTTGTCGCCGTTGCGGATCCAGGTCATGTCGCCGGTCACCGAGACGGTGAGCTCCTCGGTCGGCTTCAAAAGCAGGCTGGCCCGCAGATATTCGGTGTGGTTGTCGGACAGTTGGTTGCCCAGACCGTCGTGACCAAAGCCCTTGCGGTCGTCCTTGTTGCCGACGAGCCGCAAGCCGCCGCCTAGCCCCGGCAGCGGGATGTTCACAACGCCTAGAAAATCCTGGTCCTTGTAGTCGCCGAGCCGCACGCGGGCGTAGCCGCCCAGTTCATTCGTGGGCTGCCGGGTGTAGGTCGCCACCGCGCCGCCGGTGGTGTTGCGGCCGTAGAGGGTGCCCTGCGGTCCGCGCAGGACCTCGACCCGGTCGATATCGACGAAGGCCGACTTCAAGCCCGTCGTCCGGGGAATGTAGACGCCGTCGGTGTAGAAGCCGACCGACGCGTCCTGCGACAGCAGCACGTCGCCCTGCACCTGGCCACGGATCGCCACCCAGAATCCGGACGGATTGCCGTTCGCGGCCTGGAAGAAGATGCCCGGCGCGACCTTCTGGATGTTCGAGATGTCGGTGGCCGCCAGGCCCTTGATGGCTTCGGAGCTCACCGCGGTGAGCGAGACCGGCACGTCCTGAGCGCTCTCGATGACGCGCCGCGCCGTGACGACCACCTCCTCGATGGCGGCAGGGTCGCGATTCTCCTGGGCGCTCGCCAGGGTGGGACTCAGCAGCAGCCCGCCAAGCGCCGTGGCCGCCATAAGTTCGATTGCTCTCGTCACAGTCGCATCCCCGTTTTAATTATTGACCGACAGGCTGGAGCGCACCGGCCGGCGAAGTCGCCAGGCCGGTTCGCGTACCGGAAAGAACGTTGGAAAGAAGTCGGACGCCGCGGGCGTACAGTTCGTAGCCCGCGTGCGCCATCACCAGTCCAGGCTGCTTGCCTGTGAAGAACAGATGGTTGGCGTAGCGCGCCCGTTGATTGGTGATCATGTAATTCATGATCGCGTAAAACTTCAACCGGTCGGGCTCACAGGCGCCCCTTGGACCGCCATGCGCGATGTATTCGGCGATGAACTCGTCGCGTGGCATGAGGTAATCGATAAGGTGCAGGATCTTGGCGATCTCACGCGCCGGCGAGGCCACGCAGGCCAGCTCCCAGTCCAGCAGCGCGGTGATCCGGCCGCCATCGATCAGCATGTTGTGCAGACCGACGTCGCAGTGGATCAGGCAGGGATTGCGATCCTCGGCGAGGGCCAGGTTCTGCCTGAGCCAGCGGTAGGCGATTTCGATGTGGACGCGGGACGGCGTATCGAAGGACGTCGCTTGGGCATAGGTCGCCTCGATGGCCCGCCGGACCAGTTCGCCCAGGTCCGCCTCGGTGTCGAGATGGCTGGACCGGTATTCGGCCAGCGGGATCCGGTGCAGCTGCGCCAGGATCCTTGCGAGTTGACGGCCGACCTCGCGCTTGTCTGTCAGGCGGTCGTTCACCTCCGGGAAGTAGTCCCCTTCGATGCGGCCTGGGACCGCCTCGACCAGGATGAACGTCCCGCCGAGCTTCGTCGGATCGGCCTCGCAATGCAGCGGCGCCGGCACGGGCACGCCACCATGCCGGGCGACCACTTCGATGATCGCGAACTCGTCCGCCGCGCGCGACGGCACAAGCCCGCCCTCGACATCGCGCCGCATGACGAACTGCTCGGGTAGCGTCTTCGCGGCCGAAATCGTCACGAGCGTCGTTTCTTTCGAGCGGCCGCCCGGCAAGTTCTGCAGGAGCTCGACGCGCAAATCCCTATCGTGCGGAAACGCCTCGCGCAGATATGTCTGCAACCTGCCCGCATCGACGGTCGCGTACGGCGCCTTGTCGCGCGGCTCCAACGGCTCCGAAAACCCGGCCACCGACGCGGCGTGGCGCGCGCGCAGCGCCTCGACGGCGGCCGCCTGGCTCCCCTCAATCTCCAGCAGGTCGTCCAGGATCTCCTGCGCCGCGCCGCCCGCCTCCCCGGCCATCGCCGACAGGTCTGGCATATGGCGCTGGTGCAGTCGCCGCCGCGCGTCGAGGGCGGCCTCGGGCTGTCTCGGCAGGTTGGCGCGAAGCGCCGAGAGCGCCGCCAAATAGTCTTGCAGAGCCGGCTCGGAGGCCAGTCGTTCGAGCTTCGCTTCCAGACGGTGGAACGCCGCCTCCACGTCGCTCAAATGCTCGGTCAGGTAGGACCTCTCGGCCTGAAAGCGGCAGAGCATGCGTTCGATGCAGTCGAGCTCGTCGCGCGACTTGTCCGTCAGCGCTTCGCCCCGGATGGCGGCGAGCGAATGACGGATCGCATCGAAGTAGGGCAGGAAATCCTGCCGTAGCGCCTCCAATTCGCCCCTCCCTGGCATGTTTCATATATCGTACCGTTTGGTCGCGTTTTTGCGCAAGCCCGGAACACCGGAATTTCCTCCGAAGGGGTGATCGCCAGCGCTTGGACCCATAAAGCACACGCAAAGCGGCACATTACGCGGGAAACTGAAGAGACTCGTTGAGCAGGGGTGATGTTGCGCCGTATGGCGCTCAGCCGAGCGCAACTCGCGTAAAGCGGCTTAACGCCAATCATAATACCGTATAGGCCACCATGCGGACCTCATATGGCGCCTCGCCGATCAGGCCAGGATCCGCGCCCAGGCCTGTCGGGTCTGCGAGCCGGGGCATGGACAGGCTTGCACGGCCGGCCTATTCGAGCTTCGGTCGAGGTTGCGGCGCGGGCGTCCAGATGTTCGAACGCACGCGATCGGCGTTGGATCTGCAGTCTGCACTTGCGGCTCCTCGCGGCGGCGAGCGGGGCGAAACGGGGGACGTGAACTCTTGAGCGAGATGGGCGGCGATGCTCCGCTCAAGCGCGGCGAGCAGATCGCGCAGGAGCTCGAGGCGCGCATCGTCAGCTGTGGCTGGAAAGTCGGACAGCGCCTCGGCACGGAAGACGATCTGGCGCGCGAGTTCGGCGCCAGCCGATCGATCATCCGCGAAGCCATCGCGATCGCCGAGCTCGACGGCTTCGTTGAAAGCCATCGCGGCCAATACGGCGGCCTGTTCGTCAGCGCGGCGGCCCAGGTCACCCGGGTCGCCACGCTGCGCCACTATCTGGCGCTCGCCGGCGCGACCCCCGAAGACGTCAATGCAATGCGCTTTACGGTCGAAGCCCAGGTCTGCGAACTCGCCATGGCGCGCATTCGCGCAGACGAGGTCGGGAGACTGCGCGACCTGGTCGTGCTGCCGCCGGGCGAGGCTCCGGAAGACCTCGCCCAGCACACCAACGCCCTGCTCTACGAGATCCTCCGTATCGCCGGCCATCCGGGCTTGTCGCTGTTCGCCCTGACGCTTGCGCAGGGAAACATCGACATCGCGCTCTGGAACGGCGCGGACGAGTACGACGTCCTCGAACTGACCAGAACCGTATGGGGGTTCAGGACGCGGCAGGTCGAAGCGATCATCGGCGGCGACCTGGCCAATGTGTTGGCGATGCAGCGGGCGATCTCAACGGCGGGCCTGGCGCTACATGAACGGTTCCGATCGCCGCCGGAAACCGTCGAACTGGCGCTTTTGCGCCTGTCGTTGCTCGGCCTGAAGTATCCGCTTGTCGGCCGCGTGAAGGTCGCCAAGAAGCCGGAAGCCGTCGCCCGCCTGATCGCCCAGCAGATCGCTACGCAGCGACTCACGCTGGGCGCGCGGATCGGATCCGAGAGCGAGCTTGTGGAGAAATACGGCGTGAGCCGGGGCGTGCTGCGTGAGGCCGTACGCTGGTTGGAGCGCCATGGCGTGGCCAAGGTGCTCCGCGGCAAGGAGGGCGGGCTGCACGTGGTGCGGCCCGATCCCACCGCGGTCGTGCGGGCGAGCAGCCTGTATCTCGCCTCCGGCTCCGACCGCCGTGCCGCCGACTTTCATGCGGTCGCCCAGATCCAGCAGTTGGCCGCGGTCGACCGCGCCGCCGCGCGCGCACGTTGCGGCGACCCCGCGTTGGGGGAGCTGATCCAGGATGCGCGGGCGCGCCTGGAGGCCGGACTGGGCGCGGACGACGAGCCGGACGTCACCGGGCTGTACAGCCTTCTGGCCGAGGCGAGCGGCAGCCCGGTCATCGACTGTCTGATGGGCGCGATGATCTTTCCGCTCCGATTCCTGCGGCGGAGCGCGGGGTCCCCAGAGGAGCGGGACACGTTCCGCCGCGGTCAACTGCGGATGATCAAGGCGATCGAAGCGGGTGACGCCCCCTTGGCCCGGCGCCACGTCCTGGAGCTTCAGGCGCTGACGGCCGCCTTCGACCCGGAGCTTCTCACCGCCGGCGACATGGTGGGTCAGCGGGTGGTGACGCGCCGCGAACCGCGGCCGCTCGCCTAGGACTTCAAGGTCGGTGCGCCGCCGGGATAGGAGCGCACACGGGCGTCGATGTCGGTGATGCGCCACCCGGCGGCCGTGCGCTCGACGATGTTGTGGTAGTCGCCGGTCGCCACCCCGCCGGTGGCGCGGTCCGGAACGAACCATTTCGCGTGCACCCGGGTCCGCCCGTCGGCCTCGTAGACGTAGACATTGGTGACGCAGTGGGCGACCGCCAGTTCGTCGCCGTCCGGACCGTAGTCCAGCATCGCCTCCATCGCCGCCCGCCCAGTGATGGCCTGATCGTCGAACCGGAAGCGCACGTCCTCGGTGAACACCTCGGCGAAGTCGATCGAACGCCCGATTGCGCGATATCCGGCGCTCTGGGCCTGATCCATGAAATGGCCGTATAGGCTCATCAGCTGGTGGATCGCGACTGTGTCATCGATGTCCATGAGCCCCGTCCTCACGGTAAAGAATTGGCCTTTGAACTCTCCGAGAACTGAATCAGCATTAAGCCCTAGGAGACCTCGCGATGAAAGACTCCCTGCGCGCGCCAGCGGGCGCCCACTATCGGAGCCGAAAATCTACGCCCACCCTCAATGGGGCGTTGTCCAGTCGCCCATTCCTGTAAGTTTCGGCCAGCACCGGAACATCGGTGACATCTCCACTGGCCATCTGGCGCCTCGACATCTTCACGCCGCGGCCTGGTAAGGGAGATGTAATCAGTCACATGGATCGGCGATAGACTGATACGGAGCCGGTCAGCGGACTCCAAACCCTCAAGGCCGCCAACAGACCGGAAAGATCACCGCACCAGCCTTGGCGATCATCCGTTCCATCGGCGCACGCGACCCACATCGATATGGACGAAGTCGGACCCGGGGTAGAAGCCAACGCCGCCCTGCTGAAGCGACCAGGCCGTGTCGCGCAAGCGCGCCAGATCGACGCCCTGCATCCGGATGTCGAGCGCCCTGCCCTCCATGTGCAGGCTCCTCGTCGCCACGCCGGAACTTGCCGCATGCAACATGGAATTCGTTTGCGGTGACCGGTAGCCGGAGATGATCTGCACGGTCTCGCGCAGGCCCAGACGGTCTGAAAGCGCAACAGCAAGATCGAGCAGCCCCGGCGCGATCGCATGCACCTCCCCGGTGCGATGATCGCGAAGCACCTTGTCGAAGGCCGAGAGGGCGTCCGCGACATAGACGCCAGATTCCCAGTAGACGGCCTGCAGCCGCTCTCCCGTATGCAAATTGAGTACGGCCAAGTTGCGCGCCGGCAAGTCCGCCAGCGCCTTCAACGGCGTAAGAAGCGCCGCTGCGCCACCCGCCAATCCCGCCGCCAACAGGCTGCGCCGCTGAAGTTGCGTCATCATCAAGCCTCGCATGTCCGGCGCAGCTTACCGCATACGGTCATCGCTCGGAAGCCGAACACTCCGACTCTTGCGGTCGGTCAGACTCGGCATGTTGGGAATTCGCCAGCGCCGCCAGCAGCTTGCGGTCCCATCCGTACCGATCGCGACCGAATGTCGCCCAGCCGTCCGGATCTACCGACGTCGTTCGGTAGATCACGAACAGCGGCGTAGGCCTATGCAGGGTAATGCGTTGGGTCGACCCGGCGGCGATCGCCTGATCGATCCGAGCCGCTGTCCAGCCTTGAGCAGCCAGCAGTCGCTCGGCGAGTTCCCTCGGCTGTTCGAGGCGCATGCAACCGTGACTCAATGTGCGCACGCGCCGGGCGAAACTGGCCCGGCTGGGCGTGTCGTGGAGATAGACGCCAAAGGGGCTGCGAAGGTCGAACTTCACCTGGCCGAGGGCGTTTCGCGGTCCCGGCCGCTGCTGCAGCCCTTGCGGCGTCCGCACGAAGCCGTTGCGGGAAAGGTAGCCGGGATCTCGCCTGACCTTGGGCAAGATCTCGTTTCGCGCGATGGAGTCGGGCACGTTCCACGGCGGATTGAACACCACCGCATCGACCCGAGAGGCGAACATCGGGGTCTTGTGGCTTGGGTCCCCAACAATCGCCCGCATATGCAGGACCGCACGCCCGGATGCATAAAGCGTGGCCTCCGCGGCGCCGGTGTCCAGCTCGAGCCGGTCGTCAGGCAGGTCATGCGGCAACCAGCGCCAGCGCTCGAGGTTGGCGTCGATCTGCATCAGACGATCCTCAGCGGAGACATCGAGTTCGCGTCGCGTCTCCGGGCCCAGCACACCATCGGCCTCCAGGTCATGGCGGCGCTGGAAGGCTCGAAGCGCCTCGACAAGTCCGGCATCAAAGCTGGGCGGCGGTCGCCCGGCATCCAGGCCGTAGCCCTCGGCGGCGAGGCGCAGCCGTAGCGCCTCGACAGCAGCACCCTGGTCACCGAGCTTGAGAGGCGCCCCCGCCGGCAATGAACCCCAGCCGCCAGCGTCCACGATCGCGCGGTAGCGACATCGCTCCGAATTCAATGCGCGATATCCGGAATGGGACGGCTCAAGACTCCTCAGCCAAATTGAAAGTCGGCGCTCCTTCCGCGCGGCCTGGAGTTCGGCCGCCACCTCGCGACGCGGCGCTTCGATCGCCCAGAGACGATCAATCTGGGAGGGACGGATTCGCTGGCCCAGTTGCAGGTTGGCGTACCGCTGAAGGGTCGCAGTCAGCGTGGCGTCATCGAACGACGCCTCAGGCGCCTCAGTGGGATCTTCGTCTCCCTTGAGCGCCTCGAATATCATCTGGCGTTCCGGCGCCGTGAGCGGCGAGGGCGGACAGGCCGGGATTGGGACCGGCGCGGCCGCGGGCGGCTCAGCTCTGGCGCTCGTCAGGCAAAACATCAGCACGCCGGCGCACGCCACAGCATGCCGGGCCAAAGAGTTCAGAGGCCATTTCATTGGATCATCATCGCCGACGGTGAAGTCTCGCGCCTTGAAGCCGTCCACCTGGCCTGTGACGAAGCCACGTTCGTCACCGACCAGAACGGGTCATTGATGGGGGTTATTGGGCGCGATGGACAAGCGACTCTCACCATGGAGCCTCTGGCGCGGCGCGGCCTCGGGAGGCGGATGTGTCGCCGCCGCGCACATTCAAGGACGCCCGAGCCGGGACTGACGGACCCGGCTCGCCATAGAATTGGTCATCAGAAGCCAGCCCAGTAGGGCGCCGCGCCGTAGAACTCGTGGACCCTCTCCCGCCACTCGATCTCTCGTTCGACCTCTTCATCGCTTACCGAATGGGCGGTGTCGATCTGAGCTTGAGTCAACGGCGCCACGAAGCCACCCGCAGCTTGATTGTAGTCCAGAATTGACCAGGGAACGGGATAGTATTGAGTCCCGACGCCAAGAAAGCCGTCGAAGGCCATGAGGGCATACAGCGTCCTACCGCTCACCTTGTCTATCATCAGGTCTTCGATCTTTCCGATCTTCCCGCCGCTTGCGCTAAAGACCGGCTCGCCCAGAATACGGCGCGCGGTGACCAAGTGGTGGGTCGATGCCATTCGAATCTCTCCTTTGTTTGTTGACCTGAAGCCAGTCAACCCCGCAGCCCGGTCAAACAATCTTGGCATGTCCGGGAAGGGGTGTCTTTGATCGGCCTCAACAAGGCGTCTCTGGTGCGCGAGCCGACGCCGCGCGGGACGCATGGCCCCGATCGGACGCCTGGGGGTTCTTGGAGCCACGGTAAGCGCAGTTCACGGACGGCGCGTCAGAAAGCTGTCGGGGACGACGCCAATGACCGCAGCGAACATGCCGCCAGGAAGCTGACGCCTGGCCCGGGCTGCTGGGCTGGAACTGCAGCTCCCGGCGGCCACGGCGACCGGGACCGTTCGCTGCGAGACGCCAATGCTCCAAGCGCTGAAGGCTACTTGACCGGGCGGGCCGCCGATCCATCCTCCCGCGGGCGGTCTTCCGAAGGCTCGCGGACCCGCTCCGCGTGAGGAGGCGCGAGACCGGAAGCCATCGGCTCATGGTAGGGTGGCCGGAAGTCGCGCGACGGTCGGCAACCAGCGGCCAGCAGTCCGAGCGCGGCGAGCAAGACCACCTTCATGCGAGCCCTTCTCGTGATCTGCGTCAAAAGGGCGCCCCGGGACGTCTTCCCGGAGCGCAGGACCAGTCCGCCATCCGCGGGATGACCGCTATTTGGCGGACTGGATGGCGATGGTCTTGGCCGGCGCCTTGCCGTTCTTCGGCGCCACGATCTTCAGGACGCCCTTGTCCATGGTGGCGGTGATCTTGTCGGCGTCGACGCTGCTGGGCAGGCCGATCGAGCGCGAAAAGGCGCCGTAGATGCGTTCGGACACCCGATAGTCCTGCTCCTTCTTGTCGGATTCGGTCTTCTTCTCGCCGCTCACCGTGAGGACGTTATCCTCGATGGAGAGCTTCACGTCCTTCTGATCGACGCCGGGCGCCTCCAGGGTGATCTCAAGGGCGTTGTCGGTGTCGCGCACGTCCATGCGGGTGGTCAGGTCGATGTCGGCTGCGCCGGTCCAGCCTGCGAGTTGATCAAACAGCCGGTCGAACTCGCGCTGGATGGGGGTGAACACGCTGGTTGCGGACCGTTGAAGCGTCGGCAGGAACTGCTTTGAAGTCAGTTGGGCGGTCATCGGGATTCTCTCTGCAAGAGCTGGTTAACAGGGTGAATTCTTAACCTTGTCGCCGCGCCGGCATTGATGCACGTCAACCAATTCTTGAGCGCTCCTGGTTGGAGCTCGTCATCAACCCGACGTCTGCGTTCGAAGGAGCGCACTGTCTAGCCAGGCGTGAAGTTCGTGGTCGGGTGTCTTGGTCAGGTCCTTGCCGAGCGCGCCGGCGACGGTCGCGCGCGACTCCAGCCGGCCGCGTAGCACGCCGACGAGCCGTGCCGGCGCCGCGATGAAAATGGCTTCCAGTCCAAGCCGTTCGACCGTCGCAAGCGCGCGCTCGGCGACCTCCGCCATGAAGGCTTCTTTGCTCTCTCGAACTTGTTTGTTCCGTCCCACCTCGTGCCGGCTGGCCGAAGCGCTCTCGAACGCCCGTCCGGACGGGCTGGCGCGCAGTTCAGCGCGCAGCTTCTTGAGCCGCGCCATCTGGTCGATTTCCTCGAGGGTGGCGAAATCGTTCACGTCGGACACATGCCTGACGAAGCGGGCGCGACCGCCATCGGTCAGGACGAACAACAATTTGCGGGGGTGAGGCATGGCGTCGATTTCCTCAAAAAGCCCAGTATTGCGCGGGCCAGAGCGACCTCAGCGGCTCCGGGAGGTGCAAGATCAGTTTCCGGATTTCCCCGGAGTCCAACCTTTCGTCCATGACGCCGAAGACAGCGCGAACGATGTCTTCGGGGCCAAATTGATGTTTGAGGCGGTCGGGAATTCCCGCTGCAGCCGCCTGAGCAAACGCCTCCTGGCTTCGTAGGTTTGAGGGCCCCTCGACCGGCCGCCAACCCTCGAACAACAGGCCCCGAAGCAGCATCGGAAGCTGCGCCGATAGGCCAAGAACGGCTTCCGTCGGCAGGCGATCGCGAAGCGTGTGCAGGACCGCCCGCAATGCGCCGTAGGCCTGCTGGCGATCACAGGGCCGGAGGCGGTCCTCTATCGCCTTCAGCCAGACGTTTGTTTCTTGGACCGTTGAATCGAAGACGGCTAGGCCGGTGCTCATGCTCAGCTCCTCTGCTTCGAAAAGGCTGCTCCTGAGTCATGGTCCAAGCTTTGACCTCGCTCAACAGCGTGGCGATGGAGGCGGCCGATCTACGGTTCTCAGACGCGGGCCGCCGTTCGCATGAGCTCGGCCTCGCCGGCCGAACCGGTTCCTTGATCTAGGTCAAGGACACACCCCCGGATCGAAGGCGACATCGCCGGGCTTCGCGATGTTCGACGCGCGTCGGGTGATGCTGTTTGTTCAAGACCTACCTCCTGAAGCTCGATTGCGGCGGACCACAGCGCGGACTTCGGCCCGTCGTATGCAGGACCAACGCCGAGGCGCTGGCGCAGGCGCAGGCGTGGCTCGATGAGCACCCGGAGTGTGACGCCGTCGATGTGGTCCTGGGGGATTCCGAGCTGTTTCGGGTCGCCCGCCCGCCTTAGCCGTCAGTACTGATCGGCTCTCTTCAACGTCTCGTGGAGCAGTTCATTCAACGCCTCGCTCATGATCGGCTTCTCGATCAATGGCACACCGGCCGTCTCCACCTCGGAACGGCAGCGAGCGGTCGGATTGCTGGCGATCACGATGGCTGGAATGCTTAGCCCGCGGCGCCGAAGCGCCGCCAGCAGGGCCATGCCGTTCATGTCGGGCAGCGCATAGTCGATAACGAGGCAGTCGGCCACCATGATCTTTGGGCTTTCAAGCGCCGGTGCGGCGCTTTCAAAGCCACAGACGTCGTAGCCCTGGGCGGTGAGCGAGAAATCAATCGAGCTGAGCACTGCAGCGTCATCCTCGATGACGGCGACAAGGCGCTTCGCGGCAAGGGAGGGCGACATCTCGCTATAATGGGGCCGAACGCGCCGCTGAACCTTGATATGGCTCAACAGCGTGATTCCGTTCAGGTTTCGGTGGCGCCGGCCAGGAGGACCATTCTCGCCAGATCGGGGAAGGTCCCCGCCTCCATCTTCACCATCAACTTTGCACGGTAGACGTCCACGGCCCGGACGCTGATACCGAGGGCGTCGGCGATTGCCTGGCTGGGGCGGCCGGACACCAAGCCGTCGAGCACCTGCCGTTCCTGCTCCGAGAGCCGCGACAACCTGGCCCGCACCAAGTCATTCTTATCGGTCTGGAAATCGCCTGTGGCCGGCGCCAGGGCGCGGCGAACGCTGTTGATGAGAGCGTCGTCCCCGAACGGCTTTTCAAGAAAATCGAACGCACCCGCCTTGACCGCCTCGAGCGCCAGGGGCACGTCACCATGCCCCGTCATGATGATCACGGGGACCGTGGATCCACGCGACCTGAGTTCGCGCAACAGCTCGATGCCGCTCATCTCCGGCATGCGCACATCCGTGACCACACAACCCGCACCGGCGCCGGCGGCGAGGAAGGTTAGCGCCGACTCATAGGTCCGCGTCGGTAGGTCGACAGCATCGAACAGGAACGCCAGGGAGTCCCGCACAGACTCGTCATCATCGATGACGTGAACCAAGAACGCTTCAGGCATGAGCCAGTTCGTCGGCTGAGGCCAGCGGGACAGTCAGGTGAAATACCGTACCGCCTCGGGGATTGGGGGCCGCCCAGATCCTGCCCCCTTGCGCTTCGAGGATCGTCCGGCAAATCGACAGGCCCACGCCCATTCCCTGGGTCTTGGTGGTCACGAAAGGCTGGAAAAGCCGATCGGCGACTTCCTCGGAGATTCCGGATCCGGTGTCCGCCACCCGGATCTCCACCATATCGTCACCCGCGGGCATGCTGCTCAATGTCAGCTCCCGTCGCTCGCTCCCAGCCATGGCCTCGACGGCGTTGCGTATCAGATTGAGCAACACCTGCTGGATCTGGACCTTGTCCACGAGCACCAGATCGACGTCACGGTTCAGGCTGAAGGATACCCGGACGCCCAGTTGTCGAGCGCCGACCAGGGCGAGCGCGCTCGCCTCCTCCACCATCTTGACCACGCTTTCCACTCTTTGGGCGGTCTCGCCCCTGGCTACGAACTCGCGCAGGCGCCGGATGATGTCGCCCGACCGCAAGGCCTGCTCCACAGCCTTGGCGACACCGTCGCGCACCTTTTGGGAGAGGGCGTCGGGCTGGTCCTTGAGCATGCGCTGCACGCCGCTCAGGTAATTCGAAATCGCCGAGAGCGGCTGGTTCAGCTCATGCGCCAACGCCGAACTCATTTCGCCCAGGGCCGTGAGGCGCGAGATGTGGACGAGTTCGCTCTGCAACTCCTGGAGCCGCTGCTCGCTCTGCTGGCGCTCGGTGAGATCGCGGATGAAGCCGGTGAAGAAGCGGTCCTTGCCGGACCTCATCTC
>Ga0070668_100001381_pt1 | contig 17424 bp, 23 predicted proteins | sample KBSS43metaG_FD_64661 | JGI IMG/M metagenome (GOLD analysis project Ga0070668, IMG submission 64661) | Switchgrass rhizosphere microbial communities from Kellogg Biological Station, Michigan, USA - KBS S4-3 metaG | ecosystem: Host-associated > Plants > Roots > Rhizosphere > Soil ... | reverse complement strand
GCTCGGCCACATCCTCGACCACCTTCGCCAAGCTGAAATCGATGCTCTCCAGCTCGACCTTGCCGGCCTCCAGCTTGGCGATGTCGAGGATGTCGTTGATGATTCCCAATAGCGCATCGGCGGAAGTCTTGATGGCCTCGGCGAACCTGCGCTGTTCGGGCTGCAATTCCCCCCGCAGCAGCAGGCTGTTCATGCCGATCACCCCGTTCATCGGCGTGCGGATCTCATGGCTCATATTGGCCAGGAACTCGCTCTTGGCCCGGTTCGCCGCCTCGGCTTCGTCGCGGGCCCTGCGCAGCTCCCCTTCCGCCCGCTTGCGGGCGTCGATGTTCCGCGACACCGCCACCCAGCGGGTGGAGCCGTCCGCGCGGCGTTCCAGAACCTTGGCGTTCAGTTCGAGCCAGACCGAAGTCCCGTCGCGGCGTGGCGCCTGCAGCTCGACCGCAGCCTCGTCGCCCTTGGTCAGCAAGGCCCGAACCTTCTCCCAGGTTTCGCCCCAACCCTCCATCACCCGGATCGGTCGTCCGATCAGTTCGTTGGCCGGCCAGCCGGTGGCCTGCTCGAACGCGGGATTGACGTAGACGGTGACGGACTGGCCGTCGGGTTCTGCATGGGCGATGTGAATGCTGTCGGTGGCGTGGGTCACCGCCGATCGCAACAGCTCGAACTGGTCCTCGGCGAGCTTTTCGCGCGTGACGTCGCGAACCCGCAAGGACAGCAAGACGGCGCCATCGGGCCCCCGGGTCGCCGACATGGAATGCCGGATCCATCTCAACCGGTCGTTCGAGCCGCGGTACCGACAATCGAACCAGCCTGGCGTCAGGCTTTGCGCCGCCTCATCCAGGAGGGTCTTGAAGTACCGGTTCTCCGCCTCGGTCATCGTCACCCGCGCCAGGACCGCCGCCGTGTCCGTCAGGTCGAAGTCGGGCGCGAGGCCGAAGACCGTGGCGTAGGCCTTCGTGAAAGGCGACATCGCCATGGCGCCATCGGGCTGAACGCGCATCTCGACGACCGCCTCGGCGGCGGGATCGCCGTCGAGGGACCATGTTTCGTCGCCCTGGGCGAAGGCGACGCTCGTTCCGCGCTCGGCCGTCACGTCGCGCGCGGTGCGCACCAGGCCGCCGGCGCGCGTGGGCTCCTCCTTGACGCGAAGGATCCGGCCGGCGCGGTCGCGGTAGTCGAAAGCGCGCGACCGCGCGTCGGCGATCGCCTGTGCGTCGGTCCAATCCTTCGTCAGCTCGAACTGCGAGCCCGCCGCCAGGTCGGCGCGCGCCAAGTCATCGTCCGGATGGGCGCGAAGAAGCAGGGCGCGCAGCGACGCGCCCGGTGCGATCAGGTCCTTCGCCGCGGCGAATTCGCCCGCGAAGCCGGCGTCCCAATCCAGCAACGCGCCGGCCCGATCGAACAAGGCGAAACTTCCTCCGGGCAGCCTGGCCGTCTCTGCGGCGTCTTGCATGACCTGTCATCCTGACGCGACGCGCTTGGCGGCGTCGAAACACCTGGGCGCAGGCTGAGGCTCCGGGATGGACAACCGGTTATCGGTGGCGGGGATGCGTCCCTCGGCCGCACCAGGCGCGTGGCGCCCCCGCGGCAGGACCGCGGCCGCGCAGCGCGTCACGGCCCGCCCACGGTGTTGACGGCGACCCGCAGGGCGCGTCCACTCACGATCGCTTTCAGCGAGCGTCAAGAAACCCCTCCCGCCGGCCTGGAAGAACACCGGCGGGAGGTAGTCGGGTGGCGGTCAACACCAAGGGGGACGCGAGGCGCGGACCGTGTGTTCAGATTTCCTCGTTCGATGGGGCGTGGCAATAACAATTAGCTGAGGGGGAAGGATTTACGCCGATACAGTATACACTGTTCGTCAACCTGGGCGGGGAGAGCCCTTGTCCTCTGATTGTCCAGGAATACTAAGGCGCCGCCACGGCGTCCGGTCCGTATCGGCCGTCATAATGTCCGAAACTGAAATATTATGTTCGATGTACGATATATGTGACATTGACAGACGAGGGTCGCGCAAGCGACCGCAGAGGAAGCGTGGCCATGGACAGGCAACCCGCCTACTTGCGTGAAATGGCCATCCGATATCGTCGGCTGGCCGTGGCGATGTCCGATCCGCACACCATCGGCGCGCTAAGGACGATGGCCGCCGGGTTTGACCAGCAGGCGGAACAACTCGAAACCAAGGGGTCCGCGCGCCGCAACCCGCACTAGACTAGCGGTCGCGATGTCCTCGGCGGACCGCCCCGATCCCCATCCCCAACCGCTCAGGCCGGGTTGGTCCAGGGCAGCTCGTATTTGAAGCTGACCCGCAGCTTGATGCGGAACGTCTCCACCTGGCCTTCCGGACCGAGGCTGAGGTCCTGCTCCACCACCTCGGCGATGCGCAGGTCGCGCAGAGTGCGCGCCGCCGCCGCGATGGCGGCCTTCGCCGCCTCCTCCCAGCTCGTCTCGCTGGTCCCGATGATCTCCGTCACCCGATAGACGCTCATGTGGCGCTCCGTTGAACCCCGCCGGGGCCAGTAGGTCGACGGAACGGGATCGGGCGCAAGAGCAAGGCTAGGGGAGGGACTTCTTCGGCAGCGCCGCGACTTCCTGGGGGGTGAGTTTGGTCAGGGTCTGCACCGGGCAGCGCTGCCGGCCGATCGGCGTGCTGGAGATCACATCGACGTCCAGGCCGGTGCAGATGAAGGAGCTGCCGCCGCGGGAGAACAGGGCGATGCGCTCGTTCCAGTCGACGTTAGGGCAGGCGGACATCAGGTCGAGCCGATAGACGTCCTTGACCCCGACGCGGAGGTAGACGGTCTTGTCGTCGCTCGCCCGGAAGCCCGAGACATTGCTGGCGGGGAAGCAGCTCCGGTTCGTCGTCTTGGCCGTCGCCTCGGCGTGGGCCGATCCGGCGAGCATGAGCAGGGCTGCGAGGGGCGCCGCCCAGGCCAGATTCCAGGTCATGGTTCCGTTCCTTGTTCAGGATCCGCCCTCGAGCGCCGATATAGGCGTGGGCGTCAGCCGGAGGAAGGGGCGCGTCGGGCCGCCCGGCGCGCGAACCGGCCGGGCTCGACCACCGCCTGCAGCGATGCGGGGAGCGGCGACGGCGCGCCGAGCGCCAGGGCCGCCACATGCTCGGCCAGCAGGGGGGCGTGGGCGAAGCCGCGCGAGCCGAAGCCGCTCAGCACATAGAGCCCCGCTGCGCCGCCCGGAACGGCCCCGGCCAGCGGCAGGCGGTCGGGGGTGACCGCGCGGACCGAAGCGCGCCCGGCGAGGGCCGCCCCGGCCAGCCGTTCGGCCAGGCGCGGCCGGACCTGGGCCAGGGCGTCCAGGTTGCGCGCATGGTCCGCCGCCCGCAGGTCGGTCGCCGTCTCGCCGCGATCGTGGGTGGCGCCGAACAGCAGGCCGTGCGGCGCCGGCGCGAGGTAGCCGCCCCAGGCCAGGGCGGGCGCCGTCTCGCCGTCGGTGGTCCAGCTCGCCTGGCCGCGCACCGGGGCGAGCGGCAGTCCGGGCGCAAGGTCGGCGCAGGCCAGCCCCGCGGCCAGGATCACCGCATCCGCGCGCGCCAGCACCATGCCGTCGGCGTCCAGCGCCGCCCAGCCCTCGCCCGCGCGGCGCAGGGTTGCGACCCGGCCCTTGCGGGGCTCTCCCGCCCAGGCGGCCAGCAGGGCCGCCGGCGCCACGACCAGCGCGTCCGCCTGGTCGAGCGCCGCCACGGGCTCGTCGCCCGTGCGCGCGGCCGTCGCCTCGGGGGCGAGCGGCGTCAGGGCGCCGGGCTCGAACAATCCGCTGGCGGCGATCTTGCCGAACCGCGCCGCATCGCCCGGGCGGGCGGCGAGTTGCAGGACGCCGCGGGCGATCACCGCGCCCGGGAGTTCCGCATAGAGCCGCACGGCCCGCCCGAAGGCCTGGGCGAAGAGTTGCGCCGGCGCGCCCAGGCCGGCGTCCAGGCGCGGCGTGACCAGGGCGGCGGGATTGCCGGAGGCGCCCGCGCCGGGCCCCTCGGCCTCGATCAGCAGCGCCGCGCCGCCCAGCGCGCGCACCGCCCGGGCGGCGGCCGCGCCGGCTATGCCTGCGCCTACGATCACCACGGTGCGGCGCGGGCGGGGCCGATCGGGCGAGCCGGGCAGGCGCGCCTCCAGGCGCTCGCGTTTGCGGCCGAAGCCGGGTCGCTTGGCGACGTCGAAGCCTGCCGCCGCCAGCCCGCGCCGGACCGCTCCGGCCACCGTGAAGGTCGCCGCCGCCGCGCCGGGCGTCGAGCGGGCCGCCGCCAGGGCCAGCAGCGCGTCCGTCCACATGGCCGGGTTCAGGGCGGGCGAGAAGCCGTCGAGGAACCAGGCGTCGGCGCGGCCGGTCCAGCCCTGCAAGGCCTCGGCGGCGTCCATCACGGCGATGTCGAGGATGGCGCGCAGGCCGGGCAGCTCCAGCCGGTGGACGCCGTGCGCCTGGCCGGGCCAGCGGCTGATGAGGGCCTGGGCCAGGTCCGCCAGCTCCGGCCAGGCGGCCAGCGCCCGGGCGGCGTCTGCGGCGTCCAGCGGATGGGCTTCCACGGAGAAGACGTGCAGCCAGCCTTCCGGCGGACCCTCGCGCCGCCACAGGTCCAGGAGCGCCAGGATGTTCAGGCCGGTGCCGAACCCCAGCTCGCCCACCACGAAGCGGTCGCGCCCGCGCCAGGCTTGCGGCAGGCCGCAGCCGGCCAGGAACACGGCGCGCGCCTCGGCCAGCCCGTCCGCCGTGGAGAAATAGACGTCGCCGTAGAGGCGCGAGCGCGGCTGGCCGTCATCGGTCCAGGCGATCGGGCTCGCGGAGGGGTCGGGATCGGGGCTCATCTACCGCCCAAACGAAAAGGGCCGCCCGGTTAGGGCGGCCCTCCGTAACGCGATTGGCGTCGGAAGCTTAGTGCTTCTCGGCCGGAGCAGCGTCGGCGGCCGGGGCCGCCGGAGCCGTGGCGTCGGTCTTCGGCGCTTCAGCAGCGGCGGCGGCGTCGGCGGCCGGAGCGGCGGCGGCGGTCGAAGCGTCGGCGGCGGCCTTGCTGGCGTCGGCGGCGGCGTCGGTGGCGGTCGCGGCGGCGTCGGTCGCCGTGGCGGCCGCAGCGTTGGCGTCAGCGGCCGGTTCGGCGGGCTTGTTGCAGGCGGCGACGGAGAGCGCGGCGACGGCGGCGCCGGCGACGAGCAGATTGCGAAGAATGGAGGAGGTCATGTCCCTGGTCCCCTTAAGACGAAGGTGTGGAACGCCCGACCCTCTCCGCCCCGCGCTCTGTCTCCAGAACACAGGTAAGTGATCGCCGGCGCGTGCGCTGGAATATGCCGTGGTTTGCGCGAAGGGCAAGCGCTTTATTCACGCTCTCGTGATCACTTTTTTCATCTTTCCGTGGTGCGCCCTATGTCGGGCGCGCGACGATCGCGGGTTCAGGCTTCGTTCGGGATGGCCGAGAGGGCCTCTTCCAGCTCGAGGAAGCTGGGCTGCGCCTCGGAGGGCACGCTGCCGCGTCCGATCTCCACGGAGATCTGGGCGGCGTTGCCGTGCAGGTGGGCCACCAGCACGGACTGGATGATCTTGTAGAAGGCCCCGTCGGCGTCGACAACCTCCTTCAGCCGGTTGGCCATCGGCCCCACCAGGCCATAGGCCAGGAACACGCCCAGGAAGGTGCCGACCAGCGCCCCGCCGATCATCTCGCCCAGAACCTCCGGGGGCTCGGTGATCGCGCCCATGGTCTTGATGACCCCCAGCACGGCGGCGACGATGCCCAGGGCGGGCAGGCCGTCGGCCATCGTGGTCAGGGCGTGGGCGGGACTCTGCGCCTCGTGGTGGTGCTTCTCGAGCTGCTTCTCCATCGCGTCTTCGACCTGATGGGGATCCTCCAGGTTCATGGTCATCATCCGCAGGGTGTCGCAGATGAAGTCCACGGCGAAGTGGTCGTGGGCGATCTTCGGGAAGCGCGAGAAGATCGTGGACTCCTGCGGCTTCTCGATGTGGCTCTCCAGGGCGATGACGCCCTTGGACTTCATGGTCTTGGTGAGCAGGAACAGCAGCGACAGCAGGTCGCGGTAGTCCGAGGCCTTCCACTTGGGGCCCTTGAACACCTTGCCGAAGCCGCCGGCGGTCGCCTTGATGGTGGTCATCGAATTGGAGATCAGATAGGCGGCCACGGCGGCGCCCAGGATCGCCATCAGCTCGTGCGGCGCGGCGTGCAGGATCACGCCCAGGTTGCCGCCGGACATGAGGTAGCTGCCGAACACCAGGACGAACAGCATCACGATCCCGATGATCTGAAACATATGCGGTCCGGCCCCGACGTCGACTGAGCCCCAGCATCGCGGTTAATGCTTAACGGCCCCTTTGCGGGCGTTTGCGCCCCGCCGGGCGGCGCCGTAACAGCGACGAATGCCCACGCCCGCCGCGACGACCAACGGTCTGCCAAGATCGACCTTCGCGCTGATCTTCGGGGTTTCGGTGGTCACCGCCATGGGCAACACCGGCCTGATCTCGGTGATGCCGGCGATCGCCCGGCAGATCGGCATCCCCGACGTGCTGGCGGCCTCGGTGTTCTCCTTCTCGTCGCTGCTGTGGGCGATCAGCTCGCCGTTCTGGGCGCGCGCTTCGGACCGGCGCGGGCGCCGGCCGATGATCCTGATCGGCATGGCGGGATTCACCGTCTCGACGCTGGTCTGCGGCCTGGTGGTGGCCGCCGGGCTTCGGCACATGGCCGGGCCGCTGACGATATTCTGGCTGTTCTTCACCTTGCGGGCGCTGAACGGCGTCTTCGGCTCGGCCGCCAACCCCGCCGCCCAGGCCTATGTGGCCGAGCATACGGCGCCGCAGCAGCGCACCCGGGCGATGTCGAACCTGGCGGGCGGCTTCGGCCTGGGAACGGTGATCGGGCCATTCATGGCGCCGCTGTTCGTCCTGCCGTTCGTCGGCCTTTCGGGGCCCCTGTTCGGATTCGCCGCGATCGGCGTGGCCATGCTCGGGCTGCTGTGGCGGCGACTGCCCGAGAGCCAGCGGCGGGGGGCCGCGGACCTTGCCGGCGAGGCGGCGCCGGGTCCGCGGATCCCGATCTGGAAGGACCGGCGCGTCATCCCCTTCCTGATCTACGGCTTCCTGGTCGCGGTCTGCCAGAGCGGCCAGGCCCAGACGCTGGGCTTCCTGATCATCGACAAGCTGCAGATCTCGCCCCTGCAGTCGCACGGCTTCATCGCGGTGGCGATGATGTTCGGGGCGGTGGCGGGCCTGCTCGCCCAATGGGGCCTGATCCCGATGTTCGAGATGACGCCGCGGCAATTGTTGCGGTGGGGAGTGGCCGTGGCGGCCGGCGGCAATCTGATCGTCGCGCTTGCGCCCGACTACTGGACCGCCGTGGCGGGCTTCGCCGTCTCCAGCCTGGGTTTCGGCCTCGCCCGGCCAGGCTTCACGGCCGGAGCGTCCCTGGCGGTGGACGAGGTCGACCAGGCGCGGGCGGCGGGCGCCATCGGGGCGGTGAACGGCGTCAACGTCGTCTTCGCGCCGCTCTTCGTGCTGGCCTACAAGGGCTACGCGCCTTCGCCGTTCCTGGCCTCCGCCGTCGTGATGGCGCTTCTGATCGCCTATTGCTTCCGCAATCCGCAACTGCGCGCCGCCGACCCGCGCCCGGCGGGGCCGGGGGTCGCCGCCCAGGCCACCCTGGAGCGCAGCGACGAGGGCGGGGCGCCTTAGAGAGCGGCCTCGACGCGCAGCCGGCGGACCATCTCCGGCGACAGGTAGCCGTCGGCGGTGACGCCGCGCGACTTCTGCCAGGCGCGCAGGGCCGCCCGCGTGTTCAGCCCCACCACCCCGTCCGGCTGGCCGGGATCGAAGCCCAGCTTGGCGAGCGCGCTCTGGGCGGCGATGCGGTCGGAAAGGCCCAGGGGCGTCTCCGCCGGCCAGGCGCGCGCCAGCGGCCCGCCGCCGGCGAACCGGTCGGCCAGCAGGCCCACGCCCAGCGCATAGGCGATGGAGTTGTTGTACTTGCGGATCGCGAAGTGGTTGGGGAACAGCAGGAACAGCGGCCCGGTCGCGCCTGCGGGCGCCGAGAGCTGGGCCGTCGCCGCCAGGTCCGCGCCGCCCCAGGCCCGCCCGTCGGCGCGGCGCAGGCCCTTCTCGCCCCACCAGGCCGGCGTCTCCTGCGGGCCTTCGGTGAGGCCATAGTCGAAGTCCGCCGGCGCGGTCACCTCGCGCGCCCAGTCCTCGCCGCGGCGCCAGCCCGCGCCGCCCAGCAGGTTGGCCGCGGAGGCGAGGGCGTCGGCCGGCGAGCCCCAGATGTCGCGGCGGCCGTCGCCGTCCTCGTCCACGGCGGTGGTCAGGAAGGTGGTGGGGATGAACTGCGTCTGGCCCATCGCCCCGGCCCAGGAGCCGATCAGGCGCGCGCGCGGGAATTCGCCCGAGGCGATGATCTTCAGCGCCGCAATGAGCTGGTCCTCGGCGAAGCCGCGGCGGCGGCCGTCGGCGGCGAGCGTCGCCATCGAGCGCAGCACGTCGAAGTCCCCCTGGATTGCGCCGAAGCCGGACTCCATGGCCCAGATGGCGATGACGATGTCCCGCGGCGGGCCGAACCGCGCCTCCATGTCGGACAGGAAGCGAAGCTCCGCGCGCTTGCGCCGGCCCATGGCGATGCGGTCGTCGGTGACCACGCCGCGCAGGTAGTCGCCCACCGGCTTGGAGAACTCCGGCTGGCGCCCGTCCAGGGCCGAGACCCGGTCGTTGGGCGTCAGGCCGCGCAGCTCGCGCCCCAGCACCGCCTCGGGGACCCCGGCGGCCGCGGCGCGCGGCCAGAACTCGGTGATCCAGCGGTCGAAGCTCGGGCTGCCCGACGGCGTGAGCATCGGCGGCAGGGGCGTGACCACCTGGGTTCCCGGCTCGGGGGCCGGGGTCGTCTGCGAGGCGGTGTCGCCGGCCGGTGCGGCGCAGCCGGCCAGCAGCAGGCTCATGAAGGTGCGTCGGTCCATCGATTCGATCTTGTCTGGCGTCCCTGCGCGGACCGTATCACAACGCCGCGAGCCCCTTCGGCGTTGACTTGGCGAGGCCCCGCCCGTATATGCGCCCGCTCTCTTGCAACCCCCGGCCGGCCGGGGCCGCCTGGCGTGGATAACGGGTCATGAAGGTCAGAAGTTCGCTCAAGTCGCTCAAGACGCGCCACCGCGACTGCAAGGTCGTGCGCCGCAAGGGCGTCGTCTATGTGATCAACAAGACCAATCCGCGCTTCAAGGCCAAGCAGGGCTGACGTCCCGCCGGCCCGGTCGCGCATGACCCGGCCTGCCTTCAGCGCCGGTCCCAAAGCCGTTCTCTGGGACATCGGCAACGTCCTCGTGCGCTGGGATCCGCGTACGCTCTATTCCAAGATCTTCCGCAGCCCGGCCGAGCGTGACCGCTTCCTGGGCCAGGTCTGCACCATGGACTGGCACGTCGCCCACGACCGCGGCGTGACCTTCGCCGAGAACCGCGCCCCGCTGCTGGCGCGGTTCCCCGAGCACGCCGAGGCGATCTGCGCCTGGGAGAGCCGCTGGTGGGAGATGTTCTCCGGCGCGATCCCCGAGAGCGAGGCCGCCATCGAAGGCCTGCACGCCCGCGGCGTGCCGCAGTTCGCCCTGTCGAACATGAGCCACGAGGTCATCGACGGGATCATCGCCATGAGCCCGGCCTTCCGCCGCCTGGGCGGGATCGTGATCTCCGCCGAGACCGGGCTCACGAAGCCCGACCCGCGCATCTACCGCCAGGCGTGCGACCGCTTCGGCCGCGAGCCGGCGGACTTGCTGTTCATCGACGACAGCGCCGCCAACATCGCGGCGGCGCAGGCGCTGGGCTTCCACACGCACCACTTCACCGACCCCGCGGCGCTGCGGCCGGCGCTGGCGGCGCACGGGCTGCTGGACTGAACAGCCCAGGCCTTCAGCAGGTCCGCATCGGTCGGCGATGACCTGATGCGCCTGCAGGTCGCCGCGAAGATCGCGTTGGTGAGGGTGGGGATCAGCGGCGGCGTCGGCTCGCCCAAGGCCTGCGGATCGTGGACTTCCGCCCGCGGGCGGATTTCAGCCTTCACACGAAGCTGGCCGGCCGCGGGCAGGCGGCCGGGAAGGTCGTCCGGATCAGCGGCCGCTGCCGGTGATTTCCTTGATCAGCGCCTGCACCGACGCCTTTCCGCCCAGGCCCCAGACGAGCTTCAGCTGCTCCAGGGTCCGCGCGGCGGCGTCGTCGTATTTCCATTCGCAGGTGTCGAAGCGGCAGTCGCTGAACACCGGGGGCTTTCCGCCGGAGTAGACGAGGCGAGAATCGCGGAATTCGCAGTCCGAGAAGGTCTCGCCGTCCAGCACGACGGTCTCATGATTGTAGATGGTGTCGCTCGGCATAACGCGCCTCAGGTTTCGCCAGCATCTGCAGGATCTGCTGGCGGGGTGTCGGACACGGCCCGCTCGCGTTCGCGCTGGTCGCGCTTGGCGTTCGCCTTCTCGGCCGTTTTGGTCGCCTTGAGGCGATCGCGCTCTTTGCGTTCGAACTGGTAGTTCGGCTTTCTGGCCATCAACCCATTCCGTGACGGTGACTCAAGCTTACTGACGGGCCTTGCGCGCCGCGTAGCGGGCGTCGCGGGCGGCCTTCGCCTCCGCTTGGGAAAGGGCCTTGCGTTCCTTGCGCTCGCCGCGCTTGGCTTCAAGGGCGGCGGCGGCGACAGCCTCTTCGGCCTCGAGCGCCGCAGCCTGGGCGTCGGCGGCGGCCTGCTTCTTGGCGGCCTTCTCGTCGGCGCGGTCCTGGCGGATCTGCTGCAGCTCCGCGGCCCGCTGGGCGGCGCGGTCGAGCGTCTGCGGCGCGGTGACGGTCGGCTTCGGGCGGAAGTTCGCCAGCATGGCCTTCTTGGCGTCCGCGGCGGCCTTCAGCCGCTCGGAGAAGCCGGTGCGTTCCATTTCGTTCATAGGCGCGCTTTCAAATTTGCGGGGGCGGCCCGGCCGCCTCGGAGGGCTTCCCAGCGGCCTCGGAGGGCTTGAAGGTCGCCGCGCAGATCGCTTCCAGGTGCGCGCGGATGGAGCGCGGCGCGAGCAGCGCGTCAACGGCGCGGCAGCCGTCCGTCTTGAGGCGCAGCTTCAGCATGGCGAGGTCGGGGACGCGCCCCGAGCGGGCCAATTCATAGGCGCGTTCGATGGTCGATGTGGTCATGTCCTGAGATAGAGCCGCCCGGACCGGAGTATTCCGCCCCGGACGGCCCTGAACCCTTAGCCGGCTTGCAGCTGGCTGGCGGACATCTTGCCGCTGCGCTGGTCGCGCTCGAGTTCGTAGGTCAGCTTCTGACCCTCGTGGATCGAGCCGAGGCTCGAACGCTCCACGGCCGACACGTGGACGAACACGTCCGCGCCGCCGGCGTCAGGTTGGATGAAGCCGAAACCCTTGGTGGCGTTGAACCACTTCACAGTACCCGTAGCCATGGGATTTACCCTTTCGTAAGTAAGTAATTGCACGCCCCGATCGGGGCTTGATATCAAAATGTCGGAGAAGGTGGTGACAGGCTCGGGCTCGATCCGAAGAACAAGCGCGGAGAGCAACCGAACCAAATCGATATTCGACGCCGCGTATATGCCAGAATATTTCGCCGGCGGCCAGAAAAATCGTCAAGCGCAGGCTCCAGGCCCGCCGCCGCTTCGACGGAACGCAAGGAACCTCGGCTGTGGGCAGGCGTTCTGGCCGCAAGGGACAAACCACGATCCCGACCAGGAGCTTCCCAACATGCGTAATCTTTTGTTCGTCGCCGGCTTCGCCGCGGCGACCCTCATCCCGTCCTTCGCCGCCGCCCAGCAGACCTGTGAGCAACGCAAGGCCAACCGGGTCGCCGGCACGGTGGTCGGCGCCGGCATCGGCGCGCTGCTCGGCAGCGCGGTCGCCGGCCGCGGCGACCGCAACGAAGGCGCGGTGATCGGCGGCGTCGGCGGCGCCGTGATCGGCAACCAGGTGGCCAAGGGCAACGGCGACTGCGCCCGCGCCTACGGATTCTACGACGACAACGGGAATTGGCACGCCAACGCCGTCAGCCGCAACGCCGCCCAGGGCTACTACGACCGTAACGGCAATTGGGTCGACGGCGCGCCGAGCGGCCGCTGGGACGAGAGCGGCCGCTACGAGGCCTCGAACGCCCCCGGCTACGGCTACAACGCCGCCTACGCCGGCCCCGACGCCCCGCGTGACGTGCGCCAGCGCTTCGCATGGCTGAACGAGCGGATCCGCCGCGGGCAGAGCGACGGCAGCCTGTCCCGCCGCGAAGCCGACCGCGCCCTGCGCGACCTGAACCAGGTCCAGCGCGAGGAGCGTCGGATGAACCACCGCCGCGGCCAGCTGAGCCAGAGGGACGAGGCCTATATCCAGCAGCGCCTCGACGCGATCTCCAGCGACATCCGCTGGTCGCGCCGCAACTAGGCTGACTTGGAGCGGGCCGGACGCGGAAACCCGGCGTCCGGCCCGGCCCGTCCCTACGTCTCGAAGACGCTGGGCCCGCGCAGCAACCGGGCGGCGCTGGCCGGCGCACGCATGGGCGCGTCGAGCGCGGCCTGGAACGTGGCCCACTGCGCAGCGTCGAGCCCGAGCCGCTGACGGTCACACGGTTTGTCGGACTTTGTCATGCGGGCCGAATTCCCCGATGCTATAGCCGTTCGATCCGCCTCTGCGGTTCCAGCACCACGACGGGGATCCGCCGGCTCGTCTTGGCCTGGTAGTCGGTATAGGGCGGGTAAAGCTCGGCCATCATCGCGAACAGCCGCTCGCGCTCGGCGCCCTCTGCGACCCGGGCTAGGCCCTCGAACTTCTTGTCGGCCACCTGGAAGCCGACCTTCGGGTCCGCCTCCAGGTTGAAGAACCAGGCGGGGTGGTTCGGGGCGCCGCCCTTGGAGGCGACGATGACGTACCGGTCCCCGTCCTGGCCATAGATCAGCGGCGCCAGCTTCGACGCGCCGGTCTTGCGGCCGGTGGTCTTGAGGATCAGGCAAGGAGTCTCGAGCGGCCCGCCGGCGGCGGTGAAATCGACGAGATGGCCCTCGGCCCCGTCGGTCTTCAGGTAAAGGTCCGTGTGGGTCTGCTGCCAATTCGGAGCGCCGATCTGGATCTTGGTCGTCATGGTCATTGCGCCTGCGGCTGGCGAAGCATCGTCGGATGCTCCTGGGATTGTGCTCGGGCAGCGGCCTGCCTGCCGGGGATTTAGGGTGTCCTGTCCGCCGCGGACAGGGGTGGAGGGCGGATGCTTCGCCGGGGTCCCCTGCTCGGGCCTGCCGTCCGGTCAGCTTGATGCCGGCCACGGCGTCCGACATCGTCGCCCGATGGATGTCGCCGCCTTTTTCACCCGGACACCGCAGGGCTACCTGGCCACGCCGGCCGCGCGCAGCCCCTGGAACCACCAGCGCCTGCACGGGCGGGTCGTCAGCGGGCTGCTCGCCTGCGCCCTCGAATCGGCGTTCGGCGATCCGGAGTTCATGCCGGCGCGGGTGACCACCGACCTCTACCGCCTGCCGGAATACGCCCCGATCACCGTCGAGACCCGCCTGGTCCGGGATGGCCGGCGCATTAAGGTGGCGGACGCCGAGTTCTTCAGCGGCGGCGTCAGCGCGGCGCGCGCCACCTGCCAGTTCCTGCGCCGCAGCGCGCCCAGCCCCGGGCGCGTGTGGTCGCCGCCGCCGTGGAACGCGCCGAAGCCCGACGACCTGCCGCCGCCGGAGCCCGGCGCCCGGGGGCCGATCGGGGTCAACCTGCCGATCCCCAGCGAAGGATTCGGTCCGAACCGGCGCTGGTTCAAGGAAAGGCTCGCCCTGATCGAAGGCGAGGCGATCACCCCCTTCGTCCGGGTGGCCATGTCCGCGGACATGACCAGCGGCATCGCCAACGGCGCCCAGGACGGCGTGGGCTATATCAACAGCGACGTGACCCTGTACCTGCACCGCCCGCCCCGGGGGGAGTGGATCGGCTACGAGAGCGTCGACCACGGCGCCACCGACGGCGTCGCCGTAGGCTCCTGCCGGCTCTACGACCTCGAGGGACACATCGGAGCCGCCAGCATCTGCGGCCTGGCCCAGGTCCTGGAGACCTGACCGGGCTGGTTGAGATATTCCGGCGTGCGGCGGAGTCCGCGCAGGGACGACGGCCGCTTTTCTATCGGAGGGGATCGACGGCCTGCGACGAGCGGCGGCAGTTGCGCGAATAGGGGATGGAGGCGGCTATGCGGCTTGTGGACGGTAAGGTGGCGCTGGTCCCGGGCGTCGCCTTGCCGGTGGACGGCGCTCACCTCGCCGCCTGAACGGCCCGGTTCTCGCCCCGCCGCCGCTCACTGTTCCACGAAATCGAGAGCGGCCTTGATGACATCGGGGTCTCGCGCGACGCCGCGGTGGCCGAGGCCGTCCGCGTAGTGGGTCCGCGCCCCGGGCCATTGCGAGGCGATGATCTCAGCCGTCCGCCATGACCAGTGCGGGTCGTCACGGCAGTGCGCGAGCAGCGCGGGCATGTCGAGGCCGCGCGCGCCCGCTTCCACGTCGAAGTCGAACTGCGCGCCGGTCGGCGGCGCCTGCAGGCGCTCGCGCGCGCGGGTGATCGCAATCGCCGGCGCGTCCTCGGGGGCGATGATCGTGCGCTCCAGGATCCAGAGGTCCCAACGCGTCGGCAGCGCGGGGGCGAACAGCACCGCCTTGCGCGCCGATAGCCCGGCCGACAGCGCGCGGATCACCGCGACCGCACCGATCGAATGGCCCATCACCGTGTGCACCGGGCCGAGCGCTTCCGCCACGGCGAGGATCGCCGCCTCGCCGATGTCGACACCGCGTTCGGCGTGGACGGAATGGCCGTGTCCCGGCATGTCGAGCACGACGATCGAGTGCCCGCGGGCCGTCGCGGCCGCCATCATCGGGGCCCAGAGAATGTGGTCGTCGAACGCGCCGTGGGCCAGCAACAGCGCCGGACCCTCGCCGAGGCGCCACGCGGTGACCGTGTCCTGACCTACGGGGATGCGACGCGCTGGCGTATCGTGAAGGATCGTCGCGAGCCGCTTGCCTGTGCGAGGCGTGGGCATGGAATGTGCGACAATCGTCTCGACGAGCGCGTCAAGCTCCGCTTCGTTCAATGTTCCTGCGCCTCGCCGACAATGTTCGACAGCCTCTATCAGGCGTTCCGGGCCGGCGAAAGCGCCAGCGCTGCGCGGCCCGGGGGCCGTCTGGCGTGTGGCAAAGACCAAGCCGGCCGGCGCGCCTCCGGGGCGTCATCCCCGCCCGTCCCGCACGAATTCCAGGAACTCCTGCCGCGTGCGCGGGTCGTCGCGGACCACGCCCAGCAGGCTGCTGGTCGTCAGCCGCGAGCCCGGCGTGTTGACCCCGCGCATGGTCATGCAGCTGTGCTCGGACTCGATCACCACGCCGACGCCGCGGGGCTTGAGGATCTCCTGGATCGAGCCGGCGATCTCGGCGGTGAGCTTCTCCTGGATCTGCAGGCGGCGCGCGAAGCCGTGCACCACCCGGGCCAGCTTGGAGATCCCCACCACCCGGTCGGTGGGCAGGTAGCCCACGTGCGCCTTGCCCAGGAACGGCAGCATGTGGTGCTCGCAGAAGCTCACCACCCGGATGTCGCGCAGCACCACCAGCTCGTCATAGCCCGCCACCTCCTCGAAGGTCCGCGCCAGGTAGTCGCGCGGGTCGGTCTCGTAGCCGGCGAACAGTTCCTTGTAGGCGCGCGCCACGCGGCCGGGCGTTTCCAGAAGGCCTTCCCGATTCGGGTCGTCGCCGGCCCACTCGATCAGCACGCGCACGGCGGCCTCTGCGTCGGCCTGCGTGGGGCGATGGCGAGGGGATTCTGACATGTCTCTACTCCGCGTCGTTCGGTCTCAACGATGGGCGACGGCGAAGGTTCAGCCGACCGATGACATAGTCATTCCGGCCCGCTAGGGTCCGCCGCCTTCCGCAACCAGTTCCCTACGAGGCTCCACCATGGCCGACGACGCCGCCCACAGCGACATTCTGAATTCCACGGCGCAGGGCCAGCTCAAGAGCATCATCGAGCGCATCGAGCGCCTGGAGGTGGAGAAATCCGAACTGGCCGAGCAGATCAAGGAGGTCTTCGCCGAGGCCAAGGGCAACGGCTTCGACGTCAAGATCCTGCGCAAGGTCGTGCGCCTGCGCAAGCAGGACCGCGCCAAGCGGCAGGAGGAGGAGGCGATCCTCGACCTGTATCTCGCCGCGCTCGGCGAGATTTGAAGCGTAAGGTCCCAGACCCCAAGGCGCTGGCCCAGCGGGCCGCGCTGAACGCCCTGAAGCGCGCCCGCCGCCAGGCGGACCGCGCCGGGGTGAAGCTCTCCGACTGGGAGGGCGAGTTCCTGGGCTCGGTCGAGGGCCGGCTGAAGACCTACGGCCGCGCCTTCGGCGATCCGGAGAAGGGCGGCCGTGGCCAGGCCCTCTCCGTCCTGCAGCACGTCAAGCTGAAGGAGATTTCCGCCAAGGCGAAGGCTGGCCCTGGCGCCATGCGGCGGACCCCGATCCGCCGGAAGTCGCCGGAAAGCTCCTAGCTTCGCGCTTGTACTGGCCGATCAGCGCGGCCAGGCGGGCCTCACGCGTTTGCGGACGCAGGACCATCGTCTTCATCCCCATGCCCCTTCAGGACTTCGTCCAGGCCCTGTTCGCGGACCTTGCGGTAAAGCGTGGACCGGCCGATGCCCAGGCGGCGGGCCACCTCGCTCATGTGGCCGGCGTAGATCTCGATGGCGAGCTGGATCAGGTCCCGCTCGATCTCCTCGAGGGTGCGAAGGTGTCCGCGAGCATCCAGGATGCGCACCGGCGCGTCCTTGGGCATCTCGGCGATCAGCTCGGCCGAGGTCGGCGGGCCGGCCGTGGCGTGGGGGACGATCGGGCGGGCCTGCGGCTCCGGCGGCGGCGCGGCCACCCCGGAGATCGCCGGGAAATCGTGCGGCTGCAGGTAGGGGGCGTCGGCCAGCACGATGGCGCGATAGACCGCGTTCTCCAGCTGGCGCACGTTGCCGGGCCAGTCGTAGGCGGTCAGGAAGGCCATGGTCTCGGGCGAGGCGCCCACGACGGTCTTGCCCTCCTCCACGTTGAAGCGGCGGATGAAGGCGTCGGTGAGCGCCGGAATGTCCGAGGCCCGCTCGCGCAGCGCCGGCGCCTCGATGGGGAAGACGTTCAGGCGATAGAACAGGTCCTCGCGGAACCGGCCCTCCTTCACCGCCTGGGTCAGGTCGCGATTGGTGGCCGAGACGATGCGCACGTCGACCTTGATGGAGCGCTTGGAGCCGATCGCGTCGATCTCGCTCTCCTGCAGGGCGCGCAGCAGCTTGACCTGGATGTCCAGCGGCAGCTCGCCCACCTCGTCGAGGAACAGGGTGCCGCCGTTGGCCTCCTGGAACTTGCCCAGGTGCTTGTCGCTGGCGCCGGTGAAGCTGCCCTTCTCGTGGCCGAACAGGATGGATTCCACCAG
>Ga0070668_100001380_pt1 | contig 17432 bp, 19 predicted proteins | sample KBSS43metaG_FD_64661 | JGI IMG/M metagenome (GOLD analysis project Ga0070668, IMG submission 64661) | Switchgrass rhizosphere microbial communities from Kellogg Biological Station, Michigan, USA - KBS S4-3 metaG | ecosystem: Host-associated > Plants > Roots > Rhizosphere > Soil ... | reverse complement strand
CGTCAGCCCGGACCCCGGCGCGCCCCAGAAGGTGCTGCCGGGCCTCCTCGAAGCGCTCGCAGGCGCGCAGGCGCGCGTCAAGGAGCCCCGGCCCCTGGGGCCGGGCGCCCTCGACCTCTTGCTGGAGGCGCCGGAGCTGGACGGCCCGCGCCGCGTCGCCCGCGGCACGCTCGCGGAGCTTCCCATCGACGTCTGCGTCCAGCCGTGGAATGGCCGGAAGAAGCGGCTGTTCGTGGCCGACATGGACTCCACGATCATCGGCTGCGAGTGCCTGGACGAGCTCGCGGACTTCGCGGGCCTGAAGGCCGAGATTTCGGCGATCACCGAACGCGCCATGCGCGGCGAGATCGCCTTCGAAGGCGCGCTCCGCGAGCGGGTGGCGATGCTGAAGGGCCTTGGCCTGGAGGCGCTGCAGAAGGCCTACGCCGAGCGGGTGCGCCTGAACCCCGGCGCGCGGACGCTGGTGCGCACCATGGCCGCGAACGGCGTGCGCTGCGTGCTGGTCTCGGGCGGCTTCACCTACTTCACCTCCCGGATCGCCGAGGCTGCGGGTTTCCATGCCAACCGCGCCAACACCCTGAACGAAGCCGACGGCGAGCTGACCGGCACGGTGGGGGAGCCGATCCTGGGGCGCGAGGCCAAGCTCGCGGCGCTCACCGAGGAGGCGGCCGGCCTTGGCGCGCGGCTCTCCGAGACCCTCGCCATCGGTGACGGCGCCAACGACCTGGCGATGATCGGCGCCGCGGGCCTCGGCGTCGCCTACCGCGCCAAGCCGATCGTCGCCGCCGAGGCCGACTGCGCGGTGGACCACGCCGACCTCACCGCGGTGCTCTACTTCCAGGGCTACCGGGCCGACGAGTTCGTGACGGACTGATGAGCCTGCCCCGCCAGGTCCGCGCCGTGGTCTTCGACATGGACGGGCTCTTGGTCGACACCGAACAGGTGGTGTTCCAGGCCATGCAGCGCACGGCCGGCGGCTTGGGGCGCGAGATGCCGCTCGGAACCTTCCAGCGGATGGTGGGGCTGCAACCCGCGGCGAGCGAACGGATCCTGCAGGAGCACTTCGGCGCAGGCTTCGACCTCGACGCCTGGGCGGCCGGGATCAGCCGGCATTTCCATGAGGCCCTCGACGCCGGGATTGCGCTGAAGGCCGGCGCGGTGGAGATCCTCGACCATCTCGATGCGGTGAACCTGCCCCGCGCCATCGCCACGTCGTCCAGCCTGGTCGCGGTGCGTCACAGCCTGGGGCCGCACAACCTGGTGGACCGCTTCCACGCGCTCATCACCCGCGACGTCCAGACCCAGGGCAAGCCGCATCCCGAGCCCTTCCTGAAGGCGGCCGAGGCCCTGGGCGTCGCCCCCGAGCACTGCCTGGCCCTGGAGGACAGCCACAACGGCGTGCGCGCCGCCGCCGCGGCCGGCATGATGACCATCATGGTGCCGGACATGCTCGACCCCACCGAGGAGATGCGCACCCTCTGCGTCCGCATCGCCCGCGACCTGCACGAGGTGAGGGAGCTGCTGGCGGGGCGGCCGGGCTAGCTCCTCTCCACCGGGGATCGGGGGGGAGGGACCTTACTTCCCGGTCGGCCCGCGCTCGAAGTAGCGGAAGAAGGCGCTGTCGGGGGAGAGCACCAGGGTGGTGTCGCCCTGGCCGAGGGCGGCCTCATAGGCCTCCATGGAGCGGTAGAAGGCGGCGAAGCTGGGATCGCGGCCATAGCTCTGGGCGAAGATGCGCGTGCGCTGGGCGTCGCCCTCGCCGCGGGTGGCCTCGGCGGTCTCGGTGGCGGTGGCGAGGGTGATCGCCACCTCCTTGTCGGCGCCGGCGATGATCTCGCGCTTCTGCTGTTCGCCGACGGCGCGGATCTGGGCCGCCTCCTGCTGGCGGGAGGTCTGCATGCGGCGGTAGACCGTCGGCTGGTTGGCGGCGGGCAGGTCGGCGCGCTTCATCCGCAGGTCGATGACCTCGATCCCGAACCGCGCGACGCCGGCCCGGCGGGCCACGTCGGCCTTGGCCTGCTGCATCAGCGCGCCGCGGCGGCCCGAGATGATCTCGGCGGAGGTGGCCGAGCCCAGCACCTGGCGCAGCGAGGAATTCACCAGCCGCTCGATCAGCGGCCCGGCGCTGCGCTCGTCGCGCAGGGTGCGGTAGTATTGCAGCGGGTTGGCGATGCGGTAGCGGATGAAGGCGTCCACCACCAGCCGCTCCTGGTCGGAGGCGATGATCTCCTCCTGGTCCGACTCCAGCGTCAGGTTGCGCTTGTCGAGCCGGATGATGTGGTCGAGGAACGGCACCTTCATGTGCAGCCCCGGATCCGGCCGGTTCGGCGGGTTGAGCACGCGGACCGGCTCGCCGAACCGGGTGATGACGGCCTGTTCGCGCTGCTCGACGATGAACAGGGTGTTGCCGATCAGGATCAGCACCAGGATGGCGGCGATCGCCCAGGTGACGAGGCGGCGGTTCATGGCTGGGGCGCCTGGGGTTGCTCGGGGACCGCGGCGGCGGGGTTGAGGCCGGCGGCCGGCGGCGTCGCCGTCCTGGGACGGAAGACATCGGGCGGCAGGATGATCGGCGCCGAGGCGCCCTTGGAGTCCACCACCACCTTGTTGGAGCGGGCCAGCACGCGCTGCATGGTCTCGATGTAGAGCCGGTCGCGGGTGACGCCCGGCGCGCGCTGGTATTCGGTGAGGATCTGGTTGAAGCGCGACGCGCCGCCGAGCGCCTCGCGCACCGACTGCTCGCGATAGGCCAGCGCCGACTGGGTGGTGCGGGCCGCATCGCCCTTGGCCTCGTTGATGACGCGGTTGCGGTAGGTGTTGGCTTCGTTCACCGCCGAGACGGCGTCCTGCTGGGCGCTCTGCACGTCGCGGAAGGCGGCGACCACCTCCTGCGGCGGGTTGGCGGTGCGGATCTGCACCTCGACGACGACCACGCCGGCGCCCCAGGCGTCGAGCGTGCGCTGCATCAGTTCGGCGGTCTCGATCTGCACCCGGCCGCGGCCGGTGGTCAGGATCGCCTGCAGCGGCGTCTTGCCGATCACCTCGCGCATGGCGCTCTCGGCCATCGCCTTCACAGAGGCCTCGGGGTCGCGCAGGGTGAAGATGTAGCGGGCGGGATCGGAGACCCGCCAGGTGACGCTGAAGTCCAGGTCGATGATGTTCTCGTCGCCGGTGAGCATCAGGCTCTCTTCCGGGATGTCGGCGCCGGCCGCGCCGCCCACGTCGACCCGGTTGAGCGAGGTCACCGCCACCTTCTCCGCCCGTTCGAACGGGATGGGCAGGTGGTAGCGCAGGCCCGGCGCCTCGGAGCGGCTATAGGCGCCGAAGGTGGTGACCACCGCCTCCTCGTTGGGCTGGACCACGTAGAATCCGGAAAGCGCCCAGAGGCCGAAGGCCGCCCCGACCACCGCCGCCACCGCGCCGGGGCGCACGCCGCGGCCGCCGTCGCCGCCGAAGATCCCGCGCAGGCGTCGCGCCAGGCGCTCGAAGGCGGCGTTGAGCTCCGGCCCCTCGGGCCGCCGCGGGCCGCCGCGATTCGGTCCCGCAGGCCGCTTGGCCGGCGGGCGGTCGTCGTCGCCGCCCTGCGGCGGAGAGCCCCAGGGACCAGGGTTGGCGTTGTCGTTCCAGGGCATCCTTGGGTCGCGTCTCGGCTTCGCTGTCTCGGCGCGGCTGCGTCGTCGGCCCCGGGTGGGCTTGTAAACCGGCGCTGTCGCCCGGATATGAGACCCCTTAACGGCCAAAGCAAGTCATACGAATCGCAAGGCGCATGAACGAGACCGGCTCTCCCGACCGTGCAGCGATCCTGGCGGCGCTGGACAAGGTGACCGATCCGGCCACCGGACGCGGCCTGGCGGCGGCCGGCCTGGTGCGCGGCCTGACCATCCGCGGCGACCGCGCGGCCTTCATGCTGGAGGTCCCGCGGCGCGACATCGAGCGTTACGCCTACATCCGCGACGCCGCCGAGCGGGCGATGGCCGCCGTGGCCGGCGTCGGCAAGGCTCAGGTGGTGCTGACCGCCGAGGCCGACGCCGCGGCGCCGGGCCCGGGCGTCACCCGGGTTCGCAAGGGCGCGCGGGTGAGCGACGATCCCCAGGCCCAGGCCAGCCCGCCTCCGGACGTGGACCGTCCAGCCCATGTGCGGAAGGTGATCGCCATCGCCAGCGGCAAGGGCGGGGTGGGCAAGTCCACCGTGGCGGTGAACCTGGCCGTGGCCTTCGCGCGCCTGGGCCTGTCCGCCGGCCTGCTGGACGTCGACGTCTACGGGCCCTCGGCCCCGAAGATGATGGGGGTCGACGGCGACCCGGAGTTCACGCCCGAGAAAAAGCTGAAGCCCCTGGAAGCCTGGGGGGTGAAGGTGATGTCCATCGGCTTCCTGGTGGACGAGGCCGCCCCGATGATCTGGCGTGGGCCGATGGCCTCCTCGGCCGCCCGCCAGATGACCCACGACGTGGGATGGGGAACCGAGGCCGCGCCCCTCGACGTGCTGGTGGTCGACATGCCGCCCGGCACCGGCGATATCCAGCTGACCATGGTCCAGAAGCTGAAGCTGGACGGGGTGGTGATCGTCTCGACGCCGCAGGAGATCGCCCTGATCGACGCGCGCCGGGCCGCGGCCATGTTCCGCAAGACCGCCACGCCGATCCTGGGGGTGGTGGAGAACATGGCCTACTTCACCGAGCCCGCCAGCGGGCGGCCGCTCTACATCTTCGGCCAGGGCGGCGCGAAGGCCGAGGCCGCCCGCCTGGGCGTGCCCCTTCTGGCCGAGATCCCCCTGGACCAGGCGCTGCGCGAAGCCTGCGACGAGGGCCGCCCGGTCACCGCGACGGCCCCGGACAGCGCGGCGGCCAAGGCCTTCATCGAAATGGCGAAGCGCCTCGCCTGAAGGGGCGGGCGCCGGCTAATCCCCGATGGCGGCGTAGGCCAGGGTCCAGAAGTCGCTGAACACCTTGGGCGGCTGCGGCGAATCCATCATCCGCGTCGTGAGCAGGACCCCCGCCAGGTCCTCGGCCGGGTCCGCGTGCGCCGTGGTCCCGAGGCCGCCGTCCCAGCCGAACCGGCCCGGGCTGAAGACGTTGTCGCGAGCCGTGACCACGGCCATGCCGAAGCCCCAGCCGGCGTGGTCGCCGAAGAAGGCCTCCGCCCCGGCCTTCTGGGCGGGCGTGAGCTGGTCGGTGGTCATCAGGGCCACCGAGGCCCGCGACAGGATGCGCCCGTGCGGCCCCATTCCCCGGTCGAGCATCATCCGCTGGAAGGCGAGGTAGTCGCGGGCGGTGGAGACGAGGCCGCCGCCGGCGGACTCGAAAGCCGGCGTCTGCGCCCAACGGCTGGTCGCGCGGTCGTCGTAGGCCACGAGCGCGCCGGTGGCGGGATCGGCGCGGTGGCAGCTCACCAGGCGGTCGACGCTCGCTGCGGGAACCGAGAAGCCGGTGTCGCGCATGCCGAGCGGATCGAAGAGCCGCGCCTTCAGGAATGCGCCCAGGGACTGGCCGCTGGCGCGGGCGATCAGCACGCCCAGGACGTCGGAGCCGGTATGGTAGGACCAGGCCTCGCCGGGCTGGTGCAGCAACGGCAGGCCGCCCAACCGGGCCATCCACTCGTCGGGCGTGAGCGGAGACGGGTCCGGCCCCGGGCTGAGGCCGGCCGCCGCCTGCGCCGCCTGGATCGGATAGGTCCCGGGCGGCGCCAGGACCGCGCCCATGCCCAGGCGAAAGGTGAGCAGGTCGCGAAGCGTGATCGCGCGCTTCGCGGGCACGGTGTCGTCCAGGGCGCTCGCCACGGAGCGGAGGACCCGACGGTTCGCCAGTTCCGGCAGCCAAGGATCGACGGGGTCGTCCAGGCGCAGCCGACACTCCTCCACCAGGACCATGGCCGCGGCGGCGGCGATCGGCTTGCTCATCGAGGCGATGCGGAAAAGGGCGTCGCGGCGCATGGGCGGCCCGTCGAGCGCCATCCCGCCCAGGGCTTCCACATGGGTTTCGCCGCGGCGGTGGACCAGGGCGACCAGGCCCGGAACGCCGCCGTCCGCTACATGGCCGGCCAGGACGCTGCGCAGCCGCGCCAGCCGCTCGGGCGAGAAGGCGAGCGGGTTCATTGGCGGCGTTCGAACTCCGTGTCGACGACGATCTCGATGGGATCGACGAAGGTCGCATGGGTGACGGAGCGGTCGCTCATCGATCGGTCTCCTTCAGGTCAGGCGTCCGTGGTCTGGCGTCGAAGCTCCACGGCGAGCACGTCCAGCCCCTCGCGGGTTCCATGCTCGCGCTGGGCGGGGCTGTCGTGGCCGTCGAGATAGGCGCCCATCTCGGTAAGGACCAACCGCGTGCCCGTGCCCTGCGGGCGGAACTCGAGGGTGGTGAGCGAGGCGGAGATGCGCACGCCATTCCGGTCCATCACGTAGGAAAAGACGATCCGCTGGTCGGGAACGATGTCCTGGTAGAGCGTCTCGTTGCTCCAGCGGGTCCCGTCGGCGTCGCCGCCGCCGCCGCGCTCGAAGCCGCCGACACGGAAGTCCGCCTCGGGGCGGGCCCAGTCCTCGTGGCAGGACGACCAGCGGGCCTTGATCTGCGGATCGGCGAAGGCGGCGAACACCCGCGCGGGGGCGGCGTCGTAGACGCGGTCGATCACGAAGGTCGCGTGGGTGACGGATCGTGCGGTCATGGCTTGTCCTTCGGCTCGTCATCGGCGGTGGCCGCCAGGAAGTCGCCCAGCCGATCCAGGCGTCGCTGCCAGCTGGCGCGGCGCTCGGCGATCCATTGTTCGGCGAGACTCAGCGCCGCGGGTTCGATTCGGCAGGTCCGCACCCGGCCCACCTTCTGCGACCGCACCAGGCCGCTGGCCTCCAGCACCGCCAGGTGCTGCACCACCGCCGAGAGCGACATGGGCAGAGGCCTTGCCAGCTCGCTCACCGAGGCGGGCCCCCGGCTCAGCCGCTCCACCATCCCCCGCCGGGTCGGATCGGCAAGCGCCTGGTACATCTGGTCAAGCTGTTGGTGAAGCATATACTTATGCATCATCGCCCACGAACAGGCGCAAGGAAAAATGGGCGCCGGATCTCATCCCACGTGGAGGGTGCGGAACACCTTGGCGGTCTGCTCGCCGCCGTTCTGGAAGGCGTGCTGGTCTTGGGGGTCGGCGATCTTGTCCCAGTTATCGCGCACGGCCTCGGGGGACAGGCGCTGGTCGCCGAGGAACGCCCCCTCGGTCTCGTAGAGCCGCACGACGGAGAACGCGCCTCCCGCGGCGGTCAGGATGCAGCCGGTCGGCGCGTCGGCCGAGGCCAGGTAGAGCACGCCGGTGGTCACGAACTCCGGCTTCAGCGCCGCCAGGATCGCCGGCGGCATCAGCTGCTCGGTCATCCGCGTGGCGGCCACCGGGTTGATCGTGTTGACCCGGATGTTGTGCTTCTGCCCCTCCTGCTTGAGCGAGTTCATGAAGCCCACGATGCCCAGCTTGGCGGCGCCATAGTTGGTCTGGCCGAAGTTGCCGTAGAGCCCGGTGGGCGAGGTGGTCATCACGATGCGGCCGTAGTTCTGCGCCCGCATCACCTCCCAGACCGCCTTGGCGGCCTTCACCGTGCCCATCAGATGGACGTTCAGCACCGCCTCGAAATCCGCCATCTCCATCTTCGAGAACGAGCGGTCGCGCAGGATGCCGGCGTTGGCGACCAGGATGTCGATGCGGCCCCATTCGGCGATCGCGCGCTCGGCCATCGCCCTCAGGCCAGCCTCGTCGGTGACCGAGGCGCCGTCGGCGATCGCCTGGCCGCCGGCGGCCTTGATCTCCGCCACGACCTTCAGGGCCGCTTCGGAGCCGCCGCCGGTCCCGTCCAGGGCCCCGCCCAGGTCGTTGACCACCACCTTGGCCCCGCGCGCCGCAAGCGCCAGGGCGTGCTGGCGCCCGAGCCCTCCGCCCGCGCCGGTGATCACGGCCACCTGGTTGTCGAAACGGATGTCGGCCATGCGAGCCTCGGGCGATGATCGGGCCGCGATGTTTGGACGGGCCTGCAACTGCGTCAAGGCAGGCGCGTCACCTGCCCTCGCCCTATCCCTTCAGAAACTTCACCAGAACGCGCTGGCCGATCAGGAAGGGTGCGCCGTCGGCGGTCACCACCACCTCGACCACCCGCTCGTCGGAGCGCTCGCCGGGGTCGTCGGACTGCAGCTTGCGGGCGCCGAACACGGCGGCGCGGCGGACCACCTTGCCGGCGTAGCTCTTGCCCGGGTCGGCCTCCGGCGAGAGCTGCACGGTCTGGCCGACGGTCACGAAGGGCAGGGCGCTTTCGGAGAGCTCGGCGCGGACGATGCGCTTGCCGGCGGGCTCCAGGTCGAACATGTCCGAGACATTCAGCGTCGAGGCGCCGGAGCCGGGGTTGGCGTAGCGGCGCACGATGCGCCCGTCGGCCGGGGCGCGAATGATGGTGAGCTCGAGCTCGTAGCGGGCCTGGTCGAGGCGGGCCTGACTGGCGGCCACCGCGGCGCGCTGGGCTTGCAGGCTCGCCTGCGCCTGCCGTACGGCGTCACTCGCCTGGTCGAGCTTCTGGGCGGCGATGAAGTTGGAGGCGGCCAGGCCCTTCATCCGGTCATATTCGCGCTGGGCGCCGGCCAGCTGCACCCTGGACAGTTCGATCTGCGCCTTCACCTGGGCCAGGTCCGCGGCGGCCGAGGCGGCGGACAGCCTTGGCTCGGCGTCCTCCTGGCGGGCGAGCACCTGGCCGCGGGCGACCATGTCGCCTTCCTGCACCAGCACCTCGCTGACGATGCCGGCCCGGCGCGCCGCCACGGCGATGACGCCCCCGTCCACATCGGCCTTGCCGTTGGCGATGGCCACGAAGGGGCTGGCCGGGGTCATGGCGACCTTGCCCTCGGCGATCTTCTGCTTGTCGACATTGACCTGGCTGGCGATCACCGCGCCGCCGGCGACCAGCGCCAGGACGGAGACGGTCACCGACCAGAAGGCGCCGGAGCGGAACAGGGGGGGCATGGGTCTCAAGCTCCTTTGAGCGCGGTTGCGGACCGCAGCACGGGGTCCAACCGGGTCGTACGGCGGTCGTCCAGGATGCGCCCGTCTTCGATGTGAATGATCCGGTCGGCGAAGGCCTCCAGCCGCGGGTCATGGGTGACGCACACCACCGCCGCGTCGCGCTTCTTGGCCGCGCGCTGCAGGAGGCGGATGACCTTCTGGCCGGTCTCGCCGTCGAGCGCGCTGGTGGGCTCGTCGGCGAACAGGATGTCGGGCTCCTTGGCGAGCGCCCGGGCGATGGCCACCCGCTGCTTCTCGCCGCCGGAGAGCTCGGACGGGCGTTGGTGGATCTTCGAGGCCAGGCCCACCTCCACCAGCGTCTCCTCGGCCTTGGCCTTGGCCTCCACCGGGGAGTAGCCCTTGTAGCCCAGGATCACAGCCACCTGCTGCAAGGCGGTCAGCGCCGGGAACAGGTTGAAGCCCTGGAAGACGAAGCCGCAGTGGTCCAGGCGGAAACGGTCGATCTCGGCGGGCCGGCGGCTCCACAGGTCCTCGCCGAAGGCCGTCACCTGGCCGGCGTCGGGCTTCAACAGCCCCGACAGCACCGCGATCAGGGTCGACTTGCCCGACCCGGAGGGGCCCATGACCATGGTCACGTCGCCGTGCAGGGCGTCGAAGTCCACGGACTTCAACACCTCGATCCGGGTGCGGCCGGTCTTGAACCCCTTGACGAGGCCGTGGGCGACGATGGCGGGCCGCGTCGGGGTCATCTGAGCAGATCCGCCGGCTGGCTCTTGCGCAGCACGCTCATGGAAAGCGCGCCCGAGGCGAAGGCGATGACCAGCAGCACGCAGGCGATGACGCTGATCCAGGCCAGCGGGAAGATCATCGAGACGCCGTAGTTGGCCGCCAGCAGCGAAACCAGCCAGGTGGCGACGCCCGCCAGGCCCAGGCCCGCCAGGCCGACCCAGAACGACATCTCGATCACCACCAGCTGCAGCGAGCCCATGGAGACGCCGAGCGCGCGCAGGCTGGCGAACTCGCGGATGTTGGCGAGGATCGCCCCGCGCAGGGTCTGGGAGGTCACGCCGACGCCGATCAGGAAGCCCAGGATGGCGGAGAAGCCGAGGATCACGCCGACGATCTGCTGCTTCAGCAGCGCCCGCTCGTTGGCGGCGGCCAGTTCCTCGCGGCTCCAGGCCCGGTAGGCGCCGCCCGACACGGCGTTGAGCGCTTCGCGCACCTCGATCACCCGCTGGGGATCCCGCAGAGCCACCATCAGCGGCCCGGTGGAGCCGTCGCGGCCGCCCCCGCCCAGCATCCGCATGGTGTCGCGCGACATCACCACGCTCACCTGGTTCAGGTCGCCGTAGCCCTCCAGCTGCGCGGCCACGTGCACCGTATGTCCGGCCAGCACCGCCCGGTCGCCCAGCCGCACCCCCAGCCGCCCCAGGGCCGAGCGGTCGACGGCGACGGCGTAGGGCTCCATCAGCGCGACCCGGGTGGCTTCGCTGTAGTCCACCGGCAGGGTCACCGCGCCGGGGCGCGGATCGACCATGCGCATGGCCACGTACTGGGTGACCTTCTTCTCGCCGGCGGCCGGAATGTTGGACCAGGCGCCTCCGGAGCCGTCCACGCTGGCCACCTCGATCACTTCGGGATTGAGATAGAGCAGCGGCGCGATGCGCGCCGGCAGGTTGGCGGGACCGCTGCCGATCAGGCCGTCCATCTTCGGCGGCATGATGACGATCTGGGCGCGCGATCGCTCGATGGTCGCCGTGACCGAATGAACGATGCCGGTGAACATGCCGATCTGGGCGAAGATCAACAGGCCCGAGAAGGCGAGCGCGATCACCGCCGCCACATAGCGTCGCCATTCGTAGACCAGGGTGGCCAGCGCCAGGGACATCCGAATCCTTCTCCGATCGCACTTGACGACGGCAAGGCTTCAAACCCGGTTAACTGCGGAGAATCCGGTTATCCGAATCTTCTGCGCGGCTTGCAGGCGCAGCCGGCTTGCGCGCCGCCGCGCGCTGGTCCTCAATCGCCTCGTTCGGGCCCGTCGACTTGCGCCGGCGCCCTGGCGGGGCCCGTGTTGATGTTCCGACCCGAGAACGCCCAGAGCCTGCTGGGCATAGCGTTCACGCTGGCGGTCTGCTGGGGCCTGTCGGAGAACCGGCGGCGGTTCCCCTGGAAGCTCGCCGTCGGCGCGGTGCTGGTCCAGGCGGTGCTGGTCCTGGCGCTGTTCGGGCTGCCCAGCGTGCGGCTGGCGCTGATCGGCGTCGGCCATGTGGTCGACGGCCTGGCCGCCAGCACCCAGGCCGGGGTCGCCTTCGTGTTCGGGTTCCTGGCCGGCACGCCCAACCAGCCCTACACGCTCACCGATCCGGCCTCGCTGTTCATCTTCGCCTTCCGGGTGCTTCCGGTGATCCTGGTGATCTGCGCGCTCTCGGCGCTGCTGTGGCACTGGCGGATCCTGAAGTGGATCACCCGCGGCTTCGGCATCTTGTTCGAGCGGACCATGGGCCTGCGCGGCGCCCCGGCGCTGGCGACCGCCGCGACGGTGTTCATGGGCCAGGTGGAGGGCCCGATCTTCATCCGCAGCTACCTGCCGACGCTGTCGCGCTCGGAGCTTTTCATGCTGATCGCCGTGGGGATGGCGTGCGTTTCCGGTTCCACCATGGTGGCCTATGCGACGATCCTGAAGGACGTGCTGCCCAACGCGGCCGCCCATGTGCTCACCGCCTCGATCATCTCGGCCCCGGCCGGCGTGCTGCTGGCCCGGGTGGTCGTGCCGCGCGATCCGGCGGTGGAGGTGGCCGAGGTGCTCGATCCCTCCGCCACCAAGACCTACGAGAGCTCGGTGGACGCCCTGATCCGCGGCACGTCGGACGGCCTGCAGATCGTGCTGAACGTGGCGGCCACGCTGGTCGTGTTCGTGGCGCTGGTGGCGATGGTCAACGGCATCCTGGGGGCCCTGCCGGACGTGGGCGGCCAGCCGCTTTCGGTGGAGCGCGGCCTGGGCCTGGTGTTCGCCCCGCTCGCCTGGATGATGGGGATCCGCTGGGCCGACGCGCCCGCCGCCGGCTCTCTGCTGGGGGTCAAGCTGGTGCTGACCGAGTTCACCGCCTTCATCCGCCTGGCCGGCGTGCCGACGGGGGCCATTGACGAGCGCACGCGGGTGATCATGACCTACGCCCTGTGCGGCTTCGCCAACATCGCTTCGGTGGGAATCAACGTGGCCGGCTATTCGGTCCTGGTGCCCGAACGGCGCGGCGAGGTGATGGGCATGGTCTGGAAGGCGATGATGGCGGGCTTCCTCGCCACCTGCCTGACCGCTTCGGTGGTGGGGGCGATGCCGGGCGCGCTGTTCGGTCAATAGACGGCTACAAGTCAGGGAGTCCCGCATGAAGCTCTACGACACGCCCGGCGCGCCCAATCCGCGCCGCGTCCGCTGGTTCATGGCCGAGAAGGGCATCGACGACATCGAGATCGTCACCCTCAACATCATGAAAGGCGCCCACAAGCAGCCGGAATACCTGGAGAAAGCCGGCCTGCCGCTGCTGCCCGCCCTGGAGATGGACGACGGGACCACGATCACCGAATCCATCGCCATCTGCCGCTACCTGGAGAGCCGCTACCCGCAGCCGAACATGTTCGGCTCGACGCCGGAGGAATGTGCGGTCATCGAGATGTGGGCCCGGCGCGCCGAGATGCTGGTGGCGACGCCATTGATGCTGGGGGTGCGCCACACCCATCCGGCGCTGGCGGTGCTGGAGCAGCAGAACCCGGCGGTGGCCGAATACAACACCCAGTCCGGGGTCCAGGGGCTGGCGGTCCTCGACAAGCGGCTGCAGGGGCGCGACTGGATCGCCGCCGATCGCCTGACCATCGCCGACGTGATCGCCTTCGTGGGGCTGGATTTCGCCCGCCTGATCAAGCTGCAGGTCCCGGAAACTCTCAACGCCCTGGCCCGCTGGGCCGACGCCATGCGCAGCCGCCCGGCCGCCCAGGCGGCACGGTGAGGGCCGCCGTCGCCGCGCTCGCGGCGCTGCTGCTGGCCTGTCCGGCCGCAGCCCAAACACTGAAGGTGACCGGCCTCGACGGAGCCTCCAAGACCCTGGCCGCCGCCGACTTCGCCGCCCTGCCGCGGACCAGCGCCACCCTGACCGAGGACGGCAAGCCGCACGCCTACGAAGGCGTGATGCTCTCCGACGTCCTGCGAGCCGGCGGACTGCCCATGGGCCAGCGCCTGCACGGCGATCCCCTGAAGGCCTATCTGGTGGTCACCGGCGCCGATGGCTTCCAGGCGGTCTACTCCCTGGCCGAGGTCGATCGCGACTTCCATGGCGACACGGTGATCCTGGCCGACAAGGTCGACGGCGCCCCGCTGCCGGCCAAGCAGGCGCCTTGGCGGATCGTCTCCTCGGGCGACCGCAAGGGGTGGCGGGCGGTCTATGCGGTGGCGTCCATCGAAGCGCGGTCGATCCTGAAGGGACCGCCCGCGGCCGCGATGGACCACGCGCACTGAGCTGGAGAGGAAAAACAAAAACGGAGGTTCGACCCCATGCACAGTCGTTCGGTCGACTGAATCCGGCCTAAGGGCGGCCGCCCGACCGCTTCACCACCGCCGAGAACGTCACCACGGGTTCGCCGGCGACGCTCAGCGTGCCGCGCGCGAAGATCATCGAGCGGCCGGCCTTGACGACCTCGCCCGTTCCCTCGACCAGGTCGCCGGCCGTCACCGCCCCCACGAACTCGCAATTGCAGGTCGCGGTGACCGCCGGGGCGTCGTCCAGGATAGCCTTGCACACGAAGAACAGGGTGTAGTCGGCGAAGGTCATCAGCGCCCCGCCATGCATGAAGCCGCCGCCGTTCATGTGGCGGTCCCCGGCCCGGAGCGCGGTGCGCGCCCGGCCGTCGGCGTCGTAGCGGCAGTAGTAGGGGCCGGTCATCGCCTCGAACGGATCGGAACCCCACTGCGACCAGCCGGCCCACTCGCCCTCGGCGATCCGGGTCATGGGGCCGTAACTGCCCGGCTTGTCGGTGTTCTTCATTTGTTTCCAATTCCCGGTCGCGGCGCTATGCTCCGGCTTGATAGGGAAGGGGGATGCCGATGAGAAGGTTTCCGATCGTGGGACGCGCCGTCATGGCGGCGATCTTGGGTTCGGCTGCGCCGGCGTGCAGCGATGCCGCGCAGCCATTGTCGATCACGGAGTTTCGGGACCGGTATGTCGAGGACTTCGCGCGCCGGCATCCCGGTGTCGCGGTCAGGGCGGCCGCCGAGGACGTCGTCGAGGTGGGTGCGCCGGGCGAACCGCCACACACGACGTATCTGCGCAGGGCCTATGACGTCTACCGCGAGCACCCCGAGGAGCTCGCAAGCGTCTTCGCGACGTTGAACGCGGGCTTCGACCAGAGCGATATGCCGGCGACGGCGGAAAACATTCTGGTGCTCGTGCGGCCCACGACCTTCAGTCCCGACCCCGACAACGCCTCGCGGCCCCTGCTGTCGAGACCGCTGGGGGCGGGGCTGATGGCGGTCGTCGCCATCGACGCGCCCGCCAACTATATCTACGCCCCGGCCGAAGACCTTCGCGCCGACATGAAGGCGGAGGACGCCGCGATCTGGGCCAAGGCGCTCGAGAACACGCGCCGTCACCTCACCAAGAGGCCGCGACCGCCGGCGATGGGGCGGCCGGTCACCTTCACGACGGGCGAAGGGATGGCCTCCAGCCTCCTGTTCGAAGACGCATTCTGGGATTCGCCTGCGATGACCGCGGCCGGCCCCATCGTCGTTTCGCCCATGGGCAAGGACTTCTTGATGCTGGCGTTGCAGAGCGACGCCGGGGCGGTGGCGAAGATGCGAGAAGTCCTCTCGAATCCGGACCCTGATCCCGAGAAGCTGGCCTACATCCTGATGGTCCGGAAGGATGGACGATGGCTGGAGTTGCCTTGAGTCCGCGGTCGCGTTCGGGACGGACGGCGCTCGTCATGGCGCTGCATCTCGCGTTCGCCATGACCGCCGGTGAGGTCCGCGCCCAACCGGTCCGCGCCCAGCTTGCGGCCGACAGCCGCTCGGTGACCCTTTATCCTGGCGAACGGGTGGTGCTTCGCCTGGCCGCCGACGGCGGGCTTACCCTGGTTTCCGCCGTCCAGGCGGACCCGGCTTCGGCCCTGCCGCCCAAGCCGGGCCCGAGGTCCAAGGACGCGCCGCTGCCGGACGGCGCCGAGCCGGACACCCTCGCCCTCACCCTGGGCGGCGACGGCGCCCAGGCGGGGCTGAAGCTCGACAGCGGCCTCTCGCAGGCCCTGGACTACCGCGCCGTCCTGCGGGTCGAAGGGGGCGAGCGGCCGGGCTCGGTCTGCACCGTGCTGCCGCTCCTGGCGTCCTACGAGGTTTGGCCCTATGCGATCGCCTCCGTGACGCTGAGCGGTTTTGCGACGCGCGCCACCAACGAGGTCGTCTGCGACCCGCCCAAGTAGGAGACCTGCGCGATGGCCCTCGACGCCGACACCCGCCAGCAGCTGATCGAGACCGTCCGCCGGTTCGTCGCCGAGCGCCTGCGCCCGCTGGAGGCCAAGGTCGCCGAGGACGACCGCATCCCGGACGCGGTGCTGGACGAGATGAAGGCCATGGGCCTGTTCGGCCTGTCCATCCCGGAGGCGTATGGCGGCCTGGACCTGTCCATGGAGGACGAGTGCCTGGTGATGATGGAGATGGGCCGCACCAGCCCGGCGTTCCGCTCCTCCTTCGGCACCAATGTCGGCATCGGCAGCCAGGGGCTGGTCATGTTCGGCGACGAGGACCAGAAGGCCCGCTACCTGCCGAAGATCGCCACCGGCGAGACCATCATCTCCTTCGCCCTGACCGAGCCGGAGGCCGGCTCGGACTCCGCGGCGGTGCAGACCCGGGCGATCCTCGACGGCGACGTCTATGTGCTGAACGGGACCAAGCGCTACATCACCAACGCCAACCGCGCGAACCTCTTCACCGTCATGGCCCGCTCCGATCCGGAGAAGGCCGGCGCCGCCGGCGTCAGCGCGTTTCTCGTGGAGCGCGACCTTCCGGGCCTGAGCGTCGGAAAGCCCGAGAAGAAGATGGGCCAGCAGGGCGCCCACATCTGCGACGTGACCTTCGACAATGTCCGCGTCCCCGTCGCCAACCGGCTGGGCCGGGAAGGGGAGGGGTTCAAGGTCGCCATGCAGGTGCTCGACCGCGGCCGTCTGCACATCTCCGCCATCTGCGTCGGCGTCGCCGAGCGCCTCATCGCCGACAGCGTCGCCTACGCCCGCGAGCGCAAGCAGTTCGGCCAGCCGATCGCCGGCTTCCAGCTGATCCAGGGGATGATCGCCGATTCCAAGACCGAAGCCCTGGCCGCCCGGGCGCTGACGCTGGAGTCCGCCCGCCAGCGCGACGCCGGCCAGAACGTCACCCTGGAAGCTGCGGCCACCAAATACTTCGCCTCGGAGATGGTCGGCCGCGTGGCCGACCGGGCGGTGCAGATCTTCGGCGGCGCCGGCTATGTGGCCGACCACGGCATCGAGCGCTTCTACCGCGACGTGCGCATCTTCCGCATCTACGAGGGCACCAGCCAGATCCAGCAGGTGGTCATCGCCCGCGAGACGATGAAGCGGGGCGGGTGAGGGCGCGATGACGCTCTCCGCCGAGGCCGCCATTCTCGACCTGCTGGCCAAGGCCGCGCCCGGCAAGTCGATCTCGCCGGAGGCGGTGGCGCGGGCGGTGGACCCGGAAGGCTGGCGCCGGCAGCTGGGTCATGTGCGCGCGACGGCGGTGGGGCTGGCGCGGGCGGGACGGGTCGTCATCCTGCGCCACGGCAAGCCGGCCGATCCGGATGTTTTCAAGGGCGTCTACCGGCTGCGCGCCGCCGACGGCTCGCCACTAGAGGAGGACGAGACATGAAACTGTTTGGCGCTTCGGGCTCGCCCTACGTGCGCAAGACCCTGGCCTTCGCCGCGGAGAAAGGGATCGAGCTCGAGCTGGTCCCGGCCGGGCTGGGCGCCAATCCGCCCGGCTTCGAAGCGGCCAGTCCGTTCCGCAAGATGCCGGGCTTCCAGGACGGCGACTTCCAGATCTCCGACTCCACGGCGATCATCACCTACCTCGACGCGATCAAGCCCGAGCCGAACCTGATCCCGCTGGAGCCTCGGGCCCGGGCGCGGACCATCTGGTACGAGGAGTTCGCCGACACCATCCTGATGGGCTGCGGCGGCAAGATCTTCTTCCATCGCTTTGTCTCGCCACGGGTTCTTGGGCGCCCGGGCGACGAGGCGGTCGCCGTCGAGGCGGAAAAGGAGCTGCCGTCGATCCTCGCCTACATCGAGCGGGTCATGCCCGACTCCGGATGGCTGGTCGAGGATCGGCTGACCCTGGCCGACCTGGCGGTGGTCAGCCCCCTGGCGACGCTGATGCATCTCGGCTGGCGGTTGGATCCGAAAACCTATCCGAAGGC
>Ga0070668_100001375_pt1 | contig 17441 bp, 15 predicted proteins | sample KBSS43metaG_FD_64661 | JGI IMG/M metagenome (GOLD analysis project Ga0070668, IMG submission 64661) | Switchgrass rhizosphere microbial communities from Kellogg Biological Station, Michigan, USA - KBS S4-3 metaG | ecosystem: Host-associated > Plants > Roots > Rhizosphere > Soil ... | reverse complement strand
GGGGCCTGCGGGGCGCCTTCTGCGGTTGGGGCCTGCGGGGCGTTGGTTTCTGCGGCCGGGGTCGTTGGACGCGCGCCGGTGCGGCTCGGGCGCGTGCTCCTCGCGTACCTCGGGATGCCCGGCGGCGAGGCGGGACCGCGACCCGCCGCCGGGGTGCTGCGGTTGCGCGCCGCGCTCAAGATCGGCCGGGTGTTGCGGGTGGGCAGCGCGCGGCCGCTCGGCGGCGGTTTGTTCGTCGGCGGTGGGCTGGTCCGCGACGTCCTGACCGGGCGGGGCCTGCTGGCCGGCGGGCGGTATCGGACGCGAGCGGCGCTGGTCACCCTGGCACTGGTCGGCACTGCCGGGGTGAGTTGGTCGGCGGCGCGCGAGTCGCCGGAGGTCGATCAGGCCCAGGCGGCCGCCGCCGGACCCGCTGCCGGCCCGCCCGGTGACATCCTGTGCGCGGTCCGGTACCAGCTCAAGCGCGACTCCGGCACCGATTACGAGGCCGTGCTCACCGTGGCAACCACGGACGAGGTCGGCCGCGTCCCCTGGCGCGTGCAGTTTTCCTATCCCGGATCGCAGCAGCTTGCCGGTTTGCCCGACGCGGTCACTCAGAAGGGTCACCGGGTCACTGCAAAGGGCCACGGCACCCTCCAGAGCTTTACGCTGCGTGGCTCCTATGCCGACTACAACCCGCTACCGCTGTCGTTCACGCTCGACGGCCGGCATCGTTGCCGGGTGGAGATCCTCGGCGGGGTGACCGGTGATCCTACCGAGCGCCGGCCGGTGAGCGAGGCGGCCGGCGCCGAGCGCAAGCAGACCGCCGGCGGCGACCGGCCCCACCGCCCGCCGCGCAAGAACAGCACCCCGCGCAAACGGGTCGACCGGCCGAAACCGGCCGTGCCCGGCCCGGCCACCCCGCCGCCGACGAGCCGCAAGGGCGACGGGTTCTCGCTGGCGCTCTGAAGTGTTCCGCACAGCCTTTGAGATCTTCGTGCTGTACTCGGCGCAGCGTCTCGGCCTTCGACTGGGCGGCACGCCGTCGAGATCGTCGTTAAGGTCGAGCCATGTCGAGGCTTGCGGTGATCAGCGGCGGCGGGACGGGAATCGGCCGGGCGACGGCGGGCATGCTGGCGGGCGAGGGCTACGACGTCATCATCGTGGGGCGGCGCGCCGACGTGCTGGCCGACGCGGTGAAGTGGATCGGGCCGCAAGCGTCCTCGGTCACTGCCGATGTCTCGGACCCAAGCCAGGTCCCGGCGGTGGTCGAGGCGGTCGGCACGCGTGCGCTGGACGTGCTGGTGAACAATGCCGGGGCATACCTGGCACGCGAGGGTTCCTCTCTCGACGAGGTGGCCGCACATTGGCGGGCCAATTTCGACTCCAATGTGATCACCTCAGTGCTGTTGACCACCGCCCTCATGTCGTCCCTGCGCCGCCCCGGCGGCCGGATCATCCTGACCAGTTCGATCGTCGCCCAGCGTGGCGGCGGAGGCCCGTACTCGGCGGCCAAGGCCGCCCTGCACGGCTATGTCCTGGACCTCGCCACCGAACTCGGCGAGTCCGGCATTACGGCAAACGTGATCGCCCCCGGATATGTCACCGACAGTGAGTTTTTTGGCGGCCGGATGACTTCGGAGGGCCATCAGAGCCACATCGACAAGACGCTGGTCAAGCGGGCCGGCGAGCCGGCCGACATCGCCGAGGCGGTCCGCTGGCTCGTGGGCCCCGGCGGCACCTTCGTCACCGGCCAGGTCATCAACGTCAACGGCGGCTCGGTCCTCGGCCGGTGACACCGGTCCACGACAACCACAGCTCGAACCCGGTCGGAACCACCCTGGCCGTCCGTCGGCCGTGCTACCTCGCGCCGCCGGTGAAGCGCCCCTCGCCCTCGCGGTTGGGCCGGAAGCGCAAGCCCGACCAGTGGTTGTCGATGGCCACCTGACCGCAGGGTCGCATGTCGAAGTCGGCGACGATGGGCCACAGCGTGTCGCGGTTGATGTCGGCCTTGTTCCCCTTGGGATAGGCCACCCAGAACACGCCGGGCTTGGCGAGGTCGGTGCTGTGCTGCTCCAGCTGCTGGCGCACGCTCGCCGCATCCTCGGCGAACACCACCGCGGTGCTCGCCGTGGCCAGCGTGCCGACCTCGCGCACACCGTCGGGCATCGGGGTCAGCAAGGGCAGCCGGGCCGGATCGGACAGCCACACGGTCGTGTTCGGCTTGATCAGTAGCTTCTCGGCAACGGTCTTGGACATGAGTCGAGCCTTTCACCGACAACAAAAATTGTCAAGGAATCGAGGGCACGCACAGTGACGGAGTGATCCGCCACAGGTCACCTCGCAGCGGGCGGGGGGACGAGGTCGATTCTGTCGCCGCGAGTCGGCGTGTGCCCCGGTTCTTCGTCAGCCTGTGGATAACGGCCGGCTGTGGATAACTCGGGTTCTGTCGGTGCCGGCTGATAGACATGCCGGGTGACCGAAACGACGCCCCGGAAAGCCGACCCCACCGAGCGTGCCGCCGTGCGTGAGCGTGCCGAGGAGGTGCTGCGCCGGCTCGCCGGTGAGCATGCGGTGCTGCGCGAGGATCAGTGGCGTGCCATCGAGGCGCTCACCGTCGACCGGCGGCGTGTGCTGTGCGTGCAGCGTACGGGGTGGGGCAAGTCGGCGGTCTACTTCGTCGCCACCGCCCTCCTGCGCGCTGGCGGTGCCGGTCCGGCCGGTGGGTCGCCGGCCGGCCCCACGGTGATCGTGTCGCCCCTGCTGGCGCTCATGCGTAACCAGGTCGACGCTGCCGCCCGGGCCGGCATCCGGGCCCGCACCATCAACTCGGCCAACCTCGACGAGTGGTCCGAGATCGAACATGAGATCAGGGCCGGTTCGGTCGACGTTCTGCTGATCAGCCCCGAGCGGCTCAACAATCCAGACTTCCGCGACAATGTGCTGCCCGGCCTGGCCGCCAGCACCGGCCTGCTCGTGGTCGACGAGGCACACTGCGTCTCCGACTGGGGCCATGACTTCCGGCCGGATTACCGGCGCCTACGCACGTTCCTGGCCGGCCTCCCCGGGCACACGCCGGTGCTGGCGACCACCGCGACCGCCAATTCCAGGGTGACCGCCGACGTCGCCGACCAGCTCGGCGACGCCCTGGTGCTGCGCGGCCCGCTCGACCGCGACTCCCTTCGCCTGGCCGTCCTCGACCTGCCAAACCCGGCGCATCGGCTCGCCTGGCTCGCCGACCATCTCGACCGGCTGCCCGGCTCCGGCATCATCTACACGCTCACTGTCGCCGGTGCCACCGAGACGGCCGACTTCCTGCGGTCGCGGGGCTTCGCCGTGGCGTCATACACGGGCCAGGTCGAGGATGCCGACCGGCGCGCCGCCGAGCAGGATCTGCTGGACAACAAGATCAAGGCCTTGGTGGCCACGTCGGCGCTCGGCATGGGCTTCGACAAACCCGATCTGGGCTTCGTCGTGCACGTGGGTGCGCCGCCCTCCCCGATCGCCTATTACCAGCAGGTCGGCCGGGCCGGCCGGGCCGTCGAGCACGCCGAGGTGGTGCTGCTTCCGGGCGCGGAGGATGCCGCGATCTGGCGCTACTTCGCCTCGCTGGCCTTCCCGCCGGAGGAGCAGGTGCGTTCGGTGTTGGCCAATCTGTCGCCCGAGCGTCCGTTGTCGACCCAGGCGCTTGAGCCGCTGGTGGATCTGCGGCGCAACCGGCTGGAGATGATGCTCAAGGTCCTCGACGTCGACGGCGCCGTCCGTCGAGCCCGCGGCGGTTGGCTGGCCACCGGAGAGCCGTGGACCTATGACACCGCCCGCCTGCGTCGCGTCGCCGAGGCCCGCTCGGCCGAGCAAAAGACCATGCTCGAGTATGCGGAGACCGCCGCCTGCCGGATGGAGTTCCTGCGGCGCTGCCTGGACGATCCGGCCGCGGTGCCGTGCGGGCGGTGCGACAACTGTGCCGAGCCGCTGTTCGACGCCGAGATCTCCCCGGCCTCGCTCGCCGCGGCCGACGCGTTCCTGGGCCGGCCCGGCGTCGAGATCGCCCCGAAACGGATGTGGCCCACCGGCCTCGCCGCCGTCGGCATCGCGGTGAAGGGCAAGATCCCGCCGGCCGAGCAGATCGAGTCCGGCCGCGCGATCGGCCGGCTTTCCGATCTGGGCTGGGGGAGCCGGCTCCGCCGTGTCACCGCCCCCGAGTCGCCGGACGCGCCCATCCCCACGGAACTGGCCGACGCCGTGGTGGAGATCCTCAAAGCCTGGGCGCACGGCGAGGACGCCTGGCCGCAGCGCCCGGCGGCCGTGGTCGAGGTCGCATCGCGGCGACATCCGCAACTCGTGCACTCGCTGGCCGAGCACATCGCCCGGGTCGGCCGGCTCCCGCTGCTCGGCGCAGTCCGGTCGGCGGCCGCCACTGACGCCGGCGCGGCACGCGGCAACAGCGCGCAGCGGGTGCGGGCGTTGCATGACGCCTTCACGGTGCCGCCGGAGCTGGCGGCTGGGCTGGCCGACCTGTCCGGGCCCGTCCTGCTCGTCGACGACCTGGTCGAGTCGGGCTGGACCATGTCGTTGGCCGGCCGATCGCTGCGCCGAGCCGGTGCGCAGGGGGTGATGCCATTGGCTCTCGCGATTGCCGGCTGAGCCGGGGAGACGCTTGGTGCTCGCCGCGGGCGCCGCGGTCGTGCCCGGCCACCGCGAACCGGTCGTGGCCGAGCGCCTCTGCTTGACCGGCTCGCCGCCGGCGACACCATCGCGGTCAGCGGCCCCCGGACCGCAGGCCGTCGAGTGCCGGGGCAACCGGCCGCCGACCGGCGGGCTGGCCGCGGCGGCAGGGGCCGCAGGCGGCAGAGGCGCGCGATCAGCTGCCGCTGGCGACATCGGGCGGTGCGTTGGTGATCCGGGGGTGGCCGGCGAGGGCTCGGTGCGCTGGGCGGAGGAGGCAGCTATTCGCGCTAATACGGGGAGGGGGTATGCTCGGGGTATGTCCGAAGACTCGACAGCCCAGCACGGTCCGCACGGATACTCCGGCGACAAGGCTGCGTTGCTCGGGCGCCTGCGGCGCATCGAGGGGCAGGTCCGAGGCCTGCAACGCATGGTCGACGAGGATACGTACTGCATTGACGTGCTGACTCAGATCTCCGCCGCCAAGAGCGCTCTTCAGGCGGTGGCGGTGGGCCTGCTCGAGGATCACCTGGCGCACTGTGTCGTCGACGCGGCACGGGCCGGAGATCCGAGTGCCAAGGTCAAAGAGGCGTCCGACGCGATTGCTCGGCTCGTTCGTTCCTGACGGCCGTTCCTGAAAGGCTTTGCCATGGCTGTGACCAGCACCTACACCGTGACCGGGATGACCTGTGGACACTGCGTCCAGGCGGTGACCGAGGAGGTTTCCGCGTTGCCGGGCGTCGCCGACGTGCAGGTCGACCTCGCATCCGGCGCGGTCACCGTGACCAGCGAGGCGCCGCTTGCGGACGAGGCCGTGCGCGCGGCGGTGGACGAGGCCGGCTACGAGCTTGCGAATGCCTGACAGCAACTCGGGCGACGACGCCGAATCGACGCCGGGCATCGGTCGGGCTTCGAGGCTCAGCGCGGCGAATTCCGTCGGCCTCTCGCGCGGCGGTTCGCCCGACGGCGCGGCCGGTGGGAGCGTGCTCGGTGGTAGCGCCGGCGGGGTGAGCGCGGTTGCGGACCTGCCCGGTGAAGCGCCGGACGCCGGTGTCGCGGAAGACCGCGCCGCCGATGATCTCGACGAGGTCGAACGGCCGGCGGGGGATCAAGGCGGGTTTCGGCTGGCCGCGTTCGGGGCGCTGCTGATCGTCGTGCTCTTCGCGGGGTATGGGCTCGGGCGGCTCAACAACGGGGCGTCGGCGCCCCCGGCGGCGGGGGGCGCCACCACGGGGGCCATGCCCGGCATGGTCATGGATGAGAGCCGGCCGCACACGCATGCCAGTGGTGGGGCGCCCATGCCGGCCGGGGCGGTGGTGGGCGGGTTGTCGCTCAGTTCGGGCGGGCTGACCTTGGTGCCGACGCCTACCGACTTTGTGGCGGGGCGGCGGCAGCGACTGACCTTCCGGATCGCCGGGGCCGGTGGGGCGCCGGTCACCACCTACCTGACCGTGCACGAGAAACCGCTGCACCTGGTCGTGATCCGGCGGGACCTGACCGGCTTCCAGCATCTCCACCCGACCATGGCGGCCGACGGCACCTGGGGCATCGACCTTACGCTGGCCGAACCGGGCATCTATCGCATGATCGCGGACTTCACCGCGATCGTCGGTGGTCAGCAGGTCGTCGCGACGCTCGGCGGCGATCTCACGGCGGCCGGCGACTACAGTCCCCGTGCGCTGCCGGCGCCGGTTCAGACGGTGACCGCCGAGGGCTTCACGGTGACGTATGCCGGCGCCGCCAGCACCGCGTCCACCCAGCCCATCATGGTGGGTGTCGCCGGGCCAGACGGTCGGCCGGCGACGCTGGAGCCCTACCTCGGGGCGTTCGGGCATCTTGTGGTGATGCGGCAGGGCGATCTCGCCTACGTGCACGTCCACCCGGAGGCGCAACTGGTCGACGGCAAGGTGAAGTTCTGGGTGGCGATGCCGAGCACGGGCACCTACCGGATGTTCTTCGACTTCCAAGTGGCCGGAAAGGTGCACACCGCGGCGTGGACCACAGTGGTCGGCTGAACAACGCGCGGCTGCCCGTCGAGGTCCGGGTGTCGCATCGCGCCGTGTGGGTGACGCCTCGTCTGGGCTGTGAGTGTTGGCCGGCTGCGGTTTAGCTGAGCATCTTTTCCAGGGCTGGGGTTACGGCCCACTGGGTGGTCAGGGCTTCGTACTCGGCTCGCTGGGCGGGGGTGGCGGGGGTGGCTGTGTGGCGGGCGCGCAGTAGCAGGTTGCGTGGGGTGTGGGCGGAGTCGATGAACTCGACCACGTCGACTCGGTAGCCGTTCAGGCGGAGCAGGGAAGCGCGCAGCGAGTCGGTCAGCACGTCGGCGAAACGCTCCCGCATGATCGAGTGGCGGGTCAGCTCGGTGAAGGGTGCGGGCGCCGGGTGGCCCTTGAGCTGGGCGGCGATGTCGTGATGGCAGCACGGCGCGGCCAGGACCCAGCGTGCCGACCAGCCGACCGCGCGGGCCAGGGCCTGGTCGGTGGCGGTGTCGCAGGCGTGCAGGGCGAGCACCAGGTCGGGCGTGAAGGGCAGCTCGGCCTCCTCGATGGTGCCGGCCACGAAGCTCACCTCGGCGGAGCAGCCCAGTTCCGCGGCGACGGCGGTGTTCCGTACGCGCTGGTCCTCGCGCACATCGACCCCCACGACCTGGACCTGGGCGCCCCGCTCGGCCAGATAGCGATAGGCGGCGAAGGTCAGATAGGCGTTGCCGCAGCCGAGATCGACGACCCGCAGCGGCGTCGGCAGTTCGTCGGGCAGGGTGGCGGCCAACGCCCGCAGGAAGGCGTCGATCTGGCGGCGTTTCGCCGCGTTGCCGCCGATCACCGTGAACAGCGGGTCACCCGGGTCGAGCAGCCACTGCTTCTGCCGGTCATGGGTGCGTGCGGGCGCCGGCGCGACGGCTGCGGCGCGGTGCACCTGGGCGTCGCCCTTCTTGGTGACCCGGACCTGCACGGTGGCCGACGAGGTCTCCACATGCCAGTTGCCGAACGGCTCGGCGAGTAGCGCGTCCACCGCAGCCGCGGCCTCGGCGCCGGGTGCGACGTTGCGGGTGGTCGGCCGGGCGCCGTCGTCGGTGACGATCTGTAGTTTCGGGCCGTTTCGCAGCGCGACCGGCCGCACCTCCGCCCGGGTCACCGAGGGGGTGTGACCGCGACGCCGGCCGGCCGCCACGGCGCGGGTGAGGCCGGGGTCGAGCAGCAGGGCACGGACCTCGGCGAGCACGTCAGCGAGCGGTTGGGGCATGGGTTCCATTCTGCCCGGATGGTTGTCCGGCGTCGGCGTGGCGTATGCCGCACCCGGCAAGTCGATCTATGGATACGCTGTCAGGGCTGGAAGCGAGGTGCCACGTCGATGTCGTTGATGGCCGACCCGCAGGGGGCCGACCGGCTCTCCGTCCGCGTACGCCGCAGCACGCGCGCCCAGCATGACGCCGCGCAACGCAACGGATTCCTCGACGCTCTGGCCGCCGGGCGGCTGCCCTGGGAGGCGTACGCGGAGCTGGCCGCCCAGCACTGGTTCGTGTATGAAGCGCTGGAGTCGGCGGGCGCCACCATGGCCGACGATCCGATGGTGGCCGCGTTCCTCTTCGGCGAGCTGCTCCGCCTGCCCGCGCTCGAAGCCGACCTCTACTTCCTGTACGGGCCGGGCTGGCACGACCGCATCGTCGCGCTGCCCGCCACCACCACCTACTGCACCCGGTTGCGTGACGTGGCGTTCGGCGCGGCTACCGGATTCATCGCCCACCACTACACTCGGTATATCGGCGACCTCTCCGGCGGGCAGTATCTAGGGCCGGCGATCGCCCGGGTCTACGGGTTGAATGGCGAGGGCCATCGGTTCTTCGTCTTCCCGGAGGTCGACCCGGGCGCGTTCAAGTCCTACTACCGCACCCTGCTGGACACGCTGCCCTGGTCGCGGGCCGAGGCGGACGCGTTCGTGGCCGAGGTCGCCGCGGCGTACGGACTGAACATCGCCATGCTGAACGAGCTGCGCGACCGCTGGGGATGAGGCTGCAGATGACCGATCCGTTCCCACCCGAGGTGGTGGCGCAGATCGCCCGCCACATGAACGACGACCACGCCGAGGACAACGTGCTGATCGTGCGCGCGCTCGGCGGGATGCCGGCGGCGACGGCCGCCCGGATGTCCGGCATGGATGCGGACGCGATGGAGTTCGCGGCCGTGGTGGACGACATCGAGGTGCCGGTGCGGATCTCGTTTGCCGAGCGACTCACCGAACGCCGCCAGGTACGGGCCGAGGCCGTCCGGATGTACCGGCAGGCATGCGCCGAGCTAGGCGTGGATCCGAGCCACTGACGAACGGGCGCCGAGCTGGGCGTGGACCCAAGCCGCTGAGGAGCGGGCGCCGAGCTGGCGTGGATCCGAGCCGCTGAGGAGCGGGCGCCGAGCCCGGGGGCTCGGCGCCGCTGTCGTCAGGCCTCGGCGGTCGTGCCGACCCCGGCCTCCGAGCCACCCGTCATTTCGCCCGCATTGGCGGAAACGTCCGAGCCGGTTCCTCGGCCACCACGCCGGCGCCGGCTGCGGGTCGGGCCGTCGTCCTCCGCGCCGGACGCCGGATCGGCGGGGGCGGCCGGCTCAAGCGCGTTGTCCGAGCCGTCGGAGAAGGTCGGGGCGGTGAAAACGGGCGCGGCCGCCGGCGTCCGGCGACGAGTGCGCGTGGCCTTCGCCGGCCGCTCACCCTCCGCGGCCGTGGCCACGGCACCCTCGGCGATGGCACCGGCACCCGCGGTGGCGACAGCGCCCTCGGCGGCGGCAGCGGCGACAGCGCCCTCGACGGCGGCATCGGCACCGGCGCCCACGGCGGTGGCTACGCCGGCGTCGGCGGTGCGGCGACGGGTGCGGCTCCTGGTGGTCGGCGCTGCCGGCTCGCCCTCGTCGGCCGTGGCCGGAGTCGTGGCCGTGGCCGGGTCGGCAAGGCGGCGGCGGGTGCGCGTCCGCGGGGCCTTCGCCGGCTGCTCGCCCTCCTCGGCGGCGGCCGGGGCGTCGTCGGTCAGGGCGGCGGCGGTCGAGGCGGCGTCGGCCGCGACCCCGCCCGTACCGGAATTGTCGGACTCATCCAGCCGGCGCCGCCGACGCTGGCGCTTGGGCCGCTCGGCCGTCTCGGTCGGCGCGCCGCCCGAGCTCGGCGCCCCGCCCGAGGATCCGCCCGCCGAACGCGGGCGCCCGCTCCGACCGCGCGGCTCCCGGCGCCGCCGGCCCCCGCCCAGGTCTTCCTCCACCTCGGCGGAGAGGCCGGCCCGGTTGCGCTCGGCGGTCGGCAGCGTGCCGGACACGTCGGCCGGAATGTCCAGGTCTTCGTAGAGCGCGGCGCTCGTGTGGTAGGTCTCCGGCGGCTGCGGCATGCCGAGGCCCATCGACTTGTCGATGAGGACCCAGCGCGGCATGTCCTCCCAGTCGACGAACGTGACCGCGACGCCGGTCGCGCCCGCCCGGCCGGTGCGGCCGATGCGGTGGGTGTACGTGTCCGGGTCTTCCGGGCAGTCGTAGTTGATCACGTGGGTGACCCCGGAGACGTCCAGGCCGCGGGCCGCGACGTCGGTGGCGACCAGCACGTCGATCTTGCCGGTGCGGAAGGCGCGCAGGGCCCGCTCGCGGGCGCCCTGGCCCAGGTCGCCGTGCACGGCGGCGACCGCGAAGCCGCGGAAGTCGAGATCCTCGGCGACCCGGTCGGCGGCCCGCTTGGTGCGCGTGAAGATCATCGTGAGGCCGCGGTCGCGGGCCTGCAGGATCCGCGCCACCATCTCCACCTTGTTCAGCGGGTGGGTGCGGTAGACGACCTGCTTGGTCAGCGGCGACGGGCCGCTCTCGGTGGTGTGGCCGGCGTGGATCGTCACCGGGTGACGCAGGAACCGGCGGGACAGCGCCACGATCGGGTCGGGCATGGTGGCCGAGAAGAGCATGGTCTGGCGCTGCTCGGGGAGCATCGCCAGGATCTTTTCCACGTCCTCGAGGAAGCCCAGGTCGAGCATCCGGTCGGCCTCGTCGAGGACAAGTGCCTTGATCGAGGCGAGCTTCAGCGTCTTCTGCTTGGCCAGGTCGAGCAGCCGGCCGGGGGTGCCGACCAGGATCTCGACGCCCTTCTTCAGCGCGTCGACCTGCGGTTCATACGCCACGCCGCCATAGATCGGCAGCACCCGCACGCCGCGGGTGCTGCCGGCGGCGGCGAGGTCGCGGGCGACCTGCAGGCCCAGCTCGCGGGTCGGGACGACGATGAGCGCCTGCGGCTGGCCGTCGGCGCCCTCGGACGGCGCGGTGACCCGCTCCAGGATCGGCAGGCCGAAGCCGAGGGTCTTACCGGTGCCGGTGGGCGCCTGGCCGATCAGGTCGGTCCCGCGCAGCGCGATGGGCAGCGCGTACTCCTGGATCGCGAAGGCTCGGGTGATGCCGGCCTTGGCGAGTGCCTCCACGGTTTCGGCGCGGACTCCCAGCTCGGCAAAGGTGGGGCTGTCCGGGCGGACCGGAGCGCGACTTGTGACTGGTACGAGTGCTGGTTCGGTGTTTTCGATGTCGGTCATGAAGTTTTACGGGTGCCTCTCGTGGTGCGCCCGTCGAGTTGGTCTTGGGCGCGCTATGGGTAGGGCGCGGGCCACACGCTCGAAAGCGGGCCGCACGCGCGGGTCGCCGCGGGGATCAAAGAAGATCGACGTCAACGGCGACGGAGCCAGTCTACCCGACCGGGAGATCGCGCACCTCAGAGCAGAGTTACGGGAGGGATCCCCGAGGTTCGAGGTCCCTCCCGTCGTGTTACCTCAGCGGGTGGTGAAGCCGAACGGACGAGTGTTCGACTCGGCGATCTCCACGTAAGCCACCTTGGCGATCGGCACGATCACCTTGCGGCCCTTTTCATCCGTGAGCGACAGCACGCTGTCCTTGGCCATCGCCTCGGTCACCGCCTGCTCGACCTCCGCCGGGGTCTGAGCGCTCTCCAGCGTCAGCTCACGCGGCGTGTGCTGCACGCCGATCTTGACCTCCACGGGGTCCTCCTCTTCGCGCGTCTACCGCACTGAAGGTTATCCGATTTCGGCCGGTGTTCCGCCCGATGCGCCACCCTGGAGCGGGAAGGTGGCTATGCCGCGCCAGATCAGTGCAGCTACCAGCGCTTCGGCTTCAGCTTTAGGCGTACGCCGGCCGTTCGTCAGCCAGTACTGGGCGGACTGTCCGGCCGCCCCGACCAGGCCGGAGGCGAGCAACTCGGCAGCGTCCGAGCTGACGTTGGTGTCCGAGATGATGGTGTCGGTCACCGCGGCGATGCAGCCCTGTTCCACCCGCTCGACCCGCTGGCGGACCTGCGGGTCGTTGCGCAGGTCCGACTCGAAGACCAGCCGGAACGCCTCGCTCTCGTGATCCATGAAGTCGAAGTACGCCCGGACGGCGCCCTTGACCCGCTCCTTGTTGTCGTTGGTGGCGTGCATGGCGTCGCGCACCTTGGCGATGATCGCGTCGCAGTGGGTGTCAAGGAGCGCCAGATAGAGCTCGAGCTTGCCGGGGAAGTGCTGGTAGAGCACCGGCTTCGAGACGCCCGCGCGCTCGGCGATGTCGTCCATCGCGGCGGCGTGGTAGCCGTGCGCGACGAAGATCTGCTGAGCCGCCGCGAGGAGTTGCTTGCGGCGCGCGGAACGGGGCAGCCTTGTGGGGCGGGCCGTCTGTGCCCCGCCGGACGCAGCGGTCATGTCGATGAACCTCCTGGGGTCGGTCCCCGCGGTTGGCCGGCGCAGATTGCCCGGATCGGCGCGTGTCGCAGTAGGGCGGGCAATTGTCGCGACGCTGCAACTTATCGCCACTGCAACCACACGGTAGCCTCAGCGGGGGCGAGCGAGGAGCACGCGGTGGACGAAACAGGGCATTCCGGTGGCGCCGGGGCCGCGGAAGGCGGCAACGGTGCCGATGCGCGCGAGCGCAATCGGGTGAACGGCTGGGCTACACCGGACAGTCCCTGGGCCCGATCCGGCGCCGCGCTCGACTCGGAGGAAGACGTGCCGGCCTGGCGCCGGCCGAGCACGGAGACCCGCCTGTTCCCGCGCAGCCCGACGTTCCCGTCCTCGGGCCTGCCGGCCGCACCGGCGCCCGCCCCGCAGCCGCCCGGCTTCCTCGACGCCCCGCGAGCCGGCGAAAATCCCTCGTCCGGGGAGTCCTACGGCGCGCAGCGCTGGGCGGACAGCCGGACGCGCTACTCCGACCTGCTGTCGCCGCTGACCGAGCCGACGGGTCCCCAACAGCGGGTGCCGGGCCTGGGCCCGAGCGGCACGCCCCGCGAGCCGGGTCTGGGTACGGGCGGCATGCCGACAGCGGGCGCCGCTCCCGCCGCCCCCGCCATCCCGGCCACCCGCGAGCCCGGTTCGGGCACCGGTTCCGTCCGGGAGCTGCGTCCGGGCCGCCCCACCTCGCTGCGCGGCTACGACGTACCCACCCCGAACAGCGCACCCCCGTTCCCGTACGAGGGCGACCTGGACGATCCGCGCGACGCCACCTCGTCCGCCGCCCAGCAGCGCGCCGCGGTCCCGCTGGTGCGCCCCGCCACCCCCGCCGGCGGCCGCCGGGCGGACTGGAGCCATCCGGACGCGGAACCGGCCCGGCACGCGCTCAGCCCGAGCGCCACCACCCAGTCCGTCCCCAAGGCCGAGCCCACCGAGGAGACGCGGCTGGCACGCCCGTCCTACGATCCATCCAGCTTCCCGCGCCGGCTGTCCTACGAGCCGACACCGGCCGCCGAAAGCTCGGGGTACGTTCCGCCCGCGGCGTACGCCGCCTTCAACCGGGGCGCCGGCGCGAGTGATCCGCGCCCGGCCGATCCGGGCACGCGGGTGCTGCCCCAGCGCGTCCCGGCCCAGCCGGACGTGCCCAGAGTTCCGGAGCCACCCTTGGTGGAGCCCACCGCCGAGACCCCCGCGCTCGCCCGGATCGCGACGCACCTGCGCCGCGGCGACGTGTTGCCGGCGCAAGAGCGCCAGGAAGGTTTCGACGTGCAGGCGATCCTGGCCGCGGTCCGCGAGGTCGACGGCGTCCGGGACGCCTCGCTGCGCCAGGCCCCGACCGGTGCGCACAGCCTGCGCCTGGATCTCGCCGAGGGTGCCGACCCGGCCGAGGTGAGCCGCCAGGTGGCCCGGCTGCTGTCCGAGCGGATGGGCCTGGACGCCGCGATGCAGGGCGAGGCGCCGGCCGTTCCGCCGGCCGCGCCGCCCGCCTCCGCGCCCGCTTCGCCGGCGGCGGCCCCGCCGTCCGCCCAAATGCCGCCCACCCAGGCTCCGTCGGCCCAGCTTCCGCCCACCTCGATCCCGTCCGCGCGCCCGGCCACGCCGGTCTCGGCGCCCCCGGTCCCGGCGCCCGCGTCCGCCCCACCGGCAGCGCCGCCGGCGCGCTCGGCCGCCCCGGCCGATGACCCGCTGACCGGCCCGCTGCCCGTCCTGGCCGATGATCCGCTGACCCGGCCCTTCCCGGCAGCACCGGCCGCGGCGGCCCAGCCCTCCGCCCCGCCGGCGCCGAAACCGGTGTTCCCCGCGCCGTCCTCCGCCCCGCCGGCGCCGAAACCGGACTTCGCCGCCCCGCCGGCGCCGAAACCGGACTTCGCCGCCCCGCCGGCGCCGAAACCGGACTTCGCCGCCCCGCCGGCGTCGAAACCGGACTTCGCCGCCCCGCCGACGCCCGCGCCGGACCCGCCGAAACCGAAACCCCTGTTCGCGGCGCCGCCCGCCGCATCCCCCGCTTCGGCGCCCCCGGCCCCCGTCGCGGTCGCGCCCGCCGCCGCCCCGACCCGCACCGACCGCCCGGAGCAGCGCGAGCGGGCCGGCCAAGCGGCGCCGGCTGCCGAGTCGAGGGCCGTCGAGCCAACCGACCTCGACTACCGCCAGCCCCGCCCGATCTACCCCGGCGAACACCCGGGCCCGCGGATCGTCATCGAAAACGTGCACGTCAACACGTTCGGCACCGAGGCCACCGTGTCGGTCCGGCTCTCCGTCGGCAGCCGCACCGCCTCCGGCGAGGCCCGCGGCCCGGCCTTCGACGGCTACCTGCTGCGGCTCTGCGCGATGGCCACGGCCGGCGCCGTGGATCAGTTGCTCTCCGCCTCGGATCACCCGGACGGCCCGGCGCGGTGCTTCATCGAGCACGCCGCCGCGGTGCCGTTCGGCGCCTCCCAGGTCGCCGTGGTCGTGCTGCTGCTGTCCTGGGGCGGCTGGGTCGAGCAACTGGCCGGCTCCGTCGTGGTGACCGGAGACGATCGGCACGCCATGGTCCGCGCCACTCTGGCGGCAGTCAACCGGAGACTTGAGGCACTCTTGTCCCGATGAAGGGCGCCATCCTGGCCGACGACAGCGTGCTGCTGCCGGACGGCGAAATTCCCCCACCCTGGCCCGCCCGCCGGGTCACCATCAACGGGGCGATGCTCCACGTCCGCGACACCCCGGCCACCCGGCCGGCAGCCGAACCGGCCGTCTATGTGCACGGCCTCGGCGGCTCGTCGCAAAACTTCACCGACGTCGCCGGGCTGCTCGCCGACCGGTTCGAGGCGCAGGCCGTGGATCTGCCGGGCTTCGGCTACAGCGATCCGAGCCCGCGTTACTCGATCGCGGCGTTCGCCGCCACTCTGGTCGGCTACCTGGAGCACGACGGCCGCGGCCCGGTGCATCTGGTCGGCAACTCGCTCGGCGGCTCCATCGCCGTGCGCGTCGCCGCGCTGCGGCCGGACCTCGTCCGTACCCTGACCTTGATCTCCCCGGCGATGCCGTTCCTCGATCCGCGCCGTACCGCGCAGGGCCCGGTCCTGCCGTTGCTCGCGTTGCCGCTGGCCGACCGGTTGCTGGCCTGGGGGATGGCCCGGCTCACCGTCGAGCAGATGGCCGATCAGGTGCTCGCGGCGTGCTTCGGCGACGCCCGCCGGGTCAGCCCGCAGCGCCGGGCCGAGGCGCTCGAAGAGATCAAGCTGCGCTACACGGTGGCCCACTACCCGAAGGCCTATCTGGGCACCCTGCGCGGCCTGGTGTCGAGTTTCCTGCGGGCCTACCTGCCGGGGGAGAACTCGCAGTGGCGGCTCGCCGCCCGGGTGCGGGCGCCGACGCTGGTGGTCGGCGGCCTGACCGACAAGCTGGTGGATCCGCGGGTGCCGATCCAGGTGGCCCGCGCCATCCCGGACAGCCGGCTGCTGATCCTGCCGGGCGTCGGGCATGTCGCGCAGATGGAGGTGCCGCGCCTGGTGGCCCGGGCCATCGTCGGGCTGCTCAACGACGTCGGGTCCGCGGTCGGCGGATAGCGACCTCGCTCTCACAAGATCCGTCCGGGAGGACAACGACCGCGGCGTATGCGACGCTGGCGGACGATGATCGACGAAGTTCCCCGTCCACCGGCTGCGGCGCAGGACCGTTGGCGTCGTTGGTGGCTGGGCTTTTTCGTGGTGGTCATGGTGGTGGCGACCGGTTTCCTGGTCGGCCGTGGGTGGGAGGCGAGTGCGCTGTCCGCCGATCCGCTCGCCGTGCCGAGCGCGTCGCCGGCCGGGTCCCAGGCGCCGCTGCTCGAGTCCGCCGCGATTGCGCCGCGGCCGAACTCGCGGCCGACCGAGGACGTGGCGACACCCTCGCCGAGCGTGCTCCAACTGCCGGGTGCGGTGCCGGCGCGTGGGTCGGGCACCTTCACGTACGCCTCCGGCCGCGGCCCGGTGCTCGGCACCAAGGGCCTGCTCCGCCGCTTCCGGGTGGCCGTGGAGCGGGGCAGCGGCGCGGACCCGGCCGAGTTCGCCGCGCAGGTGGAGGCCGTCCTCGGCGACTCGCGCAGCTGGGTCGGCGGCGGGTCGGTCCGGCTTCAGCGGGTCGGCGGCGCCGATCCGGCCGACTTCACGGTGCATCTGGCCACCCGGGAGACGGCGGCGCGGATGTGCGCCCGGGGCGGGACGAACATCCGGGTGGGTGGCCGGCCGTACACGTCCTGCCGCACGGTCGGCAAGGCGATCATCAACCTGGACCGCTGGCGGCTCTCCGCGAAGCCCTACCTGGCCGCGAAGGTGCCGCTGGCCGGCTACCGGCAGTACGTGATCAACCATGAGGTGGGGCACGAGCTGGGCCACCGGCACGAGGGCTGCCCGAAGGCGGGTGGGCCGGCGCCGGTGATGGTGCAGCAGACGCTCACCGTGCGCGGCTGTGTGCCGTACCCCTGGCCGCGGCGCGGCAAGAGCATGCTGGCCGGTCCCGCTATCTAACGGTATTTCACTCTAAAGGGTGGCAAGATCGGCTGAATCAGGCCACGATCCGCGACTCTGCCGAGGCGGCCCGGTTCCCGGACCGCGGGGCACCCGCGTCGCCTCCTGCTCGCCCTGACGATCACCGCCGCGATGCTCCTGGTCGGCCAGCACCTGCGCCCCGGCGAGGCGAGACGCGCGCCGGTCGGGCCGCACGCCGCGGTGACCGAGCGGGCCTCGGCTCCGCCGCCCGCCCGGAAGTCCGGCGCACCGCCGCCGGCGGGCACCAGCGGGAAGTTCGTCTACGTTCCGGGGTACGGCCCGGTTCTCGGCCAGGCCGGCACGATCCGGCGATTCCAGGTCGCCGTGGAACTGCCGGTCGCCCCGGCCACCGCCGCGGCGTTCGCCGACGAGGTCGACCGCGTCCTCGGCGACCCGCGCAGCTGGATCGCCGCGAGAAACGTCCGGTTTCAGCGGGTGCCCCATGCCGCGCCGGCCGAGTTCGTCGTCCACCTCGCCTCGGCCCGGACGTCGCAGCTCATGTGCCGGCGCGGCGGCCTGGAGACGGCCGGCTACACCTCGTGCCGGCTGGCCCGGCAGGTGATCATCAACGCCGA
>Ga0070668_100001374_pt1 | contig 17442 bp, 14 predicted proteins | sample KBSS43metaG_FD_64661 | JGI IMG/M metagenome (GOLD analysis project Ga0070668, IMG submission 64661) | Switchgrass rhizosphere microbial communities from Kellogg Biological Station, Michigan, USA - KBS S4-3 metaG | ecosystem: Host-associated > Plants > Roots > Rhizosphere > Soil ... | reverse complement strand
GACGCGCCCAGGCCCGGCGCGATCAGCCGCGCGACGCTGGACTTGCCGCTCCCGGAAAGGCCGCCGACGGCCACCAGCCGCGGCGGCGGCGGCTCGAGGTGGACCAGGGCCGCATCGACGTAGGCGCTGGAGGCCGCGTCGTCGCCGGAATGGGCGCTGACGTGGGCGCGCACGCCCGCGCGCACGGAGAGCATCAGCGGCAGGGCGGCGAGGCCTTCCCATAGCGCCGGCGGGAAGCTCCGCGCCGCCTGGTCGAGATAGGTCGACAGCACCCGCACCGCCCCGTCTCGGCGGCGGCGGAAGTCGAGGTCCATCAGCAGGAAGGCCAGGTCATAGAAGACGTCGACCTCGGAGAGCACGTCATTGAACTCGATGCAGTCGAACAGCACCGGCCGGCCGTTCTCCAACAGGATGTTGCCCAGGTGCAGGTCGGCATGGCATCGCCGCGCGAAGCCCCTTGCCTGCCGCGCATCCAGCAGCGCCGCCCTGCGGAGGAACTCCGCGTCGGTCCCGGCGACCAGACGCTCCACCCGCTCCGCCCCCAGCCGGGGCGCCAGCTCGCGCAGCAGGTGGGCGTTGGAATCGATGGTGTACTTCAGCGCCTTGCCGCCCCCGCCCTGCGGCCTCAAGGGCGCGGCGGCGTGGGCCCGGGCCACCGTGCGGCCCAGCGCGTCGCAGAGCGGCCCATCCAGCGCCCAGGGCTGGGCCGAGAGCACGGCGTCCTCGTCGAAGCGGCGCATCTCGAGCACGTGCTCGACGGTCGCGCCCGGCCCGTCCAGCTCCAGCCCGCCGGAGGCCGCCCGGGTCACCCGCCGCACGGCGCGGTAGATGTCGCTGGCCGCGGCCCGGTTGAACGCCAGCTCCCGCTCCAGCGCCCAGAGCCGCAGCTCCGGCGTCGAATAGTCGAGATAGCCCAGCTCCACCCGGCGCTTGACCTTGAAGGCTGTCTCGCCGGCCAGGAACACCCGGGCGCAGGCGGTCTCGATGGCGCGCTCGGAGCGGGCGCCGAACCAGGCCGCAACCTCCGCCTCCTCGGGATCGGTCAAGGAAACAGCCGTTCGGTGGACCAACCCCCTTGCGCGCGGTGGAACACCAGCCGCTCATGCAGCCGGAACGGCCGATCGCGCCAGAACTCGAACACCTGCGGGGCCAGGCGGAAGCCGCCCCAGTGCGGCGGCCGCGGCGGGCGGGAAAGCCCAAACTTCAGACCGACCTCGGCGATCTTCTTTTCCAGCGCCAGGCGGTCGGTCATCGGCCGCGACTGGTCCGAGGCCCACGCGCCCAACTGGGCGGAGCGGGCGCGGGTGGCGAAATAGGCGTCCGCCTCCGCATCGCTGGCGCGGGTGATCGTTCCACGCACCCGCACCTGCCGGCGCAGGGACTTCCAGTGGAACAGCAGCGCCGCCTGGGGATGGGCGGCCAACTGGCGGCCCTTGGCGCTCTCCAGGTTGGTGTAGAAGACGAAGCCCTTCGGATCCACGTCCTTCAGCAGCACCATGCGCACGTCGGGCAGGCCCGCCTCGTCCACGGTGGCCAGGGCCATGGCGTTGCCGTCGTTGACCTCCTTCGCCAGGGCTTCCGCGAACCAGTCGGCGAACAGGGCGAAGGGATCGGCAGCGCTGAGCAACGGCTGCGGCGCAGCGTTCGCCACCTGGCGCACATAGTCCTCCTCGCTCGGGGAGGTCGGGATCAGGGTGGGGTCGCGATCGCTCATGGCGCCGAACATAGCGCGGCGGACCCCGGCGCGGCAGCCTTAACGGTGCGTTGACCCTGTCACGGCCATGTTTGGGCCCATGTTCGGCACAGCGGGCGGGATCTCGTTCAAACAGGCGCGCGAAGTCTTGGGCGTCTCGCCGATGGCCGACGACGCCGAGCTCCGCCGCGCCTATCACGCCGCGGCCAAGCGCGCCCATCCCGACCGCCCCGGCGGCGACGCCGAGGCCTTCCGACAGGTCGTAGGCGCCTATGAGCGCCTGCGGATCAAGCCCGGGGCCGACCGGTTCTTCCAGCCGCCCGCGCCGCCCCGCCCTGTGCCGAAGCCGGGGGTCCTGACCATTCCGCCGCAGGTCGCCCTGGCCGGCGGCGACGTGGAGCACGGCGCCTTCGACGGCCGCCGGCTGCGCATCACCCTGCCCCCCGGCCTGCGCGCGGGCGACGCGATCCGCGCGGACGGCGTCGAGCTGACCATCGCCGTGCGCGGCGACCGCGCCGTCATGGTGCGCGGCGACGACCTCTGGCTCACGGTGTGGGTCGATCCCATGCTCCTGGCCCGGGGTGGCCGCATCGCCGTCGACACGCCGCTGGGGCGGCGGATCGTGTGGATCACCAAGAAGGCCGGCGCCCGCGGCCTCGTGCGCCTGCCCGGGCAAGGCCTGCCCGCGCGCGGCGGCCGCCGCCAGGGCCATATGTTCCTGCGCCTGTCCCCTCGCGACGCGCCCGCCGATTCCCCGGCCCGCACGCGGCTGCGGCAGTTCGCGGCGGCCTGGGCGGCGTAGCGGCGCTATTCCATGGCCGCGGCCGGGGATTCCGCCGCCCCTCGCTTCGCCGGCCGCATGATCAGGATCAGCGGCGCGCTGACGAACGTCAGCAGCAGCATCAGCCGGAAGTCGGTCACATAGGCGACCATCATCGCCTGACGGGTGATTTCCGCGTCCAGCATCAGGGCGCCGTGCAGGGTCACCGGATCGAAGGCCGCCGGCAACGTCGCCCGCAGCACCGGATCGTCGGGGATCATCCGGCCGGCGACAGCCGAATGCATCGACTGTCCGTTGAACGTGGCCAGCGCCTGCATCGCTGCGATGCCGGCGCTGGCGCCGACGTTGCGGATCAGGTTGTAGACCGACGACGCCTCCGCCCGCAGCCCCGGATCGATGGTGCCGAACGCCAGGGTGGTGAGCGGCACGAAGAAGGTGCCCATGCTGAAGCCCTGCAGGAATCCGCTGACGATCAGCGGCCCGCTGTCCATGGAGAGGTCGAAGTGGGCCATCTGCCAGAACGCCGTGGCGCTGATGGCGAGGCTGCACAGCAGGGTCACCCGGTGGTCGACCATCCGGGCGACACGGCCGATGATCAGGATCGCCAACATCATGCCGACCCCCCGCGGCATGGTGACCAGACCCGCCGTCATCGCCGGGTAGCCCATCAACCCCTGCATCACCAGCGGGGTGATCGCCATGCAGCTGAAGACCAGGAAGCCGACGAAGAAATTGAAGACTGTGGCGGTGACAAGGTTGCGGTCGCAGGCCAGCGCCAGGTCGAAGAACGGATGGTCGGCGGTGAGGCTGTGCACGAGGAAGACCCACAGGCCTGCCGCCGCCAGCACCGCCTCGGCCCAGATCTCCTTGGACACGAACCAGTCCTCGCTGGGCCCCCGGTCCAGCATCAGCTGAAAGGCGGCGATCGCCAGCGCCAGGGCGCCGAACCCCAGGAAGTCGAACGCACGCCGTCGGAGGCCGTCGTCCCGGGTCATGAAGACCCAGACGCCAATCCCCGAAATCACCCCGACCGGCAGGTTGATGTAGAAGCACCAGCGCCAGTTGAGCGTCTCCGTAATGTAGCCGCCGATCAGCGGGCCCAGGATGGGGCCCATGATCGTGCTGGCGGCCCAGATCGACATCGCCTGGGCATGCCGTTCGGGCGGGTAGATGTTCAGCAGCAGGGCCTGCGACAGGGGAATCATCGCCGCCCCGCAGAGGCCCTGCAGCACCCGGAACGCCACCATCTGCGGCAGGCTGGTCGCCGCGCCACAGAGCATCGAGGCGACGGTGAACCCGACGATCATCCACATGAACGTCCGCTTCATGCCAAAGCGGCCGGCGAGCCATCCCGCCATCGGCGTCATCACCGCGACCGCCAGGAAATAGGAGCTGAGCACCCAGGTGATCTGATCCGGCGCGGCCGACAGGCTCCCCTGCATGTGCGGCAGGGCGATGTTGGCGATGGTGCCGTCGAGAGTGTTCATCAACACCGCGAGCATGACGAAGAAGGTGATCGCCCCCCGGTTGGCGACGTCCCGCGACGGCGCCGTGCTCGCCGGTTCGTCTCCGCGCGCCGCCATCCTATTCCACCGCCGCATGGGCCGGATCGGGCCGCATGCCGGAGTTGGGAGGTTTGAGCAGGAACACCAGCGGCGCACAGACGAAGATCAGCAACAGCATCAGCCGGAAATCGTTCACATAGGCGGTCATCATCGCCTGGCGGTCGATCACCGCGTCCAGCGCCAGGGCCCCGGGCAGGGTCGACGGGTCGAGCGCCGCAGGCAGCGTCGCGCGCAGGACCGTGTCGTTCGGCGTCACGCGCCCGGCCATCTGTTCGTGGGTCACCTGGGTGTTCGCGGCCGCGAGCGCCTGCATGGCGGAAATCCCCACACTGGCCCCGATGTTTCGCAGGAGATTGTAGATCGACGAGGCCTCCGCCCTCAGCTCCGGGCTGACGGTGGAGAAGGCCAGCGTGGTCAGGGGCACGAAGAACAGGCCCGTCGCGAAGCCCTGAAGCAAGCCTGAACTGATCAGCGGCCCGGGGTCCATGGACAGGTCGAAGTGAGCCATCTGCCACATGGCGACGCCGCTGAAGACGAGCCCTGCGAACAGCAGCAGCCGCAGGTCGACATAGCGTGCGGCCCGACCCGCCAACAGGATGGACACCATCATGCCCAGGCCGCGCGGCACGCTGATCAGCCCGGCCGTGAGCGCTGGATAGCCCATCAGCGACTGCATCAGCAGCGGCAGGATCGCCAGGCTCCCGAAGATCAGGATCCCCGTCAGAAAGCCGAAGGAGGTCGCCGCCACGAGATTGCGGTCGCGGACCAGCCTGAGGTCGAAGAACGGATGCGCCGTGGTCAGGCTGTGCACCACGAAGACCCACAGCCCCATGATCGCAAGGATGGCGTAGGTCCAGACCTCCGCCGAGGCGAACCAGTCCTCGCCAGGACCCCGGTCCATCATCAGCTGGACGCATCCGACGGCGATCGCCAGCGCCCCGAAGCCGAGAAAGTCGAAGACGCGGCGCCGGGTCTCGTCCTCGCGCGGCATGAAGATCCACACCCCGAGTATGGCGACGACGCCTATCGGCAGGTTGATGTAAAAGCACCATCGCCAGGACAGGGTGTCGGTGAGGTAGCCGCCCAGAACCGGGCCGAAGATCGGGCCCAGGATCGTTCCCATCGCCCACATCGACATCGCATGGGCGTGCCGTTCCGGGGGATTGATGTTCAGCAGCACCGCCTGGGACAGCGGGATCATCGCCGCCCCGAACATCCCCTGCAGCACCCGGAACAGTACGATCTGCGGCAGGCTCGCCGCCGCCCCGCAGAGCATCGAGGCGACAGTGAAGCCGGTGATCACGACCAGGAAGGTGCGCTTCATGCCGAAGCGCCCCGCCAGCCAGCCGGACATCGGGGTCATCACCGCGGCGGCGACGATATAGGAGGTCAGGACCCAGGTGATCTGGTCCGGCGCGGCGGAGAGGCTGCCCTGGATGTGCGGCAGCGCCACGTTGGCGATCGTCGAGTCCAGAGTGTTCATCAGGGTCGCAAGCATGATCGCGAACGTGATCGGCCCGCGATTGGGGACTGGATGCGACACCGTCATCAGGTCAGCGCAGCGCCGCCAGCCGGTCGATCTCGCGCCAGAAGCCGCGCATGGTCTCCTCGACGATCTCGGCCGCCGGCTTGATCTCGTGGATCAGGCCCGCGGTCTCGCCCGCCGCGCCGGCCGAGTTGTCCACGTCGCCGCCGACATAAAGCGTCTCGATCACGCTGCTGATCGGTCCACGCTCCTCACCCTTCGCCTTCAGCGCCTCGGCGTAAGAGGTGCGCAGCGAGCGGCTGTTGGCCCGCGGCGGCCGCGGGGTCAGGATCGTGCCGCCCGCGCCGGCCGCCACGATCGCCTCCTTGTAGGCCTGGTGCACCGGGCTCTCCCGGGAGGCGACGAAACGCGTGCCCATAGCCACTCCGTCCGCACCCAGGGCGAAGGCCGCCGCCATGCCGCGACCGTCGACGATCCCGCCCGCCGCCACGATCGGCGCGTCCACCTTCTCGCGCACCGCCTGCAGGAGGACGAAGCTGTGCACCTCCTCCTCGCCGCGGATGCCGGCGCTCTCCGCGCCCTCGACGATCAGCCCGTCGCAGCCGGCGTCCAGCGCCTTCAGCGCGCCCTTCAGCGTCGGCACGGCGTGATAGACGATCACGCCCGCGTCCTTCAGCCGGCGGGCGTAGCGAGTGGGGTCGCCGGCCGAGGTGGTGACGAAGCCGATCCCGTTGGCCAGCAGCCAGTCGATGATCGCCGACTCCTCGGCCTCGTCCACCTTCAGGAACCGCACCGGCAGGTTGACGCCGAACGGCTGGTTGGTCGCGGCCCGGATGGCGGCGAATTCGCGCTGGGTGATCGACAGGTCGCGGGAGGAGTTTTCCAGCAGGCCCATGCCGCCGGCCGCCGACACCGCGGTCACCAGAGGCGCGCGGGCGATCCAGGTCATCGGCGCCTGGATAATCGGATAGATCGAGCCGGTATGCGCGGTGAGCCGATTGTTCGCGATCGTGCGCGGTCGCGTCTCGTCCAGCAGCATCCGACTTTCCTCATTTCAATGGACGATGTCGCGCAACGGCCGAAAAATCGACTAGCATTTCCGGCATACAGGCTGCATCCGTAGCGGCAATGAAGCAGGGAGATCACAACGTGCTGGGATACGAAGGCAAACGCGTTCTGGTGGTGGGCGGCGCCACGGGCATGGGGGCCGCCGCGGCCAAGAAGGTCGCCGAGCTAGGCGCCGAAGTGACCGTGCTGGACGTCGCGGACGTGAACTTTCCGGTCAAGGAGTTCATCAAGATCGACCTGCGCGACAAGGCCAGCGTCGATGCGGTGATCGAGCAACTGAAGGGCCCCTTCCAGGCGGTCTTCTCCTGCGCGGGCGTGGCCGACGGCACGCGGGGCATCATACTCATCAACTTCATCGCCCAGCGCCGGCTGCTCGAAGGGCTGGTGGCCAAGGGCGCCCTGCCCCGCGGCTCGGCGATTGGCGTAATCTCGTCCACCGCCGGCAGCAATTGGCGCGAGCACGTCCCCCAGCTCAAGGAGTTCTTCGCCATCCCCGACTGGGAAGGCCAGGCGAAGTGGGTCGAGGCGCACAAGTCCGACAACTACCTGGAGAACGCCGACGGCTACATGTTCTCCAAGCGCGCCATGTCCGCCTGGGTCGCCCAGCAGGCCTATCCGCTGCTCAAGAAGGGAATCCGGATCAACGCCATCCTGCCCGGTCCGACTGACACGCCGCTGGCGCGCGCCAACGCCGACATCTGGCTGGCCTACGCCTCCGACTACCGGGCCGACGTCGGGATCAAGCACCTCCAGCCGGAGGAGATGGCCGACGCGCTGATCTATCTCTGCAGCCCGATGGCCACCGGCGTCACCGGTGAGAACATGATCGTCGACCAGGGCTACACGTCTTCGCTGATCATGGGCTCGTTCGGGAGCTGACGGGGACGTTCGCGCGCCGAGGAAGCCTCGGCGCGCGGAACGCCTCCATTTGGCCTCGCGCGCCGAAGCGACTACAAGCCCGGCCATGTCGCACAACAGCTTCGGCCACCTCTTCCGCGTGACCACCTGGGGCGAGAGCCATGGGCCGGCCCTCGGCTGCGTGGTGGACGGCTGCCCGCCCGGGATCGCGCTCACCGAGGCCGACATCCAGCACTGGCTGGACATGCGCCGCCCGGGCCAGGGCAAGTTCGTCACCCAGCGGCAGGAGCCGGACGCGGTGAAGATCCTCTCCGGCGTGTTCCAGGACGAGCGCACCAAGGGCCAGGTGACCACCGGCACGCCCATCTCGCTGGTGATCGAGAATGTCGACCAGCGCAGCCGCGACTATTCGGAGATCGCCACCGCCTTCCGGCCCGGCCACGCCGACTACGCCTATTTCGCCAAGTACGGGGTGCGTGACTACCGCGGCGGGGGGCGCCAGTCGGCCCGCGAGACGGCCGCGCGCGTCGGCGCCGGGGCCATCGCCCGCAAGATCCTGACGAGCGTGGCGATCCGCGGGGCCGTGACCCAGATCGGGCCGCACGCCGTGGATCCGGCCCGCTTCGACTGGGACGAGACCCTGCGCAATCCGTTCTGGTGCCCGGACGCAGGGATGGTCGCCGTCTGGGAAGAGCACCTGGAGAAGGTCCGCAAGGCCGGCTCCTCCACCGGCGCCATCGTCTCCGTGGAGGCGACGGGGGCGCCCCCCGGCTGGGGCGCGCCGATCTACGGCAAGCTCGACGCCGAACTCGCCGCCGCGCTGATGTCGATCAACGCCGCCAAGGGCGTGGAGATCGGCGCGGGCTTCGCCGCCGCCGCCTTCTCGGGCGAGGAGAACGCCGACGAAATGCGCCCCGGCGCCGACGGGCCGACCTTCCTGTCCAACAACGCCGGCGGCGTCCTGGGCGGCATCTCCACCGGACAGCCGGTGACAGCGCGGGTGGCCTTCAAGCCCACCTCCTCGATCCTCTCGCCGAGGCGCAGCGTCAACGAGGCCGGCGAGCCCATCGAGTTGCGCACCAAGGGCCGCCACGACCCTTGCGTCGGCATCCGCGCCGTCCCGGTGGTGGAGGCGATGGTCGCCTGCGTGCTGGCCGACGCCTTCCTGCGACACCGCGGCCAGACCGGCGGCGGGGCGTTCGTCCCCGGGGCGACGCCGCAGCGCGGCTGATCCGCCGCCCTGCAGCCCTGCGGCGCCACGACCGCACCCTGCCGATCCGCGACAGGGGGCCGGCCCTTGGAGAGGCAAGAACGCGAACGTCGTGCCGGCGGATGGCGCACGACGCGAAGCCCCTGTCCCGGCGCGTTGTGGGAACACGGTTTCCGGATTGACCTCGCGGCGGACCAACCCTTAATGAGCGGCCTCGAACGCAGCGCCGGAGGGGGTTCCGGCCGGTTGCGTTCGGATTCAATGACTTAGATCATGGCCGCCCAGGTCGGGTGGTCATGTTCCGGCCCGCGGGCGACGTCCGCGGCGAACCCCGAGACGAAGCCCGACGTGCGTTACGAGCTGTTGCAGATCCTGTTGGTCGACGACAACCACCACATGCGGGTGCTGTTGACGGAGATCCTGCGGGCCATCGGCTGCCGCCAGATCTTCGAAGCCACCGACGGCGCCGAGGGGCTGCAGATGTTACGCAGCCGCCCCATCGACATCATCATCACCGACCTGTCCATGCAGCCGCTGGACGGCATCGATTTCGTGCGCCTGCTGCGCAACTCGGCGGACAGCCCCAATCCGATGGTCCCGGTGATCATGATCACCGGCCACGCGACCCTGCGCCGGGTCGCCGAAGCCCGCGACGCCGGCGTCAACGAGTTCCTCGCCAAGCCCCTCACCGCCCGCGGGGTGATCGAGCGGCTCAACGAGGTGATCGAGCACAATCGCGGCTTCGTGCGCACCGACAGCTACTTCGGCCCGGACCGGCGCCGGCGGGCCGACCCACGGTTCCGCGGCCCCTATCGCCGGGCCCGCGACCCCAAGGACGACGAGTCCTGAGGCGACGGCGGGCGGCGGTCTACGGCCTGATCGCCAAGAACCACCGCGCCGAACGGGAGATCGCAGCGCGCGACGGGGAAACGCCGCGGGCGGCTCGGGCTTAGCGCCGGCCGAACAGCCGCGCCAGGAAGCCGGGCTTCGCCTCCGAAGGCTGGGCCGGCCTCGTCGTCGCCGCTGCGCGGCCTCCCCGCGCCTGCAATCCGGTGAAGACCTCGTCGCCCTCTTCCACGCGAAACCCGCAGACGAGCTTCGACAATTCCTGGGGGATGTCGGCGATGAAGTCCGTATCGGACTCCTCGCCGCCGTCATCCGCCTGCTCCCGGAACAGGCGCTCGCGCATCTCGGCCAGTTCGGGCGGCGGATCGCCCGTGACATCGAGCCGGTAAATCGACTGTGTGTTGTCGTGATGGACCCGCCAGACTTCGGCGCCGTCCCGCAACACCCAGGCGGTGCTGGTCATCTCGACCTTGTTCTCGTACCGGCAGCCCAGCACGGGGCCGAACCGCGACAGGTCGACGGTCAGCTCAGGCGTCGCCCAGTCGAAATCCTCGCTGTAGATGACGAACCAGCCGCCTGGAAATTCACAACAGCAAAACTCCGAGGACTCTTCGCCTGGAAGAACCTCTTCCCCGGTCTCCGCCAACTCCAGCGTTCCAAGAACTTCGGCCTTCGCGGCCCCCTGAACCGCAACCCACGAACACATCGCGCCCATAGCGTCCCCCTTGGTCCCGCCTCATCAAATTCGGAATCAGGTCGAACATCAAGAACGTACAGGGAACAGGCCCGCGGCGTTGGGCCGAATCGCCAAGGCCTCACACCTTCGCCGCCCGCAACCGCAAGGCGTTGCCGATCACGCTCACCGACGACAGGGCCATGGCGGCTGCGGCGATCTGCGGCGACAGCAGGAGCCCGAACGCCGGATAAAGCACCCCCGCCGCGATCGGCACGCCCGCCACGTTGTAGACGAAGGCGAACACCAGGTTCTGGCGGATGTTGCGCATCACCGCCCGCGACAGCCGCCGCGCCCGGGCCAGGCCCATCAGGTCGCCTTGCAGCAAGGTGACGCCGGCGCTCTCGATCGCCACGTCGGCGCCGGCGCCCATGGCGACGCCCACGTCCGCCGCGGCGAGCGCCGGGGCGTCGTTCACGCCGTCGCCGGCCATGGCCACCACGCGGCCCTCGCCGCGCAGCCGGGCCACCACCGCGGCCTTGTCCTGCGGCAGCACGTCGGCTTCCACCTCGTCGATCCCGAGCCGGCCGGCGACGGCCAGCGCCGTGGTGCGGTTGTCGCCGGTCATCATCACGATCCGGACCCCCTCGGCCTTCAGCGTCCGCACCGCCTCGGCCGTCGAGGCCTTGATCGGGTCGGCGATCCCCAGCACGCCGGCCAGCTGGCCGTCGACGGCGGCGAAGACGGTGGTGGCGCCCTCCTGCTGCAGGCCGTCCGCCTGCGCCTGCAACGGGCCCAGGTCGCAGCCTTCCTCGGCCATGATCCGCGCCCCGCCCAGTACGACGCGCCGGCCGTCCACCACGCCCACCACTCCCTTGCCTACGGGCGAGTCGAAGTCCTGGGCCTCTGACAGCGTCAGGCTGCGATCCTTCGCGGCTCGCAGAATCGCGTCGGCCAGGGGGTGCTCGCTGCCCCGTTCCAGGCTGGCGGCCAGCCGCAGCAGCTCGCCCTCGTCGAACCCGGGCGCTGGAATGACCGCCGTCACCGCCGGCCGCCCCTCGGTCAGGGTGCCGGTCTTGTCGACCACCAGGGTGTCGATCTTCTCGAAGCGCTCCAGGGCCTCAGCGTCCTTGATCAGCACGCCGGCCTGGGCGCCGCGCCCCACGCCCACCATGATCGACATTGGCGTGGCCAGCCCCAGCGCGCAGGGGCAGGCGATGATCAGCACCGAGACCGCGGCCGTCAGGGCGTAGGAGAGCTGCGGCTGCGGCCCGAAGGCCGCCCAGGCGGCGAAGGCGACCGCGGCCGCCGCGAGCACCGCCGGCACGAACCACGCCGACACCTGGTCAGCCATCCGCTGGATCGGCGCGCGGCTGCGCTGCGCCTCGGCCACCATCTGGACGATGCGCGCCAGCAGGGTGTCGGCCCCGACCTTGTCGGCTCGCATGACGAAGGATCCGGTCTTGTTGACGGACCCGGCGATGACCGTCGCCCCCGGTTCTTTCGTCACCGGCATCGACTCGCCGGTGACCAGCGACTCGTCGATGGCGACGCGCCCTTCGATCAGCTCGCCGTCGACCGGGACTTTCTCGCCTGGCCGGACCCGCAGACGATCGCCCGCATGGACCAGGGCGAGCGCGACCTCTTCGTCGGTCCCGTCCGTCCGGATGCGCCGCGCGGTCTTCGGAGCCAGGTTGAGAAGCGCCTTGATCGCGCCGCTGGTCCGTTCGCGCGCCCGCAGCTCCAGCACCTGGCCCAGCAAGACCAGCACGGTGATGACCGCAGCCGCCTCGAAATAGACCGCCACGGCTCCCGAAGTGTCACGCACGGCCGGCGGGAACGCGCCCGGCGCCAGCACGGCCGCCAGACTGTAGGTCCAGGCCACGCCCACGCCGAGGGCGATCAGGGTGAACATGTTCAGGCGCCGCGTGACCACCGAGGCCCAGCCACGCACGAAGAACGGCCAGCCGGCCCACAGCACCACCGGCGTCGCCAGCGCCAGCTGGATCCAGTTCGACGTCTGCCGGCTCAGCAGGGTCATCAGCCCGGTGAGGTGGCCGCCCATCTCCAGGGCGAACACCGGGACGGTCAGCGCCAGCCCGATCCAGAACCGCCGGGTCATGTCGGCGAGCTCGGGATTCGGGCCGCTATCCGCCGTCACCGCGATCGGCTCCAGCGCCATGCCGCAGATCGGGCAGGCCCCTGGCCCCACCTGCCGGACCTGCGGATGCATGGGGCAGGTGTAGATCGTCCCGGCGGGCGCGGACGCAACCGGCGCGGCGTCGTGGCCATGCTCATGGTGGTGATGGTGGCTGCAGCCTTCCGCGCTCATTGGCGGACCTCCTGAAATTTGCGGACAGGTGCGAGCCGCGCCATTGCCGCTGATACCCCCATAGGGTATCTAGGCATATACCCCCCAAGGGTTTAAGAACGCAAGTGGAGGTGATGCATGATCCAGCCCGACAAGCCCAGGCTGCTCAACCGGCTGAACCGCATCGCGGGGCAGGTGAAGGGGGTGGCGAAGATGGTCGAGGACGACCGCTACTGCATCGACATCCTGACCCAGATCCAGGCGGTCCGCGCCGCCCTGGGCAAGGTCGAGGGCGAACTGCTTCGCGCCCATGTCGACCACTGCGTGCACGGCGCCTTCATGAGCGGCGACGTCGCCGAGCAGCGCCAGAAGACCGAGGAGCTGATCGAGATCCTCCATCGCTCCACCCGCTGACGCCTCTCCGCCGGAGTATCCCGATGAAGTCCGTCCTGTTCTCCGCCGCCCTCTTGATGGCCGCGAGCGCCGCCGCGGCGCAGGAACATCAGCACGACGCCGCGCCCCAGGCGCCTCCGCCGGCGTCGCCCTCCCCCGCGCCCATGGACCATAGCCATATGGACCACGGCGACATGGACCATGGCGCCATGGCCGCCCGGCCCATGGCCGGCTACGACATGTCCGCCATGACCGGCGCCCTGGGCGCCTATCCGATGACCCGGGAAGCCTCCGGCACCGCCTGGCAGCCCGACGCCTCTGCGCACGCCGGCCTGCACGGCGAGGCCGGCGGCTGGTCGCTGATGGGTCACGCCGCCCTGAACCTGGTCTACGACAGCCAGTCCGGACCGCGGGGCGACGACAAGGCCTTCGCCGCCGGCATGGTGATGGGAAGCGCGCGACGGCCCGTCGGCGACGGCGTGCTGCAGTTGCGGGCGATGCTGAGCCCGGATCCCCTCATGGGCCGGCGCGGCTATCCGCTGCTGCTCGCCACCGGCGAGACCGCCGACGGGGTGACGGCGCTGGTCGACCGCCAGCATCCGCACGACCTGTTCATGGAGCTGTCCGCCTCGCTCAGCCAGCCGCTGGGCGAGAGGGCCAGCGTCTTCCTCTACGGCGGCCTGCCCGGCGAACCGGCGTTCGGCCCGCCCGCCTTCATGCACCGGCTCTCGATCATGGACAGTCCCGAGGCGCCGATCGCGCACCACTGGCTGGACTCCACCCACATCACCTTCGGCGTGGTCACGGCCGGCGTCGTCGTGGGCCCGGTCAAGGTGGAGGCCTCCCGCTTCCATGGCCGCGAGCCCGACCAGCGCCGCTACGACATCGAGACCGGCAAGCTGGACTCCACGGCGGTCCGCCTCTCCTGGAACCCGGGCCCCAACTGGTCCCTGCAGGGTTCCTGGGCGGATGTCACCAGCCCCGAGCAGCTCGAGCCCGACGACGACGTGCGCAAATGGTCGGCCAGCGCCATCTACACCCGCCGCCTGGGGGACGGCGGCTGGTGGTCCGCCACCGCCGCCTGGGGCCGCCGCGACTCCGGCCACGAGGCGCTCGACGCCTATGTGCTGGAGAGCGCGGCCAAGCTCGACGCCGACTGGACCGTCTTCGCCCGCGCCGAGCGGACCGAGAACAACGAGCTCGTCTCAGTGGGCGGTCACCACGGCCCCACCTACCGGGTGGGCAAGGCTTCGATCGGCGCGATCCGCGACTGGCGCGTCGCCCGCCACCTGAAGCTCGGCCTGGGCGCGCTCTACGCCTACAACTGGGTCCCCGCCGGCCTCCAGGCCCTCTATGGCGGGTCCCCCGATGGGGCGATGGTCTTTCTGCGCCTCAAGGTGGAATAGCCCGCCCCGCTTCCGCCAAAATGAAGAGCGCCCGGACAGGGTCCGGGCGCTCCGAAGGTCTCGTCCGAGGCGCGGCGGGGGATCGCCGCGCCCTGGGCGACAGGGCCTAGAACTCTTCCCAGCCTTCGTTGGAGGGTCGGGCGGCGAGCGCGGTGTTCCCGACCGCCCGCGGGGCGGCGGCAGCGGCGCGGCGCGGCGCCGGCGCGGCGGCGGCCGGCGCACGGGGTGCGCTGCGGGCCTGGGTCTGAGTCTGGCTCTGCTCCAGGCCGCTGACGCTGAAGCGCGACACCAGCCGCGACAGCTCCTGGGCCTCGTCGGCCAGGACCCGGCTGGCGGCCGTGGCCTGCTCCACCATGGCGGCGTTCTGCTGGGTGACCTGGTCCATCTGGTTGACCGCGGTGTTGACCTGGACCAGGCCCAGCGCCTCCTCCTTGGCCGAGGCGGCGATCTCGCCCACCAGGCCGGAGATCTCGGTCACCTGGGTCACGATCCGCTGCAGCGCCTGGCCGGCTTCGCCCACCAGGGAGACGCCCTGCGCCACCTGGTCCGTCGAGGCCGAGATCAGGCCCTTGATCTCCTTGGCGGCCTCCGCCGAACGCTGGGCCAGGGCCCGGACCTCCAGTGCGACCACGGCGAAGCCCTTGCCGGACTCGCCGGCCCGGGCGGCCTCGACGCCGGCGTTCAGCGCCAAGAGGTTGGTCTGGAAGGCGATCTCGTCCACGACGCCGATGATCTGGTTGATCTCGCGGGCCGACTTCTCGATCTCGGTCATGGCCACCACGGCGCGGCCGACGATCTCGCCGGAGCGCTCGGCGTCCGACTTGGCCGACGCCACGGCCTCACGGCCCTGCGTCGCGCCGTCGGCGGTCTTCTGGACGGTGGCGGTGATCTCGTCGAGGGCGGCCGCGGTCTCCTCGAGCGTGGCGGCTTGGTGCTCGGTGCGCCGCGACAGGTCGTCGGCGCCCATGGAGATCTCGGTGGAGCCGGAGCGGATCGACGAGGTCGAGGTGGCGATGGCGCGCATCGCCTCCTCCAGCTTGGCCACGGCGGCGTTGAAGTCCGTGCCCAGCTTTTCGTATTCGCCCGGGAAGACGGTCTGCAGGCGGAAGGTCAGGTCGCCGGCGGCCAGGCGGTCAAGCGCCTGGGCCAGGGAGGTGACCACGTGCGACTGTTCCTCGGCGACGGCCTGGGCCGCCTCCTCGGACTGGCGACGGGTCTGCTCGGAGGTGGCGCGGGTCACCTCCTGCTCCTGCCGCAGGCGCTCCAGGTTGAGCTGGTTGTCGCGGAAGACGGTGAGCGAGCGGACGATGGCGCCCAGCTCGTCGCCGCGGGTCAGGGCGTCCAGGTCCACGTCGTTGTCGCCGCGGGCCAGGCGCTCGGTGGCGCCGGCGATCTTCTGCACCGCGTGGCGGATGTTCAACACCAGTACGGTGGCCAGCAGGCCGACGCCGAGCAGGGTGGCCAGCGCGCCGACCATGGTGACGGTCTGGGCGGTGCGGGCGCGGGCCTCGCTGGCCTTGGCCTTGGCGTCGGTGTCCGCCTGTGCGGCGTCCACGATCTTGCGCAGGGTTCCGGTCATCTTGGCGTACTGCTCTTCGAACGGCGCCGCGAAGCCGGCGGCCGTGGCGAAGTCGGCGGAGATCATGGCCACGATCACGTCGAGGCCCTCGCGGGTCTCCTTCAGATCCTTGAGCAGCTTGTCGTAGTCGCCCCTCTGCGACGCCGGCGCCGCATTGCGCGCCTTGCCGACGTCGGCGCGGATGGCGTCCAGGTCGGCCAGCATCGCCTTGGACGCGGCGTCGACCTTGTCGGCTTCGATGTTCGCGGCCTGGTGGGTGAGCAGGAAATAGAGCTCACCGTGCACGTCGGTGATGCGCTCGGAGATCTTCTGCATGCGCAGGCTGTTGGGCATGTCCGTGTGGACCACCCGCTGCAGCTCGCTGGTCTGGTTCTTCTGGATCACGATCGCCCCGACGGCGAGCACCGCCAGCATGATCAAGGCGACGGTCGGCGCGAGGCCGATCTTCATGATCAACGGCAAGTCTTGAAATCTCAGGCGCTTCACGGAAATCCCCCCGGCGTCGTCACCCGGACTGCTTCCGAGCGGGGGACATGATGAACGGACGAACCTAACGTTTTCTCACCAGGATTGAGGCGAAACGGTCGCACCGCCACCTTCACGCGAGTCATAAAGCAACTATGGGCGTTCGATCCGTATTCGACATGGTTTACGGAAATTCACGCCCGAAAAAGTTGAGTGACTCAGAATTTTTTAATCCACCTCCGCGATGTTCCCCTCAGTTTCCTTTAGAACGGAGGTGGGGAATGAAAAAGATCATCGCAATCTGTGGCGGCCTGGGCCTGAGTCTTGTTCTGACCGGGGCGTCTGCCGCCGGTTCGTTCGAAGACAGCATGACGCGCTGCCTGACGAAGAACGCCAACACTCGTGACGCGGCGGTCGTCATGCTCGGCTGCAACGCCGACGCGGGCAAGCTGTCGGGCTGCAAGGTCATCTCGGACAGCGCGCCGGGCAAGGGCTTCGACAAAGCCGCCCTGTGCGTCGCCGACGCGCTGCCGATGGGCGGCAAGACCGGCGAGGTGAAGGTCCCGATGCGCTTCCCGGGCGGCGGCTGATCGTCGCGGCCGCATCCGACCTGTACCGATCGGATCGACGCCTCCGCGCCCAGCGCGGAGGCGTTCTCATTTGGGGCGGCGATTTGTCGCCCGGTCTCAGGCCGGCGCCCAGTTCCCGTGGAAGCCGGGCGGCACGCGGTGCGGGATGCGCACCGAGGCCCGCACGGTCCCTTCGAAGTCGCGCGCGTCGAGGATGACCAGGTCTGTCGTCTCGTCGGCCATGTTCACCACCAGCCCCATCAGCCAGCCCTCGTCCTCGGCGGCGTCCGCGTGGGCGGGAACGAAGACGAATTCGCCCGGATAGCGCTGCGGTCCAAAATCATGGACCTGGCGGGCCCCGGCCTCGTGATCGTGCTTGACCAGGCCGGTCGCGCCAACGAAGCCCGGATCGCGGCTTTCCGGCAGCAGCATCGTGTAGACGTAGCGATGCCGACGGCCGAACCGCCGCTCGTCGATGCGCGGGAACTCCTGCGGCCGATTGTCGCTCACCTGCCGGCGGACGCTGCGCGTGGCGGGGT
>Ga0070668_100001372_pt1 | contig 17451 bp, 15 predicted proteins | sample KBSS43metaG_FD_64661 | JGI IMG/M metagenome (GOLD analysis project Ga0070668, IMG submission 64661) | Switchgrass rhizosphere microbial communities from Kellogg Biological Station, Michigan, USA - KBS S4-3 metaG | ecosystem: Host-associated > Plants > Roots > Rhizosphere > Soil ... | reverse complement strand
GGGGCGTCGTGGTCGAGCTGGGCGATCAGGTCGTCCAGCTGGGTCATGCTGGACAGCATCGCGAAGCCGCGGCGGAGTTCGGAGCCGACCGGGAAGCCCATCAGGTACCAGGCCATGTGTTTGCGGATGTCGCGCATGGCCTTGTCGTGGCCGTCGTGTTCGATCAGCAGCTCGGTGTGGCGGCGGAGCACGCGCGCGACCTCGCCGAGGTTGGGCGGGGTGGGCAGCGGGCGTCCCGCGAAGGCCGCTTCCAGTTCGCCGAACAGCCAGGGGCGGCCGAGGCAGCCGCGGCCGACGACGACGCCGTCGCAGCCGGTTTCGTCGACCATGCGCAGGGCGTCGTCCGCGCTGAAGATGTCGCCGTTGCCGAGCACCGGGATGCTGGTGACGGCTTCCTTCAGTTCCGCGATCTTCGTCCAGTCGGCCTGGCCGGAGTAGCGCTGCGCGGCGGTGCGGGCGTGCAGGCTGACGGCGGCGGCGCCCTCGGCTTCGGCGATGCGGCCGGCGTCGAGGTAGGTGTGGTGGTCGTCGTCGATGCCGATGCGGAACTTCGCGGTGAACGGAACACCGGCCGGTTCGGCGGCCTTCACGCAAGCGGAGATGATGTCGGCGAACAGCTTCCGCTTGTATGGAAGCGCTGCCCCGCCGCCCTTGCGCGTGACTTTAGCGACGGGGCATCCCCAGTTGCTATCCACGTGGTCGGCCAGGCCCTCTCCGACGATGATGCGGACGGCTTCGGCCATGGTCTTGGGGTCGACGCCGTAGAGCTGCATTGACCTGGGCTTTTCGTGCTCGCCGAAGGTCATCATGTGCATGGTCCCGGGGTGCCGTTCGACGACGGCGCGGGCGGTGATCATTTCGCAGACGTAGATGCCGGCGCCGTACTCGGCGCAGAGCTGCCGGAAGGCGACGTTGGTGATGCCGGCCATCGGGGCGAGCACGACCGGGGGATCGACCTCGTAAGGGCCGATCTTGAGGGCGGGCTTGCTCAGCAGGGCGGTCACGTCCTCCATTGTCGCCTGTGGTGTCGATCACGTCGACCAGGGGCTCGCCTAGGGTTCGGCCATGACGAACGAACCCCTGCGCTGGGGAATCATGGGCACCGGTGGCATCGCGGGCGCCTTCGCGGAAGACCTGCGGCTGACCACCTCCGGCGTGGTCGCCGCAGTCGGGTCGCGCACCGACGGCAGCGCCCAGCGGTTCGCCGACGAGCGAAGCATCCCCACCCGCCACGGAAGCTACGAAGCCCTCGCGAACGATCCGGACGTCGACGTCGTCTACGTGGCCACGCCGCACCCGATGCACCACGGCAACGCTCGGCTCGCGCTCGAAGCCGGGAAGCCCGTGCTGGTCGAGAAGCCGTTCACGATGAACGCCGAAGAGGCCCGGGACCTCGTCGACCTGGCGCGGAGCAAGGACCTCTTCCTCATGGAGGCCATGTGGACCCGGTTCCTCCCGCACATCCGGCACATCCGCGATCTCCTGCCGGGTCTCGGCCGGATAGTCACCGTTACCGCCGACCACGGCCAGTGGTTCGCCGAGGACCCCGCCTTCCGGCTGTTCGCCCCGGAGCTGGGTGGCGGCGCCCTGCTCGACCTGGGGATCTACCCCGTGTCCTTCGCGTCCATGGTGCTCGGCGCGCCCGAGCGCGTCGCCGCCATGGCCACGCCCGCCTTCACCGGCGTCGACGCGCAGATGTCCATGCTGTTCGGCTACGCGAACGGTGCGCAGGCCGTGCTCGGTTGCACGCTGAGCGCGGTGTCGCCGACCACTGCGTCGATCGTCGGCACGGACGCGCGCGTCGAGATCGAAGGGCCGTTCTACGCGCCCGCGTCGTTCACCCTCATTTCGCGCGAGGGCGAGCGGACGCGCCACGAATACGCCGACGAAGGTCGTGGCCTGCGGCACCAGGCCGACGAGGTGGCGCTCCGGCTGGCCGCCGGCGAGACCGAGAGCCCGCTCATGCCACTGGCCGAGACGGTCTCGATCATGGCGACGATGGACGAGGTGCTGGCCGCGACCAGGACGTGACCCGGGTTTGAGTAGTGCTACGGATCCGCAGGTGGGCGCGGTGCGTGACCCTGTCCGACATGACTACCGAAGCAGATGTGCTCCTCCGGCTCGCCGGCGAGATCGACGACCTGGGGCGTCGTCTCGCTCTGGTGGGTTCCGAACTGCGGACCGTCCGGGCCGAGGACGCCGAACAGCCGGAGCAGGCACCGCGACCCGAACCCCAGCAGCAACCCGAACCCCAGCCCCAGCCGCAACCGCAGCGGCCGATGCCACGGCCCGAGTCGGTCCCGTGGCCGCAGTACCAGTGGGAGCCGCCGCCTCGGCAACAGCAGTACTTCCCACCGCAACAGCCGCAACAGCCTTACCCGCAACCGCAGCCGTACCAGCCCATCCCGCGCGAGAAGCTGGGCGAGAAACTCGGCAAGGAAGGCGCGGGGAGCCGCGTGCTCGCCTGGGTGGGCGGTGCCGTGACGCTGCTCGGCGTCGTCCTGCTGCTCGTGCTCGCCGTCCAGCGGGGCTGGCTCGGGCCGTTGCCGCGGGTCCTGATCGGCGCCGCGTTCGGGCTGGCGCTGACCGGCATCGGCGGGTGGCTGCACCGCAAGCCCGCCGGCCGCACCGGGGCCTTCGCCCTGGTCGCCACCGGGATCGCGACGCTCTACCTGGACGTCGTCGCGGCGACCTCGCTGTACGAGTTCCTGCCGGTGCTCGCCGGCCTCGGCGCCGGGCTGGCGGTCGCCGTCGGCGGGCTGCTCGTGGCCGTGCGCTGGGAGTCGCCGCTGCTGGCCTCCGCCGTCATCGTCGGCTGCGTCGTGTGCGCGCCGGTGATCACCCGCGGCTTCACCCCCGAACTGGTCACCTTCCTGCTGATGGTCCAGCTCGCGACGACGCCGGTGCAGCTGCGCCGCGACTGGTCGTCGCTGACGCTGGCCGCCGGGGTGCCGCCGCTGTTCGCGTCCGTGATCAGCACCGCGGTGCTGGGCGGGGGCGGCAGCTGGGCCAACACCGCCGCGGCCGCCGGCGCCGGTGTCGCCGGGGTGGCGCTCGCGCTGATCGTGCTGCGCCGCCGTGAGAACGACCCCGCCGCGCTTTCCGTGCTGGCGACGGCCGTGCTGCCGGTACTGGTCGCGGCGCTGCTGCTGCCCAAGGTCCAGGCGGTGCCGGTCGAGGCCGGGACGGCGGTTGTCCTCCTCGCGATCTGGGCGGCGCGGCGCTGGTGGCCGGGGCACGCCGGGCACGTGGCCGGGATCGCCGGCTTGCTGGCGATCCTGCAGGCGACGGTCACGCAGTTCGACGGCCCGGCCCGCGCTGGGGTGCTGCTCGGTGAGGCGCTGCTGCTGGTCGTGGCCGCGCTGGGCGGGCGAAACCGGCTCGCGCTCGGCGGCGCGTTCGGTTTCGCGGCGATCGGTGGCCTGATCGGCGTGTTCTTCGACGTCACGCCCGCGCTGCTGGTCGTCCACCGGCCCCGGTCGGCCGGTGACCTGGCCGGCGCGTGCGTCGTCGCCGGGCTGATCCTCGCCGTGTCGGTCGCGCTGCCGTGGGCGGCGGCCCGGCTGGCGGTCTTCCGCGGCCCGGCCGACGACCTGCCGGTGTGGCTGCTGGCCGGGGTCGCGGCGCTGTACGGCGCCGCCGGGGTCGTGCTGTGCGGGTCGCTGCTGGTGGTCCCCGGCCGGACCGGGTTCCTCCTGGGCCACGCGCTGATCACGGTGTCCTGGACGATCGCGGCGCTCGTCCTGCTGCTGCGCGGCATCGAGACCGTCGCGCTGCGGGTGATCGGGCTGGTCCTGGTCGGCGCGGCGGTGCTCAAGCTGGTGCTGTTCGACCTGTCGGCGCTGGACGGCCTGGCCAGGGTCGGCGCGTTCCTGGGCGCCGGGCTGGTGCTGCTGGCGGCCGGGGCGCGGTACGCCCGGCGCGTCGCCTCGCGCTAGCCCGGGAAGAATTGTCGGTGCCTCGTGGTTACCTGGGTCACAGCCCGACGGACCAGGGGGTAGGACCATGGCAGTTCCGAAACTCGCCGATCGCGCGGGCGAGCCGATCGGCTGGCTGACGACTGTCACGCCGAAGGGGCGGCCCGCGCCACGACCGGTGTGGTTCGTCCTCGACGGCGAGGACGTCGTGGTGTTCAGCCGGCCCGGCACCGCGAAACTCCGGCACATCGAGGCGAACTCCGAGGTGAGCTTCCACCTCAACAGCGACGAGCACGGCGGCTCGATCCTCGTCGTCAGCGGAAAAGCACACGTCGAAGAGGGGAAGGCCTCGGAGGCGCCCGGGTACCTCGACAAGTACGCCTCGCACTACGCGGGGATCGGCTTCAAGACGCCGGAAGCCTTCGACGCCGAGTACTCCGTCCGCATCCGCGTGGTGCCCGAGCGCTCCTGGGGGTTCTGACTCGCCCTGCCCGGTGCGCGCGTCGTCCACGTCACCTAGTTCCCCTGGCGCCGGGCGGGGTGGTCACGGTACAACCGGAAGATGGCCGAGCGCTTCCGGCGCCGCGACCAGCACGGAGCGCTGAAGCGTGACGTGCTGGTGCGGTATCTCGACGCCTGGACCGCGGCTGTCTTGCGGTCGCACCGCGGTGCCACCTATGTCGAGTCCGGGAACCGTGCTTTCGTCGTGGACGCTTTGCGGGTGTTCGGCGAGTTCGCCGATCGCTTCGACGGGCATGACCTGGACATGCTGATCCTCGGCGCGGATTCGGTGGTGGAGCTGGGTGAACCGCCGGCGGGACTGTCGGTCCGCGCGGTCGCCGATCCCGGGGACCTGAAGGTGGCCGGGCCGATGCTGGCGTACCTGGACGTCGTGGCGGACGGCTCGCTCGCCGAGGCGGACGCGTGGCGGCTGGTCGAGTCGCTCGCGCCGGGCAAGGCACACGAGGTGGTGCTCGTGGTGCCCGCGGGTGAGCAGGCTGCGGGCTACCGCGAACGGCTGCGGGCGGCGGGGCTGGCGTGCGTGGTCGCCGTCGAGCTGGTCGCCGAGGACGGTGGGGCTCAGCTGCTGGTGTTCGCCACCGGGGACAGCCGGCATCTCACGACGTTCAAGAACGAGCTGTGGGAGGCGGACGAGTTCGCGGGGACCCGGTACCGCGATCCGGGTGACGCCGAGCGCACCCTGGTCGACATTTCGCTCACGCCACAGCTCCTGCCGTTGCGCCGGTTGCTGCTGGCCGAACTGGCGCGGCGGGGCCGCTGCACCGTCGCCGAGTTGCAGCGGCACACGCTGCTCGAGACGATCTACCGCCCTGCCGACACCGTCGGGGCACTGACTTCCGCGGTCTCGGCGGGCGCTGTCACCCGAGAGCCGGAGAAAGGCCGGCTGACCCCACGCACCATCGTCGGGATCAGCTGAGCGAGGCTAGAAGTCGACGTCCACGCAGGCGAGCCGAGCGCCGGCGGTGCCCGCGTGGCCGGGGTCGGTGTGCGTGTGGGTCTCGTGGACGACCACGGACCGGGCCCGCCGTTCGCCGAACGTCCAGCTCACGGCAGACCGGGCGAAGCCCGTGCCCAGCCGGTCGGTGGTGAAGTCGAGCCAGATCTCGTTGCGGGGGTTGGCGTACGCGGGGTCGACCGAGGGCTTCGCCGGGTCGGGTGCGTACTGGAAGTGCGGCCCGGCGGCGTCGCCGGTGGCGCCGCACGGCTGGGCGTGCGCGTGGGCGCCGTAAGCCCGTCCCGGGCGCAGGCCGGTGACGACGAGCGTGGTCGTCGTGCCCGCGTGCGCTGCCGAGAGGCTGAACACGTGCGCCCGGGCGCCGGCCGGGACGAGGTCGGGGCGGTACGTCACGGCGGGTGCGCCGGGGGCGTACGCGGTGAACGTGCCGTTCGCGGTGGCGACGTGCACGGGTGACGACGACGCGGTGGCGGCGCCGGGGGCGAGCACGGCCACGGCCGTCGAGACGGCGAAAGCGGCGAGAAGACGCATTGTCCCTCCTTAACGGGCCGGTCGGCAGGCCGCCATGATCTTCACTCGGACGTGTGACGCGAGTTCGTGGGAAAGTCACGTTTTTCCCATCCGGTGGGAACTTCGGGGCCCCGTTATGGTTTTCCCGTGCCCGAACAAACCGGCGAAACCCGCAACGAACAGCTGACGCGCAACGTCGGCGAGCTGCTGCAGGAACTGCGTGTCGCGCAGGCCGGCGTGCAGATTCTCTTCGGCTTCCTGCTCTCCGTCGTGTTCACCGACCGGTTCCACGACGCCAGCGGGTTCGAGAAGTCGCTGCACCTGTCCGCGGTGATGCTGGCCGTGGCGGCGACCGCCCTGCTGACCGCGCCCGCGGCGTGGCACCGGCTGCTGTTCCGCACCGGCAGCCGGGAGCGGATCCTGACCGTCGGCAACCGGTTCGTGCTGGTCGGGCTGGTCTGCCTGGCGCTCGCGATCATTTCGACGGTCTCGCTGATCGCCAAGGTGGTCTACGGCGGGATCGCCATGGGCATCGTGGGCGTGCTGTCCGCGCTGATCTTCGGGATCCTCTGGTTCGTCATCCCGAGCCGGCTGCACCCGGACAACGGCACTCAGCCGACGGGCCCGCCCAAGTAGAGCGTGTCCTCCTGGACGAAGCAGAGCGGGTTGCCGAACGGGTCGTCCGCGTAGAAGGAGCGTTCGCCCCAGAACTGGGTCTCGATCGCGTCGTCGATCCAGCGCGGCCCGGCGGTGCGCACCCGCGCGAACGTCTCCTCGACGTCGTCGACCGCGAGGTAGACGATCCGCGGGTCCTTCCGCGGCCGGGGCTCGCGGTGTTCGAGTGGCGCCTCGACGCAGGCGAGCACGACGCCGCCGCAGGTGAAGTAGTGCCGGTTGACCGCGATCCGCTCGCCCTGGTGACCCAGGACGTGCCCGTAGAACGCGACCGCCGTTTCGATGTCGTCGACGGGCTGGATCAGCCGGAAGACGCGTGGTCCGTTCATGCGACGGACAGTACCGCCGCGCCCGTGGTGTTCATCCGCTGTTCGGCGGTAGTTGCCGGGCAGGTCGGGCGGCGCCCGTAGCTTCCGGCGCGTGACTGACACTTCCCGCCGGACCTTCCTCCTCGGCGCGGGCGCGGCCGCGGCGGCGACCCTGCCGAACGTCCTCGCCGCGCCGGCCGCCGAAGCTCGGGGCGACCACCGCCCCGACCTCGAAGATCCGCGTTTCACGCTCGTGGTCATGCCGGACACGCAGTACCTGTTCGACGAGGACCGCGGCGACGCGGCCCCGCTGGACGCCTCGCTGCGCTACGTCCTCGAAGCCGAGGCCGACAACGTTGTCTTCCTCGCCCACCTCGGCGATCTCACGCAGAACGGCCGGGCGGACGAGTTCGCCCGCATCAGCCGGTCCTTCCAAGCGCTCGACCGCCGCCGGTTCCCGTACAGCACCCTCGCCGGCAACCACGACGTCGACGGCTCGACCGACGATCAGCGCGGCCGGACGCCGTACCTGGACGCGTTCGGCCCGCAGCGTCAGTGCAGCTCGCCGACGTTCCGCGGCGCGTCGAAGGACGGCTACAACAGCTACCACGTGTTCCGCGGCGGCGGCCGCGAATGGCTGCTGCTCGCCCTGGACTGGCGGCCCTCGGCGGGCGGCCTGGCCTGGGCGAAGCAGGTCCTCGCGCAGCACCCGGGGTTGCCCGCGATCCTCACCATCCACGAACTGGTCTGGGCCGACGACGCCGGTCAGGCCCAGTTTTCGACGTTCGGCGAGCACGTCTGGAAAGAACTGGTCGAGGGAAACGACCAGATCTTCCTGACGTTGAACGGCCACTACTGGCCGACCGGGCGCACCGTCCGGAAGAACGCCGCCGGCCACGACGTGCACGTCCACATCGCCAACTACCAGGACCGCTACTACGGCGGCAGCGCGATGATCCGGCTCTACCAGTTCGACCTGGCGCGTGGCGTGATCGACGTCCGGACGTTCTCGCCGTGGCTCGCCGCGCAGGACCACCTCAGCGAAATGCAGCAGGTCGAGGTCGAGCGCAGCGGCTCGGCCGACTACTTCAGCCTCGAGATCGACTTCGCCGAGCGGTTCAAGGGCTTCGCGCCGGTGCCGGTCCCGCCGGGACGGCCGGCGAAGCAGCTGCTGATCCCCGGAACCGTCGCGTACTGGCGCTTCGAGGGCGGGCAGGACGGCAAGGCGGTGCCGGACGACGTCGTGGTGCGCGACCAGACCGGCCGCGGCAACGACCTCACGCGCGTCACCGCGCCCGGAAGCGGGCCGGACGCGTTGAAGTTCTCGGCCGAGTTCTCACCTCGGCAGCCGTCGCGCGCGAGCCTGCGGTTCGACGGCAGCCGCGATCCCAGCCGGGGTGCCTACCTGCGCACGGTCGACGCGGCGCCGATGAACCGGCTGAAGTTCGAGCGCGGGTACACCGTCGAGGCGTTCTTCCGGCTGCCGGCGAACTTCAAGGACGGCCACCACGGCTGGTGCGGCCTGTTCGCCCGGCAGGGCAGCGGCGCGGCCGCGGGCAAGACCGGCGACGACCCGCAGGAATCCGCCGCCACACTGTCCCTTTCGGACGGTGGCGAGCTGCAGTGGGCGGTGTACCCGCTGAACCAGGACCGGACCTCGACGAACTGGGGCCACGAGCTGCCGGTGGAGAAGTGGTGGCACGTCGCCGTGGTCAACGACGGCAGGCGCACGACGATGTACGTCGACGGCTGCCCGGTGGTGCGGAATCCGGCCACGCCCGCCGTCGGGCTCGCCGACCCGGGCGGCCCGTGGCTGGTCGGCGCCTCGTCCTACGAGGGGAAGGTCGACCGGAGCTTCGCCGGGCTGCTGGGTGACGTGCGGGTGGTGGACCGGCCGCTGAGCGTGCGCGAATTCATGCTGGACTGAGGCCCTTGACAGCGGGTGGACAATAAAAAATCGGCGTGCTCTCCGGCTGAAACATAAAACACCAGGAGAACTCGCCGAACCTGATAAGAGTCTAACCGCTGTGAGGGGAACTTGTCAAACCAGGGGTACGACGAGGAATTGCGGGAAGAACGGTCCTACGTCGCCGCGCTGTACGAGCGGCTCGATCGCGAGCGCGCGGTGGCGCAGGCCCGCTACCACGGCGCACTCGGGCAAACCGAGGTGACGCCGGGGGAACGGGAGGACGACGTCCGGTGCCGGTCGCGGGAGGCGGCCCGGCTGGACGTCGCCGACAACGGCCTCTGTTTCGGCCGGTTGGACGCCGTTTCGGGCGAAACCAGCTACATCGGCCGGATCGGGCTGTTCGACGCGGAAAACGACTACGAACCGTTCCTGCTGGATTGGCGGGCGCCGGCGGCGCGGCCGTTCTACGTGGCCACGGCGACGACGCCGGAAAACATGCGCCGCCGTCGCCAGTTCCACGCGTTGGGTCGCCGGATCGTCGATTTCACGGACGAGGTCCTCGGCCGCCCCGGCGACCACGAGCGCGGGGACGCGGCCCTGCTCGCGGCGGTCAACGCGCCGCGCGGCGCGGGCATGCGGGACATCGTCGCGACGATCCAGGCCGAGCAGGACGAGATCATCCGGCTCGGCCACCCGGGGGTGCTGGTGGTCGAGGGCGGGCCCGGCACCGGCAAGACGGCCGTCGCGCTGCACCGGGTCGCCTACCTGCTCTACACCCGGCGCGAGCGGATGGCGCGCAGCGGCGTGCTGGTGGTCGGGCCGAGCCCGCTGTTCCTCGACCACATCGGCCGGGTGCTGCCGTCGCTCGGGGAGTCGGACGTCGTCTTCACGACCACCGGTGACCTCCGCCCCGGCCTGCGCGTCACCGCCGAAGACCCGCCGGAGGTGGCGCGGCTCAAGGGGTCGCTGAAGATCCTGGACGTCCTCGCGGCCGCGGTGGCCGACCGGCAGCGGGTGCCGGACGAGCCGGTGCCGGTCGAGCTGTCCGACGTCACCGTGGACCTCGACCGCGGCATCGCGGACGAGGCCAGGCGCGAAGCTCGCCGGTCGGAGCTGCCGCACAACGAGGCCCGCGCGGTGTTCCGCGAGCACGTCGCGGCGCTCCTCGCCGAGCGGGCCGTGGTGCAGATCGGCGACGGCTGGCTGACCCGGGCGGACCGCGGCGCGTGGGCCGACCTGCGCGCCGACGTCCTCGGCGAGCTCGCGGAACACGACGGGCTCGCTGCCGCGCTCGACGCGTTGTGGCCGGAGCTGACGCCGGAGACGGTGCTGGCGCCGCTCTACATGTCGCCCCGCCGGCTCGCGGCGGCCGGTGCCGATCCGGCGTTGCTCCGCGCCGACGGCGCCGCCTGGACGGTGTCGGACGTGCCGCTGCTCGACGAGCTGGTCGACCTGCTCGGCCGGGACGACTCCGCCGAACGCGCCGCGGCGCGGCGGCGGGCGGCGGAGGACGCCGAGTACTCCGCCGGCGTCCTGGAGCTCATGAAGCTGGACCGGGAGGAGATGGACGAGGACGTCCAGCTGGCCGCCGAGAACCTGCTCGACGGCGAGGACCTGGCCGGCCGGTTCGTCGAGCGAGACAGCCGTGACCTCGCCGAGCGCGCGGCCGCCGACCGCGACTGGACGTACGGGCACGTCGTCGTCGACGAGGCACAGGAACTGTCCGAAATGGACTGGCGGGTGCTGATGCGGCGGTGCCCGAGCCGCTCGTTCACGATCGTCGGCGATCTCGCCCAGCGCCGTTCGGCCGCCGGCGCGACGGCTTGGGCGCCGATGCTCGCGCCGTACGCCGGCGACCGCTGGCAGTACCGGGAGCTGACGGTGAACTACCGGACCCCGGCGGAGATCATGATCGTGGCCGGCGCCCTGCTGACGCGGTTCGCGCCCGGCGCGCGGCCGCCGGAATCGGTGCGCGCGTGCGGGGTCCGGCCGTGGTCCAGACGAGTTGCGGACGGCGAATTGCCGGACGCCGTGGCCGAGTTCGTCCGCGACGAGGCCGGCCGCGAAGGCACCAGCGTCGTCATCGGCCCGGCGGGCATGCCGGGCACGATCCCGCCGTCGGCGACCAAGGGCCTGGAGTTCGACGCCGTCCTCGTCGTCGAACCCGCGCGGATCCTGGCCGAGGGCCCGCGTGGCGCGGCCGAGCTGTACGTCGCGCTCACCCGCGCCACGCAGCGCCTCGGGGTGCTGCACCGGGAGCCTCTCCCGGCGGAGCTGACCGGGCTCGCCGAGGCGGGGGTGCCCGCGTCGGCCGGGCTCCGGCGGTTCCTGTAGCCGGGCGGGGATGGCGGGCGGGGTCTCGGCCCGTCATCCCCGGGCTCTACGCCGTGAGCCGGCCCCAGGCGTAGTTCTGCTTGGCCAGCTTCAGGTAGACGAACAGTTCGGTCCCGGACACGCCCGGGATCGTCCTGACCTCTTCGCCGAGCACCTCGAGCATGTGGTCGTCGTCGCGGCAGACGAGTTCGGCCAGCAGGTCGTAGCGCCCGGCGCACAACACGACGTAGTGCACGTGAGGCAGTTCGGACAACTTGTCCGCGACCTCGCGCGGATCCGCGCCGTCGACGCTGATCCCGACCATCGCCTGCCGCGTCAGATCGACGTTGACCGGGTCGGTCACCGCGACGATCTGCATCAGGTCGTCGCGCAGCAACCGCTGCACGCGCTGGCGGACGGCGCCCTCCGAAAGCCCGACCGCCTTGGCGAGCGCGGTGAACGAGGCCCGGCCGTCCTTCTGGAGCAGGGCGATCAGCGATCTGTCCGTATTGTCCAGCGTGCGCGCACGTGTTTCGTCACCCATGCCGTCCCTCCCTGTGTTTCGGCATGTGATTTGTCAAGTGCGCAGCGTATCGAGACCTGCGGAGAAAGCGAGACCCCTGGACCAGCTTCACGTGATCCGGCGCGAGGATCGCCGTCAGCCGAGGAATCGGTGGCGGGGGACCAAAATCACGAGGCTTTCCGAGGCGCCGCGGTAACGGCGTCGAGCGGGTCTAGAACCAGGTGCCGAGGGCGACGTCGAGTGGACCTTCGCCGGCCCAGGCGATCACGCCGTCGGGGCGGAGCAGCAGCGGGCCGGTGTTCGTCACCGGGACGACGTCGACGCGGGTGTCCGCGAGGTGCCGCGTCGACGGCGTCAGGAGGAGCAGCCCGCGGCCGGTGCGCGTGTGCTCGTGCAGCCGGGAGATGCGATCGTCGTCGATCAGTTCGAGGTCGGGGCAGTGTTCGCCGACCGGAGCCGGTGCGGGGTAAGGGAAGGCGTAGCGCTCGCCGGTGCCGGACAGGAGGTCCGCGAAGTACCGGTTCGCCTCGGGCAGGTCCATCAGCTCCGCGACGATCTCCCGCAGCGCGTCGACGTGTGGCCCGGGTGAAAGCAACGCCGATTGAGCGCGGGTGTTGCGTAGCACCGCTTCGCCCGCCGGGTGCCGCTCGCGCGTGTACGTGTCGAGGAACGAGTCGGGCTTGTCGCCGCGGAGGACGGCGCCGAGCTTCCAGCCGAGGTTGGCCGCGTCGAGCAGCCCGAGGTTCAGGCCCTGGCCGCCGCTCGGCGAGTGCACGTGCGCGGCGTCGCCGGCGAGGAGGACGCGGCCGAGCCGGTAGGTGGCGGCCTGGCGGGCCTGGTCGCCGAACCGCCGCCCGTCGTGGATCTCCTCGACGACGACCTCGCTGCCGGTGACCCGGCGGATCGCCGCGGCCAGTTCGTCCGGCGTCACCGGCCCTGCGTGCTCGGGACCGGCCGGCTCCGAGACCCCGGCCATGCTTCCGCCGTGCATGAACGTCCCGGCGGCGTAGCGCCCGCTCGGCGGAACGTCGCCCGCGAAGCGCACCCGGCCGGCGATCGTGCGCAGAAGCGGCGGTGTGCCGGGGAAATCGAACCCGGCGAGGGTGCGGACGGTGCTGCGGCCGCCGTCGCAGCCGACGAGGTACTTCGCCCGCCATGCGCGCCGGCCGGCCGTGACGGTGACACCGTCCACATCGGACTCGACGGCGGTGACCTCGTGGCCGCGCAGCACCCGGACGCCCGCGGCGTGCTTCGCGAGCACGCGTTCCAGCTCGGGCTGCCAGATGTTCGTGCGTGGCCGGGCGGAGTCCGGGACGATCTTGAAGATGTTCGCGAAGTGACCGCGGGTGCTGCCGTGGTCGCGGGCGAGGTCTTTCGTGCCGGCGACGTCGGCCTCGGCGAGCTGGTCGCCGAGACCGCGTCGCCAAAGTGCCTCGGTCGCCGGCGCGCCGAGGCCTCGCGCTTTCGTTTCTTCGGACGGCGCCGGGAGCCGTTCCAGGATCAGTGGCTCGACGCCGGCCAGCTCGAGTTCCGCCGCGAGGAACAGGCCCACCGGACCCGCGCCCACGACGATCACATCGGCATCCATGTACTCCTCCTGAACTTGTTAAGGAGCTAGGATGTCCTTAACAAGTTCAGGCGTCAAGGAGGAGCATGCCGCTGGAAGCCGCCGACGCCGTGCGCGTCGCGCTGAACCTGCTGGAAGACGTGGGCCTGGACAAGCTCACCGTGCGGCGGCTGGCCACCGGGCTCGGCGTCAAGGCACCCGCGCTGTACTGGCACTTCCGCAGCAAGCGTGCCCTGCTCGACCACATGACGGACGCGATCGTGGCGCCGGTCGTCGCCGGGCTGCCCGACGGCGGGCCGTGGCTGAAATGGCTCGAAGACGCCGCGTCCGCGCTGCACGCGGCGTTGCTCGCGCACCGCGACGGGGCGCGCGTCGCGCTGGGCGCGGACTTCACCACTGCCCGCGCGCTCGGCGAGTTCGCCGAGCGCGCGGTCGAGGTGCTGCACGAAGCGGGCTTCCCGATCGGCGAGGCCACCCGCGCGGCCGGGGTGCTGGTGCACTTCGTGCTCGGCCGGGCCGTCGAGGACCAGACGCGGCCGGCGCCGGACGAGGAGGCCGCGGCGATCGCCGCGGAGTCGTTCCCCTTCCCGCTGATGGCCCGTGGCCTGCGCGAACGGGCCGGCTCGACGGTCGAGGACGACTTCCGGTACGCGCTCGGCGTCCTGCTCGCCGGACTCGAAGCCGTCAGCGCCCAGGCCTAGCCTAAATCGCGGCGGCTGAGGTCCTCTTCGGTTTCGCGGCGCACCAGCAGCGTGGCGACGCCGTTCTTGACGCCGATGAGCGGCGGCCGGCCGATCTGGTTGTAGTTCGACGCCAGCGAGTGGTGGTACGCGCCGGTGCACGGCACGGCCAGCAGGTCGCCGGCGCGCAGGTCGCCGGGCAGGGCGATGCCGTCGGCGAGGACGTCACCGGCTTCGCAGTGCCGTCCGACCACGGTCATCGGAGTGCGCTTCGCCGTGGACCGCCGCCCGATCAGGCGCGTCGTATAGCGCGCGCCGTAGAGCGCGCGCCGTAGAGCGACGGGCGCGTGTTGTCGCTCATCCCGCCGTCGACCGCGACGAACGTGCGGCTGCCGCGCTTGACCGCGCACACGCGGTACACCGTGATCCCGGCCGGCCCGACGAGCGCCCGGCCCGGCTCGATCGTCAGGCGCGGCAGCGGAAAGCCGTGCGCCGCGCATTCGTAGGCCAGCGCCACGCGCAGGCGTCGCGAGTAGCCACCGAGGTCGAACGCGGGCTCGCCGCCGACGTACGGCACCGCGTGCCCACCGCCGAGATCGAGCTCCCGCAGCGTCACGCCGTGCGCGTCGCGGATCCGGACGAGCACCTCGGCCATCCGCCGCGCGGCGGCCTCGTACCGGTCGATCCGGGACACCTGGGAACCGATGTGGCAGTGCAGCCCGGCCAGCCGCAACCCGGGCTGGGCGAGCACGGCTTCGGCCGCGGCGTCGACGTTGTCGGGAACGCCGTCGAGGAGCGAGAAGCCGAACTTCTGGCCCTCGGTGCCGGTGCTGATGGCCGCGTGCGCCCCGGCCGCGACGCCCGGCGTCACCCGGATCATCACCTGCTGCGCGCCGTGGGCGAGCGCGCCGAGCTGTTCGATCTCGTCCAGCGAGTCGACCACGATCCGCCGGACGCCGTACTCGAGCGCGGCCTTCAGGTCTTCGGGCGTCTTCGCGTTGCCGTGCAGCAGCATGCGCTCCGCGGGGAAGCCGACGGAGCGGGCGACGGCGATCTCGCCGGCGGAGCAGGTGTCGAGCGACAACCCCTCTTCGGCGACCCAGCGCAGTACGGACCGCGTACACAGCGCCTTGCTCGCGTACGCGACTTCGACGTCCGGCAGCGCGCGCCGGTACTCACGCGCGGTATCGCGGACCTGCTGTTCGTCGATGAGGTACGACGGCGTCCCGAAGCGAGCCGCGAGGTGACTGACCCGCGCGCCGGCGAAGAGCAGTTCGCCGTCTTCGCCGAGTCGGGTGCTTCGCGGCCAGACTCCTGGCTCGAGGTGATCGGCGGCTTCGCAGCCGAGGCTGGGAAGAAGCTCGCTGAGCGTCACGGTGTGCCTCCGGGCATCACGGCGGATCGGACTCCGCCAGGACACCGCCGCGGTGCTCGGCGTGGCTCACCCGTGAACGCGGTCCTGACGGGTTCCCGCCCCCGGCTTACTCGTTCTTGACGTGCGAGTAACCGCGGCCACACCCCGATTGACCTGCGCGGCTGCTCCGGACGGGTCAGCGGGGCTTGTCGGGCGTGGCTCCGCAGACACAGCCGCGATCGGTCGCCTGGCCGGCCCCGGTGGCGGTGCAGTAGCGGCGCGCGATGGCGTCGTGGGTGCCGAGGGGGTGCGGGCAGCTCGGGCACTGCGTGCCGGAGCGGGGCGCCTCGAGCGCGTCGGGCAGCGGGGCCGTCATGCCGCCACCTTCTCGGCCCGCAGGGGTGCGCTCACCGAGTGGAGGTGCTGCAGCACGTAGCCGTACGAGCGGGCCCAGCCGCACTGGGCGTAGGAGATGTCGTGCCGGGCGCAGAAGTCCCGGACGATCACCTGCGCGTGCTTGAGGTTCGGCCGGGCCATGCTCGGGAACAGGTGGTGCTCGATCTGGTAGTTCAGCCCGCCGAGGGCGAAGTCGACCACCGGGCCGCCGCGGATGTTGCGCGAGGTCAGCACCTGCTTGCGCAGGAAGTCCAGCTTGTGCCCGGCCGACAGCATCTCCATGCCCTTGTGGTTGGGCGCGAACGAGCAGCCCATGTACAGCCCCCACAGGAACTGGTGCACCAGGACGAAGATGATCCCGGTCAGCGGCGAGAGCACGATGAACACCGCGGCGAGGTAGGCGACGAGGTGCGCGATCAGCAGCGCGGACTCCAGCTTGTGCTGGCGGACGTCCTTGCGCCACACGGCCTTCACGCTCGACACGTGCAGGTTGAGGCCTTCGAGCAGCAGCAGCGGGAAGAACAGGAACGCCTGGTATTTCGCCACCCAGCGCAGGAATCCGCGTTTGCGCGAGCTCTGCGCCTTGCTGAACGCGAGCGCGGAGATGTCGACGTCCGGGTCCTCGTCCTCGTGGTTGGGGTTGGCGTGGTGCCGCGCGTGCGTGCCGATCCACCAGCCGTAGCTCAGCCCGGTCAGTCCACCGTGGACGAGTCCGGTCGCGTCGTTGGCCTTGCGGCTCTGGAAGATCTGCTTGTGCCCGGCGTCGTGACCGATGAACGACAGCTGCGCGAACACCATCGCGAAGAACGCGGCGAGGAACAGCTGCCACCACGAGTCGCCGAGGAAGACGAAGGCGACCCAGCCCCCGCCGAAGGCGGCGAGGTTGAGCCCGATCCGCGCGGCGTAGTACCGACGCCGTCGCCGCATGAGGCCGGCGGCCTTGATCAGCCGCGACAGCTCGGCGAAGTCGCTGCCGGGCGTCGCGGAAGTATCCGCAATTTGCGTGGAAGTCATCGAAGCACCGCTCTGGGTAAGTCGTTGAAGGCTTGTCCAGCAACGGTTTCCAGCCCTGACGGGGTCTGGGTCCGGTTCGGGAAAGGGCACTGGGGCCTGGTCGCGGTGGGTACCGCGTCCTAGGCCAAGGGTCTCACCCCACTGCCGGATTGGCAATTCCCCGGCGATGGGACGAAAAGGTGTACAGTCGGCAACGCGAGGATGACCGGCCGGAAGCCGGTCGAACCCCGTCACTGACTGGCCGGGCCAACCCCCGACCAGGCAGAAGTCCAGTTCGAGCGTCGCATTTCGAACCGCAGCCAGGTCGGCCGATCGGCCGGCGAGCAGCCGCCCGCAGTCGCGCAGAGTGACAGCCCGAGGCGCCCAACAGGGTTGTGTCGAAGTGCCCACTTCGATCAGGGTTTCTGTTATCCGACGATCCGTCAGCGAGTTGCGGTCCGGGTCACCGTGCCGCAGCTCGCCGACGGATCGCCGTCAGGACAATCTCCCGTCAGGACAATCCCCACGACGAGAGCAGCCCGAAGAGCTGCTCTCGTTCGCCTGTCGTCAGCACCCGGCTCGGTGGCCGGACGTCGGGGCGGCACAAGCCCAGCTGGCCGAGCGCGTCCTTGACGACGCTGACGTTGTTGGCGTTCCCATTGGCAGCACGGAGTTCTTCGAACGGCCGGATTCGCTCCCAGACCGTCATCGCCGCCGGGTAGTCCCCTGTGGACAGTGCGTGGAACATCTCCAGCGAGATCGCCGGCTCGACGTTCACCAGCCCGGACGTGAAGCCGGTGGCGCCGACGGCGAAGTAGCCGGGCGCGGA
>Ga0070668_100001365_pt1 | contig 17485 bp, 12 predicted proteins | sample KBSS43metaG_FD_64661 | JGI IMG/M metagenome (GOLD analysis project Ga0070668, IMG submission 64661) | Switchgrass rhizosphere microbial communities from Kellogg Biological Station, Michigan, USA - KBS S4-3 metaG | ecosystem: Host-associated > Plants > Roots > Rhizosphere > Soil ... | reverse complement strand
CTCATCAGCAGGATGGTCAGCGCCACCACGTTGATCCAATGCATGATCCGCACCGGCAACGCGTGACGGCGGTAGAGGTAGCCACCGGCGATCGGCACGGCGGGGGCTTGCGCTTCCATGTCCGAACTCTCCTGCAATGACGTCAATGTAGCACCGTCGCATCTGGCCGCACCACGCGCGTGCGTCGCAGTTGGTCGCGCAGGCCCGCCGCCGCCTTACAATCGGCCATGTCCGCACCCTCCCCCGCGCCGTATGCGTCGCTGACGCCCGATGTCGTTCTCGACGCCCTCGACGCCGTCGGCCTGCACGGCGACGGGCGACTGCTCGCGCTCAACAGCTACGAGAATCGCGTCTACCAGGCGATGCGCGACGACGAGCCGGCGGTCGTCGTCAAGTTCTACCGGCCGGCGCGCTGGACCGATGCGCAGATCGCCGAAGAGCATGCGTTCATCGCCGAGCTGGCGGCACTCGAGATCCCGGCGGTCGCGCCGCTCGAGCACGGCGGCCGCACGTTGCATGCATTCGGCGGCTTTCGCTTCGCCGCGTTCGCGCGGCGCGGCGGCCGCGCGCCCGAGCTCGATCGCGACGACGTGCTGGAATGGATCGGGCGCTTTCTCGGCCGTATCCACGCCGCCGGCGCCGCGCGCGATTTCGCCACCCGTCCGGCGCTCGACATCGAGAGCTTCGGCGATCGGCCCCGCACGTTTCTGCTCGAGGGCGGCTGGCTGCCGGGTGACCTGCGCGACGCATATTCGGCGGTCAGCGAGCAGGCGCTGGCGGGTGTGCGCCGCGCGTTCGACCGTGCCGGCGACGTGCGCCGGATCCGCGTGCACGGCGACGTGCATGGCGGCAATGTGCTGTGGACCGATGCCGGTCCACACTTCGTCGACTTCGACGATGCGCGCACCGGGCCCGCGGTGCAGGACTTGTGGATGCTGTTGTCGGGCGAGCGCACGGCGATGGAGCACCAGCTCGCGAAGATCCTCGCCGGCTACCGGCGCTTCCACGACTTCGACCGGCGCGAGCTGCACCTGGTCGAGGCGCTGCGCACGCTGCGGTTGCTGCACTACGCCGCGTGGATCGCGCAGCGCTGGGACGACCCCGCGTTTCCCGCCGCCTTCCCGTGGTTCAACACGCAGCGCTACTGGCAGGACCGGATCCTCGAGTTGCGCGAGCAGATTCCGCTGCTCGACGAAACACCATTGGCTCCGCCAAACTGAAACCGGGGTTGGGATCGACCAGGGATTAGGGATTGGGGGTTAGCGGTTAGCGGTTAGAAGTTAGCGGTTAGAAGTTAGCGGTTAGCGTCCCCTTGCCACAAGTCACGCAGCTCCGTGAGCGCCATTGTTAGTTGGTTGCTGCTGCACTAGCCGCCACTTTCGTAGGTGCACGCTAGTCCCTAACCCCTAACCCGCCATCCCGCGCTCGAAGAGCGCAATTCCCTAGCCCCTGAGTTTCGGAAGCGCCATCCCGTAGTGCCGCGCGATCGTGAACCCGACGGCGGCGAGCATCGTGAACGCCGCGCCGGCAATGAACGTCGCCGCCGGTCCAACGGTATCCCACAGCAATCCGGCGAGCGCGCTGGCGGCGAGCAACGCGACACCGCTCACCAGATTGAACACGCCGAATGCCGTCCCGCGCAGGTCGTCGGGCGCGACGGCGGCGACCAGCGCCGACAACAATCCTTGCGTCAGCGCCATGTGCAGACCCCACAATCCAGCGCCGACCAGCACCCACGCCGCGTTCGTCGCATTCGCGAGGACGAGGTCGGCGGCGATCAGCGCGGCCAGTCCGAGGTACAGCGACGGCGTCGCGCCGCCGCGATCGGCCCACGCACCTGCCGGAAATGCTCCCAGCGTATAGACGACGGCGAGCGCGACCATGACCCACGGTGCGGTGAACGCCGTCATGCCGACGTTCTGCCCGCGCAGGATCAGGAAGGCCTCGGAAAACCGGGCCAGTGTCAGCACGGCGGCAATCCCGGTGATCAACCAGAAACGACGATCGAGCCGCCTGACGTCCGCCATGGCGATCGGCGGTTTCCCGTCGCCCTTGGCCGCCTCGGGCGGGTCGCGGACGCCGACGACGATCAGCAGCACGCACAACGCCGCCGGCACCACCGCCACCCACAGTGCGGCGCGAAAATCACCGGCGAACCACGCCATCGCGGCCAGCGCCAGCAGCGGGCCGACGATCGCGCCGACGGTGTCGAGCGCCTGCCGCAGGCCGAAGCTGGCGCCGCGCACCTCGGCCGGCGTGATGTCGGTGATCAGTGCATCGCGCGGAGCACCCCGTATACCTTTGCCGATGCGGTCGGCGATGCGCGCTGCGACTATCCACGACAGCGCGGGTGCCAGCGCGATCGCGACTTTCGAGACCGCTGCGAGGCCATAGCCGGTCAGCACCAGCGGCGCGCGCTTGCGTAATCGATCCGACCAATAGCCGGAGAACACCTTGACGACGAGCGCCGTGGCTTCGGCGGCGCCTTCGATGAGGCCCACTGCCAACGCCGAGGCGCCGAGCACGCCGACCATGAACAGCGGCAGCAGCGCGTGGACGAGCTCGCTCGACGCATCCATCAGCAGGCTGACGAACCCGAGCAGCCAGACGCCGCGCGGGATCCTGCGAAGGGCTGCGAGCGCTCCCGTCGGCGGGCGGCCCGCCCCGCCGTCGGTCATGCCAGCGTCACGGCGGCGTGCACGGTCCCCGCCTTTTCGTGGCGCGCTGTCAGCGCTACCGTTTGGCCGGCCGTGCCACGCACGACCCATTCGATCTTCACGCGGTCGTCGGTGATGTTGTACTCGGGCCAGAACGCGACGCCGGTGTGCTTGTAGGCCTTGCCTTCGAGCTGGCCGTAGTCGTCGCGCGCCTTGCCGACGGCCAGCGTTGCACCCTCCGGAAGTGCAACGTCGACGACGAGGCCGCGCACCGTTTTGCGCGCCAATGCCCGCTTCGACACATACGCCGGCAGCCAGCCTTCGTTCTGCACGACCAGCGTGATCTTCCACGCGCCCTCGCCCACCCGCTCGGCGCCGGCATGCACGAGTGCGAGCTTCGGCGACGTCAACGCCTGGTACAGCAGCCACTTGGGAAAGCGCGCCAGCTCCTTTTCGAGCAGCGCCGGCGGCGGATTGGAGAAGGCGTGGAAGCGGTTCCAGCCGCCGATCTCGACGCGGCCGAGTTGCGGATGGTCGAACGGCTTCCACGCGATATGTCCGAGACCGCCGAGCTTTTCGTCGCTCCAATGGATCAGCTTCAGGTCGTCCGCCGGCGGGTGATCGCGGAACCAGTCGATGTACTTGTAGTCGGTGATTCCCGCCTCGCGCATCGGCGACCAGATCTCGACGACCCAAGAGAACATCCCCATGTGCTCGTAAAGCCAGTCGAACGTGCCGCCGATGACAGATTTCGGGTGATAGCGGAACTCGTGATAGACGGAGATCGCCGGATAGCCGGTCAGCTCGTGCCCTTTCTGACCGGTCGCCTGGTAGAACCAGAGGTCCTCGGCATCCATCTCTTCGTCCGGCAGGTGCTCGAACGGGCGCAGCAACACGCCGCTCCACGTGTGGAACGTCGTGCCGCCGGTGATGTTCCGGTGGTTGACGATGAAGTCGACCACCGCGCGAATCTCCGGCTCCGAAACCGGATACGGTCCCGCGCCGAGCTGCTCGAATTCCTGCCGCCAGCTGGCCGGAAAATTGCGGTTGAGATCGAGTCCCTGCTTCGGCTTCTTCACCTTCAGCACGTGGCCATCGTAATTGTCGTAGCGGCCTTCGGACATGATCCGGTAGTACGTGCCACCGACTTCGGTCGGTTCGCGTCGGATCATCAGCCGCGGCTCGTCCGGATGCGCCTTCCACAACCCGTTGGCATCGGCGATGCGCATCTGCAGGATGCGTCCGTCACCGTCGATGTCCTCCGCAATCAGACCCTCCGGCTCGTCCTCGTCGAGCGGGTATGGCCGCGTGCTCGAGCGGATCCACTTCGGGTGATCGGCCAGCGCCCATTCGGCGCCGTCGGGATTGATCCGCGGGCAGATGTAGAACGCGCGCGTATCGAGCGCGCGCGTCACGTCGGCGTCCTTTCCGTACTGCGTGACCAGCGTGTGCAGGAAATACAGGTTCGCGGCCGACGACGCGACTTCGGTCGCGTGGATGTTGCCGTCGACCCAGAACGCCGGCTTTTCGTCGGCAGGGCCGGTTGCGGTGTTGGTTACGGTCACGATCCAGATGTCGCGGCCCTCGTGGCTGTGGCCGATCGATTCGACGGCCACCAGCGACGGATGCTCGCGCGCGAACGCGTGCAGGATTTCGGTCAGTTCGGGATAACGGAAGAAGCGGTCGAACGCGACGGCGGGCATGCGGGGGTTCCGACAGTGGACGAGGACGGTGCGGCCGCGCTGGCCCGCCCGGAGGCCGCATGGTACCGCGCCGGCAGTGGCCTAAGGAATGCGCGGCGGGTCGCGGTCCAACAGGATCAGGTTCACCGCGGCCTTGTAATGCCCGGGGTCGAGCGCCAGTGCGCGTTCGAACGCCACTTGCGCTCGTGCCCGGTCGCCGGCATTGCGATAGGCGAGGCCAAGATTGTTCCACGCCCGCGCATTGTGCGGTGCGGTCGCGAGCGTGGCTTCCCATAACGCGACCTCGCTGCGGTAATCGTGGTTACGCCACGCGGTGCCGACACCCAGAACGGCAGCGAGAGCGATGGCCGCGACGACGAAGCCCTCGCGGGTCATCCGCGCACGCGCCCATACGCACAGTGTCAATGCCGCGCCGACGAGGGCCAGGTCGAGCTGCCGGTCGTTGGCCAGGTCGTAACGGGCCAACAAGGAATTCGTCGGCAGCAACTGCAGGAAGAACCACAGGAGACCGAAGCCGCCGAGGAGGCCGCGCCGCACCCCGGCGATGCCGGCCCACAGCAACGCGGCGAGTGCCGTGCAGGCGCCCCACCACGCGAGCCCGTGCAGCACCGGCACTTCCGGGTCGACGTTGAGTTCGAGCGACACCAACGGCCCCGCGATGAGGTAGGTAACGCCGCTGACCTGCGCCACCAGGTTCTCCAGCGGATCGCGCACAGCGACGCTGGCCGCCAGCATCCGGCGATATTGCGGCAACGCGAGGATCGCCGCCGTCGCCATCGCCAGCAACGCGAAATGCGCTCGCGCGGCCGCCCACGCTGCACGCCAGCGGCCACCGTTGCGTGTGAACTCGACCAGGATCAACGCGAATGGCAACGTCCACGCCGTTTCCTTGGTCGCCAGCGCCGCCGCGAACAGCACCAGCGATGGCCACTGCGATCCGGCACCGGCATTGCGCACGCGCTCCCAGGACCACAGCGCCGCAAGATAGAGCAGCGCCATCAGCCCCGACGAGCGTCCGGACAGATACGTCACGACTTCGGTCTGCGCCGGATGCAACGCGAAGATCAGCGCCACCGCCAACGGCAGCGGCCAATCGCGCGTCGCGTGCGGCGCGCCGGCCGGCGGCATCACGGGCGAAGCATCGCTCCAGCGGCGCACGAGCACGAACACGAGGCACGCGCTGGCGGCATGGCAGGCGATATTGAACGCGTGGAACGCCAGCGTACCGCCGCCCAAGGTCCAGGACAGCGTATAGCTCGCCTTCAAGAGCGGCCGGATCCCCGGCATCGACCACCACCAGCCGGACCAACTGTGCACGGCGGTGTTGTCGACGATTACGGCATAGTCGTCGAACTGGAACACGCCCTGCAACGCGTTCGCGTACGCCACCAGCACCGCCGCCATCAACAGCACGCACGCGCGCGCCGCGGTCATCGGGGCGGCCGCGCATTCGCGAAGTCGAAACCGTGCTCCAGCATCGCCGCCGCATCCCACCAGCGCTCGCGCGCACCGAGCAACACGACAATGACGCGAACGCCCTCGCGCTCTGCGGTCAGGACGAGGCAAGTCCCCGCTCGCGCCGTGTAACCGGTTTTGAGGCCCGTGACGCCGGGAATGCGACCGACAAAGGCGTTCGTCGTGCGCACCCGGAATGTACGTCCGCCGAGCGTGCGGAGCGTGCGCTGCTCGAGCGCGGCGAGCCCGGCGAGTTGGGGCTGCGCCAGCACGCGGTCCGCCAGCGCCGAGAGATCGCGCGCGGACGAGTGCATTCCCGGTGCGTCGTGGCCGCAGGCGTTTCGAAAAACCGTGTCGGCGAGCCCGAGCGCCGCTGCGCGGGCGTTCATCCGCGCCACGAACTCGCGTTCGCTGCCCGCCAACCAGTCGGCCAGCGCGCGGCACGCATCGTTGGCCGAAGCGACCAGCATCGCGGCAAGAAGATCGCTGGCCCGCACGCGTTCGCCGGCGCGCAGGCCCAGCCGGGTCCCGGTTTCCGCCGCCGCGCCGGGACCGATGGTCACGATTGCATCGCCGACTGCGGCTTCGGCGACGAGCAATGCCGTCATCAGCTTCGCCAGCGACGCCGGCGGCAACGGGCGCTCGGGGTGCGCGGCAAACGCTGGTACGCCATCGACGGTAACGAGATAAGCGGCGGCGGCGCCCGGGAACGAATCCGTCGGCGCCGCGCGTACGGCGAATGCCGCCACGAACAGGGCGAACGCGAATGCGGCCCGCGTCGCCCGGTCGCTCATTCGCGCGCTAGAACGGCAGCAGTTTTTTCAACGCGTTCACGCCTTCCTGCACCGGGTCGGGCGCCTTCGCGGGGGTCGGCGCGGCAGTGGCCGTCGCGGCCGGCTGCCCACGCACCAGCGACGCATAGCGCGAGCACAGCGGTACGACGCCGCGGTCCATGCCGGTGAACGAGCGGCCCTTGCAGTTGGCCTCTCCGGCCGTGCGTACTTCGGCATCGCAGGAGCCACTGCCGACGAACGCCCAGTCGCGCGTCTCGACGCCCTTGGCGCAGGCCGCCGCGGTCACAGCGCCAAAATCCTGGCCGCACTTGCCCATCGCGTCGGCGAGCATCGTGTCCTTGCGCGCCGCCGTGTAGCCGGCCGGCTCGCGCGCCGTTGCGGCGACCTTGCTCACCGCCGGGCAGAAGTCCGCGCGTTTGTCGGCGCAGGGACCGGTCGGCTCGTACATCTGCCAGTTGAGCGACACCAGGCTCTGGCGGCACATCTCGGCGACCTGCTGGTTCCCTTGCGCGATCTGCGCGTTCGCGCGCGCGACGTCGGCCTTCACCGTCGAGGTGCACGTGCCGACCCGCTTGCCGGTCACCGTCTGCATCATGTCGAACGGCTGGCCTTCGGCCGTGCCCTTCATCTGCATCTTGCCGTCGTAGCCGTCGGACGAATACGTGAACTCGCCGCTGCCGCTCATCGGGTCCTTGCCGGTGCAGGCGACATTGAATGTGTACTTGTTGCCCGTTCGCTTCGCATTGGAGATCACGCAGTTGTCGCGGCCCTTGGGCACCAGCGCTTCGTCGTTGCCTTTTTCGACGCAAACCCGGTTGGTCCGGGGCGGCATCGCCATCGGCATGCCGGCCATTTCCATTTTCATCGTGACATCCCACAACTCGTCCTTGCCGGGGGCCTGCGCGATGGCGGCGAGCGAGGTGGCAACAGCAAACGCAGCGGCCACGAGCGCGACCGGACGTACGGGGGGCTTGAACACCTGGGGCATCGGGCAAGTCTCCGGAGCGGCAAGAAGAAGGAAGAGATTTTAGCGGAGGGCGCCCGGCCGTGGGGCGCGGCGAGGCTTACAGTGTAAGGATGGTTGAGAGCGGCAGCGTGGATTGGCCATTCCGTCCTTTCGCGCTCTGGTCCTCATCCGAGGATTACCGTATATTTATGCGGTATGTCGTCCCTCCTCCCCCCATACGCCGAGCTCCATTGCCTGTCGAACTTCTCGTTCCTGCGCGGCGCGTCGCACCCGGAGGAACTGGTCGAGCGGGCGGCCGGCCTCGGCTACTCGGCGCTCGCGTTGACCGACGAATGCTCGGTGTCGGGCGTGGTCCGTGCGCACCTGGCCGCCAGGGAAACGAAGCTCCCGTTCATCGTCGGCAGCGAGTTCGCGCTCGCCGACGGCCCGAAGCTCGTGCTGTACGCAACCGATCGCGACACGTACGGCGATCTCGCGCAGCTGATCACCCGCGGCCGGCGCAGCGCCGCCAAGGGCACGTACCGGCTGGCGCGCGCCGACGTCGCCGAGCTGGCGCCGCGTTGCGTCGCGTTGTGGGTGCCGAATGACGCGTCTACTGCCAGCGAAGCGCGCTGGGTCGCCGACGTCTTTGCGCACCGCGCGTGGCTGGCCGTCGAACTGCACGCGCGCTCGGGCGATCGCGCGCGACTTGCCCGGCTGACCGAGCTGGCCGGCGAGAGCGGGCTGCCGCTGGTCGCCGCCGGCGACGTCCACATGCATGTGCGCGCGCGGCGCGCGCTGCAGGACACGCTGACGGCGATCCGGCTGCGCACGCCGGTCGCCGGCTGCGGGCACGCGCTGTTCGCCAACGGCGAGCGCCACCTCCGTTCGCGCGCCCGGCTGGCGACGCTCTATCCACCCGAGCTGCTCGCCGCGACGCTCGCGGTCACCGAGCGCTGCACATTCTCCCTTGACGAGTTGCGCTACGAGTATCCGGAGGAAATCGTGCCGCCCGGCGCGACGCCGGCGTCGCACCTGCGCGCGCTGGTCGAGGCCGGGCTCATCCGGCGTTACGGCAAGGAGTCAGAGACGACTGTTGCGAAACATCCGTGGGCGACAGGGGACGCGGAAAAGTCGTCCCTGACCCCTCCCGACGTCCGCGAACTGATCGAGCACGAGCTCGCGCTGATCGCCGAGCTCAGGTACGAGCCGTACTTCCTCACCGTCCACGACATCGTGGCATTCGCGCGCTCGAAGGGCATCCTGTGCCAGGGCCGCGGGTCGGCGGCGAACTCGGCGGTCTGCTACGCGCTCGGCATCACCGAAGTCGACCCGGCGCGGATGTCGATGCTGTTCGAGCGCTTCATCAGCCGTGAGCGCAACGAGCCTCCCGACATCGACGTCGACTTCGAGCACCAGCGGCGCGAGGAAGTAATGCAGTACGTGTACACGAAGTACGGCCGCGACCGCGCGGCACTGGCGGCAACGTTGATCACCTACCGTCCGAAAAGTGCGGTCCGCGACGTCGGCAAGGCGCTTGGTCTCGACCTCGCGCAGGTCGACCGGCTGGCCGGCGTGTTCGCGTGGTGGGACGGACGCGCCGTCGATCCGGCGCGCATCCGCGAGGCGGGATTCGATCCGGCCAATCCGGTCGTTCATCGGCTGGTCACGCTGACCGGTGAGCTGATGGGCTTTCCGCGTCATCTGTCCCAGCACGTCGGCGGCTTCGTCATCGCGCGCGGGTTGCTGGAGCGAATGGTGCCGGTCGAGAACGCGACGATGAAGGACCGCACCGTCATCCAGTGGGACAAGGACGACCTCGACGCGATGGGGCTGTTGAAGGTCGATTGCCTGGCGCTCGGCATGCTGTCGGCGATCCGCCGCGCGCTGGCGATGATCACCACGCCGGGCAGCCCGCCGTTTCGGATGCAGGACATTCCGGCCGAAGATCCGGCCGTCTACGCGATGTGCCAGCGCGCCGACACGATCGGCGTATTCCAGATCGAATCGCGCGCGCAGATGTCGATGCTGCCGCGGCTCAAACCGGCGAGCTTCTACGACCTGGTGATCGAGGTCGCGATCGTGAGACCGGGCCCGATCCAGGGCGGCATGGTCCATCCGTATCTGCGCCGGCGGCAGGGACTCGATCCGGTCACCTATCCCAGTCCCGCGGTCAAGGCGGTGCTCGAGCGCACGCTCGGCGTGCCGATCTTCCAGGAGCAGGTGATGCAACTTGCGATCGTCGCCGCCGGTTTCACGCCCGGCGAAGCCGATTACCTGCGCCGCTCGATGGCAGCATGGCGGCGCAAGGGCGGCCTCGAAAAATTCGAGCAGCGGCTGGTCGACGGCATGGCTGCGCGCGGCTATCCGGAAGCGTTCGCGCGCCAGATCTACCAGCAGATCCTCGGCTTCGGCGAGTACGGCTTTCCCGAGTCGCATTCGGCGAGCTTTTCGCTGCTGGTTTATATCTCCGCGTGGCTGAAGCGCTATCACCCCGCGGCGTTCACCGGCGCGCTGCTCAATTCGCTGCCGATGGGTTTCTACGCACCGGCACAACTGGTGCAGGACGCGCAACGGCACGGCGTTGCGATCCGCGCACCCGACGTGACGATCAGCGACTGGGACTGTGCGCTGGAAGATGACGCGGGCGTTGCAGCGCCGGATTCAGCAACGCGCAGCGCAAGCCATGGCGTCGGGTTCACGCTTCTCCCCGTCGAAGGAGCCGCACGAATTCGCAAGATCGAGCCTGATCCCGTCGCGCCCGAAACCTGGGGGCGCGCCGGCCCCGCGCTGCGTCTCGGCCTGCGGATGATCGGCGGCCTGAGCGAAGCCGGTGCCGCGCGGCTGGTCGCGGCGCGCAGCGAGCGTGCATTCGCCAGCGTGGCCGATCTCGCGCACCGCGCCCGACTCGACGCGCGCGATCTCGAAGCGCTCGCCGATGCCGGCGCGCTCGCCGCGCTGGCCGGCCATCGGCACGATGCGGTGTGGGACGTCGCCGGCGTCGAGAAGCTGCCGCCGATCCTCGCCGACGGCACGTTCGACGAAGCGCCGCCGGTGCTCAGTGTGCCCACCGAAGGCCAGGACATCGTCGCCGACTACCGGCGCCTGGGGCTCACACTGGGCCGCCATCCGATGGCGCTGCTGCGCCAGCAACTCGCGGCGCGCAAGCTCATTGCCAGCGAAAGGGTCCGCGAGTCACCGCATGGACGTCTGGTGCGCACCGCGGGCATCGTCATCGGCCGCCAGCGGCCCGACACCGCGAGCGGCGTCGTGTTCGTCACGCTCGAGGACGAAACCGGCGTGACCAACGTCATCGTCTGGCGCGACCTCGGCGACCGACAGCGCCGCGAGCTGCTCGGCGCACGGCTGATGGCGGTCTACGGCAAGGTCGAGCGCGAAGGCGACGTCGTGCATGTGCTCGCCGGAAGGCTGCACGATCTGACGCCGCTGCTCGGAACGCTCGAAACGAAATCGCGGGATTTTCATTGAAGACCTATTCGATCACCTTGTCGGCGCGCTGCAAGATCGATGATGGAATCGTGATGCCGAGGGCTTTGGCCGCTTTCAGATTTACCGGTCGCGGCGGAAGGCGTAGCGCCGCTACCCGCCTTCCCGTTGTGACGTCTCCGACAACCAACGCAAGCCGGGACTTTGGCCTATAGTGGCGAGGCGCCACGTCTGTGGCGATCGACAGGAGCGATCGATGTCCCATCAGCCCCCGAAGCAAAGCAAGAAGAAGGCGCAGCACACGGCGAAGGAAAAGAAAACGATCAAGCAGCAAAAGAAGCACGCCGCCGACGCCGCGCCCTTTATCAAGCACTGAACAACAAACCGACGACGACCGGCGGCGTCCTGTGCTGACGAGCGGTCGTTCGCAGCGCCGGCTACGCCGGCTAGCAGCCCGGTCCGGCTCCCGCCGCCTTCTGCGGCAGCACGAGATCGAACTGCAGGTCCCAGTCGAACTTCTTGCCGGCGATCGCGCCGGTGACCTTGCCGGCGAGCTTGCCGCCACGCTTGAGATCTCCGCTCAGCGTTTCGAACTTGATCTGCTTGTCCTTCGCGGGATCGAACACCCATTGGTCCTGCGGGCCGAGGTTCATTTCCGTCGCGTGGGTGAAGCCGAGTTCGACGTTCTTGGCGGCCTTCGGCGATGGCGTCGCGGTGCCGCCGCCGGGGCAGAAGCCCAGGTGCACCATCGTGCGGCCTTTCTTGAACCGATCGGCGCTCGTCGACATCTGGAAGAAGTCGCGCTCCTCGGCGGTGATCGGCGTGCTGCTGAACCAGATCGCGACGCCGTTGCTGCCTTCGTAGTACGCGACTTCGCAATACGCGAGGTTGAACGGGTGGCCGCCCATCTGGCCTTTGGCCGTGCATTTGTTTTGCGCCCACGCCGACGTCGCCAGCACCAGAAACAGACCGCCCGCCAAGCTACGAATGCAGATGGATTTCATTCGGCCCCCTTTGCGGATTGGTAATGCACGATACCGGTTCAAACGGGCAATGCGCAATTGACCTCCGGGCGTCGCCCAGCGCGTCGCTCAGGACTGCGCCGGGACACACGCGAAGACCTTCGTTTGCGCCTCGCCCTCCATCGTCCACCCCTGCGCGATCATCGCGTTCAGTACGTTGCTCTCGATCGTGTAGCGATGGTTCGGTGCACCGCCCATGCCGTTGTTGTAGACCCGATAAAGTGGACCCATCCCCGTCGGGCAGGTGCGCTGACCCTCGGACCCGAGTGGCAGCCCCAGGCCGAAACTGTCGCCTTCGTACTGCCATACGTTGCCTTGCTTCAGCGACGCACATTCCGCAGCGTACGGCGTGTAGAAGTGTGAACTCCTCGGTGCGTAGGTCTGGCCACTGAAGAAGCGGCACACGGGCGATGTCCCGGGTGTCGCCAGCGGAAAGACCGGAAACGTACGTGCCGTCCTTGACCAACCCGGAATCACTGCACTGTCCAGCGCGATCACATCCGCCTGCGTCTCCGTTGCAACGAAGTAGTGGTCGAACGCCGCCTGGTAGAACTCGATCGCATGGTCGACCGCGCCATAGTTGGCGTACGCCAACGTGTATGCGCCGTCATCGGTCGCGACAAACAGCTTGTCGTGGACGCTTGGGTCGATGGCGATCGATTTCACCATCAGCCCCGCCGGGCCGCCGAGACCGGCACCGAACGGAACCCAGTGCTCGCCTGCGTCAGCCGTCCGGAATACGCCGAGCCCTGCGAAACCGGCATAGAGAATCGAAGGATTGCCTGGATCGATCGCGAGGGCGGTCACAAGAGCGTCCGGCAGTCCCTGCTTTCTCGCGCTCCACGACGCACCGCCATCGAGGGTCCGATAGACACCGTTCGAAGCGACATAGGCGGTCCTGGAATTCTTCGGACTCACCACCAGCGCGCCAATTGGTGAGGAGGGCAAACCGGCGCTGCGGTCGAGCCAGGATTGACCGCCGTCGCTCGTCGTCCACAACAGACCGGCGCAGCAGCTGTAAGCCACTGCGTATACCGTGCGCTCGTCGGTGGGCGCTACGACGAGCCTCGACACCTCTGTAAAGGGAAACAAAGGCGAGACGTCCGACCACGATCCGCCTCCATTGACCGAGCGGAGGACGACCGGGAACGAATTGTAGGTTCTGCTCCCTGTCGCCACACGCCGGCTACCGGCAATGTAAACCGTCTGCGGACGGCTGCGAGCTTCCTCTATGGCTGCGGGATAGAAATCCAGGACTGCGCCGACGGAGGCCCAGCTGATCCCGAAATCATCGCTTCGAATCGCGCCGAGCGATAGATTGTTGGCAACCGCGTAGACGACGCCGGCCCGCGTCGGACTGACGGAGAGCGGTGTCAGGGAATTGCCATCAGCGAACTTCATCGGCGCCCAGGTTCCGCCACCATTCGTCGATCGCGCGGCCCCATCCAACGCGCCGTCGACGTCCGCATAGAGAACCGTTCCGTTGGCATCGACGAGAATCCGCCGCACCCGGGCATTGGGCAATCCGCTCGAGAATGATGCTGCAGCCCAAGTGTTGCCGGCGTCATTGCTGATGGCGACAGTGCCCATCGCGACTCCGTAGACGCGATTGGGCGTAAGGCGACTGACGACCACACGGTCGATGCCGGTCGCGCCCGTCGGCGTCCACGTGTTCCCGCCGTCGACGCTGCGTATTAGCGCCAGCGACGGGGCCTCCCCGACCGTTGCGAACAGTACCGGCAACGTGCCCGCTCCCTTGGCCAGGCTGAAGACCCTGAGATCGGTCAGACCGCCGTTCAACGGCTGCCACGTCGCGCCGCCATCGATGGATCGAAACAGTCCTTTCTCGAACGTCGCGATCAGCAGAGTGGATCCGAACTGCGTCATCGCGCTGATCTCGAACAGACCCAAGCCGGTGTTGACCACACTCCAGGTGGCACCGGCGTCCGGCGACTTCATCACGCGCGAGTAGCCGTACAGGTAGACGGTCGACGGCGAGTTCGAGTCGATGAGCATACCGATCCATCCGCCGGCATCCGGGACTCCCGTGGGGAGCGCTGTCCACGTCGTTCCCCCATCGGTCGATTTCAGGCCGCCGGCATTCGCGATGCCGTAAATGACCTGCGGATTGCCCGGCTCACTGATCTGGATCTGGAGTCCGTAGGGAATCGGCCCCAACGGATCCCACGTTAAGCCGCCATTGGTGCTCTTGAATGCGGCCGGGACAATGTTGATCGCGTAGATCGCGCCGTTGCCCGGAATGAACGACGCGTACGCATCGTCGCCGCCGGAAGCCGGATTGGCCGCCCGAACCCAGGTCGCGCCTCCATCACGGCTTCGATACAGGCGGTCCGGATTGAAGCTGCTGGCGTAAATAAGCGCGGGGTCGTCCAGGTCTTCCGCGACGTAGACGACGCCGCCCCCGATCGGACCGACGGTTGTCCACGTGTCGATTCCGGCGTATGCCAACGTAGCGAGCCCCATGGTCAGCGATCCGGCCACCGTCCGCAGTGTCGCCGCGAATCGATTCGTCACAGAGATCTCGTCTTCACTACGGCACGCAGGGAAATTGGCGTTTCAAGCACCTCGTTGCGACCGCCCGCCGTGGGAGCGCGATTGTCCGGGACGCAGCGTCCGCATTCCTGAATTGTATCCAGCACGCGGGCAAGAGTTTAGTCCCTGCTCGGGCTCGATCCTTGTTCGGGAGCGCCTCCCCGGCAACGCAAGCCGCATTTCGCAGCCACGTGTCGCCTCACAACGACAAACCAAATCATGTAAGACTTGTACCTGTCCCCCCAGCGATCGCTTCGCACGCCCACAGACCCGTGCCTTCCCCTGAATTCGACCTGGTCGTCATCGGCGGCGGCTCCGGCGGCCTGGTCGTAGCCGCCGGCGGCGCCACACTGGGCGCGAAGGTCGCGCTCATCGAGAAGCACAAGATGGGCGGCGATTGCCTGTGGTACGGCTGCGTGCCGTCGAAGACGCTGATCAAGTCGGCGCGCATCGCCTACCAGATGCGCAATGCCGACCGCTGGTCGATTCCGCCGGCGCAACCCAATGTCGAGCTCGCTGCCGTCATGGAGCGTGTGGCGGGCGTCATCCGGAGCATCGAGCCGAACGACAGCCCCGAGCGCTTCCGCGGCCTCGGCGTCGACGTCATCCACGGCGCGGGCCGCTTCGTCGGGCGCGACACCGTCGAAGTCAATGGCCGCCGGTTGACCGCGCGCAATTTCGTGATCGCGACCGGATCGCGTCCCGCCGTTCCGCCGATACCGAGTCTCCATGTCGTTCGGTATCTGACCAACGAAACGGTCTTCGAACTGCGCGAGAACGTTCCGCGATTGCTGGTCATCGGCGGCGGCCCGATCGGCTGCGAGTTGGCGCAGGCATTCCGCAGGCTGGGCAGCGAAGTCGACGTCGTCGATATCGCGCCGGCGATCCTGCCGAAGGAGGATGCCGACGCGGCGGCCGTCGTGTTCGCGCAGATGCAAGGCGAAGGGATCCGCTTCCATCTCGGGATGTCGATCGCCGGCGTTTCCGAAGGCGGCGGCGAAGTGCGGATGACGATCAAGGCGAACGACGGACGCGAGCAGGTGCTGCAAGGCACGCACCTGCTGCTCGCCGCGGGACGCAAGGCCAATATCGAGGACCTCGGGCTCGACGCCGCCCGCGTGCAGGTCGACCACGGACGGATCGTCGTCGACGGTAACCTGCGTACGTCGAACCCGAACGTCTACGTCGCCGGCGACGTCGCAGGTGGCTACCAGTTCACGCATGTCGCCGAGCATCATGCGGGGATCGTGCTGCGGCAAGCGATCTTCAAGCTGAAATGGGCGAAGCCGTCGTCGGTCGTCCCGTGGTGCACGTACACCGATCCCGAACTCGCGCGCGTCGGGGTTTCCGAGACCGAGGCGAAGCAGCAAGGGATCGCGCACCACGTCTACCGCTTCCCGTTCGAAGAGATCGATCGTGCCCGCGCCGAGGGCGAGACCGCAGGCTTCGCGAAGCTGATCACCGACGGCAAGGGAAAGCTGCTGGGTGCGACGATCGTCGGGCCACACGCCGGCGAGCTGATCGCCGAATGCGTGCTGGCGATCGGCAAGGGGATGCGGGCCGCCGATCTTTCGGCCGCGATCCACGTGTATCCGACGCTGGCGTCGATCGCAAGGCGCGCCGCCGACCAGCGCCAGAAGGAGGCGCTGACGCCGGCCTCGAAGGCGTGGATCAAGCGCATCTTCCGCCTTCGTGGTGCGTGACGTGGGCGAGACACCCCCGTCGCCGCCCGCCGGCGGCAAGTGGCTGAAAATCGTGCTGCTGCTGGTCTTCGTCGGCGTGGTCGGCGCCTTCTTCGCCCTGGGCGGCCATCGCTACCTGACGCTGGAAACGATCAAGGCGAACCGCGACACGCTGCTGCAATTCACGCGCGAGCATTACGTGCAGTCGCTGGTCATTGGTTTCCTCGTCTACAGCGCGGCAACCGCATTCAGCCTGCCCGGGGGGCTCGTGTTGTCGCTGACGATGGGATTCGTCTTCGGCCGCTGGGTCGGGACCGCGCTGGTCGTCGCCGCCGCGACGACGGGTGCGACGATCGTGTTCCTGGCTGCGCGCTACATTTTCGCGGACGCCGCGCGAAAGCGACTGGGCGCTTTCGGCGAAAGGATCAACGCCGGCTTTACGAAAAACGCCTTCAACTACCTGCTTTTCCTCCGGCTGGTCCCCGCGTTTCCCTTTTTCCTGGTGAACTTGGCGCCTGCTTTCACGTCCATACCGCTGCGGACCTACGTGCTGGCGACCTTTCTGGGAATCATCCCGGGGACGTTCGTCTTCGTGAACCTCGGGCAGACGCTGGCGCAGATCGACTCGCTGTCAGGATTGGTGTCGGTGCAAACGCTGGGGGCGTTTGCGCTCCTCGGTGTGTTCGCTTTGGTGCCGGTGGTCTGGAAGAAGCTCGAATCCAAATCGACGCCGGGCGCGTAGACAGGGGAAACAAGCGATGACGTGTGCAACGCTGGCCATGCCCGAACGTTCCGGACCCCCTGCCCGCCGCTTCCGCGGCCGGCATCCGTTCCTGATCGGGGTCCTGGTCGGTCTCGCACTGCTGGCCGTGCTGGGCTCCGCGCTTGCGCAGGGGATCGACCATGCGCCGTTCGACGCCCTGCTGAAGGCGAACGTCAAGAACGGCGTCGTCAACTACCCGGGGTTCCAGAACAACGCCGCGTTCCGCAAATACGTGGACGATCTCGGCCGGCCGGCGACGCTGCCGACGAAACAGGACCAGCTCGCCTACTACATCAATGCCTACAACGCGCTGGCGATCCAGGGCATTCTCGAGGGGCTGTCGCCCTCGTCCGTGCTTGGCCGCGCCCGCTATTTCAAGATCCACGACTGGGCGCTCAACGGCCAGCAGATCTCGCTGTACGACCTCGAGCACAAGATTCTGCGCCCGCTCAACGAGCCGCGC
>Ga0070668_100001363_pt1 | contig 17488 bp, 14 predicted proteins | sample KBSS43metaG_FD_64661 | JGI IMG/M metagenome (GOLD analysis project Ga0070668, IMG submission 64661) | Switchgrass rhizosphere microbial communities from Kellogg Biological Station, Michigan, USA - KBS S4-3 metaG | ecosystem: Host-associated > Plants > Roots > Rhizosphere > Soil ... | reverse complement strand
ATAGCCAAGATGCGGCCGGAACGCGGAACAGCGTGGCCTCGGCCATAGTTGCACCTGGGGAACCCGACCCGAGGAGGACGCATGCCCACCGCAGTACAGGTGACGAAGACCGGCGGCCCGGAAGTGCTCACACCGGCCGAAGTGGACTCCCCCGCCCCGCAGGCCGGTGAGCTGCTGGTCGACGTCGCCGCGGCCGGCGTCAACTACATCGACACCTACCAGCGCCAGGGCATCTACCCGATCGAGCTGCCGTTCGTGCTCGGCCTCGAAGGCGCGGGCACGGTCGTCGAGGCCGGGCCGGACGTCGCCGGGTTCGCCCCGGGCGACCGCGTCGCCTGGCAGGGGTCGCTCGGCAGCTACGCGGCCCGCAAGGTCCTCCCCGCGTCGATCGCGGTGAAGGTGCCCGAAGGTGTCTCCCTCGAGACCGCCGCCGCGACCATGCTGCAGGGTATGACCGCGCACTACCTGGTCGCCTCGACCTTCGAGGTCAAGCCGGGCCACGACGTGCTCGTGCACGCGGCCGCGGGCGGCGTCGGCCTGCTGCTGGTGCAGCTGGCGAAGGCGCGCGGCGCCCGCGTGATCGGCACGGTGTCGACCGACGAGAAGGCGAAGCTCGCCCGCGAAGCCGGCGCCGACGAGGTGATCCGCTACGACCGCGACGACTTCGCGAAGATCACCCGCGAGCTGACCGGCGGCGAGGGCGTCGACGTCGTCTACGACGGCGTCGGCAAGGACACCGTCGACGGCAGCCTCGCCAGCCTCAAGGTCCGCGGCCTGCTCGCGCTGTTCGGCGCCTCGAGCGGCCCGGTGCCGCCGATCGACCCGCAGCGCCTCAACTCCGGCGGCTCGCTCTACCTGACGCGCCCGACGTCCGCCCACTACACGCGCTCGCGCGAGGAGATCGACTGGCGGTCGAAGGAGCTGTTCGACGCCATCCAGGCGGGCACGCTGAACGTCCGCATCGGCGGCAAGTACCCGCTCGCCGACGCGCGCAAAGCCCACGAAGACCTGCAGGGCCGCCGCACCACCGGCAAGCTCCTGCTCATCCCCTGACCCATGCGCCCCAATGTGGCGTTGGTTGCGTCCAACGCACCCAATGTGGCGTTCGGTGCGTCCAACGCACCCAACGCCACATTGGGGTGCTTGGGGCTCAGCCGGCCGGGACCGCGACGGCGTCGGTGACGAACACCAGCGTCTCGTTGGGCTGGATGCCCCGGCCGCCCTGGCCGTAGGCGAGGTCCGGCGGGATGATCAGCAGGCGGCGGCCGCCCTGCTTGATGCCGACCAGGCCCTGGTCCCAGCCCGGGATGACCTCACCGGCGCCGAGGGTCAGGTCGAAGGGCTTGCTGTCGAAGGAGCTGTCCAGGACCTGCTTGTTCGACCACGTCACCAGGTGGTAGTTCATCTGGAGCTTCTGCCCGGCCTTCGCGCCGTCGCCGGTGCCCTCGGACAGGTCCTTCGTGATCAGCTTCTTCGGCGGGTCGCAGTCGTCCGGGATGGTGATCTCCGGCTTCTCGCCGAACTTCCCCGTCGTCTTGATGTCGTCCGCGGTGCACTCGCGGCCCTTGCTCTGGGTCGCCGGCGCCGCGGCGGACGACGGCGGGACCGACGGCCCCGCCGGGGCGGCGGTCTGGGTCTTGGCCTGCTGACCGCACGCGGCCAGCGACAGCGCCGCCACGGCGACGACCACGATCTTCCCGATGTTCTGCATGCCGGGCACCCTAGCGAAGCACGGAGAGTGCCGGCACATCGTCACCGGCGGCGATGGTGGAGACCACGCCGAGCCGCCGGGTCGCGCGCGTCAGGGCCACGTACAGGTCGTTGAGCCCCCTCGGCGAGCCCGCGACGACCTCGTCCGGCGCGACCAGCACCACCGAGTCGAACTCCAGGCCCTTCGCGCGGTCGACGGTCATGACGCTCAGCCGCTCGTCGTGGTCCGAAAGCCACGCCGAGACCGCCCCGAGCCGGGCCGCGGGCACCAGCACCGCCACCGTGCCACCGTCCACAGCGGACAGTTCGGCCGCCACCAGCGCGGGCAGCTCCGCCTCGAGGTCGGCCGGGCGCGCCGACCACGGCGGGACACCGGTCTCCCGCACCGAAGACGGCGCCGACAGCGCCGGGTCGATTTCGGCGAGCACGCGGGCGGCGACGGCCATGATCTCGGCGGGCGTGCGGTAGTTCACGGTCAGCTGCTGCAGCCGCCACCGGTCCTCGACGTACGGGACGAGCACCTCGCCCCACGACCGCGCTCCACCCGCCGCGCCGGTCTGCGCGACGTCGCCGACGAGCGTCATCGACCGGTTCGGCGAGCGGCGCATCAGCAGCCGCCAGTCCATCGCCGACAGCTCCTGCGCCTCGTCGACGATCACGTGGCCGAACGTCCAGGTCCGGTCCTGCGCGGCCCGCTGGGCGGCGGTCAGCTCGCTGCGCGCCTGCTGGCGCTCGGCGAACAGCTCGGCGTCGAGGACGTCGGAGACCCGCAGCAGTTCCTCGTCGATGATCTCCTCGTCCTGTTCGAGGATGTCGAGCACGCCCTCGGCGTACGCGCGGTCCTCGCGCTCACGGCGTTTGCGCTCGACGCGGGCCTCGGTGTCGTCGACGCCGATCAGCTCGGCGAGCTCGTCGAGCAGCGGCACGTCGGCCGGGGTCCACTTCGCCTCGCGGCCGCTTTCCAGCCGGGCGCGCTCGGCGGGAGAAAGCAGCTTGCCGGCCGCGCTCGCGAGCCGTTCGCGGTCGGCGAACAGGTCGTCGAGCACGCCTTCGGGGGTCAGCACCGGCCACAGCTCGTCGAGCGCGGCGGCGATGTTCTCGTCGGCGGTCAGCTCGGCGCGGATGTCGGCGAGGTCCTGGCCGTCGAGGAGGTCGTCCCCCAGCTTCCGCGCGGCCTGGCGGGTCAGCGCGTCGAGGACGTCGGAGACGAACAGGCGCCGCGCCGGGTTGTGCGGGCGCCGCGACCGGCGGGCGCGGGTCCGGGCGTCGGCGCACGTCTTGCGGTCGAGCCTGAGGACGTCGTGCTCGTACTCGATCTCCATGACCGGCTCGGGCACGCGCTGGCGGTCGCGGACCGCGTTGGCGAGCACCTCGGCCATCGCGAGCCGGCCCTTGACCTCGGTGGTTTCCCGCGGCTCGACGCCGACGGCGTCCAGGCCCGGGTACAGCTGCCCGACGGTGGCGAGCAGCACGCCGGTCTCGCCGAGCGACGGCAGCACCTGGCCGATGTAGCGCAGGAACGTGCTGTTCGGCCCGACGACGAGCACGCCGCGGGTGGTGAGCTGCTGGCGGTGCGTGTAGAGCAGGTAGGCCGCGCGGTGCAGCGCGACGGCGGTCTTGCCGGTGCCCGGCCCGCCCTGCACGACCATGACGCCGCCCAGCGGCGCGCGGATGATGCGGTCCTGCTCGGCCTGGATGGTCGCGACGATGTCGCTCATCTCGCCCGTGCGCCGCTGCTCGAGAGCGGCCAGCAGCGCGGCCTCCCCGGCCAGCCCGAGGTCCTGGCCCTGGTCGGCGGCGGTGAGGTCGAGGATCTCGTCGTCGAAGCCGGTGACCTTGCGGCTCAGCGACCGCAGGTGCCGCCGGCGGCGCACCCCGTCGGGTGACGCGGCGGTGGCGAGGTAGAACGGCCGCGCGACCGGCGCGCGCCAGTCGACCAGCAGCGGCTGGTAGTCGTCGTCTTCGTCGAACAGCCCGAGCCGGCCGATGTAGGTGGTCTCCTCGGCGCTGCCGGGGACGAAGTCGAGCCGCCCGAAGGCCAGGCCCTGCTCGACGGAGCCGAGCTGGGCGAGCCGGTCGGTGTAGAGGGTGGTGGCGACGTCGCGCTCGGTGCGGGCCTGCGGGGTGCCGCCGGTCTGGCGCAGGGTCTCGTCGAGGCGCCGCTGGGCCGCGACGCGCTCGGTGTCGAGCTTCGCGTAGAGGGTGGTGACGTACGCCTGCTCGCGGGCGAGTTCGGCGCTGTGGTCGGTGGGGTCGTCCGAAGGGCCGGACAAGAGCATCCTGCTTTCGCCTCAAGGAAAAGGGCCGACCAAGTCTAACGGCGGCCGGGGCGCGATCATTCCGGGCGGAGGTCGCAGTACGGGTAGACCTCGGCGGACCGGACGGCGGCGGGCAGTTCCCGCTCCCCCCGCGCGCACGACACGCTCGCCGGGGGCAGCTGTTCGCCGCCGGTGATCCGCCCGGCCGCGTCGCGGTGGAGCACCGCCGCGCCCCGGCTGGTCAGCGCCCGGCAGTTCGCCGAGCGGTAGCGGACGCCACCCGGCACGACGGTGGCGGTCACCGGGGTGAAGCCGCCCAAGGCCTCCGGCGCGAGCCAGATCACCGGGCCGGGCACGGGCCGGTCGAGCACGACGCCGATCCGCTGTCCCGGGGTGAGCACCGGCACTTCGACGGTCCGCGCGCCGGACGTCACCGGGATCCGGTAAGCGGCCAGGGCACTGGTGTTCTCCAGCACGGCGGCACCCGCTCCCTGTTCGGCGACGCGGACAGCACCGCCGTCGGGGGCCGGACCGGGGACGGCGTCGATCCGGGACGGGATGGCACAGCCACCGGCGAGCAGGCTTTCGTCCAGGGCCGGCAGCTTCCCGCGGCCGAGGAGGACCAGGAGCCCCAGGACGACGACCGCGGCTATCGCGGTCCCGATCCGTCTCAGAACGGCAGGCCGAGGGTGGGCAGGCCGATCGCCGAGTCGACGGCCAGCGCGACGAACACGATCATCAGGTACGTGTTGGAGCGGTGGAACAGCGCCATCGGCTTCGTCTCTTCGCCGCGCCGCACCGCGGCCTGCAGGCTGTGCGCGTAGAAGAGGAACCAGCCGCCCGCGAGGATCGCGAACGTGCCGTACAGCCACGAAGTCACCGGGAGCAGCAGCAGCGTCCACGCCACCATCACCCACGAGTAGATGACGATCTGGCGCGCGACGTGCTGGGCCGTGGCGACCACCGGCAGCATCGGGACGCCCGCGCGCTCGTAGTCGTCGCGGTACTTCATGCCGAGCGCCCACGTGTGCGGCGGGGTCCAGAAGAAGATCACGCCGAACATGACGAACGCCGGCCACTGCACGGTGCCGGTGACCGCCGCCCAGCCGATCACCACCGGCATGCAGCCCGCCGCGCCGCCCCAGACCACGTTCTGTGACGTACGCCGCTTGAGGCCGAGCGTGTAGACGAAGATGTAGAAGAGGATCGTCGCGACCGCGAGGATCGCCGACAGCAGGTTCACCGTGAGATAGAGCACGACGGCCGAGGCGACGCCCATGACCAAGCCGAAGATCAGCGCGCCGCGGCGGGGCACCGAGTCCTTGACCAGCGGACGGCGCTTCGTGCGGTTCATCACCTTGTCGATGTCCGCGTCGATCACGCAGTTGAGCGCGTTCGCGCTGCCCGCGGCCATCGTCCCGCCCACCAGCGTGGCCAGTACCAGCCACGGCGAGGGGATCTCACGGCCGGCGAGGAACATCGCCGGGATGGTGGTCACCAGGAGGAGCTCGATCACCCGCGGCTTCGCCAGCGCGGCGTAGGCGCCGACGACCTGGCGGATGCTTCGCCGGTCACCGTGCGGTCGCTCACCGGTCGGGTGCACGGCGCTGGTGTCGTCACTGCGTCCGTGCGCAGCGTTCACCAACGACATTTCACTCCCTGAGTCAGGTTCGGGGCGGGCCCGAAGCCGGAGGCGTGTGGTGCCGCTGAAACCTGCCGGTCTGAACCCTCGAACGATGTTAGACGTGGTGAATCCCGTGGGTGATCGCGGGTCCTCGACGGGTCCAAGCACTAGGCTGGCCGGGTCGGGCCGCGATTGCCCCTGCGCAGGGTCGCGAGCAGGAATATCGTCCCTTCGGGATCGATTGAGATAGATGACCCCGCGCACGGGTAACCGGAACGAGGAAGACCAGCCGCAACCATCATGACCGGGAGTTGGAGTTCAGTGTCCGAAACCGCCCCTACCAGCGAGAACAACCCACTCCTCCGGCGTAACACGCCCGCCGACTGGACCGACACCGACACCCGCGCCGTGGACACCGTCCGGGTGCTCGCCGCGGACGCGGTCGAGAACTGTGGCAGCGGCCACCCCGGCACCGCGATGAGCCTGGCGCCGCTGGCCTACACGCTGTTCCAGCGCGCGCTGCGGCACGACCCGAACGACCAGAACTGGCCGGGCCGCGACCGGTTCGTGCTGTCGGCCGGGCACTCGAGCCTGACCCTCTACATCCAGCTGTTCCTCGCCGGCTACGGCCTCGAGCTCGAGGACCTCAAGCAGCTGCGCAAGTGGGGCTCGAAGACCCCGGGTCACCCGGAGTACCGCCACACCGACGGCGTGGAGACCACCACCGGCCCGCTCGGCCAGGGGCTGGCGAACGCGGTGGGCATGGCGATGGCCGCCCGCCGCGAGCGCGGCCTGCTCGACCCGGACGCGGCGCCCGGCGAGAGCATCTTCGACCACCACGTCTACGTGATCGCCTCCGACGGCGACATCGAAGAGGGCGTCACCTCCGAGGCCTCGTCCATCGCGGGCCGCCAGGAGCTGGGCAACCTGATCGTCTTCTGGGACGACAACAAGATCTCCATCGAGGACGACACGAACATCGCCCTCTCGGAGGACACGGTCGCGCGCTACGAGGCCTACGGGTGGCACACCCAGGTCGTCGAAGGCGGCGAAGACGTCGTCGCGATCGAAGAGGCCATCAAGAACGCGAAGGCCGAGACCGGCCGCCCGTCGTTCATCGCGCTGCGGACCGTGATCGGCTACCCCGCGCCGAAGAAGATGGGCACCGGCAAGGCGCACGGCGCCGCGCTGGGCGGCGAAGAGGTCGCCGCGGTCAAGAAGATCCTCGGCTTCGACCCGGAGCAGTCGTTCCAGGTCGAGGACGACGTCATCAAGCACACCCGCCAGGCGCTCGAGCGCGGCAAGACCGCCCACGCCGAGTGGACCGAGAAGTTCGAGGCGTGGGGCGCGGCCAACCCGGAGCGCAAGAAGCTCGCCGACCGGATGTCCACCCGCACGCTGCCCGAGGGCTTCGCCGACAACCTGCCGAAGTGGGAGCCGGACGCCAAGGGCGTCGCGACCCGCAAGGCCTCCGGTGAGGTGCTCAACGCGCTCGCCGAGCCGCTGCCGGAGCTGTGGGGCGGCTCGGCCGACCTGGCCGAGAGCAACAACACGACGATGAAGGGCGCCGACTCGTTCGGGCCCGAGAAGGCCGCCACGGACATGTGGCAGGCCACGCCCTACGGCCGGACGCTGCACTTCGGCGTCCGCGAGCACGCCATGGGCTCGATCCTCAACGGGATCGCGCTGCACGGCGGGACCCGCCCGTACGGCGCGACGTTCCTCATCTTCTCCGACTACATGCGCCCGCCGGTCCGGCTGGCCGCGCTGATGAAGGCGCCGGTCACCTACGTCTGGACGCACGACTCGATCGGTCTCGGCGAGGACGGCCCGACGCACCAGCCGATCGAGCAGCTCTCCGCGCTGCGCGCGATCCCGGGCCTCAACGTCGTCCGCCCGGCGGACGCCAACGAGACCGCCTACGCGTGGAAGGCCGTCCTCGAGGACGTCCACCACCCGTCGGGCCTGGCGCTGACCCGCCAGAACGTGCCGGTGCTCGAGGGCACCAGCGCGGAGGGCGTGAAGAAGGGCGGGTACGTGCTCGCCGAGGCGTCGAACGGCACGCCCGAGGTGATCCTGATCGCCACCGGCTCCGAGGTGCAGCTGGCCGTCGAGGCCCGCAAGACCCTGGAGGCCGACGGCGTTCCCACGAGCGTCGTGTCGATGCCGTGCGTCGAGTGGTTCGACGCGCAGGAGCAGTCCTACAAGGACGCGGTCATCCCGCCGACGGTGAAGGCCCGTGTGTCCGTCGAGGCGGGCATCGCCCAGTCGTGGCACCGCTTCACAGGTGACGCCGGGGTGAACGTTTCGATCGAGCACTTCGGTGCCTCCGCCGATGCCGCCACACTGTTCCGTGAGTTCGGGTTCACCGCGGAAGCAGTCGTCGAGGCGGCCCGCCGCTCGATCGCCAACACCAAGAATTCCTGAAGGGGATGACAGTAATGAGCAACGACAAGCTCGCGCAGCTGTCCGAGGCCGGTGTTTCGATCTGGCTGGACGACCTTTCGCGTGAACGCCTGAACACCGGCAACCTCGCCGCGCTGGTCCGCGACAAGCACGTCGTCGGCGTGACGACCAACCCGACGATCTTCGCCAACGCGATGTCCAAGGGTGACGCCTACGACGAGCGGACGCGGGAACTCGCCGCCCAGGGCGCCGACGTCGAGGCGACCATCCGCGACCTGACGACGACCGACGTGCGCAACGCCGCGGACCTGTTCCGCGACGTCTACACCGCCACGAACGGCGTCGACGGCCGCGTCTCGATCGAGGTCGACCCGCGCCTGGCCAAGGACACCGACCGCACGGTGGCCGAGGCGCAGGACCTGTGGAAGACCGTCGACCGGCCGAACACGCTGATCAAGATCCCGGCCACCGAAGAGGGCCTGCCGGCGATCACCCGCACGCTCGCCGAGGGCATCAGCGTCAACGTCACGCTGATCTTCTCCGTCGAGCGCTACAAGAAGGTCATCGAGGCCTACTTCGCCGGCCTGGAGCAGGCGAAGGCCAACGGCCACGACCTGCGCGGCATCCACTCGGTCGCGTCGTTCTTCGTGTCCCGTGTGGACACCGAGATCGACAAGCGGCTCGACGCGATCGGCACCGACGAGGCCAAGGCCCTGCGCGGCAAGGCGGCCGTCGCCAACGCCCGGCTCGCCTACGCGGCTTTCGAAGAGCTGTCGGCCACGGACCGCTGGAAGGCCCTCGCGGCCGACGGCGCGAACGCGCAGCGCCCGCTGTGGGCGTCGACCGGGGTGAAGAACCCGGACTACTCCCCCACGCTCTACGTCGACGACCTCGTGGTGAAGGACACCGTCAACACGATGCCGGAGAAGACCCTCGACGCGGTCGCCGAGCACTCCGAGCTCAAGGGTGACCAGGTTTCCGGCCGGGGCGCCGAGGCGCAGGAGGTCTTCGACAAGCTCGAGGCCGTCGGCATCGACATCACCGACGTGTTCCTGGTGCTGGAGAACGAAGGCGTCGAGAAGTTCGAGAAGTCCTGGGTGGAACTGCTCGAGACCGTGAACGGCCAGCTCGAAAAGGCGAAGGGCTGAAGCACGACATGACGACAGGGGAAAAGACCGGCGTCGAGATCGTGGACGCCGAACTGGCGGAGCGCGCTGCGCCCCTGGTCGAACGGCTGGTCGCGGACCAGGCCGCTTCGAAACTGGGGGCCCAGGACGCGACGCTCTGGGGACCGGACGCCGAACCCGAGGCGTCGATCCGGCTGTCGTGGACGACGCTGCACAAGTCGTCCCGGCCGCTGATCGGCGAGATCGAGGCGCTGCGGACCGAGTTGCGGTCCGAGGGCGTCGACCGCGTGGTGCTGGCCGGGATGGGCGGCTCGTCACTGGCGCCGGAGGTGATCACCGGGACCGACGACGTCGCGCTGACCGTGCTCGACACCACCGACCCGGGCCAGGTCGCCGACGCGCTCGCCGGCGACCTCGAGCGCACGGTGATCGTGGTGTCGTCGAAGTCGGGCGGCACCGTCGAGACCGACAGCCACCGGCGGATCTTCGCGAAGGCGTTCGCCGACGCGGGGATCGACGCGGCGCGGCGGATCGTGGTCGTCACCGACCCGGGCTCGCCGTTCCAGGCACTGTCCGAAAAGGAGGGTTACCGCAAGACCTTCCTGGCCGACCCGCACGTCGGCGGCCGCTACTCGGCGCTGACGGCGTTCGGGCTCGTCCCGGCCGGCCTCGCCGGCGCGGACGTCGCCCGGCTGCTCGACCAGGCGGCTTCGGTGGCCGAAGACCTCGCCGCGGACGACGCGGCCAACCCGGCGGTCAAGCTGGCCGCCGCGTGGGCCGCCGCCCACGAAGCGGGCGCCGAGAAGGTCGTCCTGGCCGACTCCGGCTCCGGCATCAAGGGCTTCCCCGACTGGGCGGAGCAGCTGATCGCGGAGTCCACCGGCAAGCAGGGCACCGGGTTGCTGCCGGTCGCGGTCGAAGGCACGGAGGCGGCCGGTTTCGCCGACGCGAAGTCCGACGCCACCCCGGTCGCGGTCGGCAGCCCGAAGGGGGCGGCGAAGATCGCCGTCACCGGCTCGCTCGGCGCGCAGTTCCTGCTCTGGGAGTTCGCCACGGCACTGGCCGGGCGGCTGCTCGGGATCAACCCGTTCGACCAGCCCGACGTCGAGACCGCGAAGAAGGCGGCGCGCGCGCTGCTGGACGACCCGGAGAAGCTGAAGGGCGGGGAAGAGCCGTCCACTGTGGACGGCCCGGTCGAGATCTTCGGCAGCGAAGGCGTCTCCACCGAAGGCAGCCTGACCGACGTGCTCCGCGCGTTCTTCGCCTCGGCGCCGGACGCGGGCTACATCGCGGTGCAGGCCTACCTCGACCGGCTCGACGACGCGTCGACCGAGCTGCTGCGCGGCGAGATCGCCAAGCGCACTGGCCTGCAGACGACGTTCGGCTGGGGACCGCGGTTCCTGCACTCCACCGGCCAGTACCACAAGGGCGGCCACCAGAACGGTGTGTTCCTGCAGCTCACCGGCGCCGTCGAGCAGGACCTCGACGTGCCGGAGCGGCCGTACACGCTGGGACAGCTGCAGCACGCCCAGGCACTGGGCGACGGGCAGGTGCTCGCCGAGCACGACCGCCCGGTGCTGCGCCTGCACCTGACCGACCGGGCCGCGGGTCTCGCGGCGGTCGTCCGCGCGGTACAGGAGGTCGGCGCATGACCTGGAGCAACCCGCTGCGCGACGAGCGGGACAAGCGGCTCCCGCGGATCGCCGGGCCGTCCAGCCTGGTGATCTTCGGCGTCACCGGCGACCTGGCCCGCAAGAAGCTGATGCCCGCCATCTACGACCTGGCCAACCGCGGGCTGCTGCCCGCCGGCTTCTCGCTCGTCGGGTTCGCCCGCCGCGACTGGGAGCACCAGGACTTCGGCGAGCTCGTGCACGACTCGGTCAAGGAGCACGCGCGGACGCCGTTCAAGGAGTCGGTGTGGAACCGGCTCGCCGAAGGCATCCGGTTCGTGCAGGGCACCTTCGACGACGACGACGCCTTCGACCGGCTCGCGCAGACGGTCAAGGACCTCGACGAGGAACGCGGCACCGGCGGCAACACCGCGTTCTACCTGTCGATCCCGCCCGGCGCGTTCCCGGTGGTGACCAAGCAGCTGGCCCGCTCCGGGCTGGCGAACGCCGACGAGAAGACGTGGCGGCGCGTGGTCATCGAGAAGCCGTTCGGCCACGACCTGAAGAGCGCCGAAGAGCTGAACGCGATCGTCAACGACGTCTTCCCCGAGGAGTCGGTGTTCCGCATCGACCACTACCTCGGCAAGGAGACGGTGCAGAACATCCTGGCGCTGCGCTTCGCGAACCAGCTGTTCGAGCCGATCTGGAACGCCAACTACGTCGACCACGTGCAGATCACCATGGCCGAGGACATCGGCCTCGGCGGCCGCGCGGGCTACTACGACGGCATCGGCGCGGCCCGCGACGTCATCCAGAACCACCTGCTGCAGCTGCTCGCCTTCACCGCGATGGAGGAGCCGCTGTCGTTCGAGCCGCGGGCCCTGCGCGCGGAGAAGATCAAGGTGCTGTCGGGTACCCACCCGATCGGCCCGCTGAGCAAGACCACCGCGCGCGGGCAGTACGCGGGCGGCTGGCAGGGCGGCCGGAAGGTGCCCGGCCTGCTGCAGGAGGAGGGCTTCGCGAAGGACTCGAAGACCGAGACCTTCGCCGCGGTGACGCTGGAGGTGCAGAGCCGCCGGTGGGCCGGGGTGCCGTTCTACCTGCGCACCGGCAAGCGGCTCGGCCGCCGCGTCACCGAGATCGCGATCGTGTTCAAGCGGGCGCCGCACCTGCCGTTCGACTCGACGTCCACCGAGGAGCTGGGGCAGAACGCCCTGGTCATCCGGGTGCAGCCGGACGAGGGCATCACGCTGCGGTTCGGCTCGAAGGTGCCGGGGACCACGATGGAGGTCCGCGACGTCACCATGGACTTCGGGTACGGGCACGCGTTCACCGAGTCCTCCCCCGAGGCCTACGAACGGCTCATCCTCGACGTCCTGCTCGGCGAGCCGTCGCTGTTCCCGGTGAACGAAGAGGTCGAGCTCTCCTGGAAGATCCTCGACCCGATCCTCGAGCACTGGGCCAAGGAAGGCGCGCCGGAGCAGTACCCGCCGGGCACCTGGGGCCCGCCGTCCGCGGACGAAATGCTGGAGCGCACCGGCCGGAAATGGAGGCGCCCGTGATCATCGACCTGCCGTCCACCACGACTTCGGCACTCAACAAGAAGCTGGTGGAGATCCGCGAACAGGGCGGGCAAGTCGCGCTCGGGCGGGTGCTGACGCTGGTGATCGTGGCCGACGACGACGCCAACCTCGAAGAGGCCATAGAAGCCGCGAACGGCGCGAGCCGCGAACACCCCTCGCGGGTGATCGTGGTGGCCAAGGGCGCGCGCACCGCGGCGCCCCGCATCGACGGCCAGATCCGGGTCGGCGGCGACGCCGGCGCGAGCGAGGTCATCGTGCTGCGGCTCTACGGCCCGCTGGCCGCACAGGGCCAGAGCGCGGTGGTGCCGCTGCTGCTGCCGGACGCGCCCATCGTCTGCTGGTGGCCCGGCACCGGCCCGAAGGACCCGGACAAGGACCCGCTCGGCGAGCTGGCCCAGCGCCGGATCACCGACTCGGCCGCGGAGAAGCACCCGGTCAAGGCGCTGACCACGCGGGCGAAGGCGTACGCGGCGGGCGACACCGACCTGGCCTGGACGCGGCTGACGCACTGGCGTGCCCAGCTCGTCTCGGCGCTGGACCTGCCGCCGTTCGAGAAGATCACCGGCGCGACCGTGACCGGCGAGGCCGACTCGCCGTCCACCGAGCTGCTGGCCGCCTGGCTGGCCGAGTACCTGAAGGTGCCGGTCAAGCGGGTCAAGAGCTCGGGTGCGGCGGGCATCATCTCGGTGACCCTCGACCGCCGCTCGGGCCCGGTGGAGCTGCACCGGCCGGACGGGCGCGTCGGCACGCTGACCCAGCCGGGCCAGCCGACCCGGCGGATCGCCTTGCAGCGGCGGAGCACCCAGGACTGCCTGATCGAGGAACTGCGCCGGCTCGACCCGGACGAGGTCTACGAGGCTTCCCTGCACGGCCTCGGCAAGATCACGTCGGGCACGAACGGCAAGACCGGCGCCCCGGCCAAGGCCGACGTCACGTCACCGGCCGCTGCGGCTGCTTCGGCTCCTTCGGCGGCTCCGGCCGGGAAGGCCAAGGCGGGCGCGAACGGCAAGAAGAGCGCTTCATGAGCAAAACCGAAGTCGTCGTCTACGCGAACCAGGACCTGCTGGCGGCCGCCGCGGCCGCCCGGCTGGTCACGCGCCTGGTGGACGTCCAGGCGGCCAAGGGCTCGGCGTCGCTCGTGCTCACCGGCGGTGGCACGGGCATCGCCGTGCTGGCCGAGCTGCAGGCCTCCGCCGCCCGGGACGCGATCGACTGGTCGCGGCTGGACATCTACTGGGGTGACGAGCGGTTCGTCCCGGCCGATTCGGACGAGCGGAACGAGAAGCAGGCCCGCGAGGCACTGCTCGACCACGTCCCGCTCGACCCGAAGCGGGTGCACGCGATGGCACCGTCGGACGGCGAGTTCGGCGATGACGTGGACGCGGCAGCCGAGGCCTACGCTTCGGTGCTGGCGGACAACGCGGGCCCGGAGGACCACGGCGACGTGCCGTCGTTCGACATCATGCTGCTCGGCCTGGGCGGCGAGGGACACACCGCGTCGGTGTTCCCCGAGTCGCCCGCGGTCCACGAGACCGAGCGTTCGGTGGTGGCGGTGCGCAACTGCCCCAAGCCGCCCCCGACCCGGATTTCGCTGACGCTGCCGGCGATCCGCCGAGCCCGCGACGTCTGGCTGATGACCACGGGCGACGCCAAGGCCGACGCGGTGGCGCTGGCACTGGCCGGCGCGGGCGAGGTCCAGCTCCCGGTCGCGGGCGCCCGAGGCCATCGGCGGACGCTGTGGCTTCTCGACCGCACCGCGGCGGGCAAGCTCACGAAGGTGTACCAACCGCCGACGGCTTAGGTTTCGGTGGTTCGTGAAGGCCGCCTTGGGGATTTGCACGTCCCCGAGGCGGCCTTTCGCGGTTTTGCGGCTTTCGCGGAACTGTCGGCCCTCCCCGGTAGCGTGGAAAACGGGGGCTGCTCGGCCAGGGCAGCTCAACCGGCTTTCGGCCTCACTGCGGGCGAATCTCGCCGCCCGGGCTCACTTCGTCCGCCACCCGCGGTCCAAGCGGGCGAAGATCTCCTCCGCCGCCCGCCGTGGGTTCTCGTCGGCCACGATCAGCTCTCGCGAGGCCAACGCGAACCGGGCCAGCGCGGCGCACGCGACGTCGTCCTGGGCCGCGCCCGTTTCCTCGGCGATCGCCCTGGCCAGTGCCGTCTCGTGCCGCATCCACATCCGCCTGCCGTACTCGCGCAGCGCCGGGGTGCTTTCGACGAGCTGCAGGAACTCGTCGCCCGGTCCGCCGTCGGAGACGTCCCGCAGGATGTGCTCGCGCAGCGCGTCCACGGTCGACCACCCCGGCCGCCGCCCGCGTACCGCGCCGACCAGCGCCGCCTCGATGTCGTCGTCCTGGTCGAACAGCAGCGCCTCCTTGCTGGGGAAGTGCTTGAACAACGTCGTCACCGAAACGTCGGCGGCGTCCGCGATCTCCTTCACCCCGACCTGGTCGAAGCCGCGTTCGAGGAACAGCTCGAGCGCGGCGTCGGCCAGCGCCTTGCGGGTCTGGGCCTTCTTGCGCTCGCGGCGTCCGATCACCTCGGTCATGACACCAGCCTACGCGGTGGTTGACTCACTACCAAAGTGTAGTCATTGCACTTTTGTAGTCACTATGGTTTTCTAGCGGCATGACTTCTTCCCCCATCGCGATCGCCGGCGCCGGCCTGGGCGGCCTCGCCTGCGCCCGCGTCCTGCAGCTCCACGGCCTCGACGTCACCGTCTTCGAGCAGGAAGCCTCGGCCGACGCCCGGCCACAGGGCGGCACGCTCGACATGCACGCCGACACCGGCCAGGTCGCCCTCCGCACGGCCGGCCTGCACGAAGAGTTCCGCGCGCTCGCCCGGCCCGAAGGCCAGCAGATGCGCGGGCTCGACCCGCTCACTGCGGACGTCGTCAGCGACGAAATCCCCGCCGAAGGCGACGAATTCCACCCGGAGATCGACCGCGGCCAGCTCCGCGGCATCCTGCTGGACTCGCTCGCCCCCGGCACCGTCCACTGGGGACGGCCGGTCGAGGACGTCACCCCGGCCGGCGACGGCGCCCGGCTGGCGTTCGCCGACGGCACCACCGAGGACTTCGCCCTGGTGGTCGGCGCGGACGGCGCCTGGTCACGTGTCCGGCAGGCGCTGTCCGGTGTCATGCCCGAGTACAGCGGCGTCACGTTCGTCGAGTTCGGCCTCGACGACGCCGACCGCCGCCATCCGGCCCTCGCGGCGCTGACCGGCCAGGGCACCATGATGACGAAGATCGGCGGCCAGGCGCTCTGCGCGCAGCGCAACAGCAGCGGCCACATCCGCTGCTACGCCGTGTTCTACGCACCCGAGAACGCGGACCTCGGTTTCGGCGACACGGCCACCGTGCGCGCACACCTCTTGGAGCGCTACGCCGGCTGGCACCCCGACGTGCTCGGGTTCCTGCGGGACCACGACGGCGGGTTCACGCACCGGCCGCTGTACGTCCTGCCGGTCCCCCACGCCTGGACGCACACGCCGGGCCTGACCCTGCTCGGCGACGCGGCGCACCTGATGCCCCCGCTCGGGGTCGGCGCGAACCTCGCCCTGCTGGACGGCACCGAGCTCGCCACCGCGCTGGCGACGGCGCCGAGCGTCGGCGAAGCCGTCCGGAGGTACGAAGCCGGAATGCTGCCGCGGGCGATCGAGACCGCGAAGGCGTGTGCCGAAGGGCTCGGCCACCTGCTCAGCGACGACCACCCGGCCGGCCGGGACGCCGACGAGCGCCTCGTGTCATCGCCTCGGTAGCCCGCCGGCTGTTCCCTACCCCCGAACGGAGCAATCTTTTGCGGAATTCGGACGCCGGCAGTCCGACGGCGGGTGAAACTTACCGTCTTCCCACCCGACCTCGTTAGCATCCGCACATTTCTTGGCAGCCGCGCGTCCCGATCGGCCCCTGAGCGCCTCTCACCACCAAGTCCACAAGACGAATGGGGTCGCCAGCGATGAGTACAGAGGGACTCTCGATTCCAGGCATCTCGATCGCCGGCTCGGGGCCGTCGGCCGCCGAGCGGGTCCGAAGGCGTGGGCTGAGCCTGTTCAGCTCGGTGCCGCGGCCCGCTGTGGTCATCTTCGCCATCGAGGCGGCCGCGGTCATCCTGGCCGTGCTCGACGTCTGGCTGGTGATTCCCGAGAAGGCCCAGCCGTACTCGATCTACCTGTCCGGCGCCGCCTGCCTCGCGGTGGTGTTCCGCCGGCAGTTCCCGTTCCTCGCCGTGCTCGTCGCCGTCCCCGGCTTCCTGGCCGGCTGGGCCCAGCTCGCGTCGATGATCACGCTCGGCATGCTCGCCACCCGCCGCCAGCTGCACTGGCAGACCTGGGTCGGCGCGGCGCTGGTGTGGACGTGCCGGTTCGTGCAGTGGCCGCTGGAGGACTTCGCCGAGCTGAGCTGGCGCGAGCACATCCTCGACGGCATCTACGGCGTCCTGGTCGCCGGCATGCCCATCGCGATCGGCCTGCTCATCGGGGCACGGGCCGAGGTTTCGCACAAGCTCGCCGAGCTGGCCACGAGCCGCGACCGCGAGCGCCGCTTCCACGCCGACGCCGTCCGCGCCGAGGAGCGCGCCCGGCTGGCCCGGGAGATGCACGACGTCGTCTCGCACCAGATCACGCTGATCGCGATGCAGGCCGGCGCGCTGCAGGCCCAGACCACCGACGACCGGTCGCTGGAGACCGCGCAGGTCATCCGCACCCTGAGCAAGCGGACGCTCGAAGAACTGCGCTCACTGCTGAGCGTGCTGCGCGCCGGCCCCGACGACGACGGCCCGCGCCCCGGGATCAACGACCTCGACCGGCTGATCCGGACGTCGGAGGTGCCGGTGCACCTGTCGGTGGAGCACCTGCCGGAGGCGCTGCCCAACCAGGTGTCGGCGGCGGCTTACCGGACGGTGCAGGAGTGCCTGACCAACGTCCACAAGCACGCCCCGGGCGCGACGGCGACCATCCGCATCCAGGGTGAGCACGGGGCGCTCAAGATCGAGGTCCGCAACGAGCGGGCACGCACGGCGGGCGAAGCCCTGCCCTCGGGCGGCCACGGCCTGACGGGGCTGGCCGAGCGGGCCCGCCTGCTGGGCGGCAGCTTCGAGACGTCAGGCACCGAAGACGGCGGCTTCCGGGTCCGCGCCCGGTATCCGCTGGACCGCTGAGCCCCGGCTGAGCAGCG
>Ga0070668_100001360_pt1 | contig 17507 bp, 18 predicted proteins | sample KBSS43metaG_FD_64661 | JGI IMG/M metagenome (GOLD analysis project Ga0070668, IMG submission 64661) | Switchgrass rhizosphere microbial communities from Kellogg Biological Station, Michigan, USA - KBS S4-3 metaG | ecosystem: Host-associated > Plants > Roots > Rhizosphere > Soil ... | reverse complement strand
GGGCGACATCAGGCCGCCGACGCCCTCCACCAGCATCAGGTCGGCCTGGGACGCGGTCAGCCGCCCGCGGCAGAACTCGGCCACCGGCGCCAGTTCCAGGCGCACGCCCTCGCGACGCGCGGCCATGGGCGGGGCGAGCGGGGCGCGAAACCGCCAGGGCGACATGGCCCACAGCTCCGGCGCGGTGAGCGGCCGCCCGAGCGCGACCAGCAGCCGGCCCGGGTCGCTGGCCTCCCAATCCTCCGCATCGAAGCCGCTCACCAGCGGCTTCAGCGCCTCGACGGCCAGGCCGCGGGCGCGGGCGGCGCGGATCAGGGCGCAGGCGGCGTGGGTCTTGCCCACGTCGGTGTGGGCGCCGGCGACGAACAGCCCCCTCGGGCTCACCGCCGCAGCCAGGGGCGCACCGCCTCGGCCAGCCGGTCGACCATCTCGAAGGTGTGGTCGGCGCTGAACGCCAGCCGCAGCCGGGCGGTGCCGGCGGGCACCGTGGGCGGGCGGATCGGCACCGCCAGCAGGCCCTGCGCCTCCAGGTCGCGGGCGGCGGCCAGGGCCGTCTCGGCCTCGCCCAGCACGATGGGCACCACGGCGCTCTGCGCCTGCGGCAGGTTGAGCGCGCTGGTCAGCCGCCGGGCGTTGCGCAGCGGCCGCGCGACCCGCGCGGCGTCGGTTTCGATCACCTCAAGCGCCGCCAGGGCGGCGGCGGCGTTGGCCGGCGGCAGGCCGGTGGAATAGACCACCGTGCGGGTTCGGGTCTTGATGAAGTCGATCACCGGGCCGCTGGCGCAGACATAGGCGCCATAGCCGCCGAGCGACTTGGAGAAGGTGCCCATGGCCAGGTCAACCCGGGCGCCGGGGAACAGTCGCGCCGCGCCCGCGCCGCCGCCCAGCACGCCCAGCCCATGGGCGTCGTCCACCAGCAGCCACGCATCATGGGCCCGGGCCAGGCGGCTGATCTCGTCCAGCGGCGCCACGTCGCCGTCCATGGAGAAGACCCCGTCGGTGGCCACCAGCGCCCGGCGCGCCGCGCCGCGCCGCTCGGCCAGCCGGGCGGCGAGGTCGGCCATGTCGTTGTGCCTGAACATCACCACCTGCGCCTCGGAGAGCTTGGCGCCGGCCCAGATGCAGGCGTGGGCCAGCTCGTCCACCAGCACCAGGTCGCCGGGGCCGACGAAGGTCGGGATGATGCCGGTGTTGGCCAGGTAGCCGGAGCCGAACACGCAGGCGGCTTGGTAGCCCTTCAGCCGCGCCAGCCGGGCCTCCAGCACGCCGAAGATCGGATTGTCGCCAGTGATCAGCCGCGAGGCGCCCGAGCCGGTCCCGTGCTCGGCGATGGCCTGCGCCGCGGCGGCCTTCACCGCCGGATGGTGCGACAGGTTCAGGTAGTCGTTGCAGGAGAACGAGATCAGCCGCCGGCCGCCGCGCTCCACCCACACCCCGTCGATCCGGCGCGTGGGCTTCAGGGTGCGCCTGAGGCTCTGCGCCTCCAGGTCGGCGAGCTTGGCCTCAGCAAAGGCGGTCAGGGTGTCGTCCACAGGCGGCCCTATGCCCCAGCCCGGGTCGCCGCGATAGGCGCCCCTGCGTCAGCGGGGCGCGCCATACTGCGCCTACGCCTTGGCGGGCGCAAAGGGCTTCGGGATCCGCGCGCCGCCTTGCCGGTCGATCATCCAGCCGGGATATTCCGGCGGCAGCTCGCTGATCTTGTCGAGCCGGGCGACCTCTTCCGGCGTCAGGGTCAGCGCCGTGGCGGCCAGGTTGTCGTCAAGCTGTTCGATGGTCTTGGCCCCGATGATCACGCTGGTCACGTGCGGCTTGGCGAGCAGCCAGGCCAGCGCCACCCGGGCGACCGAGACGCCGTGGGCGTCGCCGATCTTGCGCATCTCGGCCACGCAGGCCCAGCCGCGCTCGACATCCACCGGCGGGAAGTCGAAGGCGATCCGCCGCGAGCCCTGCGGGGTGTCGGCGCCGGGCCCGTACTTGCCGGACAGGAGGCCGCCCGCCAGCGGCGACCAGACCATCAGCCCCACCTTCTCCTCGACCATCATCGGGACCAGCTCGCGCTCCAGGTCGCGGCCGGCGATGGAATAGTAGGCCTGCACCGTCTCGAAGCGGCCGTAGCCGCGCGCTTCCGACAGGCCGAGGGCCTTGGCGATCCTCCAGGCCTGCCAGTTGGAGACGCCGAAGTAGCGCACCAGGCCCTGGCGGGTCAGGTCGTCCAGGGCGCGCAAGGTCTCCTCGATCGGCGTCACCGGGTCGTTCCCGTGGATCTGGTAGAGGTCGATGTGGTCGGTCTGCAGGCGCTCCAGGCTACCCTGGACCGAATCCATGATGTGCCCGCGCGAGGCCCCGCGGTCGTTGGCCCCCGGCCCCATCTCGCCGAACACCTTGGTGGCGATGACCACGTCCTTGCGGGCGACGCCCAGGTTCTTCAGCGACTGGCCGACCAGCGTCTCCGAGCCGCCGAAGGAATAGACGTCGGCGGTGTCGATGAAGTTCACGCCGGAAGCCAGCGCCCGGCCGACGATTCCGTCCACCTCGTCCTGCCGCAGCGCGCCGATGGCGGTCCAGAACCCCGCCTCCGCATTGCCGCCGAACGTCATCGCCCCCAGGCAGATTTCCGAGACAAAAAGGCCCGTGCGGCCGAGCTGATTGTATTTCATGGTGTCGCTCCCGAAGACCGCACGCATATGGGCCGCGCCGCGAAAGGGCGTAAGGCGCCGCCAGGGGAGAATTCGCATGGCCACGCCGGACCTCGCGGGCAGGACCGCCGTCGTCACCGGCGCCACCTCCGGCATCGGCGAAGTCACCGCCCAGGACCTGGCCCGCCGCGGCGCGCGGGTGCTGGTGGTGGGGCGCAACCCCGAACGCCTCGCCGCGACCATGGCGAGCCTGCCGCCACCGGCCAGCGGCGCGCACGCCCCCTACCTCGCCGACCTCTCGCGCCTGGCCGAGATGAAGCGGCTCGCGGCGGAGATCGCCGCGGCCGAGCCCGCCATCGACCTGCTGATCAACAACGCCGCCGGCATGTTCCCCGAGCGCAGGCTCACCGAGGACGGCTGGGAACGCACCTTCGCCGTCAACCACATGGCCTATTTCGTGGTGACCCTTGGGCTGCTCGACCGGGTGAAGGCCGCGCCCGCCGGCCGGGTGGTGGTCACGGCTTCGCGCCTGCACGCCAGCTACAGCCTCGACTTCGACGACCTGCAGAACGCAAAGACCTACTCGACCTACCAGGCCTACGGCCGCTCCAAGCTCTGCAACATCCTGTTCGCCCGGGCGCTGGCCCGGCGCCTGCAGGGGACCGGCGTCACCTGCAACGCCCTGCACCCGGGCTTCGTGGCCACACGCTTCGGCGACGACGACACCAGCCCCATGGGGGTGATCTTCCGCTGGGCCAAGGTGGTCGCCATGTCGCCGCAGGACGGCGCCAGGACCACGCTCCACGCGGCGACCTCGGAAGAGGGCGGCCGGCTCAACGGGGCCTACTTCGTCAAGTCGAAGCCGGCCCAGCCCAGCGCCCAGGCCCGCAACGACGCCGACGGCGAGCGGCTGTGGGCGATCTCCCTGGCGCTGGCGGGCCTGGCCGAACCGGTCTCGTGACGCTGACGCGATCATGCGGCGGGGCCGGCCGATCGGTCCTTCCCGATCCGCATCCCGCCGGCCGCTCGGGCGTTCCGGCGTGAACGCCTGCTGAACGCGCCGATCCCGGCCCGTTCAAGCCCGACCCGGCATCGTCGCCGGACTCTGGGAGTGCAAGACATGAAACGCGCCATCCTTCTCGCCGCCGCCCTGGCCGCCGCGGCGCCCGCCGTCCCGGCCCTCGCGCGTCCGCACGACGGCTATGCGGCCCGCCACGGCCACTGGACGCGCGGCCAGGTGCTGCCCAGCCGGTACCGGACCCAGACCTATGTCGTGCGCGACTACCAGCGCTATCGGCTGCGCCCGCCGCCCCGGGGCCACTACTATGTGCGCCAGGGGAACGACGTGCTGCTGACCGCCATCGCCAGCGGGGTCATCGCCGCTGTGCTCGCCGATGCGGCGAGCGGCGGCTACTCGGGCGGCTATTACGAGGAGGACGTAGCCTATGGCGGCCGCGGCGGGCGTTCTCGCGAGCGCGGCTATGGCGACGAGTACGGCGGCGGCGGCGGCGGCCGGGGCGGCGCCGGCGGCGGCGGCGATGGCGGCTCCTCGGTGGTCCAGCACTCCGGCGGCCAGACGATCATCACCGAGGGTCCGAACGGACGCACCTACACCCGGCAGGGCCCGGGCGGGCAGACCATCGTCACCGAAGGTCCGGACGGCCGCACCATCACCCGCCAAGGGCCTGGCGGCCAGGAGATCACCCGGGAGGGACCGGACGGCTCGTCCTACACACGGCAGGGGCCGGGCGGCCAGGAGATCTGGAACGGGCCGCCGCGCTACTGAGCGCTACCCCGTCCTACGGGTCAGTCCAGCGCGCCCACATAGGGCAGGCCGCGGTACTGGCCTGCGTGGTCCATGCCGTAGCCCACCAGGAAGCGCATGGGCGCGTCCCAGGCCACGAAGTCCGGCTGGATGGCGCGCGGCTTGGGCCAGGGCTTGGAGGCGAACACCGCGGTCAGCACCTCTGCAGCGCCGGCGTCACGCACCAGCCGCGCCGCCTCGCTGAGCGACAGGCCGGTGTCGAAGACGTCGTCGACGATCAGCGCCCGGCGGCCGGACAGCGGCCGCTGCAGGTCGGCGCGAACCTCGCAGCGCCCCAGGCTCGCCCGCTCGTCGCCGTAGGAAGCGAGCCACAGGGCGTCGAACCGCACGTAGCGGCCGGCCCGCGCCAGCGCGCGCATTAGGTCGGCGCAGAACCACAGCCCGCCGGTCAACAGGCAGATCGCGACGGTCTCGTCGTCGATCCGCGGGGCGATGCGGCGGGCGAGCGCCTCGACCCGTTCGGCCACTTCGGACTCGCTCAGCAGAACCGCAGGTGTGGTCATTGGTGCTCCAGGGCGTAGGGGTCGCCGGCCGCCAGGGACCGGGCCTCCACGGGCGCCGGCAGCGAGGGCTCGGCGGCCGGCCGCAGGCCCGCCGGCCCGGCGGCGGCCTTGTGCGGGGCAGGCGGCGGCGCATGCGCCGGCTTGGCCTTGGGCGCCTTGGCGGGCTTCGGCTGCTCGGCGAAGGTCACCTCGAGGTCGTGCGCCGTCGCGGGCGGATCGAGCATGCTGATGGCGAAATGCCGCGTCTGCCCCGGCGGGATGCGCGGGTCGGCCGCGTGCGCAAGCTGGGTGGCGACCGGCTTTCCGGACTTGTTCAACAGGCTGATCTTCAGCGGCGGGGCGGTGAGCGTCCGCTCCTCGATATTGCGGATCCGCCCGGAGATGGCGAACGCCGCATGGCCGCCCTGCAGGGCCGGCTCCGCCTTGACGTTCTCCAGCACCAGCCCCAGGCCGTTCACCGGCATGCCGATGGTTGCATAGGCCGCCGCCGAGCGCGGCCACAGCCGCACCACGTCGGCGCGGAACACGATCGCCAGCGCGGCCAGGATCGCCAGCACCGCCGCCACCGCGCCCCACACGATCCCGAGCGTCGCGGCCTCGCGCACCTTGCGGTCGGAATGGGCCCGGGCGCGGAAGACCTTGGGCAGCTCTTCGCCCGGCAGCTGCCCGACGGTCTTCGGCGCTTCCTTAGGCGCCGGCGGCTCGCGCCCGACGGCGCCCTCATCACCTGCGGAGACCAGCTCCAGCTCGGCCTTGGCGGTCCAGCGGGCCCCGCAATTGGCGCACCGTACGATGCGGCCCTCCGGCGGGACCTTCCCGTCGTCCACAAAATAGCTGGTGGCGCACTCTGGACAGGTCAGTATCATGACAGTCGAATCGGACGCTCCAGCAACCTCCATCGAGGTCGCCGATTTCGGTCTCCATGTCCAGAAACCCAGACGTCGATACGGCGATGCAAGCCGATGAGGCCGTCGTTCGATTCGACGACGTGTCCATGCGTTACGGCCGCGGGCCGGAGATCCTGCGCGATCTCACCTTTTCGCTCGCCGCGGGCTCGTTCCATTTCGTCACCGGTCCCTCGGGCGCAGGCAAGAGCTCGCTGCTCAAGCTCATCTACCTGGCCGCCAAGCCTACCAAGGGCCTGGTCCACCTGTTCGGTCAGGACATCTCACGCGTGGCCGTCAAGGACCAGCCGTTCCTTCGCCGGAGGATCGGGGTGGTGTTCCAGGAGTTCCGTCTGCTCGAGCATCTGACCGCCTTCGACAACGCCGCCCTGCCTTTGCGCATCGCCGGCGGCAAGGCCGACGACTACCGTACGGACGTGGCCGAGCTGCTGACCTGGGTGGGCCTGAAGACCCGCATGCACGCCATGCCCGCCACCCTGGCCGGCGGCGAGAAGCAGCGCCTGGCGATCGCCCGCGCGGTGGTCGGCCGCCCGGACATCCTGCTGGCCGACGAGCCCACCGGCAACGTCGACCATGAGATGGCGCTGCGCATCTTCCGCCTGTTCGTGGAGCTGAACCGGCTGGGCACCACGGTGGTCATCGCCACCCACGACCAGGACCTGGTGGCCCGCTCCGGCCGTCCGGTGCTCCACCTCGACGGAGGCCAGTTGCACCACATGGTCCCGTCGGAGGGCCCGGCGTGAGTGAGATGTTCGACCTGCCGCGCTGGCGGCCGGCCCCGTTCCTGCCGGAGTCCGACGCCCGCGACGGGGCGCTGATCTTCGTGGTCGCGGTGCTCTGCTTCCTGGCCTGCATGACCGCCCTGGGCGTGATCGCCGCCGACCGCGCCGCGCGCGGCTGGGCCGACCAGCTGGTGGGCGAGGCCACGGTCATCGTCCGGCCGAAGGGCGCCGAGAGCCCCGACTCCGCGGCCGCCCGCGCCGCCGAGACCCTGGCGGGCGTCGAGGGGGTGACCGAGGCCCGCGCGCTGGAACGCGAGAAGGCCTACGAGCTGATCAAGCCCTGGCTGGGCGACGTGGCCGACCTGGAGGACCTGCCGGTGCCCCGGCTGGTGGCCGTGGAACTCGACCGCAAGGCCCAGCCGACCGTCGCCACCCTCGATGCGGCGCTGAAGGCCCAGGGCCTCGACGCCACCGTCGACGACCACAGCCTGTGGATCAAGGACATCACCCGCTCGGCCGGCGTCGCCCGCTGGATCGGCGCCAGCATCTTCCTGCTGATCGCCGGCGCCGCCGCCGCCGTGATCGCCTTCGCCACCCGCGCAGGCCTGGCCGCGCGCCGCGACGTGGTGGAGGTGCTGCACCTGGCCGGCGCCGAGCACGTGCTGATCGCCAAGCTGTTCCAGGCCCGGTTCGCCCGCATCGCCGCCACCGCGGGCGTGTTCGGCGCGGTCGCCGCCGTGCTCATGGGCGCGGCCCTGCGGCTGATCGGCGGCGGCGAGGGCCTGACCCCGGTGCTGCCCGTGGCCTGGTACGACCTGCTGGCCGTGGTTCCCTGTCCGCTGCTGGCGGCCCTGGTGGCGTCGGTCGCGGCCCGGTTCACGGCCTCGGGCATCATCCGGGAGATGGAATGAAGGGCCTGGCCGCCATCCTGGTGCTGGCCCTGATCTGGACGGCCGGCCTCCTGGCCTTCGCGGGCCGCATCGAGCAATCGACCCCGGCCCCCGATCCGGCTCCCGCCGACGGGGTGGTGGCGCTCACCGGCGCGGGATCGAACGAGCGGATCAAGGCGGCCATGGACCTGCTGGAGGACGGCAAGGGCGAGCGCATGCTGGTCTCGGGCGTGAACCGCGAGGCCTCGCGCGAGGATATCCGCGCCGCCACCGGCGCCGTGCGCCGCCTCTACGATTGCTGCGTCGACCTGGGCTTCGAGGCGGCCACCACGCTCGGCAACGCCCGCGAGACCAACGCCTGGGCCAAGGCGATGCGCTACCGCAGGCTGATCGTCGTCACCGCCGACTACCACATGCCCCGCGCCATGCTGGAGCTGCGCGGCGGCCTGCCGGGCGTGGCGTTGCAGTCCTATCCGGTGGCCACCTCGGTCCTCGACGCCCGCAACTGGTGGAAGACCGGCCGCGGGGCGCGCCTGGTGGCGGTGGAATATTGCAAGTATCTGGCGATCCTCAGCCGCGAGGCGCTGCTCAGCCTGGGGCCGCGGGCCGAGCCGGGCGCAAAGGAAAGGGCCTGAGCGTGCTGGTGCTGCGCTCCCTGCTGTTCGTGGGCCTCTTCTACCTGTGGTCCGCCATCATCGCGCTAAGCCTGCTGCCGCTGCTGCTGTGCCCGCCGCGCTGGACGGTCCAGGTCCTCGGCGTCTGGGGCAAGGGCATCATCGGCCTGTTGCGCGTGGTCTGCGGGGTGCGGGTGGAGCTGCGCGGGCGTGAGCACGTGCCCACCGGCCCGGCGCTGGTGGCCCCCAAGCACCAGTGCATGTTCGACGTCTTCGCCCAGTTCGCCTGGCTCCCCTACCCGTGCTTCGTCCTGAAGAAGGAGCTGACGATCATTCCCTTCTTCGGCTGGTACGCGGCCAAGGCGCGAATGATCGCCGTCGACCGGAAAGGCCATTCGGCGGCGCTGAAGAAGCTGGTCCGCGAGGCCGCCGCCCGCCTGGATGAGGATCGCCAGCTGGTGATCTTCCCGGAGGGCACGCGCGGCGAGCCGGGCGTCGTGGGCGACTACAAGCCCGGCGTCGCGGCCCTCTACCGCGAGCTCGGCCTGGCGACCCACCCGGTGGCCACCAATTCCGGCATGCATTGGCCGGCGCACGGCTTCCTGCGCAAGCCCGGCGTCATCGTCTTCGAATATCTCGAGCCGATCCCGCCGGGCCTGAAGCGCGCCGAGTTCATGCGCACCCTGGAGGAGCGCATCGAGACCGCCTCGCAGAAGCTGCTGCCGCTGTGATCAGGCCGCCGCCTCGCGCGCCTCGACCATCGCCAGCAGCTGCTGCATGTCGCGCCCGCAGACCCCCTCCTCGATCAGGTGCTCCACCAGGTCGCGCAGGTAGTCCACGTTGCGGCCGGAAAGCCCGTGGGCGCCGGCGATCAGCTCGGCCTGCCGCTCCAGGCTGAGCACGCCCGCCCACTGCGGGTGGCCCACGTCGGAGAGGAAGACCAGGGTTCTGACCCTGCGCCCGTCGGCCAGCCGCACGAAGGCGTGGGCCTCCACATAGGTCTCGGTGGGCTGCTCGCGCTCGCGCAGATAGGCGTAGGTCTCCGGCCACGCCGCCTCCGCCACCCGGAACGCCATGCCGCGGGTGGCCCCGCCCGGCGCCAGGCCCAGCACCAGCCCCGGCCGCTGGTAGGTGCCGCGGTGGTGCACCGAATAGATGCAGAAGGCGCGCCGGCGTCCGTGTAGTGTGGCGCGCTCCCGCTCCACGAAGGCGAACCCGGGACGCCACATCAGCGATCCGTAACCGAACACCCAACGCTCGTCCGTCATCCCGCCCGGCCCGCCGCAAGCCCCTTCGACCTGCTCATGCCCGATCCGATCCCCGCCCGCAAATCCCGCCTCGGCCTCTACCTGCCGTTCATCCTGCTGCTGGTCGGGATCGTCGCCTGGACCTGTGTCTGGTTCTGGATGCGTATCCAGGTCCAGGACCGCCTCGCCGCCGCGCAAGCCGGCCTGCGCGCCGCCGGCTACGACATCGACTGGGACTCGCACAGCATCGGCGGCTATCCCTTCCGCCTTGACGTCACCCTGGTCGCCCCGCGCCTGCGCGATCCCTCCGGCTGGGCCCTGGCCGCGTCGCGGCTGGAGGGCGAGGCCTATGTGCTGACCCCCGGCCACTGGATCGTCGCCGCGCCGCAGGGGCTCGAGTTCACGCGCCCGCGCGGCGGGCCGGTCTCCATGAAGGGCCAGCTGATTCGCGCCAGCCTGAGCAACCTGGACAAGCGCCCGCCCAACGTCTCCTTCGAGGCGGTGAAGGTCGCCTTCACGCCGGCGCCCGGGGCGCAGCCCTTCGGGCTCTCGACGGCGGATCGGGTGGAGTTCCACCTGCGCGCCGGCCCCGACGACCAGGGCGGCGTATTCGCCAAGGTGGACGGCGGCAAGGCCCGGCCCCTGGGCCTGCTCGCCCGGATCGCCGGCGACAAGCCGGTCGCCATGGTCTGGAACTCGACGCTTTCCAGGATGAGCGCCTTCACCGGCCCCACCTGGCCCCGTGCGGTGCGCGCCTGGACCGACGCCGGCGGCCAGATGAGCGTGCGCAACGCCGGCGTCACCGCGGGCGAAGCGATCCTGGGCGCCCAGGGCGGGATGCTGACGGTGGGTTCCGACGGGCGCCTCCGCGGCTCCCTGGACCTGTCGCTGCGTCAGGCCCCCCGGGCGATCTCGGCGCTCGGCGAGACCGGGGCCATCGCGCCGGAGGCCGCCGCCGCGGCCGCCGCCTTGACCGCGGCCCGCCAGCAGGGCGACCTCGCCCGCGCCGCCCTGACCTTCGAGGCCGGCCAGACCACCTTGGGCCCCGTGGCCATCGCCCCGGCGCCGCGGGTCTATTGATCGCAAGGCGGTTGCGCGCGTCGACGGCCGTGCCGGACGGCGTCGGCCATTGCGCAGGCGACTCTCGCCGACGTATACCAGCGCGTGTGGCGCAAGCAGCGAATCTCAATCTCTGATGAGATCCTCGGCGCGATACGCTCTGGCTGGTTCGGATCCGTTCTCACAACGACTGCCATTACCCGTAACGGATTCGTCGGCGCTCCGGCTGTAGCGATTGGACTATTGTTCATTGGCCCGTCGGACAGCGGCGCGCCCGCGACTCACCCGAATCGGTTTTGAAATGGTTTGCAGGGTTGGACAGGGTTGATGCGGCGGTCTGGAGCAGGAATCGGCCACCGGCGGAACGCCGTGCGGTTGGCGGCGACGGCGACTTCCGTCCTGCTGTTCCAGGCGCCTGCTGCGGCGGCCATGACGCGCCCCGAAGCCGACACCCTGGCCGAGCTCAGCCGCCTCTCGATCGAGGAGCTGGCCAATATCGACGTCGCCTCGGTGTCGAAGACCGCCCAGCCGTTGAGCGACGCGGCCGCGGCCATCTACGTCATCACCCATGACGACATCGTGCGCTCGGGCGCGACGAACCTGCCGGACATCCTGCGCCTCGCGCCGAACCTTCAGGTCGCGCGGATCACCGCCGCCACCTACGCCATCTCGGCGCGCGGCTTCAACGGCAGCGCCGCCGACAAGCTGCTGGTGCTGATCGACGGTCGCAGCGTCTACACCCCCTTCTCTCACGGCGTGTTCTGGGACGTGCAGGACACGCCGGCGGAGGACATCGAGCGGATCGAGGTGATCAGCGGCCCTGGGGCGGCCCTGTGGGGCGCCAACGCTGTGAACGGCGTCATCAACGTCGTCACCCGCTCGTCCGCCGACACCCGCGACGGGGTGCTGCTGCTCGGCGTCGGGGACCGCCAGCGTCGCGCCTATCTCCGGTACGGCGGCGCTCTCGCGCCCGACGTGACCTGGCGCGCCTACGTCCAGGGGATCGATTACGCCCACAGCTTCACCGGCTCGGGAGCGAAAGCGGAAGACCGCTGGAACAAGGGGCAGGCGGGGTTTCGGCTCGACTGGACGCCGTCGAACGACCTGCTGACCCTGCAGGGCGACATCTACCAGGGTTCGGAGGACGAGCTCGCCAGCGCCGACGAGCGGCTCGATGGCCACAATCTGCTGGCGCGCTGGACCCATCCGACGGGGGGCGGCGGCTCGCTGCAGGTCCAGGCCTACTACGACCATCTCAAGCGCCACGTGCCAGGCAGGATCCGCTACAGTCTGGACACCTATGACCTGGATGTGCAGCACAGCTTTTCATGGGGGCGGTCGCATCAGATCGTCTGGGGCGGCGGCTATCGCGTCACAGAGGATGATTTCCCGGTCACCCCCACCCCGCCCAACACGCAGTTTTTCGATCCGGTGGGTCGTCGCCAGGGGCTGGGCAACGTATTCGTCCAGGACGCCGTCGCGCTCAACCCGGCGCTGACCCTGACGCTCGGCCTCAAGCTGGAGGACGACCCCTACACCGGCCTGGAAGCCCTGCCCACCGCGCGGCTGTCCTGGAAGGCGACCGAGTCCACCCTGGTCTGGGCGGCCGCCTCGCGCGCGGTGCGCGCGCCGTCGCGGCTCGATCGGGACTTCGTCCAGCTCAGCGGCGCGAACGTCTTTCTCACCGGGCGAGACTTCCAGCCGGAGACGGTGGTGGCCTACGAGCTCGGCCTCCGCGCCCAGCCTTCGGCGCGCAGCTCACTGTCCGTTTCCACCTTCTACAACGTGTACGACCGCCTGCGGAGCTTCGAGCTGACTGGCGGCGGGTTGCCGATCGTGTTCGCCAACGAGATGCGCGGCGAGAGCTACGGCGTCGAGGTCTGGGGCGCATACCAGGTCACCGACTGGTGGCGGCTCACCGGCGGCTTCAACTGGCTGCACAAGAACCTTCGCTACCGTCCGGGCGCCAGCAACATCGTCAGCGTCGCGATCGCCGGCAACGATCCCGACCACCAGGCGTCCCTGCGGTCGACCATGGACCTCGGCCATGGGGTCGCGCTGGACCTAGACCTGCGCCACATCGGATCTTTGCCCTTTCCGCCGTCGCCGTCCTACGCGGAGCTCGGCGCACGGCTCCGCTGGGCCGCCACGAAATCGCTCGAAATCTCCCTCAACGGCGCCAATCTGCTGCACAAGCGCCACCCGGAATTCGGCCTGACGAGCGCCAACGTCCAGCTCGGCCCCATCGGGGTCGAGACCTCCCGCAGCGTCTTCATCGATACGCGATGGAGGTTCTAAGATGGTCCTGCGGCGCCTTCGGCGGGCGGGATGGGCGGCCGGCCTGGCTCTGGTCGGCCTCGTCGCCTCGGGCGCCGCGGCCAGCGCCCCGGCCGGCGCGACTGAATCGGCCGTCAAGGCGACCTATCTCTACAAGTTCGCGCCCTTCGTCGAATGGCCGGCCTCGGCCTTTTCGACGCCGTCGAGCCCGTTCTACCTGTGCGTCCTGGGCGAGGACCCCTTCAACGGGGTGTTGGACCAGGCGGTGAGCGGCCAATTCGTCGACGGGCGCCCGGTGGCGGTGCGCCGGCTGCGAAGCGGGGACGCGGCGAGCGGATGCCACATCCTCTATCTCGGCGCCTCGCCCGGCAGATCCCCCGCCGACGCCATTCGCGACCTGCGCGGCGCGCCCGTCCTGACGGTGTGCGATCAGAGCCTGGGCGTCAGGGGGGCCATCATTCAGTTCATCGTCCAGGGCGGACACGTCCGCTTCAGCATCGACCCCGCCGCCGCCGCCGCCCACCGCGTGACGATCAGCTCCAAACTGATGAGGCTGGCGATCGCCGTCAGGCCCGGAGGATAGGGATGCCCCGGTCCGGCCGCTCCCCGATCTGGAGGCGATGGAGGCTGGCGCCCAGCCTGGTGGTCGCCATCGCCGTCGGCCTGCTGCTCGCCGGCCTGGCGATGGCGGTCTACAACGAGCGCGCCGCCAGCGCCCAGAAGCTCCGGGCCGCCACCGTGCAGGCGGAGATCCTGTCGGCCAGCGTGGGGGCGGCGCTGGCCTTCGACGACCCGGACGCCGCGCGCGAATATGTGTCGGCCTTGAGCGCCAACCCCGACGTCGAAGCCGTCGGCGTCTACGACGTGTTCGGCCGCCTGGTCGCCGGCTTCTCGCGCCCCGGCTCGCGGCTGCCCGGCGTCAACCGGGTGGGCCCGCCGGCCACGAACGGCGAGCATCTGGTGGTGACCACCGCCGTCACCCAGAAGTCCGCCCGGCTCGGTTCGGTCTATCTGCGGACGATCAAGGATCCGCTCGCCCGGCGCGCGGCGCGCTATGGCGGCGCCGCCATGCTGATCGTGATGGCCTCGCTGCTGGTCACCGTGCTCGGCGTCTCGAACGCCTCCATGGCGGACGCCCATCGCACGCTGCAGGCGGAAATGGAGGAGCGGGGCAAGACCGAGGAGGCGCTGCGGCTCAGCCGGGAGACGGAGGCCGCGGCCCAGCTCGCCCTGGCCACCGAGCGCGGCCGCGCGGCGCTGCATCAGACGGAACAGCAACTGGAGTTCGCCCTTCAGGCGGGCCGGCTCGGGAGCTGGGAGCTCGACCTGGAGACCCGGCGGCTGGCCGCCTCGGAGTTCTTCCGCGCAAACTTCGGCCTCGGCCCCTACGACCCGCTCGAGCGTTACGAAGAACTCTTCGCCCGGGTTCACCCCGACGACCGCGCCCACCAGCAGCAGGCGGTCGACCAGGCGATCGCCAATCGCGCCGACCTGGAGACCGAGTACCGGACGGTCACCCCGCAGGGCGAGACCCGGTGGATCCTGGTGCGCGGCCGCGCCGTCTACGACCAGCGCGGCGCGGCGGTGCGGATGGCCGGGGTCTCGCTCGACATCACCGCCCGCAAGCTCGCCGAGGAACGTCAGCGCGCCCTGCTCGACGAACTGAACCACCGGGTGAAGAACACCCTGGCGACGGTGCAGTCGATCGCCCTGCAGACCCGCCGCACTGCGAAGACCCTGCCTGTCTTCGAGCGCGCCTTCCTCGCCCGGATCGGGGCGCTGGCGCAGGCGCATGATCTGCTGACCGAGGTCGCCTGGGAGGGCGCCTCGCTCAACCGGGTCATCGGCCAGACCCTCGCGCCCTATGTCGCCCAGGGCGAACCCGACCGCATCAGCGTCGCCGGACCCGACGTCCGCCTGGGTCCCAACGCCGCCGTCACCTTGACGATGGCCTTCCACGAACTGGCCACCAACGCCGGCAAGTACGGGTCGTTCTCGACCGCCGACGGTCAGGTCGACGTCAGATGGCGCATCGACAGCTCGAGCGATCCGACCGCCGTCGAGATCGAATGGCGGGAGCAAGGCGGCCCCAAGGTCGCGCCGCCCCTCCGCCGGGGCTTCGGCTCTCGGTTCATCGAAACCGGACTCGCCCGGGAATTCGACGGCGAGGTACGGCTCGTATTCGGCCCCGACGGCGTTTGCTGTCACATGCGGTTGCCGATCTCCACCAAGCTGCAGCTGGCGGCGTGACGCGCATGGCCTCGCCGCTGAAAGGTCTGCGTGTCCTGGTCGTCGAAGACGAGGCGCTGGTGGCCATGATGATCGAGACCATGCTGGACGACATCGGCTGCATCGTGGTGGAGGTGGCCGGGACGGTTTCCCGCGGCCTCGCCCTGGTCGCCGACGAAGCGCTCGCGGTCGATGGCGCCATCCTCGACGTCAACCTGGGCGGCGAGAAGGTCTATCCGGTCGCCGAAGCCCTTCGCGCCCGGGATGTGCCATTCATCTTCTCGACCGGATATGGGATCGACGGGATCGCGGCGGAGTTCGCGCACGTGCCGGCGCTGGCGAAACCCTACCAGCAGGCGGCGCTCGAGGTCATGCTGGCTTCCGTCCTGGCGCGCCCGGCCGCGGAGCACTGAGCGGCGGGGCGGACCCGCGAGCCGCCCTTGCCTCCGCGCCCTCAATGACTTAACCCGCAAACCCTCGATTTCGGGGGCGACATGGCCGGAGCCGACACCAAGACCGCAACGTCGCCCTCCCTGGAGGCGCTGCGCGCGCGCCTGGACGCCATCGATTCCGAACTGCTGCCGCTGATCGACGAGCGCGCCGCCCTGGCCAGGCAGGTGGCCGCCGCCAAGGCCGCGGCGGGCGACGGCGGCAAGTTCGGCCTGCGCCCCGGCCGCGAGACCGCGATCCTGAAGAAGCTGCTGGCCGCCCCGCGCGCCGGCGCCGGCGACGCCTTCGTCGTGCGGCTCTGGCGCGAGATCATCAGCGACAACCTGGCCCAGCAGGGGCCGTTCCACCTGGCCGTCTGGGGCGGCCGGGACCCGGTGCGGACCGCCGAGTTCGCGCGTTTTCGGTTCGGGGGAGCGCCGCCGCTGACGCTGGTGTCCAAGCCGGAGGAGGCGCTGGCCGCCGCCAGGACCCTGGGCGGGGTCGGCGTGCTCGCGCTCGCCCCCGACAGCGCCTGGTGGGGCAAGCTGCTGGCCGAGCCGAAGCTCAAGGTGTTCAACGCCCTGCCCTGCATGGCCGCCTGGGGACCGCTCACCGCGCTCGCCGTGGCCGAGATCGACATCGAACCCACCGGGGCCGACCACACCTTCTGGGTCACCGACGCGGCCGCGGCGCCGGCCGCGATCGAGGAAGCCCTGGCGCGCGACGGGGTCGCCGCCAGCTTCCTGATGGCTTCGGGCGGTCTCAAGCTGTTCAGCCTCGCCGGCTTCTATCAGCCCACGGACGAACGCCTGGCCCGGGCGCCCGGCGCGCTTTCTGGCGTCATCGGGGCTGCGCCCGCGCCGCTGGACGTGTAAGAGGCAGGCCCCCGGCCGAGCTTCCAGCCCGAAGGCGCCCGATGTCCAAGTCCGAAGTCCTGCCGCCCGCGACCGACCGCGGCGCTGCGCCGCGGCCCGTGCCGAAGCCCGGGATCCTGGACATCCACCCCTATGTGCCGGGCAAGGCCAAGGCGGAGGGCGTGGCCCATCCGGTCAAGCTGTCGGCCAATGAGAACGTGCTGGGCTCCAGCGAGAGGGCGCGCGAGGCCTATGCCGCCGCCGCCAGCCAGCTGCACGTGTACCCCGACCCCCGCGCGACGATCCTGCGGGCCGCGGTCGCCGAGCGCTACGACCTGGAGCCCGAGCGGCTGATCTTCGGCTGCGGCTCCGACGAGGTGTTCCAGCTGCTCAGCCAGACCTTCCTGGAGCCCGGCGACAACATCGTGCAGGGCGAGTTCGCCTTCGCCGCCTTCGCCATCGGGGCCTACGCCTGCCAGGCCGAGGTGAAGGTCGCCAAGGAGCCGGGCTACCGCATCGACGTGGACGAGATCCTCAAGGTGGTCGACGGGCGCACGCGGCTGGTGTTCCTCGCCAACCCCGGCAATCCGACCGGCACCTGGATCACGTTCTCGGAGGTGCGGCGGCTGCACGAGAACCTGCCCCCCAGCGTGGTGCTGGTGCTGGACGGGGCCTATTCCGAATTCGCCGGCGACCCCAGCTTCGACGACGGCCTGGAGCTGGCGCGCGTATCCGAGAACGTGGTGGTCACCCACACCTTCTCCAAGCTGCACGGCCTGGCCGCGCTGAGGGTCGGCTGGGGGTATGCGCCCCCCGTCATCGCCACCGCCGTGGACCGCATCCGCCTGCCGTTCAACACCTCGATCCCCGCCCAGCTGGCCGCCGTCGAGGCCCTGAAGGACGAAGAGTTCCAGCGCCGTTCCATCGCCCACGTGAACCAATGGCGCCCATGGCTCGACCAGCAGCTCGGCGGCCTGGGCCTCGACGTGGTGCGGCCCTCGGCGGCCAATTTCGTGCTGGTGGGCTTCCCGAAGGCCGGCAAGACGGCGACCGCCGCCGAGGCCTTCCTGTCGGCCCGCGGCCTCTTGGTGCGGCAGGTGACCAACTACGGCCTGCCCGACCACCTGCGCATCACCATAGGCCTCGAGGAGCACAACCGCGCCGTCATCGACGCCCTCGCGGAGTTCATGGGGCGCTGAGCGTCGGCGGCCGGGGCGCCCCATCGGCGTGCTTGGATCCTCGGCATTCCGCGCGTGCCGCGCTTCAGCCGAGGATGACGTCCAAAGAATTGTGTGAACGCCGTCGCCGATCCCGGGG
>Ga0070668_100001359_pt1 | contig 17514 bp, 15 predicted proteins | sample KBSS43metaG_FD_64661 | JGI IMG/M metagenome (GOLD analysis project Ga0070668, IMG submission 64661) | Switchgrass rhizosphere microbial communities from Kellogg Biological Station, Michigan, USA - KBS S4-3 metaG | ecosystem: Host-associated > Plants > Roots > Rhizosphere > Soil ... | reverse complement strand
CGGCGTTCTGTGCGCTGCTGGGCGGCGCCGCAACACCGCCCGATGCGCGCGGAACCTGGCGCATCGAACTCGATGGCCAGGTCGCCGCCGAGCAGACATACCTGCGCAACACGGCCGTGCTCGTCACGCGGTTGAGCGACGGATCGGGCGGCGCCATCGAGATCGTCGATTGCATTCCCCGCTTTGCGCAGCACGGCCGGATGTTCCAGCCGATGTTGCACATCCGGCAGGTGCGCCGCGTGTCCGGCACGCCTCGGATCATCGTCCGCCTGCGGCCGGCATCGGGGTACGGCCGCACGCGGCCCGACGTTGCCGCCGGGTCGAACCATCTGCGCTACGTCGCACCCGAGCAGACACTGCGGCTCACGACCGACGCGCCGGTGACGGCCATCGCCGACGAGCTACCGTTCCTGCTCGACAACGAGATCGCGTTGGTGTTCGGCGGCGACGAGACAATCGACGAGGCGCCCGCTGCCCTCGCCCGCCGCTTCGTCGACGAAACGTGCGGGTACTGGCGGGACTGGGTGCGCCGGCTCGCGATCCCGTTCGAGTGGCAGGACGCGGTGATCCGCGCGGCAATCACGCTGCAGATGAACCAGTACGACGACACCGGCGCCATCGTCGCGGCGGTGACGACGTCGATTCCGGAAGCGCCGGATTCCGGCCGCACGTGGGATTACCGGTACTGCTGGCTGCGCGACAGCTATTTCGTCGTCGATGCGCTGAATCGCCTGAACGCAACCGAGACGATGGAGCGCTACCTCCGCTACGTCGTCAACATCGCGGCCGGCGCCGACGGATCCCGCCTGCAGCCCGTGTACCGGATCAACGGCGACGCCGCGCTGGTCGAGTCGAACATCGAGTCGCTGCCCGGCTATCGCGGCATGGGACCGGTGCGCATCGGCAACGACGCGTACCGGCAGATCCAGCACGACGTCTATGGATCGGCGGTGCTGGCGGCGACGCACGTGTTCTTCGATGCTCGGCTGACACAACAAGGTGACCTCACGTTGTTCGAGCGGCTCGAAGTCCTCGGCGCGCGGGCGATCGCCGCTCACGACCAGCCCGACGCCGGCATCTGGGAGTACCGCGGCCGCTCGCGCGTCCACACGTTCTCGTCGGTCATGTGCTGGGCGGCCTGCGACCGGCTGGCGCGGATCGCCATACGGCTCGGCCTCGCCGAGCGCGCCACGCACTGGCGCGCAGCCGCCGAGCGCATCGCGCGCTTCATCGACGAGCACTGCTACGACGCGGCGCGCGGCACGTACGTCGGCGCCTCCGGCTCGCCGGATCTGGACGCGAGCCTGCTGCGGCTCGTCGACGTCGGCTTCCTGCGCGCGGACGATCCGCGCTTCGCCGGAACCGTGGCCGCGATCGAGCGCGAACTGAAGCGCGGCGAGTTCGTCTATCGCTATCTGGAGAGCGACGATTTCGGCGTGCCGACCAACGCGTTCCTCGTCTGCACGTTCTGGTTCGTCGACGCGCTGGCGACGTTGGGCCGGCGCGACGAGGCGCGCGCGCTGTTCGAGGCGCTGCTCGCGTGCCGCAACCGTCACGGCCTGCTCGCCGAGCACCTCGATCCGGTGACCCGCGAGCAGTGGGGAAACTTCGTGCAGACCTACAGCATGGTCGGGATCATCGAATGCGCGATCCGGCTGTCGCTGCCGTGGGACGAGGCGTTCTGACCGTCAGCCGATTTCCTCGTGCAGGCACAGGATATTGCCCTCGGGATCGTTGAACCACGCGGCCTTCTCGGAGCCCAGCACGCAGACGTGCCCGACCGTCTTGAAGCCGGGAAAGTCGTAGTCGTTGAACACGACGCCGCGCGCCTTCAGCTCGGCGATCGCTGCGTCCACGTCGCGAACCTCGAAGCTGGCCGCCGTGTGCTCGGCCTTCGTGCCGTCCGGCTTCGGAAACAGCGCGAGCAGCGCGCCGTTGCCGCAGCGGAACACGAACTTGCCGTCCGGCTTGCTGCCGACCACGACGAGGCCGAGCGCGCGTTCGTAGAAGTCGCGGGCACGCGCCATGTCCTTGACGGGCAGGATCGTCGTCAGCGGCGCCGTGGTGATCGTCGTCGTTTGCGGGATTTGTGCGTTCATCGTTGCCACCTCGCTGGAATCGGAATTGCGCACCAGTGCGCACTCGAACCCACGACAACAGGCGCAAGGCGCTTGCACCGGAATTGTAGCCCGCGAGTCCGCGCACGGTGGCCAGGCACCTCGAGCGGATCTTCGATGGGCTTGGCGTCGGGTCGCGCACCGTGCTTCGATGCGCGCGACGATCGGGCGGCGCCAGCCGCTCGTTACGTTTGCTCGGCCGGCTCGCGCGCCTGCGCGATCGCGTCCAGCAGCACCGCCGGCTCGTGGGCACCGGACACGGCGACGCGCTCGCCGAACACGAAGAATGGAACGCCTTCGACCCCGAGCTCGCGGGCCCGGGCGTCCATCGCGACGATCCGGTCAGTCAGCTGGCCGGAATCGAGAAACATCGCGGCAGCCGTAACGTCGAGCCCCGCTTCGCCGGCGATCTCGGCGAGCACCGCACGATCGCCGAGGTACCGGCCATCGAGAAAATACGCGCGAAACAGCCGCTCGACGAGCCCGCCGGCGTCGCCTTGGCCCTGCGCCCACGCAATCAGCCGGTGCGTGTCCAGCGTGTTCGGTTGTCGCTGGATTTTCTCCAGCGCGAACGGGATGCCGACGGTGTCGCCGGCGGCGCGCACGCGCGCGTAGATTTCGTCCGCCCGCGCCGGCCCGCCGAATTTCGCCTCGAGATAGGCGCGGCGGTCGACGCCCTCGGGCGGCAGGTCCGGATTGAGCTGGAACGGGTGCCAATTGACCACGGCACCGAAGCCGGGGTCGCTGTGCGACAGCGCGGCAAGCGCCGACTCCAGCCGGCGCTTGCCGATGTAGCACCACGGGCAGACCACATCGGAAATGACATCGATCGTGAGTGACATGCGGGGTCCAAAGCAAGAGTCGGGCCGGGCTATTATCGGACGTTCGCGGTCGGCGCGCGCGATAATCGAACGTTCATGGCGAAGGCCGCTTCCCGCTGGGACGTGTTTTGCCGCGTCGTCGACAATTTCGGAGACGCCGGCGTCTGCTGGCGACTGGCGCGACTGCTGGCGGTCGTCCACGGGTGCGCGGTGACGCTGTGGATCGACGATCTCCGCAGCCTGGCCCGGATCCTCCCCGGCATTGACCCCGAGCGGCAGCACCAGACGCACGACGGCGTCCGGCTGCGCCGGCTCGCCGATCCGTTCGCCGGCGCGTTCGATGCACCCGACGTCGTCGTCGAGGCGTTCGGTTGCGGGCTTCCGGCACCGTACGAGGACGCGTTGGAACGCCGCCGCAGCCTGTGGATCACGCTCGAGTACCTGTCGGCGGAGCCGTGGGTCGACGGTGCGCACGCGCGGCCATCGCCGCCGCCGGCGCGCAACATCGAGCGCTGGTTCTGGTTCCCCGGGTTCACGCCGGCGACCGGCGGCCTGCTGCGCGAGCCTGGACTGGTCGAGGCACGCGAGGCCTGGCAGGCACAAGCTACGGCACCGGGTGCGACGCTCACCGTGTCGCTATTCTGCTATCCGAATGCAGCGCTGCCGGCGCTGTTCGACGCGTGGGCGGAAGGCGACGAGTTGATCACCTGCCTCGTGCCGGAAGGCGTTGCCACGGCAGCGCTCGACCAGTGGCTCGGCGGCGCCGTCCTCGAGCACGGCGAGACGCGGCGCCGCGGCGACCTCACGCTGGCATCCGTGCCATTCGTGCCGCAGGACGACTACGACCGCCGACTGTGGTCGTGCGACCTCAATTTCGTCCGCGGCGAGGACTCGTTCGTCCGCGCGCAATGGGCCGCGCGGCCCTTTGTGTGGCACCCCTATCCGCAAGCGGAAAACGCACAGAGCGCGAAGCTCGCCGCGTTCGCCGACCGCTACGTGGCGACGCTGACGCCGACGACGGCGGACGCGCTGCGCCGGATGTGGCAGGCGTTCGACTGCGGGGACGGCGCGGCGACGGCGGCGGCGTGGCCGGCGTTCCGGGCAGCGCTGCCGGAGCTGACCGTCCACGGCCGCGATTGGGCGGCGGCCCTGCACCAGTTGCCAGAGCTCGCGACGGGGCTGGTCAGATTCGCCGAAAAGCGATATAATTTAAGGCTTTCCTAATCATTCTCGCCTCCGGATGTCGTCCGCGGGCGTAACCCGTCGTCAGAGGCAGCAAATGAAAATCGCTCAGGAAGTCCGGGCCGGCAACGTGATCATGATCGGCAAGGACCCGATGGTGGTCCAGAAGGCCGAATTCACGAAATCGGGCCGCAACGCGTCGGTCGTCAAGATGAAGCTCAAGAACCTGCTCAGCAGTGGCGGCACCGAGTCCGTGTACCGCGCCGACGAGAAGTTCGAGACGATCCAGCTCGACAAGAAGGAAGTCGCGTACTCGTACTACGCCGATCCGATGTTCGTGTTCATGGACACCGAATTCAACCAGTACGACGTCGAGAAGGAAAACATCGAGGCCGCGCTGCCGTACCTCGAGGAAGGTCTCGCCTGCGAGCTGACGTTCTACGAAGGACGCGCGATTTCGGTGGAACTGCCGAACACCGTCGTGCGCGAAGTCACGTATACGGAACCCGCGGTCAAGGGTGACACGTCGGGCAAGGTGATGAAGCCGGCCAAGATCGGATCCGGCTTCGAAGTTCCGGTGCCGCTGTTCGTCAGCACCGGCGACAAGATCGAGATCGACACGCGTACCGGCGAGTACAAGCGCCGCGTCTGACGCAGCGCTGTCCGTTTCGTTGTCCCGACACGGGCGCCCATGCGGCGCCCGTTTTGTTGCCGCCCTCCGGCTACGGCTTCGCCTTGACGATCGTGGTGTCGACGGTGCCGTCCGGATTGCGCGTGCGGTCGTACGTCGTTACACCGCCCTTCGCGCCGGTGACCGTCTTGTCGACGAGGCCGTCGGCGCCCTTGCTGCGATCGATGGTCGTGACGCCACCCTTGGGACCGGTGATCGTGGCATCGGCGACGCCGTCGGCGCCGCGATAGCGGTCGGTCGTCGTCACGCCGCCCTTCGGACCGGTCACCGTCTTGTCGGTCAATCCATCGGCGCCCTTGCTGCGATCGACGGTCGTGACGCCGCCCTGGGGTCCGGTGATCGTCTTGTCGACGACACCGTCGGCACCGCGATAACGATCGGTGGTCGTCACGCCGCCTTTCGGACCGGTCACCGTCTTGTCGGCCAATCCATCGGCGCCCTTGCTGCGATCGATGGTGGTGACGCCGCCGTTGCGGCCAGTGATCGTCGCGTCGACCGTGCCATCGGTCCCGCGAAAGCGTTCGGTGGTGCGTGTTCCACCCTTCGGGCCCGTCACCGTCTTGTCGGTCAATCCATCGGCGCCCTTGCTGCGATCGACGGTGGTGACGCCGCCGTTGCGGCCAGTGATCGTCGCGTCGACCGTGCCATCGGTCCCGCGAAAGCGATCGGTCGTGCGTGTTCCGCCCTTCGGGCCGGTCACCGTCTTGTCGGTCAATCCATCGGCGCCTTTTTCGCGATGGACCGTCGTCGTGCCTTCCTTGACCTTGTGCTCCTTGTGCGGCGCGGCGGCGGCGGCAGTACCGCCAACAGCGAAAGTCACAAGGGCCAGCAGAAGCAAGGGTGTGCGTCGGGTGTTCATCGGGCCTCCCGTTCGGTGATGCGCCGGCGCGTTGCGCGCCGGCATCGCCATCGATAACGTCCGGAGCCCGATGCGGTGGACGGGTGGTCGCGACCAAAGTGTTACCAGCGATTGCAATCGTTTCCAGCCATTGCAATTCGTTTCACGCAAGCGGTGCGCGACGGCATGCAGGGGTCGTTTTTTGGTAAATGCTATTGCGACTGATTCGCATTTGCGATATATTGGGATACCGATCTCGTTCGTCCCATGCGCGTCTTCCCGCCCTATTCGGTCCATCGCGCGCTCGCGTCCGCGGCAGCGGCGTCGCAGCCGCCAGCCGTTGTGCCGCTCCGGCGCCTCGACCCACCGCACGCCGCGCGTGTATATGGCGTCGCCGTCGTCGCGACCGTGCACGTGTTGCTGTTTGCATTGCTGTGGCATACGGAGCCCGTGCGCCGTGCGTTGGCGACCCGCACGCCGGTGATCGTGCATTTGTTGCAGCCCGCACCGCCGCCGCCACCGCCACCTCCGCCGCGATCGCGTCCGTTGCCACCACCACGCACCGAGTGGGTGGCGCCGCCGCCCATCGAGATGCCGCCGGTCGCGATAGTTCCCAGCGCGCCCATCACGCAGTCGCCGGCGCCTCCGCCGCCCGTTTCGTCTCCGCCTGCCGTCGAGCTCGCCGCGGCACCCGCGACCGAGTCACCACCGGTCGCCGAGGTGACGCCGCCGCGCTTCGATGCCGACTACCTGCGGAATCCCGCCCCGGCGTATCCGTCGGCCTCGCGGCGCGACGGCGAGGAAGGGCGCACGCTGCTGCGCGTGCTGGTCGGCGCCGACGGCGATGCGCAGCGCGTGGAAGTGAAGACGTCGAGCGGCTTCGAGCGGCTCGACGCGGCCGCACTCGAAACGGTCAAGCGCTGGAAATTCGTGCCGGCGCGACAGGGGGGCACGCCCGTCGCCGCCTGGGTGATCGTGCCGATCGCGTTTTCGCTGCGTCGCTGAGTACCGGCTGCGCCGTCAGCGCAGGATGCCGAACATCCGCATCAGTCGTCCATCGGCGCTGTCGGCAGCGCGCAGCTGCCGCCACGTCGCGGCGACGGCGTCGACGATTTCCGCATCGGTTGCCGGCCGCGTCAGCGTGCCCTGCTGCCGATTCACCGGGTGCTTGTGCGCTCGCAGCCGCTCGAGGACGCTGCGCGCGGCGCGATCGGCATCGTCGTGTGTCACGGCCGCCTCCGCGCTGGCCGCGTACACGGTCTCCGCGTACGTCGCGAGGCCCGTGGCCGGGCACGGCAGCGGCACCTGCTGGAACGAGTCGCGAAGTCCGGTCTCGACGATCGCCGAATGGATGTCCCGCCAGCCGCCGTCGATCGGCGCCGGCGGTCCCGGTGTGATGTGCTGCGCGACGACGAGCCGCTGGATCACCAGCGACATCTGCGCCGGCGTTCCCCCCGTTGCCTCGAGCAGCTGCGCCGCGCTTGCCGGTCCACGCATCAGCCGCGCGTGAATGGCGCGCACGACGCCCGCCTGATCGCTGAGGTCGTAGCTGATGCCACCCTCGCGATTCTGGAGCGGCAGTCGTTCCGGCAGATTGGCAAGCGAGAAACTGAGGCCCTCGAACCGCTCGAGCGGCACCGACTGCGGCCCGGTGCGGAGCTCCGGTTGCGCCGCGTACAAGTCGCGCCGGAACGTCGTATTCATCACGAAGTCGCGATGCATTTCGAGTGTCGGGCGATCGGCGTCGCGAGCGAGCAGCGCCGCGAAACGCTGCGGCATCATCCACTCCGTGTAGTTATCGGCGGCCATCATGCTGCCCGCGAACGTGAGCCCTGCGTCGCCCATCGCCGCCGCCATCTCGGGAAAATAGAATGGATCCGAGTACGGCGCCAGGTACTCGTGCACGACGTACGCGATGTCCTGCTGGGCGATTCGCTCGAGATGCTTGACCGCCGCCGGCGACGTCGCGAAATACCCGGCGCCCTGGTCGGCCAGCTTGCGCACGTAGGCGAAGGCCTCGCGGGTGCGCGTCACCGTATCCCCGGGACGGGTTCGCGCATACCACTGCATCAGGTTGCGAAGCGGCTGCACCTGCGCCCAGCCGGGCATCGAGTTGTAGCTGACCATCACCAGGCCGCCCGGATTCAACCGCGTGCGCAGAAACGTCCGGATCTCGGCGCGCACGGCATCGGGAACCCACCCGTAGAGGCCATGCATCGTGATGAAATCGAACTTCGGGAGGTCCATCGCGAGCATGTCGCCGACACCACGCGCGTGGAAGTGGACGTTGGCGAGGCCTGCGTCGTTGCGCAGGCGCTCCGCGTACTCGATGTGCGCCGGCAGGATGTCGCAGGCGTGAAATTCACCGTCCGGGTGCAGCGCCGCGAGCAGCAGCGGCGTAATGCCCTTGCCGCAGCCGAGCTCGCACCACGTGAACCCTTCCTGCAGCACGGGTGCCGAATAGCCGTTGATGATCGCGATGTACGCAAGCCACGCCGGCGCGAGGTGCGGAAAGAACTTCGCCGTGTACTCGACGTCGGTGATGTAGCCGGGGTCGCCGCCGCCGGCACTCATGGCGTGGCCCACATCCGCAGCAGGTTGTGATAGACGCCGGTCAGCGATACCAGCGGCGCCGCCTTTGGATCCTGCCGAGTCAAGCGGATGATCGCCATGTCGAGGTCGAACAGCAGCGTCCGCTGCGCATCGTCGCGGACCATGCTCTGGATCCAGAAGAAAGACGATACGCGCGCGCCGCGCGTGATCGGCAGCACGCGATGAAGGCTGGTCGCCGGGTACAGGATCAGGTCGCCGGCCGGTAGCTTCACCTGCTGCGTGCCGTAGGTGTCCTCGATCACCAACTCACCGCCGTCGTACTGGCCGGGATCGGTGAGAAACAGCGTCCCCGACAAATCGGTGCGGATCCGCATGCCGGTCGGTGCGTGCGTGCGCAGGGCGCTGTCGACGTGATTGTCGAACGCCATCCCCTCGCCGTAGCGATTGAACAGGGGCGGGAACACGCGGCTCGGCAGCGCGGCGGAGACGAACAACGGGCTGCGGCCGAGCGCCGCGACGACCGCCTCGCCGGCCTCGCGCGCGACGGGGGACTCCTCGGGCAGCTGCTCGTTGCGCTTCGCCTGCGCCGATTGATAGCCCGACGTCGCGTTGCCATCGATCCATGCGGCGGCATCGATGCGCGCACGAAGCTGCGCGACCTGGTCGGGCGAGAGGACCTGCGGGATCTGCAACAGCATGCGTGGTTGGATTCCTGTCCGGGCCGCGAACCCGCTTGGGATTTCCCCGGTCAGAAGCGATAGCGGCCCGACAGGCTCATCATGTACGGTGCACCGGGGATCACGAACGTCGGGTTGTTCTGATAGCCGGCGACATAGTACTTCTTGTCGAGGATGTTGTTGAAGTTGAGCTGAACGTCCCATTGCGGCTGGATGTAGGCAACCATCGCGTTGACCAGCGCGTAGCCGGGGATCTTGCCGCGGTTGAGCTCGTCGGCCCACCGCCAGCTCGTCGCCTGGAAGCCGCCGCCCGCCTGCCAGCCGTGTCCGAAATCGTAGATTGTCCACACGTTGCCCGACCACTTCGGGATCGTCATCTCCTTGCCAGACAGCGTCGTCGTGCCATCCGGATTCAGCGAGCCGCCGCCGAGGACCTTGCCGTCCATGTAGGCGATGCCGGAGTAGATCTGCAGGTTGCGCCCGATCAGGCCGGTCGCCTCGAGCTCGACGCCGTCGACGCGGCGCTTCCCGATCTGCACCGACGTACCGAGCGCCGGATCGGTCACGCGGCCATTGGTTTTTTCGTTGCGGAAGATCGCGCCCCTGATCTGCAATCCCGACAGCACGTCCCATTGGGCGCCGACTTCGTAGATCTGGTTCTTCTCCGGATCGATGTACAGGTTGGCGGCGGTCAGGTTGGTGCCGGTCGCGCCGTAGGCGCCGAGCTCGCCGGACGGGTTGTACGAATTGCCCCACGACAGGTAGTACGACTGCCGTTCCGACGGCTGCCAGATCAGCCCGGCGCGGCCGCTCGTCATGTTGTCGGTACGCGCGGCGGACGGCGGCGTGCCCGATGGCAACCCGGTCAGGCTGCTCACCGTGTCGTAGCTCGCCTTGTAGCGTTCCCAGCGCACGCCGAGGATGGCCTTCAGCTGCTGCGTCAGCTCGAGCTGATCCTGGACGTAGAACGCCAGCGTCTTGCCTTCGGTGTCGGTCTGGGTCAGCGGCGTCTTCGTGTAAGAGAGAAGCGACTGCGTGTCCGGGTCGACGTACGACGTGCCGAGGATCGCATTGGTCCACGTGTAGTTCCAGCGGTCGAGCTTTTCGTCGGCGAGCTCCATGCCACCCAGTACCGTGTGCTTGACGGCGCCGGTCGTCACCCTCCATGCGAGCTCGGTCTGGTTGATCAGCACCGTATCGTCGTTGTCGCGCGACTTGCTGTGGTTGCGCACCGCAATCATCTGGTCGAGCGGCGTATCGGCGGTGATCGGCTTTCCGGCGCCGTCGGTCAGCAGCTGCGAGATCGTCGCCTCCATGTTGCGCTTGTAGTTGCCCCAGCGCAGCCGGTTCGAGATCGACAGCGCCTCGCTGAACCGGTGCTCGACGACGAAGGTCGCGAACTGCGTTTCCAGGTGCGTGTAGTCGTAGCGGCCGAATCCGTAGTAGTTGTGCACGGAAACGGGCGGCATCGCGAAATTGAACGGCAAACCGAGCGTCGGCTGCCCGTAGTCGGTGACCGTGTGATCCTTCAGGTAGTAATACGCGAGCACGATATCGGTCCCCGTCCCGATCCCAAGTCGCAGCGTCGGCGCGATGCCGCCCTTGTGCGTCTCGACGACGTCGCGGTAACTTCCCGAGTCCTCCAGCATCGCGTTGACGCGCAGCGCAGCACGATCGCCGACGACGACATTGCTGTCCACGGTGACCCGTCGCTGTTCGTAGCTGCCGAACGTTGCCGCGACCTCCGTCTGCCGGCGCAGCGACGGGAGCTTCGACGTCTGGTTGATCACGCCGCCCGCCGAACCGCGTCCGAACAGCAGCGATGCCGGGCCCTTCAGGACTTCGACGGACTCGATGTTGAACAGGTCGCGGTTGTATTCGCCGACGTCGCGCAGCGTGTCGAGGAAGATATCGCCGCCGGCCGGGAATCCGCGCAGCCAGAAGTTGGTCTGGTTCTGCGTCCCGCCTTCCGGCGCGGTCAGCGTGATCCCGGTGACGTTGCGCAGCGCATCCGACAGCGTCGTGATGTTCTGCGAGCGAATCAGTTCCTGCGGCACGATGTCGATCGACTGCGCAATGTCGCGGAGCGGCGTGTCGATCCGGGTCGCCGTGCGCGTCGACTCGGTCTTGAGGCCAGACTCCTTGTCGCCCTGGACATTGACGTCGGGCAGCGTCGGCTCCGGGCGTGTCTGCGCGAGCGCGCCGTGCTGCATCGAGACCGCCAGGGCGATCGCCGCCGCCAGCGGCCGGCGTTGGAACTTCCGCATTCTTGTTCCCCCCTATTTCACGTCGCCGCCCGCGGGAGAAACATCCCGGCCTCCGGCAACACGAAGATACAAATGATAACGATTCGTATTTACCAGCGCAAGCGGATCGTGGGAAGACACGATTGCCGATGTTGCGGCAGCGCTACACGCTGCAGGAACGGGAGCCGCGTTAACCCGACTGGGAACTCGGCCCGATCGACACGAGCAAACGTGCCCATCCGTACTTGCGGCGAGTACGCGGGAGCGGTGCGTACAAGGTCCCGATTGCCGGCCCTGCGATCCAGGAGGCAATCGGGTACGGCAACGACCAATCTCGATGCAGATTTCGCGGCGGTCGCGATCGGCGCAATACCGCTCGCGCTACTTGCTAGCCCCTAGCCCCTAATCCCTAGCCTCTGAGCTCTTTGCGATAGGCGCACCGCCCGGCGATCCACGTCGAGCTGATCGCGCGGTCGTCGCCGAGCGTCATCTGGACGAACAGCGCTTCGTCGATGTCGCGCACGTAATCCATCCGTTGCGCGATCAACGGTGTCGACTTGAGGTCGAGCACGATCAGGTCGGCGTCGAAGCCGGGGGCGACGCGGCCGATTCGGTCATCGAGATCGAGTGCCGCTGCGCCGCCCTGCGTCGCCAGCCAGAATGCCTGCGCGGCCGACAGCGAGTGGCCGCCCATCTGCGCGACCTTGTACGCCTCGCTCAGCGTTTGCAGCATCGACAGCGACGTCCCTCCGCCGACGTCGGTCGCCAGGCCGACGCGGACCGGCCGCGTCGCCTTGCGCGCGCGATCCCAGCGAAAGAGCCCGCTGCCGAGGAACAGGTTCGATGTCGGGCAATGCGCGAGCGCCGTACCCGATTCGTGCAATGCGCGCCATTCCCGCTCGGTGAGGTGGATGCCGTGCCCGTAGATCGCGCGCCGCCCGAGCAGGCCGAAACGCGCGTAGACGTCGACGTAGTCACGTGCCGCCGGAAACAACTCCTTGGCCCAGGCCACCTCGAGCCGGTTTTCCGATACGTGCGACTGGACCCAGCACTGCGGGTGCTCGCGCCACAGCGCGCCCGCGGCCTCGAGCTGCGCGGGGGTGGACGTCGGCGCGTAGCGAGGCGTGATCGCGTAGCCCAGCCGTCCCTTCCCGTGCCAGCGCGCGATGAGCGCCTTCGATTCGTCGTAGCCGCGCCGCGCCGTATCGCGCAGCGCGCTTGGCGCGTGCCGGTCCATCAGCGCCTTGCCGGCGATCATCCGCATGCCGAGCGCCGCCGCTTCGGTAAAGAAGGCATCGACCGATTGCGGGTGCGCCGTGCAGAACACCGCTGCCGTGGTTACGCCGTGACGGAGGTTCTCGGCCAGATAGCGGCGCGCGACGCGGCGCGCATAGCGAACGTCCCCGAACCGCGTTTCGGCCGGGAACGTATAGCGTTCGAGCCAGTCGAGCAGTTGCGCGCCGTAGCTGCCGATGACCGGCAACTGCGGATAGTGGACGTGGCAATCGACGAACCCCGGCAGGATCAGCGCGTCGCGGCCGCAGTTCTCGACCGGTGTTCCCTGCGGCAATGCCCGCAGCACCGCGCGCGCGGGACCGGCGGCGACGATGCGGCCGCCCGCCATCGTGACGATCGCATCGGGTTCGTAGCGGAGCGCCGACAGCCCCTCGTGTGCGGGCTCGCCGGTGAACGTGACCAGCGGGCCACGCAGCGCAGCGAGCGAACCGGAGCCGAGACGTGTGCGGGTCATGCCCCGCGATCATCGCATGCGGCGGCGGTTTCGCGCGCCCGCGGGGCTCGCAACGTCGCATCGCAACAACCCGCATCGCTCCCCGAGCCGGCTGCATTCGCCGCGGCGATTGCCCGCGACGGTTGCCTTGCCGGTGTGGCGCGCAGGATCGGAGTCAGCGCGAGGGCGTCGCAGCGAACGATCGCGCGCGAGGCGAGCCGGCATCATCCGCGGTTTCGGGTCTTGAAATCGAAATACTCCATTCGTAAAATTCGATTGCTAGCTGAAGGAGGAACCATGGGCCTTTCCGACTATCGCAACGTCGAGCGGCTGCTGCGCTGCGCCCACGACCAGCTGGGCGTCGCTCAGGTGCTCTTGGCGCGCGACGAACGCGGTGCGCAGCTGAAGACCGCTCTGCGCAACGCGACCGCGGCCTTCGATGAACTGGTCGACGTCATCGACCATGCCCCGCTGGATTCGCATACGCTGGTCCACCTGTTCGTGCAGGCCACTCGGGACCGCGTCAACAGCCTGATCGACATGGCCGACGAAGTTCGGTCCGAAGGCGACTCGCGGATACGGCTTCCACAGGGCCCGCTGCGAATGCACAGCCGTTCCGCGCAACAGGCGGGGGACGCCATGGAACCGGGTGCCAGCCGCCGCAAGGCTGGCGACTAAAGCGGGGCAACGGCTACTGCGTGACGGCCGCGTATCGCGGCTTGGCAGCCGCTGCGCGGGTCGGCGCGGGCGGTGCAGCGCTGACTGGACGCGGCAAATCCGGTGCAACGCCGCGCGACGCCATCATGTCCTGGGCAGCGCGCTCGCAGTGCATTCTGGAATCCGTCGCGAGCTTGCGGCATTTCGCAGCCGCATCGCGGCTGTCCATTACCAGCTTCGCGCGTGCGACGGTGTGGCGGTCGGCTGCCAGCACCATCGTGCGTTCGGCCGCGGCGGCAGCGGCCGTCGGTGGTGGGGTACGCAAATTCAGATCGACGGCCCCCGCATCGAGCGACGCCGCCAGCAACACCAGTACGATGGCCCCACGCCGCGCTGCCGGCCACGCGTGAGCGCGGCAACCTCGCACAATTTGCGGAGCGCACGGCGAAGGGGAGCGGCGTTTCACGGGGCGCACTGATGCAATCGGCGTTCCATCACCGAATGTGGTGACAATCAACGACATACGCTCCGTTCCGCACGCCAGAATTTTCGTTGCTACGCAGCCTCCTTGGAAACTTGACCGGGTCGTCGGCGTTTGTCTTACTGAATCGTAAGTGTCCGTGCCCTTGCCGCGTTCGCGCAGTGGCGCTAAAAAACATCGACCGGCGTCATAGGTCATCGATCGTGCATTCACGAAACGACACGATCGTGTTCGCAAGGAGGGAGGCAGCGCCGATGCTACCGTCAAGCGTTGACCGCGAGCACCCGTCGGCCTGCCCGTTTTGCGACGAGGATGGCGCAACCGTGCAGTTGATCGATCCCGGTGCCGTCGTTCCGCGTTTTTGCGTCGTCTGTCACGAATGCGGAGCCCAAGGCCCGCCAACCGGCGAAGAGGGTTTGCCGGAGGACGCCATCGTGGCCTGGAACCGACGCTTCGGTTGAACGACCGCCAATGAGCCGGTTCGTTGTCGCATCACGCGACCTACCGTGACCCACACCTGGACGAGCGTACGGCGCCAAGGACCTCGCGGCGCCGTACGACAATCCTCTTAACGCGAGCGCAGACCTCAGCGTCAGAGTGCACCCGCCAAGCGCTAGTACTTCTTGTGCTCGCGCGCTTCTTCCGAGATTTCCGAGCCGGCCGCCTTCACGTCCTTGCCCACACCACCCACGGTATTGCAGCCGGTCAGCAAGAGCCCCGGCGACGCGAACGAAAGCGCCAGCAGAATTGCAATCAGTTTTTTCGCCATGTCTGTCCCCTGAGAATTGGAATGCTCACCTCGACCGCGTATCGCAGCCTCGACAGAAGTGTCGCCCGCAACGCTCGGTGGCGAGAATCGGACATCCGCCGAACCGGTTGTAGGACTGCAACGCGCAACCCGTTGCGCTCCACTCGGCGGAACATCACGCCGAAAACGCTGTCACTTGAGCACGGCTCGAGCGAAACAGAGCCGAAGGAGACGAAGATGCCGTATCACAACCTTGCTGACCTGCCGAAAGCGCAGACCGATCAGTACAACCACCACCAGAAGGAAGCGTTCCTGAAGGCGTTCAATAACGCCTACGACCAGTACCACGGCGACGAAGGCCGCGCCTTTGCGGTCGCGCACACGGCCGCCAAGCGCGCCGGCTCGAAGCCGGGACCGGGCTAGCTACCGTAAGAGCGCGCGTCGCGGCATGCGATAGCTCTGGGCGTTGCAGGCGACGTCACCGCCATAGCGCGCGCACGCGCGCCGACAAGTCCACCCTCGTCGGCTCTGCGCGCGGCTGTTCGGAACTTGCGTCGGCGGCGGGAGCGGGCCACGCGCAGCAATCGAACAGCGGCGTCGTCGACGGTGGTAGAAAGCGGCTGCGCGACGCGTAGACGTGGCGGTCGCCGAATCCCGTTTGCTGATGCACGTAGAAGCGCTGCGGGACCATCAGGTGCAGCCGGTCTTTTGCGCGCGTCATCGCGACGTACAGCAGGCGGCGCTCTTCCTCGATCTCGTCGCTGCTGCCAGTGCCGAGGTCCGACGGGATGCAGCCGTCGACGACATTGAGCACGTGCACGGACTTCCACTCCTGGCCTTTCGCCGAGTGGATCGTCGACAGGATCAGGTAGTCGTCGTCCTTTCCGGGCACCCCTGCGTCGTCGCTGGTCGCGCTCGGCGGATCGAGCGTCAATTCGGTGACGAAGCGCTCTCGGGACGGATACGTCGACGCGATCTGCTGCAGTTGCGCGAGGTCGCGCAGGCGTACGTGCCCGTCTTCGTACAGCCGCTCGAGTTGCGGCGAATACCACTGGACGACGGCGTCCATGTCCGCCGGCCAGCTGGCCACCGGCGGTCGCAGCGCGTCGAACAGCGCGACGAACGCCTGCCATTCGCCGTCGGCGTTCGCGGATTCCCGGAACGTCCGCAGCGCGAGCCAGGGATCGGCGGATGCATCCATCGCGTCCTGCAGGCGCGTCGCGGTGACCGGGCCGATTCCCGGCACCAGCCGCGCCACGCGAAATCCGGCGATCCGGCTGCGCGGGTTCTCGGCCCAGCGCAGGACGGACAACGCGTCCTTCACGTGCGCGGCCTCGAGAAACTTGAGTCCGCCGAACTTGACGAACGGTATGTCGCGGCGCGCGAGCTCGAGCTCGAGCTGCGCGCTGTGGCTTGCGCTGCGGAACAGCACAGCCTGCGACTTCAGCGCCGCGCCGCTCTCACGATATTCGAGCACCTGCTCGGCGACGCAGCGCGCCTGGTCCGCTTCGTCGCCGACATGAATCAGCCGCGGCTTTTGCGACGATTCACGTGCCGTCCACAGGTCCTTCGCGTGGCGCTCGACGGCGAGGGCGATCACTGCGTTGGACGCGTCGAGGATCGGCTGTGTGGAGCGGTAATTGCGATCGAGCGTGACGACGTGCGCCGGACGCGAGAACTCGCCCGGAAAATCTAGGATGTTGCGGACGGTGGCGGCGCGGAACGAGTAGATCGACTGCGCGTCGTCGCCGACGACCGTCACCCCCTGCCCGTCCGGCTTCATCGCGCGAAGGATCGACGCCTGCAGGCGATTGGTGTCCTGGTATTCGTCGACCAGGATGTGATCGAAGCGCGCGCCGATCTCGGTGGCGATCGCGGGCTCCCCCATCATCTGCGACCAGTACAGCAGCAGGTCGTCGTAGTCGAGGACGTTCTGCGCCTGCTTGGTCGCCACATATGCGGCGAACAACGCGGTGAGCTCGGCGTTCCACTGCGCGCACCATGGGAACACATCACCGAGCACGCGGTCGAGCGGTGCCTCGCTGTTGACGACGCGCGAGTAGATCGCGAGGCACGTCGCCTTCGTCGGAAAGCGATGGGTCGTCGCGGACAATCCCAATTGGTGCCGGACGATCGCGAGAAGGTCCTCGGAATCTGCGCGATCGTGGATCGTGAACGATTCGTGCAGGCCGATCCGCTCGGCGTACGCGCGCAACAGCCGCGCGCCGACACCATGAAACGTGCCGGCCCATGGCAGCGAGGTCACACCCGCGCCGCCCGATTCGGCGAGCACGCGACTAAGGATCCGTGTCGCGCGGCGTTCCATCTCGTTCGCGGCGCGGCGGGAAAAGGTGAGCAGCAGGATGCGCTGTGGGTCTGCGCCGGTGAATACCAGGTGCGCGACGCGGTGCGCAACGGTGTCGGTCTTGCCGGATCCTGCGCCGGCGATCACCAGCAACGGCCCGGCTGCGCCGTCGCCGATCCCGTACTCGGCCGCCGCGCGCTGGCGCTCGTTGAGCGAACGAAGGTAGGCCGGAGAACTCGTATCCCCAAGTGGCGAATCCCGCATGATGCCCCGCAATAGAACGATCGTTCGATGGAGCGTATCATGGTGGTCGCGCTGCGGTAAGCCCCTGACGGGGCCGCTCGGTGCAGCGGACCCGCGTCCCGCTAGCTGCGCAGGGTCCCCGCCCCCGGACGCCTGGCACCCCCGCCGCTCTCAGCGGCGACGCGGGTGCGGGTCGAGCTTGCGCTTTGCGTGCCCAGCAGGCGTA
>Ga0070668_100001354_pt1 | contig 17526 bp, 17 predicted proteins | sample KBSS43metaG_FD_64661 | JGI IMG/M metagenome (GOLD analysis project Ga0070668, IMG submission 64661) | Switchgrass rhizosphere microbial communities from Kellogg Biological Station, Michigan, USA - KBS S4-3 metaG | ecosystem: Host-associated > Plants > Roots > Rhizosphere > Soil ... | reverse complement strand
ACCGCAGCGTCCCGTCCGACAGTTCCGCCGCCGACAACGGGCGCAGCAAGCCGTGCTGGCGCAGCTGGACCGAGAGCAGGCCGTCCTGGGAGTGCACCTCCAGGGTCGAGCCGGGGAACGCCGCGTCGAGCACCTCCGCGAGGTCCTCGGTGCGGCCCACTTCGATGATCGTCTGCAGGGCCGCCGCGAGGTCGGCGCCGTCGTGGGACAGCACCGGGGTGCGGGTGCCGATGCGGGACTGACGGGCCGGGGCGTCGGCGTCGGTGCGGAAGTGGTCGTAGAAACGCCACGACCGGATGCGCTCCCGCAGCACCAGCAGCTCCGGGCACGCCCGGGGGTCCGCGAACTCGCTCAGCATGCTGTCGGTCAACCGGATCTTGAACCGATCGTCACCCCACGCCCCGGAAGACACGCGGGTGCGCACCGACGGGCCCGCCCGGTCGGCGAGCAACGCGGCCGGCCGCAGGTACGGCCCCGACCACACCGCTTCCCGCTTGAACTCCGGGTCGAGGTTGAACAGCGTCGCGGCCGGCACCGGCAGCCCCAGGTCGAGCGCGTAGCCGAACTCGTCGCCCGCGAAGCCGAGCCGCAGCCCGACGGCCTTCGTGTGCACCTTGCCCTGAACCCGCGAAGTCCCCCGTCGCACGCCGTTCTCCGGCCCCGCCCACAGCGTCGACGGCAGCCCGCCCTCGCGGGCCAGCGCCGCCACGGCGCCGTTGCGCGACGCGTCCGCCAGCAGCCGCAACGCCCGGTACAGGCTCGACTTGCCGCTGCCGTTCGGGCCGGTGACGACGGTCAGCCCGGACAGCGGCAGCACCAGATCGCGCAGCGAACGGTAGTTCTCGACGGCCAGTGTGGTGAGCATGCCCCGAACCTAGCCGCCGACATACGAAGGCCGCACCGGGCAATCCCGGTGCGGCCTCCCCCGACGACGTCAGACCTGGGTCACTTGACCGGCATGGTCACTTCGTAGATGCGGCTCGGCGTGCCGGCCGCCGCGCGGAAGCCGTTGGCCCACAGGGACTGCACCTTCGACGCCTCGGTGGCGTTCGGGTTCGCGTTGGTGCAGGACGGGCCGGGGCCACCGCCGGACATCAGTTCCGAGCACGGACCTTCGTAGTGGTCCGGCAGCCCGAGCGCGTGCCCGGTTTCGTGGGCCGCGATGCGGGTCTTGTCGTACTGCTCGGCCTGGGTGTAGTCGATGAAGATCGTGCCGCTGCCGTGGCCGTCGGTCTGGGCGTACGAGCCCTGCGGGTCGTTGCCCTCCGTGTAGTGCAGCGTCGCGCCGGACGAGCGTTCCTGGAGCTTGACGTTCGACACCGCCGCGTTCCAGTTGGCCGCGCCGGCGTTGATCACGGAACGGAAGGTGGGGGCGTCCGAGGTGTCGTAGTAGACGATCGTGGCTGCTTCGGCGCCCGCCGGGGCTGCGGCGGCCTGCCCAGCCGTCAGCGGGGTGGCGATCATCGCGAGCGCGACGGCGGCGCCGGGCAGCAGGTACTTCCTGGACATCGGGACGACTCCTTGCGGTGGGGAATTTGCCGGGTTTGCGCGCGCTGGGGTCCGAAGGTAGAGACCGGCGCGCTCGTTGTGACCCGACTTTCGTACTGCGCGGCAAATGGTGATTTACCAACCATTTCGGCGTGTTGACATGCGCCGCCGCGCATACGAGGATGCCCCGTTCGGCTCAGCCGACCGGGTCCGCCAGGGGGATCTCGCCCTCGCTGAGCCAGGAGCCGCGCCACGCCAGGTCGTCCCTGACCAGCGTTTTCTCGCAGCTGTCGCACTTCGCGCCCGGCCGGGTGGGCTGCCCGCAGCCGGTGTGGACGAGCGTCATCGGGCCGAACGCGTTTTCCGCCGAGGTGTACGTGTCGCCCCATGTGCCGAGAGCGTGCAGCACCGGCAACGCGTCCGAGCCGGCCTGTGTGAGGCGGTACTCGTGGCGGGTGCGGCCGCCGTCGCGGTAGGGGAGCTTCGTCATCAGCCCGCGGTCGACGAGCTTGGCCAGCCGGGTCGTGAGCACGTTGTCGGCGATGCCGAGCTGGCTGCGGAAGTCCTCGAAGCGGGTGGTGCCCGCGGTGGCGTTGCGCAGGATCAGCAGCGTCCACGGCTCGCCGAGGATGTCGGCGGCGCGGGCGATCGGGCAGGAGGCGTCCTCCCAGGTGATGCGACGGCTCATCGTGTGATCCCTTCGAGCTGACTTGCTACGAGCAAGTTTACGCCGTAGGGTCGGCCGTAGCTAGCTTGCAACGAGCAAGTCAGGTGCGAGAGGAGTTTCACCATGGACATCACGGGTGCGGTGGCGCTGGTCACCGGGGCCAACCGGGGACTCGGCAGGCGGTTCGCCGCCGCCCTCTTGGAGCGTGGTGCGGCGAAGGTCTACGCCGCTGCGCGCAATCCGGAGTCCATCGACCTGCCGGGCGTGGTCCCGCTGAAGCTCGACGTCACGGACCCCGAATCGGTCCGCGCCGCCGCCGCGGCGGCCGGCGACGTCACGCTGCTGGTCAACAACGCCGGTTCGTCCACCGGGGCGTCGCTGCTCGGCGGGTCCCTCGAGGACGTCCGGCTGGAGATGGAGACGCACTACTTCGGCACCCTCGCGGTGACGCGCGAGTTCGCGCCCATCCTCGAGCGCAACGGCGGCGGCGCGGTGCTCAACGTGCTCTCGGTGCTTTCCTGGTTCACCGCGCCGCAGGTCGCGGCGTACTCCGCGGCGAAGTCGGCGGCCTGGTCGCTGACGAACGCGCTGCGCCAGGAGCTGGCGCCGCAGAAGACGCTGGTGACCGCGTTGCACGTCGGCTACATGGACACCGACATGGCCAAGCACGTCGACGGCCCGAAGAGCGACCCGGCGGTCGTGGCGGGCCTCGCCCTCGACGGCGTCGAGCAGGGCCGCTTCGAGGTGCTCGCCGACGACCTCAGCCGGAATGTGCGGGCCGGGCTGTCCGGGGACCTGACGGGGCTCTATCCGGCGCTGGCCTCCTGAGTCCACTTCGGACATTGTCGGCCCGCTGAACGGCTTCCCGCTCAACGGGAAGCCCACGGGCGGGCAGAGGTTCGTCTTGACCGTGGCGGTTTGCCGACTTAGCGTTTTCCGACAGTAAGGAAACTTTCCTAACTGTCGGAGGTCCTCATGCACAGACCCCGGGCGATCGCCATGGCGATCGCGGCCGTCGGCGCGCTCCTGGTGGCGCCCTCGGCCGCGAACGCCGCGACAGTCACCTACGAAGCCGAGAGCGCCACCATCTCGCAGGGCGCGGTCAACTCCGACCACGCCGGCTTCACCGGCACCGGCTTCGTCAACTACGACAACCTGACCGGCTCGTACGTCCAGTGGTCGGTCACGGTCGCCACGGCGGGCAGCACGTCGCTGGCGTTCCGCTTCGCCAACGGCACGACGACCGCCCGGCCGATGACGATCGCCGTCGACGGGACGACCGTCTCGACGCCGTCGTTCGCCGGGACCGGCGCCTGGACGACGTGGAACACCACGACGGTGAGCGTCACGCTCACCGCGGGCACGCACACCGTCCGGGCCACCGCGACGACCGCGAACGGCGGCCCGAACGTCGACTCGCTGGCCGTGAGCGACTCCGGCGGGGGCGGTGGTGGCGCGCCGAGCGCGTCCGAACTGCTCGCGAAGCTGACGTCGTGCAGCCAGATCTCCAGCGGGCTCTACAAGACCGACTCCGAGAAGAGCCGCACGATCCCGGTGTGCGGGCTCTCGGACGCCGTCTTCTGGAAGGCCGACATGGACATCGACTGCGACGGCCAGCGCACCACCCAGTGCAACGAGAACACCGACTGCTGCTTCCAGGCCGACACCGCGTTCCACCAGTCCGACGGGAAGCCGCTGAACGCCGCGACGCTGCCCTACGTCGTGGTGCCGAGCCCGAGCAGCACCTGGGACTACCGGAAGTTCGGCATCGCCGGCGCCGGTGTCGTGGCGGTGATCTACAACAACCAGGTGACCTACGCCGTGGTCGGCGACACCGGGCCGACCGACATCATCGGGGAGGCGTCGTACGCGACGGCGAGCTCGCTCGGGATCGACCCCGACCCGTCGAACGGCGGCACCGACTCCGGCGTCACTTATCTTTTCTTCAAGAATTCCAAGGTGACACCGATCGAGAGCCACGCCAACGCCGTAAGCACTGGTGAGACCCTCGCCCGGCAGTTCGTGAACAACCACTGACACCGGCGTTCCGGGGTTTCCGGCGTTTTCGGGGACCCCGGAACACGGGCGTACCGGCCGCGGGCGTATGAATAGCCGGGTGGCGGAGAACTTCGATGCCGGAATCGGCCGAACGAGGAACCGCTGGGGTGAAGGCGAACGGCTGCGCGGGGAGATCCTGGCGGCCGCCGGCCGGCTCCTCGCCGAGCTCGGCGGCGAGGACGGCCTGACGATCCGCGGGGTGGCGCGCGCGGTCGGCATCGCCCCGGCCAGCATCTACCAGCATTTTTCCGACCGCGCGGAATTGGTGCGCGGCCTGCTCGACCACGAATACGCGCGGCTGCGGGAATCGATGCGCGAGGCGGAGGAGTCGCTCGGCGAAACCGACGTCGTCGGCCGGGTGCTGGCGCAGATCCACGCGTACTGCACGTTCGCCATGGAGAATCCCGGGCATTACCGGCTGATGCTCGCGAACGGCGCGTCGCGGCCGACGCCCGGCGCCCAGGCGGAAGGGCCGCTGCTGGACGTGATCGACCACCTGGCCGCGGCCTTCGAGCGCTGCGTCGAAGCCGGCCACCCGCTGCGGGTCACGCCGGGGCGCGCGGCGGCGGTGGTGTTCGTCGGCGCGCACGGGCGGGTCGCGCTGTTCCACAGCGTGCTGAACCGGACCGGGGCCGACCTGGTGGAGCCGTTCGTCGACGAACTGGTGTCGCTGGTCTTCGCGTGATCACCGGGCTTCGCCGAAGACCATGCGGTGGCCGCGAGCCGTGTCCATGTACTCGCGGACCCGGTGGACGAGGCCTTCGCGGAGTTCGAAGACGAAGCAGTAGTCGTTGGCGTAGTGGTTGCCGTTGGCGAGCGTCGCGGTCATGGTCTCCTCCACGACCACCCGGTCGCCGTCGGCGTGGAACCCGTGGAAGGTCAAGGTGACATCGCTGACGAAGAAGCGGGGGAAGTCCTCGGCGAGGAACCGCACGATCGCCTCGCGTCCGACCAGGTGCGAGGGGCCGTCCAGGGCGACGGCGGTGGCGTTTCCCGGCGGCGCCAGCCATTCGGCGTCCTCGGTGAAGACCGCGGCGATCCGGTCGGCGTCGTGGGTGGCGAAGGCTTTCCAGGCGTGCTGGACGATGTCGAGGCTCTGCATGCCCGCGACCCTAAGCGGGTCGGAGGGTTCCCGGCTGGCGGCTTTGCGACATGATCACACCGCGCGACATGATCACACCGCGCGCTGCAGAGCGTCGACGTCTTCGGCGAGCCGGGCCGAGAGAGATCGTGCCCGGCCGGCGTCGTCGTCCTTGCGCGGCACCATCTCCACCAGCATGATCAGGTCGAGGTACACCCGGTACAGCCCGAGCCGAGCCCACACCGGCATGCCGAACTCCACCGGGCCGCCCGCCGCCCGGTAACCCTCGACGAGCGCGGGGTCCAGGTCGCGGAAGAGCGCCAGCGAGACGAATTCCGCCACGGGGTCGCCCCAGAACGCGCGCTCGGCGTCGATGATCCCCGACAGCCTGCCGTCGTCGAGCAGGATGTTGCCGTCCCACAGGTCGAAGTGCACCAGCACCGGCGTCGTGACCAGCTCCAGGAGCGGCTCGTGCCGCCGTACCAGGTGCGAGATCTCCGCCGCCGGCCGGGGAAGCCGGACCCCGTAGGCCACGGCGTCCCCGAGTACCGCGTCCACCATCGCCGTGAACGCGATCGGCCACGTCGGCCGCAGCGGGTCCTGCGGGTAGCCGAACCCCTCGCCGGTCGTCTTGTGCAGCCCGGCGACGACTCCGCCCAGCTCCCGGTGCGGCCGCGGACCGTCGGCGACCTGCGACCACGGGACGCCCGGCAGCTCCGTCATCAGCAGGAACCCCGGCCCGGCGCCCACGACCGACGGCAACGGCCCCGAAGCCCGGCGGTAGTACTCCGCCTCGGTGGCCAGGAGGTCGTGCTCGTGCGACAGCCCCGGTGCGGACGGCGCGATCTTGAGCACCAGCCGCCGCCCGTCGGACAGCTTCAGGCGGATCGCCGTGTTGTAGGTTCCCCCGCCGATGTCCTCGCTCGCCACGACCGAAGCCGGGGCGATGCCCGCCGTCGCCAAAGCTTCTTCCGTGCGCACGCCGACGAGTCTGCCACTAGCCGCCGAGCTTTTCCCGTGCGTCGGCCAGATCTTCGGACGTCGGCGCGTCGTCCTGGGTCAGCTCGCGCCGCCAGTACCCGGTGAACTCGATGACGCCCTTGTCGAGCCCGCGCTCGCCGACGAGGTGCCGGCGCAGCGACCGGACCATTCCCGCCTCGCCCGCGAGCCAAGCGGCCGATCCCGGCCCGAGTGAGGCACCGCGCACGGCTTCGAGCAGCTTGGTCCCGTGCGGCGCGCCATTCCGGTGCAGCCACCGGACGGGCAGCGGTTGCTCTTCGGCCGCGTCCGCCACCTCCACGAACACGATCGCATCGTCCACTTCGGACAGCAAGGTGGCGATGGCGGGCAGCGCCGTCTCGTCGCCGGCCAGCAGCACCGTGTCCGCCTTCGGCACGGGACGGCGGTAGGCCGCGTCCGGCCCGTACCTGCCGAGGACCTCGCCGACCGCCGCGGTGCGCGCCCACGTCGTCGCCGGGCCGTCCGCGGAAGCGTGCAGCACGAACTCGACGTCGATCGTGCCGCGATCCCGCGAGCGCACCGTGTAGCTGCGCATCACCGGCCGCTCGTCCTCGGGGATCGCGAGGTACGCCTGGTACCAGCGCATGACGTCGTCGTCGCCCGAAGGCAGCCGCACCGGGCGGCCCGGCGGTGGGAACAGGAGCTTGAGCTGCTGGTCGGGCCACGCTTCCAGCTCGGCGAGGCCGGAGCCGGTGAACGTGACGCGCACGGTGCGCGGGGTCGGCCGCCGCACCGCGGTCACTTCGAGCAGGCCGGTCGGGTTCACGGCTTCCCCAGGTATTCGCGCAGGTGACGGGCGGTGAGCGTGGAGGCGTCCGCCACGAGCGAGGCCGGGGTCCCTTCGAACACCACGCGTCCGCCGTCGTGGCCGGCGCCGGGGCCGAGGTCGATCAGCCAGTCGGCGTGGGCCATCACGGCCTGGTGGTGCTCGATGACGATCACCGTGTTGCCCGCGTCGACGATCCGGTCGAGCAACGCGAGCAACTGGTCGACGTCGGCGAGGTGCAGCCCGGTCGTCGGCTCGTCGAGGATGTACGTCGAGCCCTTCTCGGCCATCCGGATCGCCAGCTTGAGCCGCTGCCGCTCGCCGCCGGAGAGCGTCGTGAGCGGCTGCCCGAGCGTCAGGTAGCCGAGGCCGACGTCGCCGAGCCGGTCGAGCACCGTCCGCGCGGTGCCGGACGGGAAGAACTCGCGCGCCTCGGCGACGGACATGCCCAGTACCTCGCTGATGTTCTTGCCGCGCAGCTGGAACAGCAGCACCTTGGGCGTGAACCGCTTGCCCTCGCACTCTTCGCAGACCGACGCGACCCCGGCCATCATGGCCAGGTCGGTGTAGATCACGCCGAGGCCCTTGCAGTGCGGGCAGGCGCCCTCGGAGTTGGCGCTGAACAGGCTCGCCTTGACGCCGTTGGCCTTGGCGAACGCCGTGCGGATCGGGTCGAGCAGGCCGGTGTAGGTCGCCGGGTTGGACCGCCGGGAGCCGCGGATCGCCGACTGGTCGACCACGACGACGCCGTCCCGGTGGGACAGGGAGCCGTGGATCAGCGACGACTTGCCGGACCCCGCGACGCCGGTGACCACGGTCAGCACGCCGAGGGGAACGTCCACGCTGACGTCGCGGAGGTTGTGCAGCTTTGCGCCGGTGATCGAGACGTGCCCGGACGGCTTCCGGACGTCGGAGCGCAGCGTGACGCGGTGGTCGAGGTGGCGGCCGGTGAGGGTGCCGGACGCGCGCAGGCCGTCGATGTCGCCTTCGTAGCAGAGCCGGCCGCCGTCGGTGCCCGCGCCGGGGCCGAGGTCGACGACGTGGTCGGCGATCCGGATGGTCTCCGGCTTGTGCTCGACGACCAGGATCGTGTTCCCCTTGTCCCGCAGGCAGAGCAGCAGGTTGTTCATCCGCTCGATGTCGTGCGGGTGCAGCCCGACGGTCGGCTCGTCGAAGACGTACGTGACGTCGGTGAGGCTGGATCCCAGGTGCCGCACCATCTTCACGCGCTGCGCCTCGCCACCCGACAGCGTCGCGGACTCGCGGTCGAGGGAGAGGTAGCCGAGGCCGATCTCGACCAGCGAGTCGAGCGTGTCGCGCAGGTTGCCCAGCAGCGGCCGGATCGACGGCGCGTCGAGGTTCCGGACGAACTCGGCGAGGTCGCTGATCTGCATGGCCGCGCAGTCGGCGATGTTCCTGCCGTCGATCTTCGCCGACAGCGCGGCCTGGTTCAGCCGGGCGCCGCCGCACTCGTCGCAGGTCTTGAAGGTCGCGGCCTTCTCGACGAACGCGCGCACGTGCGGCTGCAGCGACTCGGTGTCCTTCTGCAGGTAGAGCCGCCGGATCTTCACCGCGAGGCCTTCGTAGGTGAGGTTGCTGGTGCCGACCTTCACCTTGCAGGGGCCCTTGTGCAGCAGGTCGTCCAGCTGCTCGGGCGTGAAGTCGCGGATCTTCGCGTCCGGGTCGAAGAAGCCGGACGACACGTAGATCTGGACGTACCAGCTGTCGGGCGCCCACCCGGGGACGACGACCGCGCCGTCGTTGAGCGAGCGGTCGAAGTCGAGCAGGGCGTGCACGTCCAGGTCGGACACCCGGCCGAGGCCTTCGCACGCCGGGCACATGCCCTCGGGCAGGTTGAAGCTGAAGGCGCCGGACGTGCCGACGTGCGGCTCGCCGAGCCGCGAGAAGGCGATCCGCAGCATCGCGTAGGCGTCGGTCGCGGTGCCGACCGTGGAGCGCGAGTTCGCGCCCATCCGCTCCTGGTCGACGACGATGGCCGCGCTGAGGTTCTCCAGCAGGTCGACGTCCGGGCGCGACAGGCTGGGCATGAACGACTGGAGGAAGGCGCTGTAGGTCTCGTTGATCAGCCGCTGGGACTCGGCCGCGATGGTGCCGAAGACCAGGGACGACTTGCCGGAGCCGGACACGCCCGTGAACACCGTGAGCCGGCGCTTCGGGATGTCCAGGTCGATCCCGGTGAGGTTGTTCTCCCGGGCCCCTCTGACCTCGATCACGTCGTGGGTGTCGGCGGCCCGCCTGGGTGAGGTCATACCGTCCTTCTTGATAGTTTAGGCTGTAAAGTGATTCTCCAGCGTACATTACTTTAGGGTGTAAGGAGTCGGCAAGGTGGTCGTCTTCGCGGGTCAGGGCGACGCCCGGCGGTCCATGGAACTGCTGTGGGGGCCGCGGGTCGTCGCGCCGCGCACGGGCCCGGGGCCCAAGCCGGGCCTGTCCGTCGAGGCGATCGTCGCGGCGGCGATCGCCATCGCCGACGCCGAGGGCATGGGGGCGCTGTCGATGCGCGCGGTCGGGGAACGCCTCGGCCGCACGGCGATGGCGCTCTACACGTACGTGCCGGGCAAGACCGAGCTGGTCGACCTCATGTACGACCGGACGCTGGGGGAGCTGCCTTCGTCGTACTCGCTGTCGTCCGGTTGGCGGGCCGCGGCGCTGGCACTGGCCGGCGAGCTGTGGGACCTGCACCTGCGCCACCCCTGGCTGCTGCAGGTCTCCCCGGCCCGCCCGGTGCTCGGGCCGGGCGAGTTCCACGTCCAGGAGACGCTGCTGCGGGTTCTCGCTTCGACGGGATTGCCCTTGTCCCGGGTCCGCTGGGTGGTCGCGGCGCTGTTCAACGTCGTGCGCGGCTCGGTCCAGGCGGCGGCGGAGTCCCGGCAGGCGGCCCGCGAGACGGGACAGTCCGAAGAGGACTGGTGGTACGCGCGGTCGGCGTTGCTCGGCGAGCTGGTGCCGGACCTGACGGGCCGCTTCCCGACGGTGGCCCGGCTGGGGGCGGAGGGCGCGTTCGAGGCTCCGGCCGACGAGCCCTACCTGGAGCGCGAGGCCCGGCTGTCGTTCGAAGCGGGCCTGGAGCTGCTGCTGGACGGCGTCGAGACGGCGATCGTCAAGGCTTCCGGGCCTCGATGAGAAACCTCGTCGTGTGCGCGACGAACGGGCCTTCGCGCTCGATCAGCTCGTGCAGATCCCGCAGCTTTTCGCGGTACTGCCCGACGGTGAACCCCGGGACCATCCAGATCACCTTGCGCAGGAAGTAGACCACGGCGCCGATGTCGAAGAACTCGGTGCGCAGCGACTCGGACCGCAGATCGGTGATCTCCAGCCCGGCAGCTTCGGCTCGTTCGACAGCGTGGTCCGGGTGCCGGCTGTCGCGCGCATCTTCCGGTTGGGGCCCGAGGAAGTACTCGACGAGTTCGAACACGCTCGCCGGGCCGACCTGCTGGGAGAAGTACGAACCACCCGGACGCAGGACGCGGGCGATCCCGGCCCAGTCCGTCGTCACGGGGTGGCGGCTCGAGACCAGGTCGAACACGGCATCCCCGAACGGGATGTCCTCGGTGGCCACCACGACGACTCCCCGCGGCCGCAAGCGCGCCGACGCCTGGGCGACGTTCGGCGGCCACGACTCGGTCGCGGCCGTCAGCGGCGGCAGTTCCGGGCAGCCGTCGAGGACCTCGCCGCCGCCGGTCTCGAGGTCGAGCGCCGCGTGGACGCCGCCGAGGCGCTCGCCGAGCAGGCGCTGGTAACCCCAGGACGGACGGGCTTCGGTGGCCCGGCCGTCGAGCCAGGAGAAGTCCCAGCCGTCGACGGAAACGGCGTCGGCCTCGGCCACCAGGTCGTCGAACATGATTCCGATAGTCACAAAGCGGACGGAGGCCCGCCACCGGATTTCCGGGTGGGCGGCGGAGGTACCGGCTTGGCCAGTGCGACGGCGTCGAACGCCACGACGACCGGACCACGCCGGGTCTCCACCGTGCACGTGGTTGCGTCGCGAGCCACGAGGTTCCCGAGCGCGTCGGTGAACCCGCCCTCGATCCGGTAACGCACGACGACTCGCGTGCCGAGCGGAAGTTCCTGCAGCAGCTTCACGAGACAAGTATGCCGCTCAGCGACCCGCGGGCAGCAGGGACGAGATCCGCAGCGCGGACGTCCCGATCCCGGTCGGCCCGCCGAACGAGTGCCCGGCGACCGGGTGGTACCGCAGCTCCGTCTCGGTGTACCGCCCCACGTTCGCGTGCCAGTTCAGGACCCCGCTCATCCAGTGGCGGAATTCCTCGACGTACTCGAGCAGCATCTCCTGCACGTCCGGCGCGACGGCGTAGTCGCGGAACAGCGACGGCAGCTCGATCTCCGACGCGTGCCGGAACTCCGCCAGCCGCGCGTCGATCAGGTCGGTCACCACCTCGAACGCCCGCTCGTCCGAGCAGCCGAGGAAGTTCCGCACCACCAGCACGCCGTTGTTCAGCTCGCCTTCGAACTGGATCTCCTTCTGGTAGGAGAAGACGTCGTTGAGCAGGCAGCAGTAGTCGGTCGCCGCGTGCTCGACCGCCTGCACCGGGCGGGTGCGGTACAGCTCGGGCGGCACCGCGCGGCCGTGCGAGAACCGCGAGAGGCTCATCGTGAGGTCGGAGCCGAACGTCCGGCGCCGCATCTCGACGTAGTCGATCGGGTCGGGGATCCGGTTCTGCGCCTGGTTCGCCAGCTCCCAGAGCCAGCTCGACGTCATCGTGTCGACCGCCCGGCGCACCGCGCGCCGGTTCTCCGGCGCCATGCCCGCCGTCGTCCGCGGCCAGACGTCGGCCAGTCCGGCCTCCAGCGCGGTCACCGGCGTGGGCATCGGCGAGTCGTCCACCGGCATGAACGTCGACAGCCGCGCGTTGCACGCCTTCGCGCCCGCGAGGTCGCGGGTCGCGCCGAACACCACCGGGTAGTAGTCGTCGGCGTAGGTGCCCCAGGTCAGCCAGTCGCTGGTGACGTCGAGCTCGTCGGCCGTGGCGTCCGGGTGGATGCCCGCCGCGCACAGCGGCAGGTCGGTGGCGCGCAGCTTGCGTTCGTCCCACACGACGCCGTCGAGGAAGCCCGTGCGCCGCGCCCAGTCGACGTTGCGGACCCGGCACGCGTCCAGGTGCGGGCTGAGCCGCAGCGGGAACGGCATGGCGAGCGACGGCCGCGGCAGCGAAACCGACCGGAACGGCGTGTGGCCGTACGCGCGCAGCCGCTGCGGCGCGGTGGCGAGCACCGAGGTGAAGATGCGCGCCGCCGACGTCCCGATACCGGCCGCGCCGCCGAGTTCCGGGCCGCCGTGGCTGTCCAGGGCGCCCTCGTTCATGTACCGGCTGGAGCGCAGGTGCCACTCGTGCCCGCCGGACTGCCAGTCCTGCAGGCCCTTGACGTAGGCGAACGTCGCCGCGCGCGCGGCCGGGTCGACGCCGTGCTCGTCGAACAGCGCGGGGACCTCGGTGAGCGCGGTGTGCTCGAACTGGTGCAGCCGGGAGGTGATCAGGTCGTTGACGGCGTCGGCGGCCTGCTGGGTGGTCAGGCCGAGGAACTCCTCGAACACCAGCACGCCGTTGGACAGCTCGCCCTCGTCCTGCACCTCCCGCTGGTAGGAGAAGAGGTCGTTGCGGAGGTGGACGCTGTCGGCGAAGCAGTCGCGCAGGACTTCCATCGGCCGGGACGCGGCGATCTCGTCGGGCACCTCGGCGTGCACGGAGTGCTCGACCAGGTTCGCCGACCACGGCGCGCCGCCGACCTTCCGGCGCATCTCGACGTATTCGATCGGGTTGGCGAGCCGGCCCTCGTTGATGTTGGCCAGTTCCCACAGCGACTCGTCGAGCAGCGCCTTCGTGCTCTCGATGAACCGGCGCCGCCACCCGGCCGAGCGGTGCGGGACCGTGCGGTTCCACAGGTCGGTCAGGCCGCGCTCGACCGGGTTCTCCGGGGTCGCGGTGATCTCGCCGGTGGCGGGCATGAACAGGGTGAGCCGGTCGAGGTAGCCGCGCGCGCTGTCGATGTCGCCGGTGCGCTTGTACAGCTCGAGGAAGTGGTCGTCGAAGTAGAACACCCAGACGTACCAGTCGGTGATCAGGTCGAGCTCTTCGGCGCCGGCGTCGGGATGGGTGTAGGCGCAGAGCAGCGCGTAGTCGTGGGAGTCGAGGTCGTGCTCGGTCCAGATCACCGTGCCGTGCTGGGGCACGTCGATCATGTCCATCGCGTACGCCCAGATTTTGCTGTGGGCGCGGGCCTGTTCGAGATGCGGGTTCAGCCGCGCCGGATAGGGCATGTAGAACTCGGGGAGGACGAACGGCTGCTGAGGCACCCCGTGAGGCAACCAAACCAAGCCGGTGCCCGCCAAGGGAAGCAGGCCGGATGCACACGAACGGGCCGGACACGTCCCCCGGCCGGCCCAGCGGGGTTCACGTCCCGGTCAGCGCGGGGCGGTCCGCCGTCGCACGATGGGGGAAACGCGTTCCCCGAACGCCACTGAGGAGAGCCGATGACCGACGAGACCCGGGTGGTCGACAACCCCGATGAAGGCCGTTACGAGCTGTGGGCGGGGGAGAAGCTGGCGGGCTTCGCCGCGTACGACCGGCGCGGCGCGCTCACGGTGTTCACCCACACCGAGATCGACGACGCGTTCGCCGGGCAGGGCCTGGGCAAGGTGCTGGCCGCGGGCGCGCTCGACGACGTCGTCGCGAAGGGCCGGACCATCGTGCCGGTCTGCCCGTTCATCGCCGGGTACCTGAAGAAGAACCCGGGCTACGCCGATCACGTGCGGTGGCCGCAGGGGTCCGAGTAGCCCGAAAGCGGGCAGTGCACTAGGCCGTTCAGGGCTGTTTCGCGCGGTATGTCCGGTTCTATTGGTTATTAACCAACCTTCGTCGGTGGTGCGTTGGTTGCCCGGCAACGAAAGTGACCGGCGCAGACTTTCGAACCGGCAACCCTGGAGGAAGTTGATGACTCCCCGGAAGACCGCCCTCAAGGCCTTCGCTGTCGTGTCGGCCGCCGCGCTGACGAGCGGCGTGTGCTCGTCGGCGGCCACTGCGTCCCCACTGGCCTTCGCCGAAATGCAGGCCCACGCGATCAGCAACGCCACGCAGATCGCGAACTCCCTCGGTGCCGCCTCGGGCGGCATCTACCTCGAGAACGGCAAAGCCGTCGTGAACGTCGTCGACGACGCCGCGATGCAGCAGGTGCAGGCCGCCGGCGTCACCGCGAAGAAGGTCAAGCACACCTTCGCCGCGCTCACCGGCGTCAAGAACCAGCTGGACGCGGTGAAGAACGTGCCCCAGACCGCGTGGGGCATCGACACCAAGACCAACCAGGTCGTGGTGAAGGTCTACGACGCGGCCAGCAAGGAGACGTCGGACAAGGTGGCCGCGGCCGCCGCGAAGTACGGCGACAGCGTCCGTGTCGAGCACCGCACCGGCAAGCTGGAGCTGTACATCAAGGACGGCGACGCGATCCAGAACAGCCAGGGCCGCTGCTCGCTCGGCTTCAACGTGACGCGCGGCGGTTCGCCGTTCCTGCTCACCGCGGGCCACTGCACGAACCTCGGCGGCACCTGGTCCGGCGGCGACGTCTCCGGCGCGCAGGTCGTCGAGAGCGACTGCCCCGGCGCCGACTCGGGCCTGCTGACCCGCCCGAACGGCACCGGCCCCGGCGAGATCAACACCGGGCAGAAGATCACCAGCGCGGCGACGCCGACCGTCGGCGAGCAGATGCAGAAGCAGGGCTCGACCACCGGCGGCGGCAGCGGCGAGGTCACCTCGGTCGACGAGTCGGTCAACTTCGACGTCGGCGTGCTCAACCACGAATTCGGCACCACCGCGCACACCGACCACGGCGACTCCGGTGGCCCGGCGTACGACGGTTCGAAGGGCCTGGGCACGCTGTCCGGCGGCGACACCGTGACCAGCTACTTCTACCCGCTCACCCTGGAGCTGCAGGCTTACGGCCTCGAGCTCGCCTGATAAATCCCGCGAGGGCCTCTTCACACGCGTCGAGGGCGCGTGAAGAGGCCCTCGCTTCTTCATGCCTCGAGCCGCTTCGCCCGGTAGACGGCGTCGGTGTGGTGACCCTCTCCGCGCGTCTCGCACGTCTCGACGAGCCACTTCCACGGGTCGCCGAGGTAGGTCGTGATCTCCTCGGGCTCGAAGTACAGCTCCTCCGGCGGCTTCTGGCCGTCGAACTCCCGCATGGCCTTCGGCGAATGCCCGACGACCAGCAGCGACCCGCCGGGCCGGATCGCCGCCGCGGCCGCCGTGAAGACGTCACGGCGGAGGTCCGGCGGCAGGTGCAGGTACTGCGAGGAGATCAGGTCGTAGGTCTCCTCCGGCTGCCAGTTCAGGATGTCCCGGTGCAGCCACCGGACGGTCACGCCCGCCTCCTGGCCCGCGGCCTCGGCCCGGGCCAGCGCGACGGTCGAGATGTCGGCGCCGTCGACGGTCCAGCCCTGTTTCGCGAGCCAGATCGCGTCGCCGCCCTCGCCGCAGCCGAGGTCGAGGGCGTGCCCGGGTTTCCGGCCTTCGACCTCGGTGCGCAGGTTGACGTTGACGTTCCCGCTCCAGATCTGGTCGTCGCGCTGGTAGAGCGCTTCCCAGAACTCCTGCTTGAGCAGGTTTTCGGTGGTCATCGGCTGATCATGCGTGTGGGCCATGGCTCCTCCTCGGGGACGTCTGCCGAGCATGGCCAGAACGTCCCCGAGAAGGCAAACCTTGTTGCCGGTTTCGCAACTTCGGGTTGTCGTGTTCCGTTCGCCGGGAATCCGCTGTCGGCCGGCGTTTTCTTCGGTGAAGATGACGTTCATGAGCGAACAGCGGGAAATCGTGGTCACCGGCGGCGGCACCGGCATCGGGCTGGCGATCGCCGCCCGGTTCGCGGCGGAGGGCGAGCGGGTCACCGTCACCGGGCGCCGCAAGGACGTGCTCGAAGCCGCGGCGGAGAAGATCGGCGCGCGGGCGGTGGCCTTCGACGCGAGCGACCCGGCGGCGGTGCGGGCCGCGCTGGCCGAGCTGCCCGAGCGGGTGGACGTCCTGGTCAACAACGCCGGCGGCAACACCGACCGGGTCCGCGAGGCGCCCGCGCCCGGCGACCTGCAGGGGCTCGCCGACGCGTGGCACGCGAACTTCGACGCCAACGTCCTTTCCGCCGTGCTCGTCACCGCGGCGCTGAAGCCGCGCTTCGCGGACAACGTGCGCGTCGTGACTCTCGGCTCTGTCGCGGCGAAGCAGGGCTCCGGCTCGTACGGCGCCGCGAAGGCGGCGATCGAGGCGTGGAACACCGACCTCGCGCGGCAGCTCGGTGCCGCCGGCTCGGCCAACGTCGTGGCGCCGGGCGTCATCCTCGACACGGAGTTCTTCCACGGCACCCTCACCGAAGAATGGCTCAGCTCCCGGATCTCCGTGGCGTTGAACAAGCGGGCCGGCACGCCGGACGAGGTCGCCGAAACCGTGCGGTTCCTGGCTTCCCCGGGCGCGGGGCACGTCACCGGGCAGGTCGTGCACGTGAACGGCGGCGCCTACGGCGCCCGCTAGGCCATCCGGGTCGGAAGTGGGCGGGATGTCCCACCGCGGCGCCGGTTCTCTCCATGGTGGAAGTATCCAGACCGCCGGAAGAGAGGTGTGATCCACCGTGACGGCAGCATCCGAAACCCCGGCCCTCCCGACGACGAGACCGGCCGGATGCCCGTTCGACCCGCCCGAGGAGTACGCCACCCTGCGGGAAACCGCGCCGACGTCGCGCGTGCGCTGCCCGGCAGGCATGGATGCTTGGCTGGTCACGCGCTACGGCGACGTCCGCGCGGTGCTCGCGGACCGCGCGCTGAGTTCGCGCGGCGCGTCCTCGGTGCACGTCAACCCGAACGCCGACCTCGACGAGGAGGTCAGCCCCGGTTCCATCATCCAGCTCGACGGCGCCGACCACGCGCGCCTGCGCAAGATGGTGATCGCGGAGTTCACCGTGCGGCGCGTGGAGGCGATGCGCGGCTACGTCCAGGAGCTGGTGGAGAGCCACCTCGACGCGATGCTCGCGAAGCCCGGTCACGCGGATCTGGTGGAGGACTTCGCGTTGCCGATTCCGTCGCTGGTGATCTGTGAGCTGCTCGGTGTTCCCTACGCCGACCGTTCGCGTTTCCAGCGGCAGAGCGGGTTGCTGGTCAGCACCGACGCCACGCGCGAAGAAGGACAGCAGGCGTACCACGAACTTTCCGATTATCTGGCGGGTTTGTTCGCCGACAAGGAGCGGAATCCGCAGGACGATCTGTTCAGCAGGCTGATTTCCCGCGGCGTCTCTTCCGGTGACCCGCTCACGACGGAGGAACTGGTGGTGCTCGGGCTGAGCCTCCTGGTGGCCGGCCACGAGACGACGGCCAACATGATCGCGCTCAGCGCGCTCGTCCTGATGGAGCACCCGGCCCACCGTGACGTCGTG
>Ga0070668_100001353_pt1 | contig 17531 bp, 13 predicted proteins | sample KBSS43metaG_FD_64661 | JGI IMG/M metagenome (GOLD analysis project Ga0070668, IMG submission 64661) | Switchgrass rhizosphere microbial communities from Kellogg Biological Station, Michigan, USA - KBS S4-3 metaG | ecosystem: Host-associated > Plants > Roots > Rhizosphere > Soil ... | reverse complement strand
CTTGTCGGCGACGAGCTTGGTCGCGCCGTACAGGTTGATCGGGCTGGAGGCCTTGTCGGTGGAGAGCGCGACGACCTTCTTCACCCCCGCGTTGATCGCGGCGTCGATCACGTTCTGCGAGCCGTTGATGTTGGTGTTGACGAACTCGGAGGGGTTGTACTCGGCGGTGTCGACCTGCTTGAGCGCGGCGGCGTGCACCACGTAGTCGATGTTGTGCATGGCCCGCTGGAGGCGCTGCTGGTCGCGGATGTCACCGAGGAAGAAGCGCAGGCGCGGGTCGTCGCCGAACTTCTGCCGCACCTCGTACTGCTTCAGCTCGTCCCGGGAGAAGATGACGATGCGCTGCGGGTCGAGGTTCGCGAGGGCGTAGGTGAGGAACGCCTTACCGAAGGAACCGGTGGCACCGGTGACCAGGATCGACGAGCCGCTGAGTACAGACACTTGGAATTCTCCCGGGGGGTGGGCACAGGGCAGTACGAGCCGGAAGCATAACCAGCTCACCGGCTATTTCGAAGGCCAACGTGAAACGCCAACCGTAGTTCATCGAGGCTTCCGCTAGCATTGGCCCTGCCGTTGGCCAGCCCAGAGACGGTTGAATCCTCCGTCCACCAGCCCCCTTGGAGTCACCCCGTGAGTGAACTGCAGAGACTGCGCGAGGCGTTCCGCACCGCCCTGGATCTTCCGGCGGACGCCCCCGTGGACGACCTGCGGTACCAGGACAACGAGAAGTGGGACTCGCTGGCGCACATGTCGCTGGTCGCGGCGATCGAGGACGAGTTCTCCGTGATGATTGACACGGACGACGTGATCAACATGTCCAGCTTCACCGAGGCCACCCGGATCCTCGGGAAGTACGGGGTGAACTTCGATGAGTGACCGGGTGGCTCTGGTCACCGGAGCCTCCCGCGGCATCGGCCGGGCCACCGCCGCCCGCCTCGCCGAGCGCGGCTACGACCTCGTGCTGCACGGCAACCGCGCCGAGCCGGTGGCCGAGGTGGCCGCGGAGCTGGCCGGCAAGTTCGGCGTCACCGCGGTGACCGGGCACGGCGACATCGCCGAGCCGGAGACCAGCAAGGCCCTCATGCAGGTCGCCTTCAAGGAGTTCAAGCGGCTGGACGCACTGGTCGTCAACGCCGGCACGCACGCGGCCGGCATGCTCGGCATGACCGACGACGCGACCATCCAGCGCCTCTTCGCGGTAAACGCGGCCGGCGCCGCATACACGTTGCGCGGCGCGGCCCGGCTGCTCGCCCGCGGCACCAACCCCGCGGTGGTCCTGCTCTCGTCGATCACCGCGAGCCGCGGCGTCGCCGGGCAGGCCGTCTACGCCGCGTCCAAGGCGGCGGTGGCCGGACTGGCCAGGTCGGCCGCCAAGGAGTTCGGCCCGCAGGGCATCCGGGTCAACGCGGTGGAGCCCGGCTTCATCGCCACCGACATGCTGGACACGCTCGACGAAAAGGGGCGTGCCGAGCGGATCGCCGGCACCGCGCTGGGCCGGCTGGGCGAGGCCGACGAGGTGGCCGACGTGATCGCATTCCTTCTCTCCGAGCAGGCCCGGTTCGTGACCGGCCAGGTGCTCGGGGTCGACGGAGGCTTGACGCTGTGAATCTGCTTCACCCCGGCGCGCGCGTGATCGACGCCGCGACCGGCGAGACCCTGACCGAGGAACTGATCGAGGCCGCCGCGGCCGAGCTGGCCACCGAGGCAGGCGGGGTCGTCTTCCTGCCGTTCGCCACCACGATCCCGGCGGTGGCCCGCTACCTGGCCGCCCTGCGGCTGGGCCGCCCGGTGGTGCTGCTCGACCCGGACGCCGACCACACCGACCTGATCGAGCGGTTCACCACCACCGAGGTGCACCCCGACCTGGCCTTGCTGCTCACCACGAGCGGCTCGACCGGCAACCCCAAGCTGGTCCGGCTCTCCGCCGACGCGGTGCTGGCCAACGCCGAACAGATCGCCGACGTGCTCGGCATCACGGCGGACGACGTGGCGATCACCACGTTGCCGCTCTTCTACTCGTACGGCATGTCGGTGCTGCACTCGCATCTGCTGCGCGGGGCGACGGTGGTGCTCGAGCGCACCGGCATCATGCAGCGCGACTTCTGGAACGCCGCGGTCGACCACCAGGTCACCTCGATGGCCTTCGTGCCCTACCAGTACGAGATGCTCCGCAGGCTGCGCTTCGACCCGACGAAATATCCCGCCCTGCGCAACCTCACCCAGGCGGGCGGCCGGCTGCGCACCGACCTGGTCACCGACTTCGCGCAGCGGATGGCGACCGTGGGCGGCCGGCTCTTCGTGATGTACGGCCAGACCGAGGCCGCGCCGCGGATGGCCACCCTGCCGCCGGAGCGGCTCGCCGAGAAGCTCGGGTCGGTCGGCCTGGCGCTGCCCGGCGGCGAGTTCCGGATCGAGGACGACGAGGTCGTCTACCACGGCCCCAACGTCATGATGGGGTACGCGGAGACCGCCGCCGACCTGGTCAAGGGCGACGAGCAGGGTGGCGTGCTGCGCACCGGCGACCTGGGCCGGCTCGACGACGAGGGCTTCCTGTTCATCACCGGCCGCACCAAGCGGATCGGCAAGGTCTTCGGCGCCCGGGTCAACCTGGACGACGTGGAAAAGAACTTCCCGGTGGCCGCCGTGGCCGGCGACGACAAGCTGCAGGTCTTCGCCGAGAACATTTCGGACGACGAGGCCCGCGGGTTGCGTACCAAGATCAGCGAGTGGCTCGGGACACATTTCTCCGGCGTCGTTGTGCGTAGTGTTGACGCGCTGCCGTTGCTGCCCAACGGCAAGATCGACTATCGCGCGTTGGAGTCGTCGCTGTGAGTGTCTTCACCCTCCCGCAGGCCGCGAAGGAGGAGGTCCTTCTCAAGGAGCTTTCCGCGCTGGTCGAGCACCACCGCGAGCATTGCGAGCCGTATGAGCGGATCCTCGCCGCCTCGGGCTTCGACAAGGCGGGCTCGGTGGCCGAGCTGCCCTGGCTGCCGGTGCGCCTGTTCAAGAACCTCGAGCTCAAGAGCATCCCCGACGACGAGGTCTTCAAGGTGCTGACCTCGAGCGGCACCACCGGCGACGTGAGCCGGATCTACCTGGACAAGGCTGCCGCCGCCACCCAGACCCGCCAGCTCGGCGCCACGGTGCAGACCGTGCTCGGCCCGAAACGCCTGCCGATGCTGCTGGTCGACACCAAGGCGATGCTCAAGGACCGCCGCTCGTTCAGCGCCCGCGGCGCCGGCGTGCTGGGCATGGCGACCTTCGGCCGCGACCACGTCTGGGCGCTCGACGGCGAGGGGCAGGTCGACCTTGAGGCGATCCGCGGCTTCCTGGCCAAGCACGGCGGCGAGCCGTTCCTGATCTTCGGGTTCACCTACCTGGTCTGGCTGCACCTCTACGAGGTGGCCCGGGCCAACGGGCTCGACCTGAGCAACGGCATCCTGATCCACTCCGGCGGCTGGAAGAAGCTGGTCGACCAGGCGGTCTCGCCCGAGGAGTTCCGGGCCCGGCTGGCCGGCGTCGGCCTGACCCGTACGCACAACTTCTACGGCATGGTCGAGCAGATCGGCACGATCTTCCTGGAGGGGCCGTCCGGCGGCTCGCTCTACTGCCCTGACTTCGCCGACGTGGTGGTCCGCGACCCGGAGACGTGGGCCGAGCTGCCGCCCGGCAAGCCCGGCCTGCTCGAGGTGATCAGCACGCTGCCCACCTCGTACCCCGGTCATGTGCTGCTCACCGAGGATCTCGGCGTGGTGCACGGCATCGACGACGGCGACTGGCCCGGCAAGCGCTTCTCGGTGCTCGGCCGGCTCCCGCGGGCCGAGGCGCGCGGCTGCTCCGACACCTACCGGGAGGCGGCGTGATCACGTTCCGGTTCGGGGCCGAGGGTGACCTCACCGCCCCCTCCGACGACCTGCTCACCGTCGGCGACCAGCGGGTCGTCGACTTCCTGGCCAAGCTGGCCCGCAAGCTGCTGGCGCCCGCCGTGGCCCGCCGGCACCCCGAGCTGGGCTCGCTCGGCTTCTTCCTGCGGCCGGCCGAGCTGACCCGGGCGATCAGCCGGATGGAGCGGCCGGACGCGCTGATCTTCCCGCGCGGCAACGTCTTCCACGTGCCGCCGGCCAACGTCGACACCATCTTCGTCTACTCATGGGCGCTGTCCGCCCTGGCCGGCAACCACAACGTGGTGCGCATCTCGGAACGGTCGGCGACCGCCGCCGACACGATCCTCACCGCGCTCAACGAGGTGCTCGCCGACGCCGACCCGGTGATCGGCCGCACTCAGCGGATGATCACCTACGGCCGGGACGACGCGATCACCGCGGCGCTGAGCCAGTGGGCCGACCTGCGGGTCATCTGGGGTGGCGACGGGGCGGTCAACGCGATCCGCAAGCACCCGCTGCGCCCGTCCGCCCGCGACCTGACCTTCCCCGACCGTACGTCGTGGGCCGCGCTCTCCGCGGACGGCTGGCGGGCCGCCGACGCCAAGGCGCGGCGCGAGGCGGTCGTCGGGTTCAGCAACGACGCCTACTGGTTCGACCAGGCCGCCTGCTCGTCCCCGCGCACCGTCTTCCTGGTCGGCGAAAACACCGCCGACGTCCGCCAGGAGTTCCTCGACCTGCTGCTCGAGGTGGTCGGCCAGCGCGGCTGGCAGGTCGACGCGGCGATGGCGGTGGAGAAGCGGGTCAACGCGTACGGGCTGGCCGCGACCGGGGCCGTCTCGGCGATGGCGTTCCCGGCCAACTCGGTCACCTCGATGTCGCTGACCGCCGTGCCGGAGGCGCCGCGGCGCTGGATCGGCGCGGGCGCCTTCCCGTTCGCCGAGGTCGGCTCCCTGCTCGACCTGGTGCCGGCGATGAACCGGCAGGATCAGACCTTCAGCCACTTCGGGTTCTCGGCGGACCAACTCCGGGAGTTCGCGGTGGCGCTCGGCGGTCGCGGCGTCGACCGGATCGTCCCGTTCGGCTCGGCGCTGACCTTCAGCGCCATCTGGGACGGGTACGACCTCCCGCGGGAATTTACCCGGCTGACTACGCTCTCCCCGTGACGACCGTTCTGGATCCCGCCGAGGCCGCGACTCCATCGCCGGCAGCGGCGGGCAGATCCTCGCGTGCCCGGATCGCGCCGGCGATCCTGCCCTGGCTGCTGCCCGCCGCCGCGCTGGTCGCCGGCCTGCTCGACACCGGCACCCCGGCGCGCGACATCGGCCTCTACGCGACCTATTTCGCGCTGGCCGTGGTGCTGCCCGGCACGCTGGTGCACCGGGCGCTCCGCGGCAGCCGGGGCAACCTGCCGGAAGACCTCGGCCTGGGCGCCGCCACCGGCCTGCTGCTGATGCTGATCGGCTGGGCCCTCGCGGCCGCGACCGGGCTGCAGACGCTGCTGGCGGGCTGGCCGGTTCTGGTCATCGTGCTCTTCCTGGCCGTGCCGGCGCTGCGCCGGCACTGGCGGATCGCCGAGCCCCGGCCGCTGCCGCTGCGCTGGTCCTGGATCATCGCGGTGGCGCTGGTGGTGCTGGTGGCCATGAACTACCCGGGCTGGGTGGCCATGCCGCTGCCGCCGGTGACCACGTACTACTACCAGGACATGCTCTATCACCTGGCGCTGGTGCACGAGATGACCCGCTCGATGCCCTTCGAGGTGCCCCAGCTGGCCGGCGACGTCCTGCGGTATCACTACCTGTCCGACGCCGACATGGCGACGGCCAGCATGATCACCGGTATCGAGCCGAGCACCGTCCTGTTCCGGCTGTGGATCGTGCCGGTGGGCGGCACGGCGATCTTCGTGGTCGCGTCTCTGGCCCGCGAGCTGAGCGGCAAGTGGTGGGCGGGTGCACTCGGCGGCACGACCGCGGTGGTGGGCCTCCCGCTGTCGCTGGGCGCCGCCGTCGAGCCGTTCGCCAGCACCGCGGTCAACGCGTTCAGCCCCTCCCAGACGTTCGCCTACCCGTTGCTCGGTCTGCTCCTCGCGCTCGCCTTCGACGTGCTGCGCGGCCGGCCGCTGCGCTGGGCCTGGACCATGGTCTTCCCGCTCGCCCTGGCCGGCGCCGGGGCGAAGTCCAGCACGTTGCCGCCGCTGGTGGCCGGGCTGCTGCTGGCCGGGCTCGTGGTCGTGTTCCGGTACCGCGACCGGCTGCTCGCCCTGGCGGCGTTCCTGGCGCTGACCCTGGCCGCGATGCTGGTCGGCCTCAAGATCTTTGCCGGCGGCGGCGCGGGGACGGTCGCCGTCCAGCCGTTCTCGATCCTGTGGTGGTTCGCGCCGTACCGGCAGACGCTCGGCGCGGGCGACACGATCGACGGCACCCGGCTGCTGCCGCTCGGCGTCGAAAAGGCCGGCGCCGCCGGCCTGGTGTTCCTCGCCGGCCTGGTGGTCTGGTGGATGATCAGCCAGGCGCCGCGGCTGCTCGGCATGCTGGCCGTGGGCGCCCGGTCGACCCGCCGCGACCCGGTCGCGTGGCTGCTGGCCGGGCTCACCCTGGCCGGCATGGGCGCCGCCTGGATCCTCTGGCACCCGTCGGCCAGTCAGCTCTACTTCTACGCCACCGTCATGCCGTTCGCCGCGCTGCTGACCGTCTGGTTCCTCGCCGACCAGGCGCGCAACTGGCGTGCGCCGGTGGCCGGCCTGCTGGCCGGGGGCATCTGGGCGGTGGTGGCGCCCGAGGTCGAGGCCCCGGCGCATCCCAGCCTCGCCAGCTGGGCCTGGACCCTGGCCGTGCCGCTGCTGCGGACCGCCGTGGTCGCGCTGGTGGTGGCCGCCATCGGCATCGCGGTGTGGCGGCTGGCCACCGGCCGGTTCGCCTGGCGGGCGCTGCCGGTGGCCCTGGTCGCCGCCGTGCTGGGCGCCGGCCTCGGCGTCCAGGTATCCCGTCAGGCCGAGGCCAACTACGAGGCGTTGACCGGGCCGCCGGTGCCGCTGACCGACGCGCAGCGCGGCCGGATCATCCTGAAAGACGAGGTCGTCGCCGCCCTCTGGCTGGAAAAGCACGCCGGCCCGGACGACATCGTGGCCACCAACGTGCACTGCCTGCCGTTGACCTGGAAGACCGGGTGTGACGCGCGGGCGTTCTGGGTGGCCGGCTTCGGTGGCCGCCGGACGCTGGTGGAGAGCTGGGCCTACACCGACCAGGCGGTGTCCAAGGACGGCGTGAACGGCAAGCGGTACGTCATGCAGCCCGCCCCGTACCCCGAGCGGTTCACGCTCAATCAGCGGGCCTTCGCCGAGGGCAACCCGGCCGACCTGGCCGAGCTGCGCCAGCGGTACGACGTGCGCTGGCTCTACGCCGACGAGCGGGCCATCGGCGGGGTGTCGCCGCGGCTGGCACAGTCGGCGCAACTGCGCTTCACGGCCGGGCCGGTGCGCGTGTATTACCTGGGTTGAGCGGCGGGTCGGGTTAACCCTACTGTCGATCGGGCGGACAGCGGGATCGGTGGGGAGGCGTCCGGTGCCTAGCGTCGATGGCATGACAACCACACCCGTCCCGCTGGCGCCCGCCCCCGCCGCCCGGCTGCTCCGCCGGCTCGCCATCGACTCGCTGTACGTTCTGGTCGGGTTCCCGCTCGGGATGATCACCGTGGTGCTCTGCATGACCGGGTTCTTCCTCGGCCTCGGCACGCTGGTCATCTGGGTCGGGCTTCCGGTGCTGACCGCCACGCTGTTCCTCGCCCGCGGTTTCGCCACGGTGGAGCGCGCCCGGATCGGTCCGGTGTTCGGTCAGGCCCTGCCGCACCCGCACTACCGCCGGCAGCCCGGCGCGAGCCCGGTCCGGCGGCTCCTCGAGCCGCTGCTCGACCCGCAGTGCTGGCTCGACCTGGTGCACGGCATGTTCCGCTTCATCCCCAACACGATCTCCTTCGCCTTCGTGGTGACCTGGTGGGCGGGCGCGCTCGGCGGCCTCACCGTCCCGCTGTGGGACTGGTCGATCCCGCACAGCGCGACCGATCAGGACCTGCCCGAGCTGCTCGGCATGGGCAACGACACCGGCACCCGGCTGATCTTCTACTTCGCGATCGGGGTCTTCTTCGCCGGCACGCTCTATCCGGTGGTCCGCGCCTCCGCGCTGCTCGAAGCGTGGTTCGCCCGGGGCCTGCTGTCCGGCGTGAACGAGCTGCGCGAGCAGGTCGCCGAGGCGAACGCCGCCCGGGAGGTGGCCCAGGCCCAGAAGGCGGCGGCCGTCTCGGCCGAGGCGACCGCACTGCGCCGGCTGGAACGCGACATCCACGACGGGCCGCAGCAGCGGCTGGTCCGGCTCGCGATGGATCTCGGCCGGGCCGAGCAGCAGTTCGCCACCGACCCCGAGGCGGCCCGGGCCACCGTGGCCGAGGCGCTCGCCCAGACCCGGGAGACGCTCGACGAGCTGCGCGCGCTGTCCCGCGGCATCGCCCCGCCGATCCTGGTCGACCGCGGCCTGCAGGCGGCCCTCACCGCGCTGGCCGGCCGCTGCACCGTCCCGGTCGACCTGGACGCGCCGGTGTTCGAGCGGTTCGACCCGGCGGTCGAGTCGACGGCGTATTTCATGGTGGCCGAGGCGCTGACCAACGTCGCGAAGCACAGCCAGGCCAGCGAGGTCCAGGTGAACGTGCAGCGGATCGCCACCGGCCTGCTGGTCACCGTCGCGGACGACGGGGTGGGCGGGGCCAGCATCGCCAAGGGCCACGGGCTGGCCGGCCTGGACGACCGGGTGCGGGCCGCGGGCGGCGTCCTCGACGTGGAAAGCCCGGCCGGGGGAGGGACGCGGCTCACCGCGGCGCTGCCGGTCTGACAGCATGGCGGGATGCGGGTGGTGATAGCGGACGACGCGGTGCTGCTGCGTGAGGGATTGGTAAGGCTCGTCGAGGAGAACGGTCACACCGTGGTGGCGGCCGTCGGCGACGGGCCTTCCCTGGTCGACGCGATCGTCGCGCACCGGCCGGACGTGTCCATCGTGGACGTACGGATGCCGCCCTCGCACACGGACGAGGGCCTGCGCGCCGCGGTGGAGGCCCGGTCCCGGGTGCCCGGCAGCCCGATTCTCGTGCTCTCCCAATACGTCGAGGTGTCGTATGCCGACGACCTGCTCGCCGACCGCCTGGGTGCGGTCGGCTACCTGTTGAAGGACCGGGTGTCCCTGGTCGCCGAGTTCCTCGACGCACTGCGCCGGGTGGCCGGCGGCGCCACGGTCCTCGACCCCGAGGTGGTCGGTCAGCTGCTGGTCCGTCGCCGCCGCGACGATCCGCTGCGCAACCTGACCCCACGCGAGCGCGAGGTGCTGGGCCTGATGGCCGAGGGCCTGACCAACACGGCGGTCGCCCGCAAGATGGTGGTCACCGAGGGCGCGGTGGAGAAGCACGTTCGCAACATCTTCACCAAGCTCAACCTGCACCAGGACGAGGAGCAGCACCGGCGGGTGCTGGCGGTGCTGGCCTACCTGCAGGGGTAGGGCTAACACCACCCCGGACAGGGGCCTGCTCGCGGCGGCGAGCCGGTTGGCGCCCACCGTGGACACCACGATGCACGTGATGCTGCTGATCGGTCTCGCGGTCGGCGTCGACTACTGCCTGTTCTACATCCGCCGGGAACGCGACGAGCGGCGCAACGGCGCCGATCCGCACCGGGCCCTGGTGATCGCCGCGCAGACCTCCGGCCGGTCGATCTGGATCTCCGGGCTCACCGTGATCGTGGCGATGGCCGGCATGTTCCTCACCCTGGACACCACCTTCACGAGCTTCGCGATCGGCACCATCCTGGTCGTCGCGACCGCGGTGCTCGGCTCCCTGACGGTCCTGCCGGCCGTGCTGTCCGGGCTGGGCGGTCGACGCGGTCAAGATTCCGGGGCTGTACCGGCGGCGTGGCGATGGCCGGCTGTGGAACGGTTTCCTCGGGCTCGTCCTGGCCAAGCCGCTGATCTCGGCGATCGTCGCGGTCGGTGCGTTGGCCGCGCTCGCGGCGCCCGTCCTCGACCTGCGTACCAAGGCGGAGGGCCTGGAGGACCTGAACCCGAACTCCGCGGTGGTCCAGGCCTTCCGCGCGATCAACACGGCGTTCCCGAGCAAGACCATGCCGGCCGAGGTGGTCGTCCAGGCGCCGACCGTACGAGGTGCGGACTTCGACCGTACGCTGCAGGCCTTCCGGGCCGAGGTGAAGGCGAGCGGCGGCCGGCTGATGGAGCCGATCGACGTACAGGTCAACCCGGCCGGCACGGTCGCGGTGGTCTCGGTCGGCCTGGCCGACACCGAAGCGCTCACCACGCTGCGGCAGGACGTCGTGCCGGACACGTTCGGCCGATTCGGCACCGCCCTGGTCACCGGCGACACGGCCGGCGGCGCCGACTTCAACGCCCGGCTGGACACCAGCATGCCGTGGGTGTTCGGCTTCGTGCTCGGCCTGGCGTTCCTGCTCCTGCTCGTGTCGTTCCGGTCGGTGGTGGTGGCGCTGACCGGCGTGGTGCTGAACCTGCTGTCGGTGGCGGCCGCGTACGGCATGCTGGTCTGGGTCTTCCAGTACGGCCACTTCGAGAAGGAACTGCAGTTCCAGGCGTCGGCCGAGGGCATCACCAACTGGATGCCGCTGTTCCTGTTCATCATCTTGTTTGGCCTGTCGATGGACTACCACGTCTTCGTGCTCAGCCGGATCCGCGAGGGGCACGACCGCGGTCTGCCGACCCGGCAGGCCGTCCGCGAGGGCATCGGCCGCACCGCCGGCGTGATCACCAGCGCCGCGGTGGTGATGGTGGCGGTCTTCGCGCTCTTCGCGACGCTGCCGCTGGCCTCGACCAAGCAGCTGGGCATCGGCCTCGCGGCCGCCGTGCTGCTGGACGCGACGATCATCCGGGCGGTGCTGCTGCCCGCGGTGATGGCCCTGCTGGGCGAGAAGAACTGGTGGCTGCCGCGCTGGCTCGGCTGGCTCCCGGAGATCGCCCACGATCTGCCGCCGGCGCCGGTCGAGGACCACGACGACCGCGAGCTCGTGCTGGCTCGCTGAGCTCATCGCCCGAGCGGCTTCCCGAGGGTGATCGCCCGCGGCGCGAAGCGGAACCGGCAAGCGCACTGGACCGGGGCAGACGTGGCGGCGTCTGCCCCGGCCGGTCGGTGCGAAACCGTCTGGGTGATCCTCAGAACGCCATTTCGAGCGACGCGCTCGGCGGCATTTCCGGGTTGTGCGCATCCACTGTAGGGGACGATCTTGAGAAGCTTCGGGGCGGATCACGAGCGGTGCTTAGGGTGATCATGAGCTGGCCCTGCGTACGGGCCACGGCATCCGAAACGGTGATATGCGACACATAGTCGCACTGGGCGGGTCCGCCCGGCCGGGCACCGCCGGGGACATATCACCGGGTGAAACAACATTCCAGCCGGGGAACAATTCACTGACGGGCCGAGCGGAATTTAGCCCCGAGTGGTACCTTTCGGCGTCTACTTGACGGGCCGCGAGCCCGGTTCCGGGCAGGCACGACCGGGCACGCGGGGGCGGCCGGCCGGCCGGCGCACCAGCAGCAGGCGATGGACGAGGGAATGCATCACGCCAACTATCACTACGGACATGCTCACCTGTTGGCCCGGTATTGCAACCTGCCGGAACCGCTCCACCCGCCCCGGCTGCAGGGCTACCTCCAGCACGGTTGGAACATGGGTGACGGCCTGGCCCCCGGTACGCCGTATGTCGACGGCAGCCGCATCTTCGTCTGGTCCGAGGAAACCCGCCGCCGGTCCTGGTCACAGGGCCGCCGCGAGGTCATCGTCGTGGGCGCCCCGTTCGCGTACCTGCTGGAGTTGGAACCCGAGCCGGCCGGCGCACCGCAACCGGAAGGGACGATCTTCTACCCCTTCCACGGCTGGGAGGGTCAGCAGATCAGCGGCGATCACCAGCGCCTGATCGACGAGGTGAAGGCCACCGAGACCGGCCCGGTCACCGCCTGTCTGTACTGGAACGAGTACCGGATGCGCGGTGTCCGGAAGATCTATGAGCGGGCCGGATTCCGGGTCATCTGCCACGGTTACCGCGGTTTCTGGTGGCGTGACCACAATCGTACGTTCCTCGTGAACCAGCTTGCCGAGCTGCGCAAACACCGCCGGGTAATCTCGAACCGGCTGTGCAGTGCCGTCTGGTACGGCGCGCTCGCCGGCCGCGAGGTCGCCGTCTACGGCGACCCGATGGTCCTTGACAACGCGGATCCCACCTTCGGCGGCGAGCCTCGGCTGCGCCGGCAGTGGCCCGAGGTGTATGGGTACCAGACCGACTTCGACGCCTGCCACCAGCTGGCCCGCCAGCAGCTGGGTGCCGACGAGTTGGCCCGTCCGGACGAGCTGCGTGCCTACCTGGGCTGGCCCGCCGCCACCGAATTCGCAACAGCCACAGAGAGGGACAAGTGATGTCGGAGCGCGCCGCTGCCCTGCTCCCCACGCAGGGCACGGACTACGCCGCCGCACTGGCCGCCCCGCCGCTGACCAACCTGCGGCGTATCGGCGGCGAGATGTTCGCCTGGACGGACCGCGACCCCGGCCGGGGTCCCGAGCTGCCGCGCGGTGCGGTGGTGCGACACCTGCTGGCCCAGTTCGCCGGGCCGGACCGCGCGGTGCTGGTCGCCGGCCCGCACGCCGACGAGGTGGTCACCGCGCTGGCCGACAGCGGCGCCACGGTCAGCTGGCTGCTGCGGTCTCTCGGCGACGCGGAGGACGCGGCGCGTCTGCACCCCGACGTCACCATCCTGGCCGGTGCCGCCGGCAAGCTCGACCCGGCTGCGCGCTACGACCTGGTGGTCGCGATGGACGGCGTGGAGCGGCTCAACTCGGGCGAGGGTGAGCAGTTGTCCGGCGCCGAGCTGCTCGACCGGCTGGCCGCGGCGGTGCAGCCGGACGGCGTACTCCTGCTGGTGCACGACAACCGCTTCGGCCTGCACCACACCGTGCGGCTCGCGCCCGGCGCCCGGGAGCGGCAGGACGCCGCGTGGTATGCGATCGACGAGAACGACGCCGACCGCCCGGCCTCGCAGGAACAGCTGGTCGGCCGGTTGGCCGAGGCCGGTCTTGAGGTCAACGCGGCGTACGCGGCGTTCCCGCAGCCCGCGACGCCGACCGTGCTGGTCGGCGAGGGCCTGCTCGGCAACGTCTCGTCGCCGCTGCGCCCCCGGCTCGGCACCGCGCTGTCCCAGGCGTACGCGGCGGGCTTCCGCGGCCAGCCGGTGCTCAGCGACCCGCGCCGGCTGATCAACCGGGCGCTGCTGGCCGGCGCCGAGGGCACGGTCGCCGCGGCCTGGCTGGTGATCGCCCGGGCGCCCGGTTCCGACGCGGCCCCCGCGATCACCGGGCACGAGCTGCTGATCGGCGACGCCCGCGGCACCTTCGCCTACCAGGTGTCCTCGGCGGGCAACGAGGTGCGCACGACCGTCCTGCAGCCGCTGGAGGGGCCGATCGAGCGGTGCGGCCTGCGCCGGATCAGCGAGCCGTCGGCGCCCGGCGCCGACGTCGGCTACGTGCTTGAGGAGCGCCTGCTCCACCTCGCCGGCACCGACGACCTGCGCAACCTGCGGGCCGAGCTGGCGCAGTACGACACCTGGCTGCGCGCCCAGGCCCGCGACGGCGTGCTGACCGGCCCGGCGGCCCTGGCCGGCCTCGCCGACGTCTTCGTCTCCCAGACCGGCCTGGCCCTGCTGCCGACCCGCTGGGAGCCGATCGAGCCGGTGCCGCTGGAGCTCGCCCAGATCCGGGCGATCTGGCACTTCGCGGTCCAGGTGATCACCTCGGCCCAGCCGCACCCGTGGCCGGTCACGTCGAGCGCGGTCGACCTCACCGCGGTCCTGCTCGGCATGGTCGGGCACAGCGTCGGCAAGGACCAGCTGCGCGCGGCGGCCGAGCTGCACGTCGCCCTGGAGGCCGCCGACCAGGAACTCTCCCTCGCCGAGCAGCACGACCTGCGGCTGCGGCTGCTGGCGGTGACGCCGGGGACGGCGCCGGTCGACATCGCCGGCTATCGCGAAGTGACCGAGGCGCTGTGGCGCCAGCGGTATGAGGCGAGCCATCTGCTGGCGATGATGGAGTGGACCGAGCAGATGATCCAGTCCCGTGACCTGGCGCTCAGCAAGGTCGACTGGGAGGTCCAGTTCTACCGCAAGACCTGGGCGGGCCGGTTCCTGTGGGTGGCCCGCAGCGCGTACCGGGTGTTGGCCCGGGACGGCCGCAAGTTCCTGCACGGCCGGCGTCAGCGCAAGGCGGCCGCGATCAACCCGAACGACCTTCGTTGATCGTTGTGACGTAAGAAAAAAGGGGGGCCGCCGACTGGCGGCCCCCCTTTTCGTCAGATCAGATCCCAGGTGAGCGGCGTGCCCTTCGCCGCGTCGGCGGAGAACGTGCGGCCCAGGACGGTGCCGATCAGGTCGGGGGCGAGTCCACCGGTCGGCCGGATCGAGCGGACGTTCTGCTCGGTGACCGGGTCGCCCGCCTTGACGTCGGCGACCACGTAGAGCGAGCGGCGGAACCGCAGGCTCTCCGTCTCGGCCTCGGTCGGGCCGATGTGCGTGGTGCCCAGCGCCTGCCAGGCCCGCTCCGACTCGACGCGCAGCGCCTTGAGCTCGGCCGGCTCCAGCGAGAACGCCGAGTCCACCCCGCCGTCGGCCCGGTCCAGGGTGACGTGCTTCTCGATCAGGCAGGCGCCGTACGCGACGGCCGCGAGCGGCACGCCGATGCCCATCGTGTGGTCGCTGAGGCCGATCGGCAGCTCGAGCATCTGGGCCAGCACCGGGATGCGGCGCAGGTTGGTCTCCTCGGGCGGGGCCGGGTAGGACGCGGTGCAGCTCAGCACGGTCACGTCGGTGGCGCCGGCCTGCTGCGCGGCCTCGACCGCCGCGGCGATCTCCTTCACCGTCGCCATGCCGGTCGAGATGATGATCGGTTTGCCGGTGCTGGCGGCGAGCCGCACCAGCGGCAGGTCGGTGATCTCCGAGGACGCGATCTTGTACATCGACGCGTCCAGCTTTTCCAGCAGCTCGACCGCGGTCCGGTCGAACGGGCTGGAGAACGGCGTGATGCCTCGGGCGCGGGCCCGCTCGAAGATCGGCTGGTGCCAGTCCCACGGCGTGTGGGCGCGCTCGAAGAGCTGGTAGAGGTAGTCGCCGCCCCAGAGGTCATGGCCCTTGGAGATCTGGAACCGGGGGTGCTTCACGTCCACGGTCATGGTGTCCGCGGTGTACGTCTGGATCTTGATCGCGTCGGCGCCGGCGTCCGCCGCGGCATCGACCAGGGCGAGCGCCCGGTCGAGGGAGCCGTTGTGGTTGCCCGACATCTCCGCCACGATGTATGGCCGCTTGTCGGGCCCGAACTTCGTCATTACTTCCCTCTCTCCGTCCACACGACGGTCTTCATCTCTCCGTCGACGAGTCGTTCGTATCGGCGCGTCTCCTTGAAGCCGAAACGCCGGTGCAGTGCGAGGACCTGCTTGTTCTCGGCGAGCGTCTCGCCGCCCAAGGTCTCCAGGCCGAGGGTGCCGAACGCGTACTCGACCGCCTCCTTCTCCAGCCGCATCCACGCGGGGAGCAGCCGGTCGCCCAGGCCCACCACGTCGAGGTAGAAGGACCAAGTATTGCCGTCGAAAATCACGACGCCGGCCGGTGTGCCGGCATCATCCTCGTAGATCAGCACGCTCGGCCAGCGCTTTTCCCACCACCTCGCGTGCTCCTCGGGCTTGATCTCGTGGGTGGTGAGGCTCACCGCGCGCACCGAGGGATGGTTTCGCCAGGGCAGGATCAGGTCGCGGTCGGAATACCGAGCAGGTCGCAGCACCCTGCCAAACTATCCACGCCATCGCGGCCGGCGCCGCCGGGGCGGTCCGGAAGTCCGCCGAATTCCTCACACCGGGCGGCCGGCGACCGATCAGGGCGGAACATTTCGGTCGCAAGGAAGGTCACACCGAGTGTCCGATTCCAGCCTGGTGCGGGCTGCCGCGGCGGTCCTGCTCGTCACCGCCGCGTGCGTCATGACGAACGCCATCCATCCGGTCCTGCCGTGGGCGCTGCTCTGGCTGCCCGGCGTCGGTGGTGCCGCGCTAGCGACGGTTTCCTATTGGCGTACGGCCAAGACGTCGCACCTGCCGGCACCGACGCGCCGCTTCTGGGGTCATCTGACCGTGGCCGCCGTGCTGGTCGGCGCCGGCAATACGATGCACGCGGCCGTGGCCCTGGCCGGCGACGGAGGGGTGGACGGCAGCACCGGCGAACTGACCTTCTACGGGGCGGGCACCGTTGTCGTCATCTTCGCCCTGTTCCGGCTGCCGTACGGCGGGCAGACGCGGGGCGATATGTTCCGGGTCGTGCTCGACGCCGGCACGGTCATGTTGGGCTGCGGTGTATTCCTCTGGATGTTCTCCACCCGGCACACGCTCGACCACAGCGGGCCGAGCATCCCGGTCGCGTCGCTGGCGCTCAGCGTGCTGGCCATGCTGGCATGCTTCGCCGTGGCGAAATTCATGCTGGCCAGTCACGCATCCCTGGAGTCCGCCTCGCTGCGGCTGATCGGCGTCGCGGTGCTGGTCGGCGCGCTCGCGCCGGTTGCCCGGCCGCTGTTCGCAACGGTCGACCCGCACCTGTACCCGGACATGATCGGATTGCCGGCGGTCTATCTGATCTCGGTCTTGGCGGCGGAGCGCCAGCTGCGAGCCGACTACGGCCCGCGCCGCGGTGTCCGCCCGGCGCCACGCCGCTCGTTCAGCGTGCTGCCCTACCTGGCGGTCGCCGCCGTCGACACCCTGCTGATCGCCGTCACCTGGCCGGGCTCGACCCGCGACGAACGTCTCGTGGTGGCCGGCGCGGTGCTGCTCACCGGGCTGGTCGTGGTCCGGCAGATCACCGCGTTCCGGGACAACGGGCGGCTGCTGCGCCGCCTCGACCACGGCGCCACCCATGACGCGCTCACCCAACTGCCCAACCGGGTGCTCTTCCACGAGCGGCTCCTCAAGGCGCTGAACACGCCCGGCGAACGCCCGGTCGCGGTCGCGCTGATCGACCTGGACGACTTCAAGGAGGTCAACGACACGCTCGGCCACGAGGTCGGCGACCTGCTGCTGATCGCGGTCGCCCAGCGGCTCAGCGGCTGCGTGCGGGCCGAAGACACGGTGGCCCGGCTCGGTGGCGACGAGTTCGTGGTGGTGCTCGACGGAGCCAGCCAGGAGGCCGCCGACCTGGCCGCCGACCGCATGATCGAGGCGCTCCGGGCGCCGGTCCTCGCGGACGGTCACGAACTGCCCATCCGGGCCAGCATCGGCATCGCCGACGGACACAGCGGCGACGACCCGTCGGTGCTGCTGCGGCGGGCCGACATCGCGATGTACGCGGCCAAGAACATCCCGGGTACGGCCTCGCTGCACTACGAAAGCCACATGGCGACGGCCGGGGCCGACCACGCCCACCTCGGTGCCGAACTGCGCGAGGCCATTCACGGCGACCAGCTGTTCCTGCTGTACCAGCCGATCGTGCGGCTGGCCGACGGCCGGGTGCTGGGTGCCGAGGCGCTGGTCCGCTGGGCCCATCCGACGCACGGCACGCTGACGCCCGAGGCGTTCCTGCCGGCCGC
>Ga0070668_100001352_pt1 | contig 17535 bp, 26 predicted proteins | sample KBSS43metaG_FD_64661 | JGI IMG/M metagenome (GOLD analysis project Ga0070668, IMG submission 64661) | Switchgrass rhizosphere microbial communities from Kellogg Biological Station, Michigan, USA - KBS S4-3 metaG | ecosystem: Host-associated > Plants > Roots > Rhizosphere > Soil ... | reverse complement strand
AGCGCGTCTCCACCAGCCCTCTCAAATTCGCGTGCAATTTTTCCGAACGCAAGACCCGGCCGCGTTGCGTCGTTCCGTGCTGGCGCTCGATGGCCGAATGGCCCGCCAATCAAGCGAAAAAGGGGAGCGAAATTCCCCCCTTTTTCGTTGGTGCTGCGCTCCTCACATCGGAAGAATCCGCCGGACTTCCCCAGCTCCCCGGGGAATTATCTGGAGGCTGAATAATGATCGAACCCGAGGAATTGCTCCGCCGCCCGGCTGTCGAGCAGCGCACCGGTTTGGCGCGCTCGACGATCTACGAATTGATCGCACGCGGTGAGTTCCCTTCGCCCGTCCGTCTGACTGAGCGCGCCGTCGCTTGGCCGCGCAGCGCCATTGATGCTTGGATCGCAGCACGGATTGGACGCGACGCCGCGCGCAGGGGAAGTCTATGATCGACGCAAGCACTTACTTCGCTGCGCAACGTATCGCGACCGCCGCGCACGTGATCCGTCAGGACGTGGTCCCGAATGTCGATGATGCTGAGCGGAAGACCTTGGACGCCAAGTTACGCGTCCTCGACGATGCGGTGGCTACGCTGCTAGCACCCGCCCAACCAGATACGATGCGCGGGGCGGACGAGGCTTACGCCGAGAGTAGGCGCGACGTGGCCGTACTCGAATCCATTGTGGATCAGGCGATCGTCGCCGGCATCGTGGCCGGCGAGGACATAGAGCGCGCGCAAATCGCGATCGGCAATATTCGGTGGTGGGTGGGTCGGCCATGATGCACGCGTCATCTCTCGATGAGTGCGCGCGGCGATCAGTCGCGGCTGAGGATGCAATGGCGCCAGAGGAAAAGGCCGCTGTTGCCTTCGAAAAGGCGCGAGCGTACGCGTGTATCGCGTCGCAGTCTTCCGGCGCTCGGGAAACGAAAGCAGCGCAGCCTGGCAGCGCACCCGAATATGGTCGGCACAGTTTGGCATTGCAGCGGCCAACGAAAAGGAAGCCGCTGGTGTCCGATTACGTTGTGCCGCAAGGCAACGCCACCCGCGCACCAGTCGCCCTCACGTCGCGCATGAGCGATGTTGCGCCCCAGCCGATCGCCTGGCTCTGGCAACCACGCATCGCGCTGGGAAAGCTGACGATCATCGCCGGTGATCCAGGACTCGGGAAGTCCATGCTGACGGCGAGCCTTGCGGCACACGTCTCGATGGGATGTGCATGGCCCGATAGACGGGCTGGCGTGCTTGGGTCTGTCGTGCTCATCTCCGGCGAGGACGACCCGGCAGACACGATCCGTCCGCGTCTCGACGCTGCTGGCGCCGACGTGGAGCGCGTCCACTACCTGCGCGCGATTGCGGACCCGGTGGGCGGTGAGCGTTCGTTTAGTCTGTCGGATGTTGCCGCCCTTAAAGAGTTGCTCGCTCGTATCGGCGATTGCCGGCTCGTGGTGATTGATCCGATCTCGGCCTACCTGGGCGGCACCGACAGCCACAAGAATGCAGAAGTGCGCGCGCTTCTGTCGCCGCTCGCAGCCCTCGCAGCTGAGCACGGCGTCGCGATCGTCGCAGTGACCCACCTCAACAAGGGCCAAGCCGCTGCGATGTATCGCATGACCGGATCGCTTGCGTTCGTCGCGGCAGCGCGCGCCGCTTACATCGTCGTCCGCGACAAGAACGATGCGAAGCGTCGCCTGATGCTGCCGCTCAAGAACAACCTCGGCGACGACACAGCTGGCCTTGCCTATCGGATCGAAACCGCGCAGGGCGTGCCATTCGTCGCATGGGAAAGTGAACCGGTGACAGTCACCGCGGAAGAAGCGCTCGCACCCGAGGTCGACCGAAAGGATCCGGCGCCCGCACGCGCGGATGCGATCGACTTTCTGCGTTCGCTGCTGGCGGACAAGGAATGCTCCGTCGACGTAGTCAAGGTGGAAGCCAAGAAGGCCGGCCTGTCATGGGCGACCGTGCGCCGGGCCAAGGATGCCCTCGGCGTCCGCTCCCGGAAATCGGCGATGGCCGGGGATGGGTTTGGTACCTTCCCGAAGGTGCTCATTTTGCCGAAGGCGCTCACTCCCGGAGTGGTGAGCACCTTTCTGAAAAAATCGACTCTCGAACCCCTTGGAACGCGCGTTCTGACGCGGTTTCATCGAAGATGCTCAACGACGACGATGCTCATTCGGATATTGACGAGGTGAGCACCTTCGGCGAGATGCCTGATTTGCCGTGAGGAAGACTCCCGACAAGAGCCGTCGTCTGCGCCGCGTTGAGGACGCGACGGTTCTCGACCTCGGCGAGCTGCGTAGGTGGGGGTGGCTGAAGGCAGGCGTTTACGAGCGCGACTGGTTTCCGCACGGTGCGCATGACTCACGCAGAGGTTCGCTTCGACTCGCGATCGACGACACGCGCTCGGAACTCCACGTATCCTTAGCAGGCGAGTACGTTATCAAGCTGGAAAGCGACACACCGCCCTTTGGCGGCCTACGGTGGTGGCTTGTGTGTCCGCTCACCGGCAAGCGTGCGCGCAAGTTGTACCTTTTCCCGGTCTCGGACCGGCGCGGTTTTTGTCATCGCACCGCTGTCCCGTTTTCGTATCCGACACAGCGAACTTCTGGCCTGAACCGCGCGTTGCAACAGCGGAACGCTGCGGCTCGAAAGCTGCAAGATGGAGCGTTGCTAGCCAGCGGCAAGCCTATAGGCATGCGCTGGAAAACCTACTTCCGGCACGTGGCGAAAGCGCGACGACTGGAACAAGAGGTCACGACGGCGATCTTGGAAAAGGTCCTGCCGTCTGACGACTGATGCCCTTTCGATTTCGGTCGTTACGCAAGAAATCTTGGTACCCGACTAGAGTTTGCCTTCTTGCCGTAGGGTAGCGACTTCGTCCGCCAATCCATCAAAGTTCCAAGCGCTCGCGGCCAGTCTCCGCCAAAGGTCAAAGCCGTCTCCACTCTCGGCATCTGCGTAGAACGGGAGACGCCCGTACCGCGCTTTCAAGCGGTGAGCAACGACCTCCAGATGGCCAAACTCGGCCGCGACCTGTCGTTCTTCTGGAGTCATGTAGCCCTTAACCTCAAGCCCAAGCCGCTTCCCGCCGTGATGCTACGGACAACCAAGGCAGTGTTCGATGTCCACGCCGCTCTCCGCGACTCGGAAAGTGGCGGGGTCAGCCGGTAAAAGACGGGACGGCTTGTGGAGTTCATCGAGCAGTGATCAGGAACATGACAACTGATCTCCTACAACTCGGCAGGTCTTGGTTGTCCCATCCGAGTACGTCGTAATGGTGTTGTCTCCAACCTGACGCGTCGTCCAAGCTCTCCCGTTGGAATCCTGTCCCGACCAGGTATCTCCAATTCTTGTCTCGGTCCATGTTCTTCCGGTACTAGGATCATGCCCGTTCTTCGTATTGCCGATTGTTTCTACTATCCCTACCGTGGTCCCGTTGGCGCGCGTGACGTAGGTTGTATTTCCGATCGTCCGGAACGACGTCGTACCGGAAGGGTTGTAAACCGTTCCCGACTTGCCCGTCGGATTTTGCACCGCTGACGCACTGCTCGATGGCGTTCCCGTAAACGCCCCGTGATACGTGTTCGATGCAGGCGCCGACTGATTGTGACTAGCCGCTACGCCTAGAGCAGCTCCCAGCAATACCGCCGCCACGTCATCAAATGCTTGTTGACGATCTGCCGCTTGCTGGGCTTGGGCTTCTCGCTGCTCAGCAACAGCATTGTTACGTAGGTCGGGCGGCGGGACTGGAACGCCCATTGCCTTAAGGTCCTGCTGGGCTCGCTGATTTCCCCAACGTGCAGCCGTTACGTACCACTCGCGCGCGATATCGATGTTCTGCGTCACGCCCAGGCCGCGCTGGTAATACCAGCCGAGGTTTCGCATCGCCATCGGCTCGCCGTTCTTTGCAGCGAGTGAGTACCAATGAAACGCCTGGGCGAAATCTTGCTGAATTCCGGCGGCAGGACACCCATGGTCCCAAATCGTCCCCATGTTGTTCTGCGCCAACGCCACACCCTTGTTGGCTAGGGGAAGCCAGTCGTTCATTGCGCTCTTGCAGTCGCCCTTCTCGAAGGCGGCGCCGCCCGCATTGATTTTGGTTCTGACATCCGCGCATCCTGCGAATGGCAGGGTCGCTAGTCCAATCAGAACAATGCGTCGGATCGATGGATGTAGGTTCATGCGCGCGTCCCCGCGATGCCTGTTGACCACGCACAATTTATGCTACCCAGAGCGCGAATGGCCCTGACCGTCAGCGTGGCGGAGTCCACTCTCCCTTAGCTATCGTATCTGATGTTTAGATATCTGGAAATGGCATATAGCGTTCGTGACCGCTGCTATCGCGGGCGGTCATGCGCAAGTCAATCCACAGACCAGAATACAAAGTCCTCGTCGCGCTGCTCCGGGAACGCCGTGAAGCAGCCGGCGTGACCCAGGTGGAGCTGTCCCGGTCACTAGGGCGCAGCCAATCCTTCGTCAGCGACTTAGAGCGAGGACAACGCCGGCTGGACGTGATCGAGTTGCGCGACATCTGTGCACATTTACGAGTTGACCTCATGAAGTTCATTGCCGAACTTCAAGGCCGACTTCGTCGACGAGCCAGTTGACACCGAACACGCTCCTCGGCTTTCCCGTCGAGATCAGCGAAGACATGCCGTGTCTTTGACAATTTGAAGCTTGATCTGCACTCTCTTCGAGGTCGCATTGTCGAAGAGGGGCGGCGATGCCTACGCTGCACAATCCCGAGCACATTCGTTACTACCGCGCCTTGGAAGATGATCTTGAGGCGACGTTTCGGTACGTCGAGCCGCAATCTCAGCTTGACGTCCACTCCGACGAGTTCGCAAGGATCATCCTCGTCGCTGCGACCGAAGTGGAAAACGTTTTGCGCGAGTTCGCGGTGTGGGCGCAGGGCTACGGTCAACCGAAGCTCTCGCCTCCGCTAACTATCCTCAAGCTGACGGATGTTGTTGCGAAGTTCTTTCCGAAATTCGCAACAATGCAAATCCTCGCACCGTCCATTTCCGTGCTGCTGTACCCATGGAAAGACTTGTCCGCAACGTCCGCGCCGGATTGGTGGACCAAGGGCTATAACAAGATCAAGCACGATCGGCAGGGCAACATGAACGCGCCGACCCTTCGGCGCGCACTGCAAGCCGTGGGTGCGCTTCAAGTCGTGCTGCTCCACTACTATCGTCTGCGATACGGCCCCACGGCTATGCTTGCCGATCGAGCGATCCCCCGGCTTCTGGTGCCTTGGGACTCCGCATCTCCGCATGGGAACGCGTCTGAACTGTGGCAATTCGAGCTTCCCGATGATCCTAAAGAGTCGGCTGGTTCGTCGCCTTAGACTGAGCAAGAGTCAATCTCTTGAGCGATAGCGAGATTGGAGGGGATATGTGGCTTTTCGTTGGCGCCGTAGTAATTCTGACGAGTCTGGCAACCGCTGCCATCGTTCAATCCATCGTGACGGCAGCCATCACGTTGGAGCACGCGCGCATGGCGCGACTGCTCAGTCACCTAGATGGCCTTAACAGCGTGCGCTATGCCGATCTTCTAAAGAAGATGTCCGTGCTTCGGCGGCAGAACGATCGCTTGATGGCTTGGAACGCGAGACGGCATGCAATCGAAGTTCACGAGCTTGAGGGCCGACCAAAGAACGCCACCGACCTCAAGCTGAAATCGATCTATGACACTGATAGCACAATCGAAGATTGGGAACCCGAAGTAGAGCGTTGGGAGCCGGAAGAATGACTCGTCACGGCAGGTAGATTCCGGCGCCCATGGACTCCCCGCAATATAACGATCCATCGATTCTCGATGCGCCGCCGGAGGTAACCGAATGAAGCGGCTCGCTGATTGGCTATACCGACACTGGCTCGTCGTTTTGATCGGCCCGCTGTGCTTTGTGCTCGGGATCGTCGTGACCTTCCCGTACGGGTTCGTTCTGCCCAACGAGATCGCTGCCCTATTCGGTTCGATGGCCGGCGCCGCGATAACGGTAGCAGGTGCTGTCGCCGTGTGGATCGGCCAAGAGCGATGGCGCGCCGAGCAAACCGTGCGGTCCATCGTGAACAGTTGCGGGTTGCTCCTCGCCGATCTTGAGGAGATTTCCCTAACGGCTCCCGACATCAAGAACTTGGATTTGGTTCGCGCGAACGTCGAAGCTGCACAAATAAGGCTTGCCAAAGCTCGAATTCGGATCGCCCGACATCATAGCGCCATACCAAGCCTGTCGCCGCTGCAAAACGATGTGTTCCATGAACTTGAAGACGAGTTGGATGGCATACAGCAAGCCCTAGAAGCGGCGAATACGTCTCTTCACGGAGGAGTGATTATCAACGCTGTCGTAAAGCAGCAGACGGACATGGCCGCGTATCGACATGGCCGATTGATCGAGATTCTCCAAGCCCTCGCGCGAGATCGCTATCCGGTTCCGAAAGGTGCAGCGCAGGAAGGCAAGTGAGAGGATTAGCGCACGAGTGGTTCGAGAGGAGACGACCTCATGAACTTTCAGGCACCACCCCGCAACGGTCGCTATTGGACTTTCGATTTCGATGCCGACAGCGGCGCGTCGGCGCGCGTCGACGGAAAAACGATCGGTGAAATATCGGTGGCTGACCTCCGCCAGTTACTAAAGCTCAAGCCAGGTGATCGCGACATCGACATCGAGGCTGACGAGATCATTCATCGGCTGCACGAACAGGCCACTTTCCCCGAAGGCGAGGACTCGTTTCCCAACGAGGACCAGTTGAAGGCTGTGGTTGTCGACTGGCTGAACAGCCGCTAGAGAAAACGGGTTGAGTCTCGAAGCGGTCGGCGCGACCGGATTGGCCGCGGCGCGTGCTCGGCCGATCTCTAACAGGCACGCGTATGGAAGCCGTTTCCAGCCGAGCGAGAAACGGAGCGCGCTCAAGGACTTCGACCCCGCACACCGTGGGCAGGACGAACGAGAAAGGGGGCGTGCTCAGAGACTTCGACGTGTGCTCGGCGAACGCGCCGTTTCGAAGATCACGGGCCAGATGCAACGAACCGTTGTTTGCATCCGATCGGTACCCATTCGCGATGGAGGATGGTCACGCCCAATTGATCGACGTCGTTGTAGTTCAAGAGCGTAAGAGCGAAGGTCGCGACGTGCACCGCGCCGCAAAGCATCAATACGTTGTGACCGTAGTAGCGTGCCAGTCGGTCGGACCATATCGCCTCTCGAATTGCAGTGATGCTGACCCGATCAGACAGCTGCGCGGCGATCTCGAATCTCTCTTGAGAATCGACGTCGACGAATTCGTGTGGAATACCCTTGCAGCGGCACACCGCTACGGCGGGCGTTTCGTCTGGGTCCATGCCACGGCGTTCGATCGCTTGGCGCGTCATCTCCTCTGCGATCACGTTTATTTCGAGTGTATCGACCCAGTGGGCAAGACCCGCCTTGACGCGTTCCATAACTGCGGCGTCGACGAGATCCGAATGGCCCGGCGCGCTTCCATCGTACGCCCCGATCTGCAACGCATGCTGCAAGCCGACGATATAGATCATGACGCTCGCTCCGTACGATCGCGCTTACGCGTCGTGATCTGGCTCTCCTGAAAGTCGGCGATCTGACGGACGTATCTCCGCAGGCTGAGACGTGCCTTGACGCAGCTAAATCGCACCACCCGAAGTGCGTCGATGATCGCGGCAATCACCGGCCCGATCGTTGATACATGCACGTTGTTTAAGGATCGGCTCGCGTACCTGAGCTGCATCAGCACAGCGATCACTTGCGTTAGTGGTGCAGATACTTCGAGATCGAAATCGGAAAAACGGTCGACGAAATGTTCAGTCATCGGGGCAGCGAGAAGATCGAGCCCGGATCGAAGCGCGACGAGTCGCTTAGCGTCGTCGCCTTGCGGCATGTGAGAAATCATCCTGCAAAAGCCCGACATTTTCCGAAGCTCACGCGCGATCGCGCCCGCCATCGCCATTGCTCGTTGGTCACGCTGCCAACGCTCCTCGCGGTATCGTCGATTGTCGATCTCGATCGCCGCTTCCGCGGCTCGTGTCGCCGCCCACGCCGCCCATGCGGTGAATGCAGCCGCAACGGCAGTGGCGATTACGCCCGCGACCGCCCAATCGAACGATGGGTTCGGGTGAACGACGTAGACGATCGCGATCGCGTAGAGCGGAAGCGCCCAAAGAGCGTGAAAGATCACACGCTTGATCGAGAACTTCGTTTTCAATTCGGCGCGAGCCACGAGGGCGGAGTCGTCCCGGTCGCGTCGTGCAAGTCCAGGATCAATGCGCGCACGATCTCGGCCGCCTCGCCGGGTGTCATCTGCTCGAAAGTGTGCATCGTCGGCATCGGTTTTTCGTTCGACGGTGAACCGGCGACGTCTGATCGACTCGCCTTCGCGTGGAGCACGCCATCTCGATAGTCGACGAGATTTCGGAAATTGGCCCAGATCGTTCCGCCGAGATTCTGTGTCGTGGCGATTCTGCCATCGTCTCGGAGCTCCTTGACGACTGCGGGCCAGCGATCGCGAATGCCTAGCTTTCGATCGAAAGGGAAATACTTCGCGAGTGCGGCGAGGTCGCCGCGCACTACGGAGTCGCGCACCCACTCGAACAAATAACTCTCGACGCACGCGACGGCGAATACGATCTCGCGGCGACGAGCGTCGCGATTCGTCTCGGTTTCCCGAAGCGCATCGTTGAACCATGCCGGCGCGAAGGTCATCGAGATGACCGGCGTGACATTACCCGACTCGCCTCTCGCTTCCACACCAACGAGTTGCACTGTCACGCTTCCGGGCATCGTCGAACACTCTTGAGGATCGTTCGCGTCACGATAGCTGAACTGCCTTGCCGTACGGCAATGGGGGCCGCGAATACCTCACACCCTAAGTATCACCTAAGGGCACTAAAAAAGGCCTGCATCGCTGCAAGCCTTCGATATTTATGGCCCGAAGTTGGACTCGAACCTGTATTTGTGGTGTTTTGGTAGGCGTCGGCAGCTTGCTCATTGGCCAACCCGCAGCTAACGAAGACGATGGCACTTACAACGAAAGCGTGCATAGCAACACTCCGCCACCGAGGAAGTCCATCCCGCTCCACATGCGTACCCAAATCCGTACTAGTTCGGTAGAGGAGCACGGAAGAGCCAGTCGTCCCATGAACGGAACAGTCGGCTCTTATCGATTCCCGCGGCTAGAAGAGTCTTGCGCGTCTCCTCAACGTCAATCGACGTATTGAGCAAGGTCGGGCCGAAACCTTTACCGATTTGCTCAAGGCGCATCAAAGTATTCACGAGCCCATTGAGAAGGCAATTGCCTTCCGCAGCTACCGACGAGCCCCTGAGCCGGTGAAACGTATGCAGGCCTTCGATCGAAAAGCAGTACCAACGCACTGCGACGGGAGGATGCGTCTTTTCTGCTGTGTCGACCGGTTGTATTTCTTCAAAGGCCGTGAACAGCGCCCCGAACAACATCCCGAGGTCCCAGAATACTGCGCGGACGTCGTCCGTTCCGTAGAAATCTTGATAGATTCTCTTTTCGAGACACTGAGACAGGAATCCGAAGAAGAACAGCGCAGCGAACATATCTGCGTCAAATTCCATTGCCCGAGTCAGGTCGATACTCTCAGAAACCCTCGGCTCTCCCTCGACCAAGGTGTCCGCAATCCGGGAGATATGTCCGCAGAAGAAATGCCCGATCTCGTGGCGAAATATCCAATCGCACCACAGATGGATCATCCATTGAGAAAGGTCGTCGTCCGGGTGTGCCTCAAATACCTGCAGTTTCTGTCTGAACGTGCCATCCCTATTTATCCACAATGCGATGCTGTCGAGCCAAATAAGCAGGCCCAGCGAAAACCGAATCTCAGGTTGCAAACCTATGCGTCGAATGCGCGCTTGAATCTTACTTTCGTCCCAATCAAAAGCGAAAGTGAACCAGGGAAACGGACCGGCCCAATTAAACCGTTCCTCCATCTCCTTCGAGAATTTGGCTACTTTCTGTTCGAGATGATCTCGAAGGCCGTGCCAATATTCGGGGGTCCTGGGTTTTTCTTGGAACATGACGATGTTCTACTGAAGGTAGACGAATTGCGATCGCGTTGCGTGGGCCGAGACGTATGTCCTAGTCCCATGAGCCGTCGTTTCAAAGCTCACATGATGTGATTCCGGGTCCCGGGGCCCGCTTTCACTTTCTTAGCTGGCGGATATCGTGCTCTTGCTGCCGCATCTTGCGATCCAGCTCGTCAATTTTTCTCTCGAGCTTATCGAACTCCGTGGACATGAATTTGGCGAGTGCGAGTAGACCGCCGTTTGTGTTGTGGGCGATGGGATCTCGCGACGAGCTGATTCGCATGCCGTTGTCTTCGAAGAATTGGGTTACTTGCCTCAGGCTGGTCATTGCGCCTCCAAGTCGCTAAGCCTAGGCCACTCTATCGAGCCCGCGTGCGCGGTCTGTAAGACATGATCGCTTCGGTGCGTAGGAGAATTCCTACGCGCTCGCTGAGTGTGTTCAATGACGCTACGATCAGTCAGTCTTAAGTAGGCCGTACCGTTGAGTCCCCAGATGGGAGATATCGCATGGCGAGGAGCGCATCGCTACTCGATTCCGTTCGTGGCGCTGCAAATCTTCTCGCCGGAGCGATCATTTCCATCACGATACTCGTCGCGTCCGAGGCCGTGAAGATCTCGATCGACTGGACCGCGGTCGGTGCGATCGCGACATGCGCCGCGGTCGCCACTGCACTCTATATCGCGATACGTGAAAGCGAACGTCATGAAGCCAATCGCATTGCAAGCGCGCGCGTCGTAGCGGCAGCCATTGGCCAGCACCTTGAAGATGCGCTGTGGAGGTGCGAGATGGCTTTGCAATTGCTAGAGGACTATTCCGAAAAATCGACGTTCGGAGAAATTGCGCGCATCGCTCCGCTCCTACTCATCAAGCGCACGAAAATCATGCAGAGGTTCCTCGATCGCTTCGAGTCATTTGGTTCTCAGGATGGCTACATCGTTATGGCGGCAGTCGCGGCATTGACGGAGGTTAAGAGGCAGGTCCGAGGTCTCAAGGAGATCGCCGAACTCGACGATCTTGTGACGAAATTACCGATAGGAAGCACTCCGAAGCTCTTGTCGGGAACTAGGGCCAAGTTTGTGAATGCAAGAGATGAAACCAATCGGGCGCTTACGGTGCTTCGGGTCTACGAATTGCCGTTGCGACCGCAAGGCGATGCCGCCGAGAAAGCCGCGACTGCTGCCGCGCGCTGAGGCAAACGACGTGAGGGGAGGAGAATTCCATGCCTGTCTGTGCAGTATGCGAGATCGACAGAGCGGACGTGAGGCCGGGCCCAGGCGATATATCTCGGATCGATTGTCCTCGATGCGGTATTTTCACGATCACGCACGAAGCGACGGTGAATTTACGACGCGAGGAGCAACGACTGCGGATTTCTTGCTGGCTGAGGCATGCAAGTATCTTCGGACAATTGCCCGATCCATTTAAGGCATCGCACATCGACTTCGTAAAGCAGACGTGGCGCGAGCGCACCGTTGGCGAAAAGCAGGATGCCTTGCTGCTGGCGCTTGCCAAAATGTCTCAATATCCCGGCGATGACGTGACGATCGTTGACGAGGTCGACCATGTGCTTGCCTGGTGCGAGCATCTCGAAGAATTCGAATTTCATCTCGCGTCAGCTCGAGATCGAGGTTTGATTTCAGCGCCCACGATGGACCCATCCTGGATCGTGACGCCCACGGGATGGGACCGAGTTTCTGACTTGACTCGCTCGGATCCAGCATCGACGGATTTAGTGTTCGTCGCGATGGCATTTCACGAATCGCTATCTGCGGCGTGGACGGATGGTCTTAGGCCGGGAATCAAAGCCGCCGGATATCGGCCAGAGCGCGTTGACTCAACACCTGATGCCGGAAAGATTGACGATCGAATCATGGCCTTGGTCCGACAGAGTCGCTTCGTCGTCGTTGATGTGACGCGACAGAACTGTGGAGCGTACTTCGAAGCCGGGTTCGCCCTTGGCCTCGGCCGCGCAGTTATTTGGAGCGTCCATGAAGATGATCTAAAAAACCTTCACTTCGATACGCGGCAGTTCAACCATATCGTTTGGAGAGACCCCGCGGACCTACGGAGAAAGGTTACCGATCGACTGGTTGGAGTCTTCGGGCGTGGGCCAGCCCCAATGACGGAGGCCGTCTGAAATATCCCACTAAGTATCCCGGTCCAGTCTGAAGGCAAAAAAGGCCTACATCGCTGCAAGCCCTGGCGCCCGAAGTTCAACGAACGACCCTCTGATTAAAGTCATGCCTGTAGTGGGACGTATCGCGCGAACCATCGGCGCTCAGCGACGAGCGATTGGAAATGGCCAATAACTCGTACCGCCAAGTCGGGAAATGCGACGCCCTGCTTCTCGATCATGCCGCCCCAAACCGTTTGATGTTCGGGTCCAGATGACTTTCGGTCGATGGATTTCAGATGAATGAGCCGGTCCCTTGTTTCTTTCAACGTTCTGTAGTCTTGCCAAGCCTTCGTGCCATTCGGCCCGCGGAGGCCATGTGCTTCGGGTAATACTTTCTTGAGTTTTTCATCCAGAGTGACACGGCGTTCGATCTCAGCCTTATTCAGCTTGATTGGTGCGGACCGTTTGTTGCTCTTGAACTCGTAGACGAAGTCCGCCGGAACTGACTCGTTCGCAAACGCTTCTAGCGCGGTGAAAGAAAAGATCACCTCGCGAGCAAACGCCTCGAAATAATTGAACAGCGGACCATGGTCGTCCGGCCATGTCCCTTGCGGATGCGGATGCGTAACGAAGACTTCATTCAAATCTATGCGATTTCGTTCGAGGTGAGCGTTGCGGGCGGCGCCTAGATACAAAGCGGGCGCTGATGGAAGACCGAAACCGATCACTTTCTTGCCCCACCGTTCAGAGGTAGCAATCATCGCGAGGCCTGTTCCCATTAGGCCGATCGCATGAAATCTGGAATCCTCAGCGTCGAGAAGCGCTTGCTGGCGTTCGGTTGCCATGCGACCTGCCTCGCGTAGTTTTTGATTCACGCAACGCGATGAAGGCCGCGTTCTCTGCTGAGGATGGTATGCGATCAATTCCGAACATAGGGATACGAGATGGGATACTGAGACGATTTGTCTCATTATTTATACTTCAATATCAATATGTTATATTGATTTTGTGAGTGCGTCCCTGCCACCATGTTCCAATCGGTTAGGCGCCACACCTCACCTGAGCGACGCTGGCGGTGCAGACGGATAGCCGATTCCACGCGGCGGAACTGAAACCGCATCCTTGGCGCGCCCTGTCCGCGCGATTCCTCGCGTGCCTCACCGAGGACCACAACTGCCTACACCGCAGGCCTGCGATAAGACGTTTTTGAGTTCCTGCCGCGTTGCGATCACAGCGTACAATCGCCGCACACCGCAGCGTGTCTATGTGGGCGATGAGCTCCGTCGATCGCCGCCCTCCCTTCGTTAGTGCCTTGCGCAATGGATTGCATCCTTAGCTCGCGCAGACAGCGGCGTGCGGCAGGTACTATTCGATCGCGCATCTGCCGGCGAGGCTGGGCAACCTACGTCGACTGCGTGATTTTGCGTTCTCCGTTGGCATTTGAGCCGACAGGGCACGTGAGAAACTCTGAGACGTGCGATGTCCGAGCCGCAAGTAGACGTATTCAGCGTACGCATCAACGTTGCTAGCTTAGTCACCGAGACGCTCGACACTTCCTGCATCGTTTCAGAATGCTGCGACCAGCGGACTTCGATAAGAGCGGTCGTATCAAGAATGTCGTGGACCTGGTGATGGCGGCCGAGTGCGCATTGAAAGCGCATTGCTTCGGCGGCCGCAGTACGACGTCAGCGATCGACCTATACAGAGCCGTCCGAAAGGCCAGCCACGACCTACATGAGCTCGCCAAGATTGCAGATTTCTGCACGACCAGAACGCCCATCTGCGCTTGGCAGACCGACTCGAGGATTTCAGGGTCGAGCAACGCTATCGCTCGACGCCTGGGAAACGTTCTTCCCTTCGGAATTCGACGGGCAGGACTGAAACGCTACCAGGCAACTGTCGCAAACAACGCATGGATAGTTGAGACGTCCAACCAGATAAAACATCTGATCCAAAACATTGCCGGAAGTCTCACCGTTGTCTATCACAACGTTAGTGTGGCGTTGGCCCGCCAACACGACGAAGAGATGGCTGCATTCATGGTGGCTATCAGACGCAGGTAGCGACCTTGATGGCACCCGCGTCGCGGCTCAAGCTGATCGCCCCAATCGCCGAACTCATCACAGCGCTGACCTTGTGCAGATCTATGGCGTCGTGCACCGATGTGGTGTAATCTGGTGCAACCTGTCGATCGTAGCCTAACTAATGATCAGCAAGCCAACACCGAAGGCCCGTATTGGCGCTAGTCAAACGACGCGGGCCTCTGTCAGCTTTCCCTCCGACGTTTATTCCGAGCTCGAACGAATAGCGGCCGCCAAGAAAGTGTCGCTTGCATGGGTTGTTCGTGAAGCTGCCGAGCGATACGTCAGCGATCAATGGCCGCTTCTGTCTGAAGTTCGAGGCTCCAAATGAATCGTGCATTGTCCGCCGACGCGACATTCCAGAAGTCTCGGCTTCAACTCTCACTCGATCTCGATAGTGCTAAAGCAGCTGAGCCTAGCGCTCGTACACCGGATGGGATGCTGCATGATGTTGCTGGCCTGTTCGCGGGCATTGGGGGCGTCGAGCGTGGGCTGCAGCAAGCCGGACACCGCACCTCAATTTTCTGCGAGAACGATCCTGCGGCCATCGCGGTACTACAAAACCGTTTTCCCGAAGTACCGCTGCACGATGACATACGAACGCTATCGGCGCTCCCGGCTGGAGTCTCGTTGGTCGTGGCAGGTTTTCCTTGCCAGGATTTATCTCAGGCGGGTGCGACACGCGGCATCGCGGGAACAAGGTCAGGCCTGGTCGGTGAGGTCTTTCGCCTAATAGAGGCACGAAGAACGCCTTGGGTTCTGTTAGAGAACGTGCCTTTCATGCTGCAGCTGGCGCGCGGTGAGGCGATGAACGTCATAGCTGCGCGCCTTGAAGATCTTGGCTATCGTTGGGCATATCGGGTCGTGGATTCGCGTGCGTTTGGATTGCCGCAGCGTCGTCGGCGCGTCTATTTGCTTGCGAGCCTTCACGATGATCCGCGAAACGTGCTCTTCGCAGATGAGGCTGTCGAGCCGGCAGAGCCCTTGGTCGACGGACATCCCGCGGCCTGCGGGTTCTACTGGACCGAAGGGTTACGAGGGCTCGGATGGGCGGTCGACGCAATTCCTACGCTGAAAGGAGGCTCTTCGATTGGAATTCCCTCGCCTCCGGCCATATGGTTGCGCGATGGGCGGCTCGTAACACCAGACATTCGCGACGCCGAAAGACTTCAAGGATTCCCCGCGCGCTGGACGATTGCGGCAGAGCGCGTCGCTAAGAAGGGCGTACGGTGGAAGCTTATCGGGAACGCAGTGAGCGTTCCGGCGGCCGCGTGGATCGGACGTCGCCTCCGGCGGCCCGGCCAAATCTTGCGATTCGACCTCCATGCCATGAGGGGGCATCGTCATTGGCCCGACGCTGCTTGGAATGTTGGGGACGGCAGGGTTGCAGTTGATGCGTCTGCGTGGCCATTGCGTAAGTATCGGCCAGATTTGGAGCGATTCCTTCGTCATCGAGTCGTGCCCTTGTCAGCGAGAGCAACGGGTGGATTTCTCAGCCGCACGCGCATCGCCAAGTTGAGATTTCCCGACGGATTCATAGCGGCCGTCGAGAAGCACCTGGACCTCATGTCGCGTTGACTCTTCGCGCGATGCTTGAAGTGGTCGACTCTTCCGACAAGAGGCTTCAGGCGTTCAAGAATTCTTCTCTGTCGAAGAAAAAGCGACTCCGCACCACGACAGCACGCTCGGAAGCAATGGGGAAAGTACGAAAGGCAGGCACCGGACCAGAGTTGGCTGTACGTCGGGTACTCTCAGACCTGGGAGTAAGATTCACGATACAGAATCAAGATCTCCCGGGTTCGCCAGACCTGGCGAACCGGCGTCGACGTTTCGTCGTATTCGTGCACGGATGCTTCTGGCACCGCCATGCCGGTTGCCGCAAAACGACGACGCCTACGCGCAATCGTGTCTTCTGGGTCCAGAAATTCGAAGCCAACATTCGTCGCGATCAGCGCTCCGTGCGAGCACTACGCCGCATGGGCTATCGGGTACTGATCGTCTGGGAATGCGACACGCGGAAGGGTTCGCGGCTAGCGTCGCGCTTTGCAACGCTGTTATCTTGACGATTGCGTCAAGTCGGCGGCGAGAGTGCGATGAGAGGCCAAGACATCCTTGCGCGAACGATGAGCATAGCCACATCGCGTGGAGATAAAGCAGGGCTATGGCAGTACCACTCGCGAAGCGACGCGCACTCCAAAGTGGCTTGCTGGACTTTGTTGTTTGATGCGTTGATCGAGTGCGACATCCTCCGCAGCCACGCGGAACAAGGCAAGTTGGGCTTCGGCATCAACTTCGAAATGGTAGGCCCAATCAGCAAGACGCTCGACCTCGTTCTCACGCGAGTGCCGCCGAACCGTCTTGATAGAAGCCGTCGCACCTTTGCCACCCTAGCGGACCAATTTCGCATCGTGTTGGATGCCGAGGATCAGCGATTGTTGAATTTGATGCCCACGATCGCTCATGACGACGATCAGGACAACTCAGAAGTGGTGTTGGCGCTCGAAGCCAAAGCTTGCATGACCGAGCACATCAAGGCCATGCCGCGGTTGCATGCCGAGATACTGGCAACTGGCTACCTCGCGAAGCGAGCAATGCCGCGTTGCATCGTGGTCTCGTACACGTTGATCAACACCGCTTCCACGTTTAGAACTCCCAGCGGGGCCGGTAAGACGAATCACCACAGCCAACCTTCCGACACCAACCGCGTTATTGAAATGCTCGCTCAAGCGATTCCGCTTGCCCGCGACATGAACAATCTAATCGGTTATGACGTAGTTGGAACGACCGCCATGCATTGCGCGAATGACGGTTCTCCCGTCGTCGTCGATGAGAGTTTGATTTGGCCTGATCGCGCCGGCGCCGTGAAGTACGAACGGATGATCCGTTCGCTCTGCTCGGAGTATCGCGCGCGCGCAGGGCACTGAAACTATCCGAAACCGCGAAACTATTCTCTCTGAAGCGTGCCAAAGCGCCCGCTCTGCTCTGACCTCGGTAGCGAATCGGGGACTTGTTAGCTTTCCTCCGTTCGTTGAGTCGTGAAGTCCTCCGAAATCAGTGTCCGGGAACAGGCCGATGCAATGCGCGGGAATTCGGGCCGCACCTTCATTTACTAGTCGTCTTTGTAATATTGCTTCTGGCAAGCCTCATGCGACCACGATGGCAAATTCGACGCCGGGATCGCCCTCGATGGAATCGAGCTGTTGCTTGAGTTCGCCAAAGTCATGAGTTTCGAGGCCAGCGACCGCGAAGGCGAGTCGTCATGACTCAAGCGCCCAGTAAACGGAGAGG
>Ga0070668_100001351_pt1 | contig 17536 bp, 19 predicted proteins | sample KBSS43metaG_FD_64661 | JGI IMG/M metagenome (GOLD analysis project Ga0070668, IMG submission 64661) | Switchgrass rhizosphere microbial communities from Kellogg Biological Station, Michigan, USA - KBS S4-3 metaG | ecosystem: Host-associated > Plants > Roots > Rhizosphere > Soil ... | reverse complement strand
ACCGAGCACATCTACCAGCAGGATTTCGACCGCGACTCGAACGTGCTGGAAGTGTTCATCGGCCGCCTGCGCAAGAAGCTGGATCCGGACGGCGAACTCAAGCCGATCGAAACCGTGCGTGGCCGCGGCTACCGCTTCGCGATTCCGCGCAACGAGGGCTGAGCCGTTAGTCCGGCGATGGGATGATGTCAGGCCGTCTGTGGTTCTTTAAACGCTGGCGGCCGCGCTCCCTGCAGGCACGGCAGCTGCTGGCCGCCAGTGTGAGCCTGCTCGCCTTCCTGGCGATTGCAGGCTACGCGCTGGATGCCGCGTTCGCCGACACGGCGCGCGCGAACCTGCGCGAGCGCCTGAAAAACTATGCCACCGCCTACGCGGCCGGCATCGACTTCACCCGCGACCGCTCGCTGTACATCCGCGAGCAACCGCCGGATCCCCGCTTTGATGTCCCAGGTAGCGGCTTGTACCTGCAGGTCGTCATGCCGGACGGCAAGGGCAACTCCATGTCCGCCGAAGGCCCGATGCTGCCCACCGTGGGCGGCAAGCTGCTGGCCCCGCGGCAGGAAGTGTTCGAAGGCCCGCTGCCGATGATCCAGATCGACGGCAGCCAGGGCTCGGTGTACCGCTATGGGCTGGGCCTGGTGTGGGATGCCGACGCCGACCCGGCCACCGAATTCCCGTACACCATCTACGTGATGGAAGACTCGCGCGCGCTGGGCGCGCAGCTGCGCGTTTTCCGCAGCCGGGTCTGGTTCTACCTGGGCGGCATCGGCCTGATCCTGCTGCTGCTGCAGACGGTCATCCTGCAGTGGAGCCTGCGCCCGTTGCGGCGGGTGATTACCGAACTGACCAAGGTCCAGCGCGGCGAGACCGAGCGCATGAGCGAACGACACCCGCGCGAGCTGGAGCCGTTGACCGACAGCATCAATGCCTTCATCGAGGGCGAGCGTGAGAACCTGGAACGCCAGCGCAATACCCTGGCCGACCTGGCGCACAGCCTGAAGACGCCGATTGCGGTGCTGCGTACGCAGATGGACAGCGGCGCCGGCGATGGCGCCCTGCGCGAAGAGCTGGACGTGCAGCTGCAGCGCATGAACAACCTGGTGTCCTACCAGCTGGCACGCGCGGCGTCGTCGGGCCACAAGCTGTTCTCGGCACCGCTGCCGATCGAATCCAACGCCGAGGAAATCGTGCGCGGTTTGGAGAAGGTCTACGCGTCCAAGGGCGTGCTGTGCGAATTCGATATCGACCCGGCCGCGCGCTTCCACGGCGAACCGGGTGACCTGCAGGAACTGCTGGGCAACCTGCTGGAGAACGCGTTCAAGTGGGCCAAGCGCCGCGTGTTGCTGACCGCGCAGCCGTTGCCGGCGCCGAATGCGCGTCGTGCCGGTCTGCTGCTGGCAGTGGATGACGATGGCCCGGGCATTGCTCCGGAGGACATCGGCAAGGTGCTGCAGCGTGGCGTGCGCGGCGATGAGCGCGTACAGGGCCACGGCATCGGCCTGTCGATCGTGCAGGACCTGATCAAGGACTACCGCGGCGAGCTGCAGGTGTCCCGCTCCAGCGAACTGGGCGGCGCCCGTTTCGAAGTGCGGCTGCCGCCGGGGCCGTAAGCCTCCGCACTCGGTAGTGCCGGCCGTTGGCCGGCAACCTCATGATCTTCGATGGCATTGCCAGGTTGCCGGCCAGCGGCCGGCGCTACCGTATTTCTATCCTCGGCGGCTCGCCGTAGAACCGCCTGAGATGCGCAGCCACCCCCGGCAACGCTTCGGACAGCAGGTCCGGCGCAGAGAAGTGGTACTCGCTGGCCACCGCGAAGAACTCTTCCGGCGCCTCTGCCGCATACGGATCGATCAGTGTTTCCACGCCGGCATCCACCTGCGCACAGAACGCGTCGTACGATTTCTGGAAGTCAGCAGCCCACTCGCGTTGCCACGCACGCGGCAACGGCGGCGTGCCGTCCATCGCACCGTCGAGCGCATCCAGCTTGTGCACCATTTCATGCACGGCCACGCAGTAACCCTCATGCGGTGCCGCCAGATCGGCCTGCACATCGGCCCACGAAAGAATCAGCGGACCGCTGTCCCACGATTCGCCGATCAGCTCGTCATCCCACTCGTGCAGTACGCCGGCGGCGTCCATATGGCTGCGATGCACGCGGAACGCATCGGGGTAGACGATCAGCTGCGACCAGCCTTCCAGCCCCACCTCGCCGAACTCCAGCAGCGGCAGGCAGCACAGTGCGGCCAGCAGCACGCCATCGGCCGGCTGCAGCTGCAGGTCGCCGATCGGGGAGATGGTTTTCTCATGCAGGAAACGCGTGGTCAGCGCGCGCAGGCGTGCATGCCGTTCGTCGTCCAGGCCGCGCAACCACGCTGCGCGGTGGCAGGCATCGTTCCAGTGTGCGTCTTCGATCGGTCGCGGCGCGGGCCGCAACCACTGCAGCAACGACTTGATCAGCGGAACATACCCGGCAGGTAGCTGTGCCACTTCGGCGCACGGATGCGCTGCAGTACATCGTCGTCGCCGCCACCGCCGCTGCTGGTCGCGGCGGCCGGACGTACCGGTGCCGGCTTGGCGGCCGTCGCTGTCGGCGTGTTGGTCGGTGTGCGCTGCGAGGCTGCATCGCTGGCCGAGTAGACGCAGGCGCCACGGCTGTCATCAAGCGCTGCTGTTGCAGACGCCGCAAAGGGCATCGTCAGCAGGATCAGGCAATGGGCATAACGGCGCATTGACGACATCCACGTTAAGGGAAGGTGAGTTCCCGATTCTAGCCCGAACCCGGCGCCAGATTGGAAGCCCGCCGGAACCGGGGCTGGCGGGCGTCGCTGGCGGGTTTCCCGCATAATTCCGTCCTGACCTTGTGGAAGCTGCCGTGGACGATCGCCAATTGCTGGCCAAACTCGCTGCCGGTCGCCTGTCCGGCGACGCCCTGGCCCGTGAGCTGGGCCAGACCCGGGCCGCCATTTGGAAGCGTATTCAAGGGCTTAGGGCCGCCGGCGTTGAGGTTGAAGGGCGTGCAGGCGAGGGTTACGGGCTGACCCGGCCGGTCGACCTGCTGGAAGCCGGAGCCATCCGCGCCGGCCTGCCCAAGGAGGCCGCAACACTGTTGCACGACCTGCAGGTGGCCTGGACGGTGGATTCCACCAACGCCGAATTGCTGCGCTGCAGCGCGCCCCAGCGCGGTGTCAGCGTCCTGTTGGCCGAGCGCCAGACCGGCGGCCGTGGCCGTCGCGGGCGCACCTGGGCGTCGCCGCTGGCAGCGCATGTGTATCTGTCGGTGCTGCGCCTGTTCGAAGGTGGGCTCGGCCGCTTGGCCGGGCTGAGCCTGGTCGCCGGCGTCGCCGTGGCCGAAGCCCTGCACGACCTGGGCTACACGCAGGCGCAGCTGAAGTGGCCGAACGACGTGCTGGTCGATGGCCGCAAGCTGGTGGGCCTGCTGGCCGAGGGTGGTGGCGAATACGCCGGCCCGGCGCGTGCAGTGATCGGCATCGGCATCAACGTGCACATGCCGCCGGCGTTCGCCGAACAGATCACCCAGCCATGGGTGGACCTGGACACGCTGGCCGGCGCATCGGTGGATCGCAACACGGTGGTGGCCGCGGTGCTGGCACGCCTGCTGCCGGCGCTGGAAGCGTTCGATCGCGAAGGGCTGGCACCGTTCCTGCCGCGCTATGCAGCGTTCGACATGCTGGCCGGGCGCGAAGTGCGCGTGCAGCTGGATGGCGAATGGCAGCACGGTACCGCGCTCGGCTTGGCTGACGATGGCGCGTTGCGCGTGCGTATCGATGGCCGCGAGCGCCTGCTGCATGCCGGCGAAGTCAGTGTGAGAAAAGCATGAGCGACTGGTTGTTCGATCTGGGCAATTCGCGCTTCAAGTTCGCGCCGTTGCAGGGTGACCGTGCCGGTGATGTGCAGGCCTGGGCGCATGGCGCCGAGGGCATGGCCGGGCAACCGCCGCACAGCCTGCCCAGTGGCGGCACCGCGTTTGTGGCCAGCGTCGCCGCGCCGTCGCTGACCAGCGCGATGCTGGATCAGCTGCAGCGCCGCTTCGAGCACGTGCATGTGGTGCGTACCAGCGCGCAGTGTGCGGGTGTACGCATTGCCTACGCCAAGCCGGAAAAATTCGGTGTCGACCGCTTCCTGGCGCTGCTGGCTGCCGCCAAGGCACAGCGGCCGGTGCTGGTGGTCGGTGTCGGCACCGCGTTGACCATCGACCTGCTTGATGCCAACGGCCAGCATCACGGTGGACGCATTTCCGCCTCGCCGACCACGATGCGCGAGGCGCTGCACGCGCGCGCGGTGCAGCTGCCGGCCAGCGGCGGTGACTACAGCGAATTCGCCAACGACACCGCCGATGCGCTGGCCTCCGGCTGCGATGGTGCCGCCGTGGCGCTGGTTGAACGCAGCGCCCGCCAGGCACAGGCGCTGCTGGGCGTCATGCCGTCGCTGCTGGTGCATGGCGGTGGCGCACCCGCGCTGATGCCGCTGCTGGACGGCGCCGACTATCACCCCTCGCTGGTGCTGGATGGCCTCGCCCGCTGGGCGGTGCACCAGCCCGCAGGCTAGTATCGGCGCATGCTGACCCGTGCCCTGATCGTCGTGCTGGCGATCCTCAATCTTGGTGTTGCCACCTGGTGGCTGTTGCGCGATGAACCCGCGCGCGCGCCGTTGCCACCGCCCCCGACCGGCGTGGCCGAGCTGCGCTGGTTGCCCGGTGGCACCGATGCGGCTGTGGCCGCGCAGGCCTCGGCAGCGGCACCCACTGAAGCACTGGTGGAGCGTGAGGCAGCGCCGGCTACCGCAGTGGCCGCTGCACCCGCACCGGCAGCGGCGACACCTGCAGCACCCAGCAAGCCCGCCGAACCAGTGAAGGCGCCTGAGCCGGTGGCCGCCGTCGCCAAGCCAGCGCCGGAACCGGTGGCCGAGAAACCCGCAGCCCCTGCAGCACCGCCGCGCTGCCTGGCGCTGGGCCCGTTCGCCGACCGCGCCGCTGCCACCGCTGCGCAGAGCCGTGCGGGCAACCTGTTGAGCCAGGTGCGCCTGCGCGAGCAGCCCGCCGCCAGCGGCAGCGCCCGTTACCGCGTGCTGCTGCCCGCCGCCGCCAGCCGCGATGACGCGCAGGCCACGGTCAAGCGCATCGTCGCTGCCGGGCTGAGCGACTACTACATCATCAGCCAGGGCGACGAGACCAACGCCATTGCGCTGGGCCAGTACCGCAACCGCGAGGGCGCCGAACGGCGCATGGCTGCGGTGCAGGCCGCCGGCTTCCAGCCGCGTCTGGTGGCCAGTGGCGATGCCGGCCAATGGTGGCTGGAAGGGCAGCTGGCCACCGGCAGCGAACCGGCCCAGGCGCAGCAGCGCAGCGGTGCCGCGCAGCAACGGTCGCTGGAATGCACGCGACTGCGCTAGAATTCCCAAACCACGGCGCTGCCGTCGGCGTTTCACCCCGTGCCGCTTTAGCTCAGTTGGTAGAGCAACTGTCTTGTAAACAGTAGGTCATCCGTTCGATTCGGATAAGCGGCACCATCTCCCGACAATCTCCATTGCCCCTTTTGTTGCATGGGGCTGGCTAGTGTCTGTGTGCCTACGCCGCATGCAGCTGAAGCTCCACATACTCCGCCAATCCCCGGCACGCCAGCAGCAGCCCTTCGCGCGTTCCGTCGCCGATCTGCTGCCGGTCTTCTCCATCGACCCGCACGCGCTCGGCAGCGTGGAATATTTCCAGCAAGGTGGTCAGCCCGGCAGCGGCGCGGTCGGCGCGTGCCATGGCCATGCCCTGGCCGGGTGCCAGCGTTGGCCCGCGCCACGGCTGACCGTCGGCACCATCGCCGTTGCGGATGCGCTGCAGGCAGCCTTGCAACGTGATCGGGTCCGGGACATCGACGGCGGCGGCGAACGCGGCTTCCAGCGGCTGCGCGAGCTCGGGGGGCAGGCGTTCGGCGGCGTCGCCCAGCGTGGCGGTCAGATAGGGATAGTCAGGGGCGGACATGTGGGCATCCTCGGGTGCAACAGAGGCGCCACCGGCAGAGGGTGGCGGGCGATGCGTGGCTTCCAAGACCGGGAATCGATGAGCCGGCGGGCGCAAGGCCCCCACGCACCGCCCGCCATAAGGCAGCAGACGGATTGTCAGCCGGCGCCACCCGCAAGAGGCGACGCCGGCTGACAAGCGTAAACAGCTTCGATTGCACGGGCTTGGAAGTCCCGGCCACTGGTTTTCGGTGGCAGTTCATCATGCGCAGGCAGAATCACGGGCTGCCAGTCGATTGTTCCGATGGCATCGCGCTGTTTGAAAGGAAAAATGAATTATCGCAATTGGCTTGTCGCGGCCAATCCCGAGGCACAAACGACATCCTGCGCGGCGTGCTGTTGGATCATGAAACAGGCAGAAGCGCTGCAATCGCACGGCGCAAAGTCGGCGCAACGTGTCAAGCCAGCTTAACCACGTCACCAAGCAATCCACTCAACCATCATACGCACCCGCGCGGCGATCAACGCGTCCCCGGATCACCCGGCACCAGGTGTCGCCACGGAAACACATCCTTGGCGAAATGGCTGACATAGCCCCCCGTCGCGGCCTGGATGACCATGAACGACAACCGTGGGCGCATGGCCTGCAGCGTCTGCAGCTGCGCCACATCCAACGCGCTGTTGCGCAGCCGGAAGGTATGCAGCGCATCGAAGGCTTGGCTGGCGAACAAGCGCTCATAGGCCGCGAAAGGCGTGACCGCATCGGTCTCACGAGCATCAGCCCAGACGAATTGCAGCTCCGTCGATTCGCAGAAATCCAGCAGGCCCAAGGCAGGCAGGTTGCGTGATCCGGCAAGGTTGTCGATGAAGCGCTGCGTATCTGAGCCACCGCCGATGCGCAGGCTGTGCAGGTGCGGCAGCGGCACCTCGAAAAACGCGGCGTCCGGTGCATTCGGCACCACCAGTTCGCTGAGGTATGGCGCCCTGGAAACGAAGCGGGCGATCTCGCCAGCTTCTTCCATGAGGCTGCCCGCGCGCTGCACCAGCGACATGTTGTGGTCGGCCGGTTCTGTGGGGGAGATCGACAGCGAGCGCAGGCGTGGGAAACGCACATCGCTATCCAGCAGCGCGGTGAACTCCCACTCGCGCGTGCCATTGGCCCCCTCGTCCGGGCCGGTGAACGACAGCGACATGATCGCATCGGCCACGCCTTGGTCGGACAGGCAGGCCAGCGTCCACGCGAATGGCTCTTCCCATGGGTTGCCGAAGAACTCCACGTGCAGGCCACCGTACAACGGCGCCACGGTTACCCGTTCCTGTAAGGCTTCCCAGAGCGGGCTGGCTGGGTCCTCGATGTCCAGCTCATGCTCAGCCGCGCTGTCCAAGGTGAAGGCATGGATGCGTTGCTGCAGCGCCAGCAGCTGCTGCTGTGCGTGGCCGAAGGGTGGAGCTGTCATGTGTGCATACCGGACGTCCGTGTGATGCGCCCGATGATAGCGCTGGCCTGATGGCGGCGGTCTGCGGCCCGCGATCGGTTGCTTGATATTCCTCACGGTCGAGCAACTCCGGCAGCCCCCATACTGGCGCCCTCCGCTCAATTCTCACAAGGAAGCCGACCATGCGCCACCACCGCCTGTCGTTGACCATCGCGCTGCTCGCCAGCGCCTTCGCAGCTCCAGCAATGGCCGCTGTGCCGTTCTTCAACGCCAGTTGCCCGGGTGGCATCGACGTGCACGCCGACGAAGGCGGGCCGGTCTACGTGCAGGGCCGCGAGACCACGCTCAAGCGCTTCAACGATCGCTATTTCGAAGCGCGCGATGCCAGCAGCGGCACCACGCTTTCAATCAGCACCGGTGACGACGGTACGCAGCAGGTCAGCTACACCGGACGCGGCGGTGCCAACGGCATCTGCCAGGTCAGCAACAACGGCACGCCGGCGGCCGCCGTGGAAGGCGGCAGGCACCACCGTGATCAGGATCGCGATGACGATGCAGCACTGCCACGGGAAGTGACCTGCGAATCCACCGACCAGCGCCAGGTGTCCTGCGACATGGATACGCGCGGCAATGTGGAGATCGTGCGCCAGCTCAGCCGTACCCGTTGCGAGCAGGGCAGCAACTGGGGCCTGTCGCGGCATTCGGTCTGGGTCAACGGTGGCTGCCGAGCGACGTTCCGCAACATGTCCAAGGCTGCAGCCAACGCGTCAGCGGGCGATACCGCGCTCGGTTCGTGCAATGCAAGCAAAGGCGCACAGGGCACGCTGGTGACCCAGGTGCCGGTTGGAACCGATTATCAGGAACTGATCATCGATTATCCCGAGGGCCGCTTCCTGTGCATGATGCGCAACGACGGCCGGGTGCAGAGCGTGACGCCGATTCGCCGCCGCGGGGGTTGAGCTCATCGTGCCTGCAGCCCTAAGGTGACCACCCTTACACCCGTCTGGCGGCACCACCATGTCCCATCTTCTGGCCAAGGCAGCCGAGAAACAGGATCTTGACCGAATCGACGCATTGCTGGATGCGGGTGCCGATATCGAGTGGCAGCACAAGGGCACCGGACGTACTCCGCTGCTTTCGGCTGTGATCGCCGGAAAGACTGACTCGGTGTTGCGGCTTTTGGACCGTGGCGCCAACATCCAGCACGCCTGCACGGCGGTGGGCTTTACCGCAATGGGATGGGCGGCCGAGCGCAACGACGCAGACATCGGACGCCTGCTGATCGCACGCGGCGCCTCGCTGGACGCGGCCTCCCCGGAACTGCATCGCACACCGCTGATGGTGGCGGCGCAGGGCGGTCATCTGCCGATGGTCGAGCTGCTGCTGGCTGGCGGTGCTGATGTCGCACGCGTGGATTTCGAAGGACGTAATGCGCTGTCGCTGGCCGAAGCGCGCGGGCATGCGGCTGTGGTGCAGTGCCTGCAGGCAGCGAGCGCGCAGATGCCACCGATGTTGGAGGAGGCGCCGCCGCTTGCGTGGCCTGAACCGGCCGCAGAGGGGGAACCGGCATCAGTGGTGCGTGGCTATATGCTGGCCTGCAATGAGTGGGAAACGCGTGGTTACCGTGATGCCAAGGTCGGTGGAGTCCTGCTCGGTAGTGCAGCATTCCAACAGGAGCGCGCGGACATCCTCGCGGCCTGGTGTACCGACCGGAAGCGGGTGTATTCCACGGGCATGTCGGTGGGCAATCCCCCGGTGCACATGCCGGAGGACCTGCTGGCCGCGGTCTGTCAGCCGACGGCCTCCAAGGCCGAAGTCCTGGTGCGTGACCATGCACAGAAATCCCGCGCGCTGCGTTACGAGCGCCTGTTCGTGCTCAAGCGCGTGGCAGGGCAGTGGCGGATCGACATGCTGAAGAAGCGCCTGTTCCGCACCGAAGCGTGGTCGTCGGCGATTCTCTGAGCACGGCCCGAAGTGCCGTCAGCCGGCAGCGTTGTACAGCACTACCCACGCCAGCATCAGGGCGAACATGCCGGCGAACGTCAGGCCAAACCACAGCGCCGCCACCTTCACGTTGCCGATCAACGCTGCCAGCATCCGCTGCGGCTCGCTCTTCAGGATCGGATATTCGGCGTGTGCCTTGCGCAGACGCTGCCAACCCAACCCGAGGAATACCAGGGTCGAGAACGGCACCAGCAGGAGCGTCGCCTGCATCAGCCAGCCATTCGGCGACGCATCCATCGAGCTGCTCAACAGAATCGCGAAAACGGCGATGGGCAGCGCCCCGATGAAAAAGCGCGGCCAGGCGGTGTTGATGAAGGGCGACATCGCAATCTTCCATGAAGGGCGGTCGGGTCCGCGCGGCATCATGCCATGCGATGGCCCTGCTGCACCGCCGCGAGTGGTGTCACATGCGTCTGGCTAGACTGTGCTTCTTTTTCGTTCGCAGGAGGCACCCATGGCCCATCATCCCGCCGTTACCCTGATCGGCGTCCCCACCGACATCGGGGCGGGCCATCGCGGCGCCCGGCTGGGGCCGGAAGCCCTGCGTGTGGCCGGCCTGCCTGAAGCACTGGAAGCGCGCGGCGTGGACGTGCGCGACCTCGGCAACCTGGACGGCCCGCGCAACCCGTGGACCGCGCCGGTGCAGGGCTACCGTCACCTGGACGAAGTAGTGGCGTGGAACCACGCGCTGATGGAAGCCAGCTACGCCGAACTGCAGGCCGGCCGCATGCCGATCATGCTGGGGGGTGACCACTGCCTGGGCATCGGTTCGATCACTGCCGTCGCGCGCTGGTGCCGCGAGCAGGGCAAGGACCTGCGCGTGCTGTGGCTGGATGCGCATTCGGATTTCAACACCAGTGAGGTGACCCCTTCGGGCAACATCCACGGCATGCCGGTGGCGTGCCTGTGCGGCCTCGGCCCGGATGCGCTGACCAGGCTGGGTGGCACCTCGCCGGCCATCAAGCCTTCGCAGATGCACCAGATCGGCATCCGTTCGGTGGACCCGGAAGAAAAGCGCCTGATCAAGACCCACAAGGTCGATGTCTACGACATGCGCTACATCGACGAGAACGGCATGAAGCGCACCGTGGAAGCGGCGCTGGCCGGCATCGACGAGAACACCCACCTGCACGTCAGCTTCGATGTCGATTTCCTCGACCCGAGCATCGCCCCGGGTGTGGGCACCACCGTGCCGGGCGGGGTGAACTACCGCGAAGCGCAGCTGGTGATGGAGATGATCGCCGACAGCGGCCGCATGGGCTCGCTGGATATCGTCGAACTCAATCCGCTGCTGGACAACCACAACAGCACCGCCGAACTGGCTGTGGACCTGGTGGAAAGCCTGTTCGGGAAATCGACCCTGATGCGCGACTGAGAGAGTCCAGCCTGAACGGTTGGACGAACCGTTCACACGCGCTCCACGCCCCTGCCGCCAGATTGCACCTCACGCGGCAGTGTTGGCTTCGAGCCAGCCTGCCGCCCCGATCAATACAACCGAACCCCGTGATTGAGCGGTGTAGCGGCAAACCCAAGGAGAAGCCCATGAAGCGCGTAGTTGCCCTGATGCTGTTGTCGATGTTCTCGGTGGCCCTGCTGGCCGGTTGCAACACCGTTGCCGGTGCCGGCAAGGACGTGCAGAAGGCTGGTGAGAAGGTTGAGGATGCCGCCAAGGGCAACTGAGCCTGAGGTGGTGCGCACTACGGAAAAGGCCGGGATCTTCCCGGCCTTTTTCATGCGCGATTGCTGCGTGTGTACGCCGCGTGCCGACCGGTAGTGAACCATTCAAGCAGGTGAGCGGCGCTTTCATGGCCGGTTGACCGTGCTTCAACGTGCACTGCGCGATGCTGCAGCCACGGTAACAACGCCGTTGCATACCAAGGAAGCCTCAGCAATGAACAAAGACATCATTTCCGGCAAGTGGTCCCAGCTCAAGGGCAAGGCCCAGGCGAAGTGGGGCGATCTGACCAATGACGATTTCGATGTGGCCGAGGGCAATGCCGAATATCTGGCGGGCCGCCTGCAGGAGCGCTATGGCTGGGCCAAGGACCGCGCAGAAACCGAAGTGCGCGATTTCGAGAAAGCGATGCACAAGGACTACCCGGACTACAAGTAACGGGCCGGACTACAAGTAACGGGGCGTCGAACGCCCGCGTTATGCCCCCACAGACAACGCCCGCGCCGGAAGGTGCGGGCGTTGTGCTGTGTGCAGATCAACGCGCCGGCGGGTCGGGCACGTAGCGGTTGGGGAAGGCCTGTGGCTGGCGGTCCAGGCGCGAGGGCGAATCGAGCAGGATGCCGCGTGCACGCAGGTTGCGGGCGCTGTCGTAGCGCAGCTGCAGCACCTGTGCCGGGCTGCGGGTGGCGCGTTCGAAATCGGTATCGCGCACCGATGAACTTTCGCGCGCACCATGCCCGGTGCCCAGTGCGGGTGCCTGCGACTTGGCCGAATAGCCTTCGATGCGGCTGGCGCTGGCGTCGGCCGCCGCCGAGGCTTCGGCCGCCGCCGGTGCCGGCCCGGCGCGACCGCGCAGGATCGGCTGCGGACGCGGGTACCAGCGACGCGCTTCCTCGAACACCGCCACGCCGACCACACCGACGTTGTCCGGGCGGCCGGTACGGCTGGCATAGCTGCCGCTGGGGCTGCTGAAGACGAACTGGGCCACTTCGTCCTGGGTCTTGCGCCAGCCGGTGATATCGGCGCGCTGGCCAGGGTTGAGCACGTAACCAGTCTGCGAGGGATCGGCGTCTTCGCCGGAGATCGCGTTGACCCCGTCCACTGACAGCACCACCAGCACCCGTCGCGGGCTGTCGTTGTACAGGCGCACGGCATAGCGGTGGCCGCGCTCACCGGCCACCCAGCGCTGGCCGTCGGCCGGGTAGCTGCGCAGCTCGGTACCGCGGTCGCGGTCGACCAGGGCCACGCGCACCGGGCCGTCCTGCGGCATCGGCGGGGGCAGCGGAGCCGGGCGGAAGCCGGCCAGGGGCAGGATCAGCAGCAGGGGCAGCAGGCGTTTCATCGGGCGTCTCCAGCGGGGTTGGGTGAATGAACGCGCCGGAGGCCCTGACGGGGTTGACCGTGTGCACGGTAAACTGGCCGCGTTCATAGAAGGTTTCCGCACGCAGTCATGACGACCCGAGTCCTTACCGGCATCACCCCCTCCGGCACGCCCCACCTGGGCAACTACGTTGGCGCCATCCGCCCGGCCATTGCGGCCAGCCGCGCGCCGGACATCGAGAGCTTCTTCTTCCTGGCCGATCTGCACAGCCTGATCAAGTCGCAGGACCCGCAGCGCACCCAGCGCGCGACCCTGGAGATCGCTGCCAGCTGGCTGGCCTGTGGCCTGGACCCGGAACACGTGTGGTTCTACCGCCAGAGTGACATCCGCGAGACCACCGAGCTGATGTGGTTCCTGACCGCCATCGCCAGCAAGGGCATCCTCAACCGCGCCCATGCCTACAAGGCGGCGGTGGACAAGAACCGGGAGGAAGGCCAGGACGAGGACGCAGGTGTCAGCGCCGGCCTGTTCATGTACCCGGTGCTGATGGCGGCCGACATCCTGATCTTCAAGGCCAACCAGGTACCGGTGGGCCGTGACCAGATCCAGCACATCGAGATGGCGCGTGACTTCGCCCAGCGCTTCAACCACGTATACGGCAAGGAGTATTTCCCGCTGCCGGACGTGGTGATCGACGAGCAGGTGGCAACCCTGGCGGGCCTGGATGGCCGCAAGATGAGCAAGAGCTACCACAACACCATTCCGCTGTTCGTGCCGCGCGAGGAGCTGAAGAAGCTGGTGTTCTCGATCCTGACCGATTCGCGTGCACCGGGTGAGCCGAAGGACACCGAAAGTTCGGCGCTGTTCCAGATGTACCAGGCGTTCGCCACCCCGGAACAGACCGCCGCATTCGCCAAGGCTTTCGCCGACGGCATCAGCTGGGGCGATGCCAAGCAGCAGCTGTTCGAGCGCATCGACAGCGAACTGTCGCCGCTGCGCGAGCGCTACAACGCGCTGATGGCCGAGCCGGAAAAGATCGAAGCGCTGCTCAAGCGCCGTGGCCAGCAGCTGCGTGAGCAGCTGGCGGCACCGCTGCTTGAAGAGCTGCGCCATGCGGTGGGCCTGCGTGATCTGTCCGATGCCGGCGACATCGCCAGCGAAGATGCCGGTGAAGCCCGCGCCGCTCCGCCGCTGTTCAAGCAGTACCGCGAGAAGGATGGTCGCTTCTACTTCAAGCTGACCGCCGGTGACGGCACACTGCTGATCCAGAGCGAAGGCTTCGACTCGCCGCGCGATGCTGGCCAGCTGATCGCCGTGCTGAAGCAGGCCGAGCAGGGCGACCAGCTGCAGAGCGACTTGTTCAAGCTGGAAGCCGAGGTCGATGCGGTGCTGGCGGCGTTGGCCGTGCTGCGCGAAGCGTAAAAAGGTAGTGCCGGCCGCTGGCCGGCAACTGCAATCACCCGGCGCGCCTGGGGATGCCGGCCAGCGGCCGGCACTACCCGCAATCGGCGGCCATGGCATGATGTCCGCGCGCCTCAGGCGCGATGACATGGAGTCTGCAATGGCCTGGTTGTCGCTGCTGCTGTTCCTGCCCTGGTTCATCCTGCTGGGCAGCCTGTACTGGCTGTTCCCGCGCCAGCCGCGTACCGCGCGGCGGCGACTGTTCGATGGCACCACCCTGGCGCTGGCGCTCGCCCTGAGCATCTTGGCGATGCTGTGGGGTCACCACATCGGTCTGGTACAGCCGGGTGCCGGACCGATCTGGCCGCAGGTGCTGGCGGTGCTGTACGCCTATGGCGCGTTCCTGGCGGTGCTGGTGATGGCCCTGTTGCTGCGCCCGCGGTTCGCTTTGCGCTGCAGCTGATCGGTAGTGCCGGCCGCTGGCCGGCAACTGCATTCAACTGGCTAACCCGGGGTTGCCGGCCAGCGGCCGGCACCATCCGACCAAAGCCGCATCGATCAGGCCATGCCGGCGCGCCTACCATGGGTGTCTGTTCCCGATCCTGCCAGGTGCGCGTCGATGACCGCCGATCCCAGCATCCACACCATCGATACCGGTTTCCAACGGCCTGATTTCGATGCCGCCTACCTGGTCATCGAAAACGGTCGCGCCGCGTTCGTCGACTGCGGTACCGGCCTGTCGGTACCGGCGATGCTGCAGGCCCTGGCCGACAACGGGCTGGGCGTGGAGGCGGTGGACTGGCTGCTGCTGACCCATGTGCACCTGGATCATGCCGGTGGCGCTGGCCTGCTGATGCAGCAGTTGCCCAATGCGCGCGCGGTGCTGCACCCGCGCGGCGCGCCGCACATGATCGATCCGACGCGGTTGATCGCCGGTGCCACGGCCGTTTATGGCGCTGAGGAAATCGCCCGCAGCTATGGCCGCATCGAAGCGATTCCCGAGCAGCGCGTGGTGGTGGCTGACGACGGCCAGCGCATCGACCTGGCCGGTCGCGAGCTGGTGCTGCTGCATACCCCGGGGCACGCGCTGCACCACTACTGCGTGTGGGATGCGCGCAGCCGCAGCTGGTTCACCGGCGATACCTTCGGTATCTCCTACCGCGAGCTGGACAGCGCGCAGGGCGCTTTCATCTTCCCCACCTCATCGCCGGTGCAGTTCGACCCGGAAGCGATGAAGGCGTCGATCCAGCGCATGCTCGGTTACGCACCGCAGGCGATGTACCTGACCCATTACGGTCGTGTAGAACAGGTCGAAAAGCTGGCCGAGGATCTGTTCGAACAGATCGATGCGATGGCGGCGATCGGCCGCCAGTGCGACGGTCGCCCCGATCGTCATCGCTGCCTGCTGGCCGCGCTGCAGGCGCTGTACCTGGAGCGTGCACAGCAGCATGGCTGCGCGCTGGACCAGGCTGCAGTGAGCGAAGTACTGGCGATGGATATCGAACTCAACGCGCAGGGCCTGGCTTGCTGGCTGGACCGCGCGTCGCGGTAGATCCGCGCCACGCGTGAACGACGCCGCCTGCAACCCGCGCCGTCATTGCACTGTCACGTTACACTCTGGCTATTCCCAAGCCTGCCGTGGTACTGCCGTGAACCCGATGCGCGTGTTGCTGCTGTCGTCCTGCCTGTTCGTCGGTGGCCTGGCCCATGCGGCCAATGACCTGCCCGGCGGCGGCATCGATCCGCAGGCGCTGTCGCGTCATGTGCGCGTGCTGGCATCGGACGAATTCGAAGGCCGCGCACCGGCCACCGAAGGTGAAGAACGCACCGTGCAGTACCTGATCGAGCAGTTCCGCAGCTACGGCCTGCAGCCGGGTGGCGTGGACGGCAGCTGGGTACAGCCGGTACCGCTGGTGCGCGCGCAGCTGGATGGCCCGGCCAAGGCCAGTCTCGCCCTGAAGGGCGGCAAGCGTGCGCTGGCCAATGGTGTGGACGTGACCCTGCAGAGCCTGCAGCCGCGCACGCGCGTGCAGATCAAGGATGCACCGCTGGTGTTCGTCGGCTATGGCATCGATGCGCCCGAGCGCCACTGGAACGACTACAAGGACGTGGACCTGCACGGCAAGATCGCCGTGATGTTGATCAACGACGCCGATTTTGAAGCCGACGCGCCAGGTGCGTTCGATGGCAAGGCGGTGACCTACTACGGCCGCTGGACCTACAAGTTCGAAGAAGCCGCGCGCCGTGGTGCCGAAGGCGTACTGATCGTGCATGAGACCGCACCGGCGGCCTATGGCTGGGCCACGGTGAAGAGTTCGGGTACCTCGCCGCTGTTCGACATCGAGCGCGGCCAGGCCGAAGCGATGGCCCAACACACGCCGCTGCGCGGCTGGATGCAGCGAGAGCTGGCCGAACAGATCTTCGCCGACGCCGGGCTGGATTTCGATGCCGAGAAGCGCAAGGCGATGAGTGCGGACTTCCGCCCGGTTGCGCTGGACAACGCGAAGCTGAGCGTCGATTTCGCGCTCAAGCGCGAGCAGGTGGTGACCCGCAACGTGGTGGCCAAGCTGCCCGGCGGCGAGCACGCCGATGAGGCGGTGATCTTCTCGGCGCACTGGGATGCCTTCGGCATCGGCCAGGCCGACGCCAAGGGCGATCGTATCCGCCGCGGTGCGATCGACAACGCCACCGGCGTGGCCACCGTGCTGGAACTTGGCCGGGTGTTCGCCGCCGGCCCGCAGCCACAGCGCACCCTGTACTTCGTCGCCCTGACCGCCGAAGAGAAGGGCCTGCTGGGTGCCAGCTACTACGCCGCGCACCCGCTGGCGCCGCTGGACAAGACCGCTGCGGTGCTGAACATCGAGATGTTCAGCCCGGATGGTGCCACCCGTGACATCGCCTCGTGGGGCAAGGGCCGGGTGTCGCTGGAAGGCGACCTGGAACGCGTGGCCAAGGCCCGTGGCCGCAGTTACAGCCCGGATCCGAACCTGGAAGCCGGCTTCTTCTACCGTGCCGACCACTTCGCCTTTGCCCGCCTGGGCGTGCCGGCGATCACCATCGGCCCGGGCCTGGACAAGCTTGAGGGCGGCGTCGAGGCCGGTCGCGCGCTGCGCGAGAAGTACTTCGCCGACTGCTACCACCAGGCCTGCGATGCATGGACGCCGAGCTGGGATCCGGCGGGCCACGCGGCCGACACCCTGCTGGTCTACGACCTGGGCGCCGAACTGGCCAACAGCCGCCGCTGGCCGCAGTGGGAGAAGGAATCCGAATTCCACGGCGCCCGCGAGAAGAGCGAAGCCGCCCGCCGGTAAACGCACGGCAATGCCGGCCGCTGGCCGGCGATCCCCAAACGCACGGCAATGCCGGCCGCTGGCCGGCGATCTCCAAACGCACGGTAGTGCCGGCCGCTGGCCGGCAACCTCATGAACCTTCCGAACGGATATGCAGTTGCCGGCCAGCGGCCGGCACTACCGCATCTTCAGCCGCGTGGCCGCAGCAGCTTCCACGCGCCCCAACCGGCGAAGGCAAGCGCGCCCAGGTAACAGGCCACCATCGTGCGCAGACCGGCCACCGGTGCGGGGTTGATGCCCCGGCTCAGGCGCAGATGCAGGGTGCTGGTACCGTTGCCCAGATCCACTGCCAGCTGCAGCATCAGTGCAGCGCAGAACGCCAGCAGGGCAATGCCGAAGCCGATACGTGGCCAACTCGCTTGGGCGCCGGGCCGGCGGATCA
>Ga0070668_100001349_pt1 | contig 17539 bp, 13 predicted proteins | sample KBSS43metaG_FD_64661 | JGI IMG/M metagenome (GOLD analysis project Ga0070668, IMG submission 64661) | Switchgrass rhizosphere microbial communities from Kellogg Biological Station, Michigan, USA - KBS S4-3 metaG | ecosystem: Host-associated > Plants > Roots > Rhizosphere > Soil ... | reverse complement strand
CCCCGGACCTTGGCGATGATCGGCTTCTCGCAGTCGAGGATGCCGTAGACGTGCTTCTTGGCGAAGCGCGAGGTCGAGTTGACCGGCTTGAACGCCGGCGCGGCGTTCGCCGCATCCTCCGCCCGCTTGGCCAGGCCCGCGACGTCGGCGCCGGAGCAGAAGTCGCCGCCTTCGCCGGTGATGATGATCACGCGGACCTCCGGGTCCAGCCAGACGTCCTCCCAGATCCGGGTCAGCTCCTCGCTCTGGACCGGCGTCACGGCGTTCTTCCGCCCCGGATTCGAGAGCGTGATGGTCATGATCCCGTCGGCTTTCGACAGGCCCAGACCGACGTAGCGCGAGTAGTCGTAGCTGCCGGCGACCTTGTTCTCAGCCATGGAAGTCCTCCCTTGCGGTTCGTTTTCTTCTCAACCGCGGGCCCTGGCGCGGCGGATCAATTCGCTGAACGGCGTATTCTTGTCGTCGCCCGGTTCGCGGGGAAGGCCCATCAGCCGTTCGCTGACGATGTTGCGCTGCATCTCGTTCGAACCGCCGGCGATGGAGACGCCGCGCACCCGGAGCCAGTTCCGGGCCACCTCGCCGCCCTCGTTCTCGCCCGACCAGACGACGCCCTCCGCGCCTGCGACCGCCAGGGCCAGTTCGGCGTTCGCCGGGGAGTCGATCCCCATGCCGAGCTTCAGCAGCGAGCCCCACTGGCCCTGCAGCTTGCCGGTGCGCATCCCGGCGTTGATCCGGCGGGCGAGCTGCTCGCCGACCACCAGCTCGATGTAGTCCTCGGCGATCTGGGCCGCGAGCGCCGGATCCTCGGCCACCCCGCGCCGGCGCGCGAGGTCCACGATATCGAGCCGCCAGCTGTTCGCGCCGCCGGGCGCGCCGCTTCCCCCGCCGAGGCCCAGGCCGTAGCCGACGCCGGCGGTGGCGTTGCGTTCGTGGAACAGCAGCCGCTGAGCCACCGTCCAACCCTCTCCTTCCCCGCCGAGCACGTACTCTTCGGGGATCTCCACCTCGTCCAGGTGCTCGATGAAGAAGTGCGCCTCGCCGCCTTGCGCGGGGATGATCGGGACGATCGTCACGCCCTTGGCCTTGAGCGGCAGGGCGAACATGCCCAGCCCCTGGTGCTTGGGCGCGTCCCAATTCACGCGGGCGAGGCACAGGCCGTAGTCGGCCGTCCCGGCGCCGGAGCTCCACATCTTCGAGCCGTTGATCACGTAGACGTCGCCGCGGCGCTCGGCGCGGGTCAGCGCGCCGGCCATGTCCGAGCCGCCGCTCGGTTCCGACAGCAGCTGGATCCACTGCTCCTCGCCCCGCAACATCCGCGGGATGTGCCGCGCCTTCACCGCCTCGGAGCCGTGGTCCAGCACGGTGGGCAGCATCATGCCGATGGAGACCATATAGTTGCCCGGCGTCGCGTAGGCGCGGGTCTCCTCGGCCCAGACACGCTGGTGCTCGAGCGTCAGCCCCATGCCGCCGTAGGCCTTGGGGACCGCGACGCCGGCGAAGCCCGCGTCGAAGATTTTCGCCTGCAGCGCCTTTCCCGTCGTTTGGGCCTCCTCGCGCGACGGCGCCGTCTCCGGCCGCGGCTGCAGGTTGGCCGCGATCCAGGCCCGCGCGCGGGCGCGGAAGTCTTCCAGGGATTCCATCGGACCTTCGGGTTCGCTCGACGGGGTCATTGGAGGATCATCCTCAGCGCTTCGGCGCGCCGCCGCTCCGGCGTTCCGTAGATCGCCCGGTTGAGCGCGATCCGCCGCTCGTAGAGATGCAGGTCGTGGTCCCAGGTGACCCCGAGACCGCCGGTCAGCTGCACCAGATCGCTGACGATGGCGGTGGAGCGCGACGCCACATAGGCCTTGGCCACGCGCGCCAGCCGGCCCGCGTCGGGCGCGCCGGCGTCGTAGGCCTCCAGGCCCGCGTCGGTGGTCGCCATGCAGGAGTGGATGCGCAGCAGAATGTCCGCCAGCCGGTGCTTCAGGGCCTGGTACGAGGCGATCGCCCGGCCGAAGGCGAAGCGGTCGCGCATGTAGGCCACGGTGAACTCGAAGGCGCGCTCCACCGCCCCGTTGGTCTCGGCGCACTGCAGCAGAAGGGCCAGCTGCGTCTGTCGCTCCGCCTGCGCCGCGCCGCGCCGGGCGTCGGCCGCCAGCGCCGAAGCCGGAAGGCGCACGCCTTCGAACCGCACCTCGGCGAAACGCCGCACGAAGTCGATGCTGCGGCAGGGGACCACGGCCACGCCGGGCGCGTCCGCCGGAACCAGGACCTGGACCACCCCCGCATCGGACCCCGCGGTGACCAGCAGAGCCCCGGCCTGGGCGCCCGCCTCCACATAGGCCTTGGCCCCGTCGAGCACGACCTCTTCCCCCTGCAGGCGCGCGCGCGTCGCGAACGTCTCGGGCGTCCAGTTGTCCGCGGCCTCCCCGAACGCCCAGGCGACGACCGCCTCGCCGGCGACCATGCGCTGAATCAACGGCTCGAAGGCGGCCGGGTGGTCCGCCTGCGCCAGGGCGTCCACGGTTACCGCCGTGGGGATGAACGGGCCCGCCCCGATCAGCCGGCCCATCTCCTCGGCGACGATGGCGAGGTCCTGGCCCCTGCCGCCGGAGGCCGAGAAGCCGCCGGCGGACTCCGGCGCGGCGAGCGCGGCCCAGCCGAGCTCGCATTCCTTGCGCCAGACTTCCGAGGAGAAGCCGTCGGCGCTGTCGAACGCCTGCCGCACCGAGGCGAGCGGCGCCTCCTTCTCCAGGAACCGGCGGGCCGTCTCACGGACCATTTCCTGTTCTTCGGTGAGGTCCAGACGCATGGCGTCCTCAGGCTGGCAGCTGGCTGAAAGGCACGTCCTTGTCGGTGCGGAGGTCGCCGGGCAGGCCCAGCGCGCGCTCGGCGAGCTGGTTGCGCAGCACCTCGTCGGCGCCGCCGGCGATCCGCGACGACGCGGAGGTCATGTATTCGAGGAAGCGGTCGGACCTCGGATCGGCGTCCGCGGCCTCGACGATCCCGCCGGCCTCGTCGAGGTCCATGAGGAAGGCCTGCACCATCTGCACCCGGTGGGTCGCGGTCAGCTTGATCACCGGCAGGTTCGTCGGCGGAGCCCCCCCTCGGGCCATCTCCGCCTGCATCCGCATCGTGAAGTTCTTGATCCCCTGGGCCTGGGCGTGGAACTGCGCGATCTTCCCGCGGATCGCCGCGCTGTCGAGCGCGGACCCGCCCTCCCGCGGCGCCTCCCGGGCCAGCCGGATCAGGTTGCGCGCCGAGGTCGTGGACGTGCGCCGGCCGCCTTCGGCGATGCCGCGCGTGGTGGTCCGCTCCTGCGCCAGCACTGACATGGCCACCGCCCAGCCCTGGCCCACGGCGTCCAGCCGGTCCTCGTCCCTCACCACCGCGTCGGTGAAGAAGGTCTCGGTGAACCCGCTCTGGCCATTGATCTGGCGGATCGGCCGCACCTCCACGCCGGGCTGGCGCATGTCGATGATGAAGAACGACAAGCCCTGGTGCTTGGGCAGGCTCGGATCGGTGCGGGCCAGCAGGATGCCCCAGTCCGCCATGTGCCCGCCGCTCGTCCAGACCTTCTGGCCGTTGACGATCCATTCGTCGCCGCGGCGCTCCGCCCGCGTGCGCACCGCCGCCAGGTCCGATCCGGCGCCCGGCTCGGAGAACAGCTGGCACCAGTCGATTTCGCCGGAATAGGTCAGGCTCTCCCACTTGCGCCGCTGCTCGGGCGTGCCGTGCCGGGTGATCGCGGCCATGGCCTGGGCGAACCCGCGGCCGCCGAACGGCATCGTCATGCCGGCCCGGCCTTCCTCCTGGGCGAAGATGGCCTGCTGGCGGCGCGTGCCGCCCACGCCGCCGAACTCGACCGGATGGGCGATCGCCGAATAGCCGGCCGCGTGCTTCAGGCGCGTCCACTGCTGGGCGCGCCGGGCGCCCTCCGGAGTTTCCGGCGGGGCTGGCGGCTCGGTGACCTTCGGCGCCGCCTCGGCGATCCACGCCCGGGCCTTGGCGCGGTAGGCGGCGTCCTCCGGCGTGTCCTTGTCCTCGTCGAGCCGCACGGCGGGACGCTCCGGCTCGGGCCGCTCCTCGCCGCCGGTCCCCAGCGCCGCGACCAGCCGGTCGGACCAGAACTCCACGGAGCCGATGTTCAGCGCCAGGGTGCGCGCCCGCCGGTAGTGGAAATGGCAGTTGGCTTCCCAGGTGAAGCCGATGCCGCCGTGGTATTGCACGCTCTGGCGCGCCATCGCCTCGTAGGCCTCCGTGGACCCGATCCGCGCCGTGGCCGCAGCCGCCCGGGCGTCTTCCTTGTCCTCGGCCAGAGCGCCGGCCGCGTAGAGGGCGTTGCAGGCGGCGAGCTCGATCCGGGCGAAGATGTCGGCCAGCGTGTGCTTGACCGCTTGGTACGAGCCGAGCGGGCGGCCGAAGATGTAGCGTTGAAGCGTGAAGTCCCGGGTCATGGCGAGCGAGGCCTCCGCCCCGCCCACCTGTTCGAAGGCCTCGTAGACGGCGGCGCGGTCGAGGACGCGCTCGAGCGCCTCGCCGCCGTCGATCGCGTCCATCGGCTCGGCGGACGCGCCATCGAACGTGATCTGGGCGAAGCTGCGCAGCTCGTCGATTCCGCGCAGCGGCGTCACCGTCACGCCCGGCTGGTCCAGTTCGACGAGCGCCAGTCCGGGCCGGCCGTCGACCTTGGCCACGACGACGCAGATCTGGGCGATCTTCGCGTCGGGCACAGGTGTCTTCAAGCCGGCCAGCCGGCCGCCGGACAGCGTCGTGCGGACCAGCGCCGCGCTCGGCGACGTGCGTCCCTCGGTCCAGGCCAGCGTGCCGATGATCTCGCCGGCCGCCAGCTTCGGCAGCCACTTCGCCTTCTGCGCCTCGGTCCCGGCGATCAGCAGCGCCTCGGTCGCTAGGCAAACGGATGAGAAGAACGGGACCGGCGCGGTGGTCCGCCCGATCTCCTGCGCGACGATGGCGACCTCCATCGGCCCGAGCCCGACGCCGCCGTGCTCCTCCGGAATGGCGGCGCCCAGCACGCCCAGCTCGGCCAGCGCCCGCCACAGGTCCGGCGCCCAGGGCGCCCCGGCCTCGATCGTCCTGCGCAGCACGTCCGGCGTCGCGCGCTCCGTCAGCAGCGCCCGAACCTGATCCTGCAGAAGCCGCTGTTCCTCGTTGAAACCGAACGCCATTCGCCCTCGCTGTCGCCGGCCCGGCCGGTCATATCCAACATTCAATCCGCTAGCGAAGTTCACTCTTTGCACAGGTCCCGCGGCGAAGTCGAGCCGACGCTTTTCACCCCCGCTGCGCCGCCCGACCGATCCGGGCCGGTCCCTCCGCCACCGGCACGACGAAGTTCAGCGCCAGGCGACCGCCGTCCACGTACAGCACCTGGCCTGTGATGTAGCTCGCCTCCTCGCTCGCCAGGAATGCGATGGGCGCGGCCATTTCGTCGGGTTCGGCCCAGCGGCCCAGCGGCGTGCGCGACAGCATCTCCCGCGAGAACGCCGGATTCTCCTTGATCGGACCGAGCAGCATTCCCGTCGCCGTGGGCCCAGGGCCGATGGCGTTCACCCGGATGCCGTGCGGCGCGAGCGAGATCGCCATGCCCTTGGTCAGGTTGGCGACGGCGGCCTTGGCCGGCCCGTAGGCCCCGGAGTCCGCGACCCCCAGGACCGACTGGACCGACGCAACATTGACGATGGCGCCGGCGACCCGCTTCTGGACCATGTAGCGGGCGACGGCCTGGCCCGGGATCACCGCCGTCATCAGATTGGCGGTGTAGCCGTTGCGCCAACTCTCCTCGCCGACATTCAGGAAGTCATTGGGCCGGTCGCCGATCATCGGCTGCAGGGGCTCCCCCCGGCCGCCGCCGCCTGCGCAGCAGACCAGGACGTCGATGCGTCCGAACGCCCGGTCCGCGGCCGCCACCATGGCGCCGGCCACCGACCGCTCCGCGGCGCTGCCCGGTGCGGTCTCGATCCGTGTCCCGGCATGGGCGAGTTTGGCGGCCACGCGGTCCAGCGCCTCGGCGTCGAGATCGTTGAGCACCAGGCCCGCGGCCCCCTCGTTCGCGAAACGCTGCGCGCAGGCCTCCCCCATGCCGTTTCCCGCGCCGGTGATGATGACGACCCTGCCTGCGTGACGCATGCTCATGGTTCCCTCCCCTAGCGACGCGTTCCACGCGCAAACTCCGCGGCCGTGATCAGCAGCCGCTCGACCGTGGCGCCGATCAGGTTCTCGCTGTCGGGCAGGCCGCCCTTACGCCCGCGGGCGTAGGTCCCTTCCAGGATGACGCCCAGCTTGAAGAGCGAGAGCGCCTCGTAATAGGCCAGGGCCGACAGATCGCGTCCGGTCCCGGCCGCATAGCGCGCCGCCATCTCGGCGCGAGTGGGATACCCTGGCAGGCTGGCGCCTCGCGGAATCGGCGCCTCCTCGCCCGGCTCGACCCAGCGGGCCAGCAGGTGGCCGAAGTCCAGCAACGGATCGCCGATCGTGCCGGTGTCCCAGTCGATGATGGCGGCAAGCCGCATCGGGCGATCGTTGGCCGCCATCACATTGAACGGACTGTAGTCGCCGTGCATGATCGCGGCCGGGCTCATCGGCGGCCGGTTGGCTTCCAGCCAGCGGCGCAGGTAGCCCTCCTCCGGCAACTCCCGCACGCGATAGCCTTCGAGCTGCGCGACCCAGCGCGCAACCTGGCGCTCCAGGAAACCCTCCGGCTTGCCGAGGCTCTCCAGCCCCGCCGCCCGCCAATCCACGCCGGAAAGCGCGATCAGGCCGTCCACATAGGCCATTCCAAGTTCGTGGGCCGCCGCCTGGTCCATAGCGATCCAGTCGGGGACACCCGTCCCGGGACAGAAGCCGTGCACGAGATCCATGATCAGGAACGTCGCGCCGACGACCGACGGATCGTCACAGTAGAGCCGGGGCGTCGGATGCGGGACAGGCGTTCCATCGAGGGCTTCGAGAATCCGCCACTCACGTTCGGTGTTGGCGGCCGACGGATGGTTCCTGACCGCCGGCGGACGACGTAGCACCCAGCTGTGCGGCCCCCTGCGCACGACGAACAGCGCGTTGCCCATGCCGACGCCGAGGCCCATCCGCTCGACGCCGAGCGGTTCGCCGGCGCCCGGCAGCCGGTCGCCGATCCAGGCGTCCAACGCGGCGACATCGAGCGTGACGTCGCTCATCATGGGCTGACGTCCCCCCTTGGTCTTGTTGTCGAGAATAGGATACTCTTCCATCATCGGGCAAACCGCAAGATGGTCAGCCTCCCCCTCGACGCCACGGCCGGATCGGGCTCACTTGGGCGGCCGGAGAGATGGATCGCGGCGACTGGGAGGTGACTGATGGCCGATGAGGTTCTGCGCTGCGATATCGACCAGGGCGTCGCCGTGGTCACCTTGAACCGGCCCGAGCGGCTCAACGCCATCTCGCTGGACCTCGGGCGCGCCTACGACGCCTGCATGGCGGACCTGGCGTTCGACCGCGACGTCCGCGCGATCGTCATCACCGGTGCGGGCCGGGCGTTCTGCGGCGGCGCCGACGCCGGGACCCTCAACCGGCTCGCCACCGAGGACGGCTTCGGACTGCAGTCGCTGGGCAACGAGTCGCTGGAGCGCCTGACGGACGCGCCCGAGCACCTTCGACGTCGCTACTTCGTCGCCGCCGCCGTGCCACAGCCGGTGATCGCGGCCGTCAATGGGCTCTGCGTCGGCGCCGGCCTGAGCCTGGCGGTGTCCTGCGACGTGCGCTTGGCCAGCGCGGAGGCCTATTTCTGCGCCATCTTCGCGCGGCGGGGCCTCGTGGCGGAATCGGCCTTGGCCTGGACCCTGCCGCGCCTGATCGGTCGCGCCGCGGCCAGCGACATGCTGCTCAGCGGGCGTCGCATCGATGCGGCCACGGCGCTGCGGATCGGCCTGGCGAGCGAGGTTCTCGCGCCGGACGCCCTATTGCCGCACGCCCTCGCCTACGCCCGCGACATCGCGGAGAACGTCTCGCCGCGGTCGGCGCGCATCATCAAGCAGCAGCTCCTGGCGGGCGATACGCAGACCCTGCCCGAGGCCCTGGAGGAGTCCGTGGAGGCCACCCGCGCCTCCCTCGCCACAGCCGATTTCAGGGAAGGCCTGGCCGCGATGCGCGAGAAGAGGGCGGCGAGGTTCCCGCCCGGTTGACGCAGGGGGCCGTCAGACGTGCGGCAGGATCGTCCCGTTGGCCCGCATCCGCGAGACGTCGGCCTCGCCATAGCCAAGCTCCTGGAGGATCTCGACCGTGTGCGCGCCCAGGGCCGGCGGCGTGGCGGTGAGCTGGCGGACCTCGCCGCCCTCGTCGACCATGCTCCAGGGGCTGGCCACCTGCCATTGGCCGTCGTCCACCTGCATCAGCCGCCCGGTCGCCAGCACCTGGACGTCTTCGGCCAGGGTCGCCGGCGTATTCACCGGCTCCCAGCGCACCCCCGCCCGATCGAAGCGCTCGGCCACGTCCGCGTAGTCGAAGCCGGCGATGACCGCATCGACGATGTCGACCAGGGCGGCGTTGTCGTCCTTGCTCGCCCCCAGGCCGGCGAACCGCGGATCCTCGGCGAGCTCCGGCCGGCCGAGAGCCGGCGCCAACTGGCCCAGGGTGGTGTGGAGCTGGACCCAGCGGCCGTCGCGGGTCTTGAAGTAGTTGGAGAGCGGCATCACCGCGCCGCGCCGGCCCTTGCTGGTCGCGGTGCGGCCGCGGTTCATCTGGTTGGCGATGTCGGTGGAGAAGGCGAACATCCCTGCGGCCAGCAGCGAGGTGTCGATGAAACGGCCCTTGCCGGTGCGCTGGGCTTCGAGCGTCGCCGCCAGGATGCCGGCGCAGGCCACGACGCCGGTGATGCGGTCGCCCACCGACTGGCGGATCGGCAGCGGATCCTGGCCCTGCACCGTCAGCAGCCCGGTGCCGCCGCCGCGGGCCCAGAACCCCAGATTGTCGGTTGCGCCCCGGTTCCTGTGCGGACCCGTGCGGCCGAAACTGGAGACCGCGCCATAGACCATGCGGGGATTGAGCGGGTGCAGCGTCTCCCAGGTGAGGTCCAGCTTCTCGAGTTGGTCCGGCAGCATGTTGGTGATGAAGATGTCGGCGGTCGCGACGAGCTTGAGGATGATCGCGCGCGTATCGGCCGTGGAGGTGTCGAGGGCGATGGAGCGCTTGTTGCGGTTGGCGAGGTCGTAGTTGATCGAGCCCAGCGCGCTGCCCGGCCCGCCGCGCATGGGATCGCCGCGATGCGGCTCGATCTTGATCACCTGGGCGCCCCAGTCGGCCAGGAAGACCGCGGCTGTGGGCGCCGCGATCATGGTGGCGAGTTCGACGATCTTCAGGTCTTCGAGCATCCCGTTCCCCGCTGGGCCCAGCCCCGCCTTGCTAGCGTGGCCAGAGCGAGCGTTCCCGCCAGGCCCTTCGCGCAAGATAGGTCAGCATGGTCGGATCGCCGAGGGCGCCGGCGTGATCCGCCGCCTCCGCAAGCGAGCCCACGGCGTCGCCGAGCAGGCGCTGCCGATCCTCGCGGTCGCGCGCCTCCAGCTGACGGCCGAAGCGCTCGCGCAATTCCAGGCTGGTGAGCGCGGTCATCGCCGCTTGGGTGGCGATGCGGCCGCGATGGTCCGGGATGGCGTTCAGCACGAAGGTGCGCAGTTCCCCCCGCGCTTCCGCATAGAGCGGGTTGGTCGCCCCATCGGCCTCTGGCGGCGAGTCTCGCGCGACCTCCAGCCCGGCCTCTGCGACCAGAAGGTCCGCCAGCTGGGCCAGGTAGGTCTGGAATGCGAAGCGATAGGGAATGACGCCCAGGGCGCCGCCCTTGGCCTTGCCCAGGGCGACCGTCACCGCGCACCGCAGGACCGCCATCCGGAAATAGTAGTCCACGGAAGCGGGCTCGATGCGCAGGCCGGAAATCCGCTCGTAGTCCGCCGCCGCCGCCTCGAAGAGGCCGAAGAGCTCGCGGCTGCGATACTTGAGCCAGCCGAGGTCGTCCATGGGATCGCCGATATGGGAGAACTCCCAATCGATCAGACCCGTGATGCGCTCGTCCGTGGCCATGAAGTTCCCGGGCCCGGTGTCGCCTTGCACCAGGACAGTCCGCTGGACGGTCTGTGGCGCGTTGGCTTTCAGGTGACTGAAGGCGTAGCGAATGAGCGGCTCGTCCCAGCAGGAGCCTCGCGCCAGCTGCTCCCAGCGCGCCAGATCCACCGTCGCATGCTCCTCCGGCGTCCGAGGCCTGTCGAAGCCCGGCAGCTCAAGGTCCCGCGCCGGGATCGCGTGCATCCGACCCAGGGCTTCCATGAACATCTGCGCCACGCCCTCTTGAACAGCGGCCGGCGCCTGACGGAAGTCCGAGTCGCCCTCCAGCCGCTCCATGAGCAGCGCCGAACCGTCCGGGGTCAGGCCGTAGGCTTTGGGGACCGGCACGTCGCGGCCCGCCAGGGCGCGGTAGACGTGGTGTTCCCGCTCCAGCGAGAACGAAGTCCCGGAGTGCGAGCCGCCGCCTTCGAGGCGCAGGACCAGCGGCATGGCGCCGCCGTCGGGTCTCAGGGCGTCGACGAGGATCGTGTGGCGCGAGCCCCCTCCGGGCAGGCGCCTTGCGTAGGTCGGACGCGCGCCCGCCGCCGCTTCGACCCAGGCGACGAGCTCGGGCGACAGGCCGGCGAGATCGTCCTCAGCCATCGAAGACCCCCGTGCTGCGCCGCATGGACTGCATGCGCACGTCCTTCAGTCCCATCTGCTCGCGCCGGCGCATCGTCGACCAGGCGTGCAGCGGCCAGGCGTCCTGGTCGTCGCCCCACGCCGGAACGCCGTTGATGGTATAGCGCACCAGGCTCGTCCAGCAGACGCCATGGACACCGGCGATCGGCATGCCCATCCGGCTGATCGCCTCCCCCTCGGCGACGAAGTTGCGGCCGAGCTCGTCCTTACCCTCCACGATGATGTTGCGGATGAAGCCGTGGTCGGGATCGCGGATCCGCTCGATGCGCCCGCCCTCGACGAGGGGCGAGCGGACGCCGTCCTGCAGCAGGAAGCCGCCCGGGCCGCAGCCGAAGAAAGCCAGTTCCGTGGACGCGGCGCCGGTGACGTACTCGCCGCCGCCCCAGCCGTCCTTCCAGGGCTCCGGGCGAATGTGGTTCCAGGACCGGTCGCGCATCGCCAGGCAATCGACCTGGATTCGCTCGCCATGCAGCATCAGCTCGCCGGTGATCCGGCCGTACTGGTCGAGGTGCCGCGGCGTCGGCGGATCGCCGCGCAGCACCACCCAGGGCTCCATGAACGCCGTCCAGTCGAGCTCGAAGGCGATGGTGTCGCGGTCCTTGAAGCTCATGTGATAGCGGCGCAGCGGCTCCAGGGTCGTCCAGCGGAAACCGGTCGGGAAACGGCAGTCGCGCAGGTCCCTGTCCAGCGGCATCGGCGCGTTCGAGTAGTTCAGGTAGTACGGCGTCTCCATGTGGAACCACGCCGTTTCGTCGAACAGGTGCACGCCGCCGCCGCTGACGCCGATGTTCGGCCGGACGAAATGGTAGACCCAGCAGCCGATCTTGCGCTCCGGGACGAAGAACCACAGCCAGACCGTCTCGTGTTCGAAGCGATGGTCGCTCTGCGGCGCGTGGAAATCGTCGTCCTCCGGCGACAGCCGGAATTCGCCTTTCGGCGCGACAGCGTCACTCATCTGACCTTCTCCCTGGCGTGGTCGACATCACAGTCGCCGCGTCAGCGCCGCGACGTCGACAGTGCGTTGAGGCGGCGTCCCTGCGGGCGTGCCGATGTAGAGGAACCCCACGATGGCGTCGCTTGCGTCGAAGCCGAGGCCGGCCTTGACGCCGATGTCGTAGGCCGCCGCGCCCGTGCGCCAGGCGACGCCAAGGCCCATGGCGTAAGCCGCCAGCATCATGTTCTGGCAGGCCGCGCCGGCCGCGAGGACCTGTTCGATGTCGGGCACCTTGGGATTCGGGCGAAGCGCCGCGGCGACCGCGACGATTGTCGGCGCCCGCAAGGCCTTGGCCCGCTCGCTGTCCAGCACGGAGGCCGCGGCCTCGGGTTCGCGGTTTCCGAGGGCGGCGGCCAGGAGCTCGCCCAGCCGGTTGCGCGCCTCGCCCTCGACGACCAGGAAGCGGAACGGCTGCATGCGGCCGTGGTCGGGCGCGCGGGACCCTGCCCGAAGGATCACGTCCAACTGGTCCGGCGTCGGGCCGGGCGCGGTCACCTTCGGGCATGACGCCCGCCCCAAAAGCGCTTCGATCGCATCCATCCGGTGGCTTCCGATCCGCCCGGCCGACCGCTTGATCACGTGTCGAGCTTGTAAATTCGGATGGCGTTGCCCGCGAGGATCTTCTCCCGAGCGACCGCCGGAACCCCGGAAAACTGCTCCTGAACCACGCGCTGCGAGTTGGGCCAGTCGCCCTCGGCATGGGGGAAGTCGTTGGCCCACAAGATATTGTCGGCGCCGATACGGTCGATATTGTCGAGCGCCGCCCGGTCGACCTGGAAGCTCACGGCCATCTGGCGACGGAAATAGTCGCTGGGCAGGTGCTTGATCTTCACGCCGCTGTAGTGGCGATGGCGCATGTAGCGATCGTCCATCTGCTCCAGCCAGTAGGCCAGCCAGCCCGCGCCGGCCTCGGCGAAGACGAACTGGAGCTCGGGGAACCGGTCGAGGATCCCCAGGCCGATCAGCTGGGCGCAGGTTCCGGCCGGTGGGGGGCAGCTCACCGCCATGCGGCCGATGACGCCGCCGCCGGGCACCGGCTGGCCGTCCAACATCAGCGGGTGCGCCATCGGCCCCGCGCCGAAGTTGATGTGCACGCTCACGGGCAGGCCAGTCTCTCGCACCGCCGCCCAGAACCGGTCGTCCTCGCCCGTGGGGTGATCTTTGCCGGACGGCCAGTTGCTCGGGAAGACGCCCCGCATGTGCTTCAGCTCGGCGATTCGGCGCAGTTCCGCGACGGCGTCGTCGACGCCGGTCTCGGGAACGATGCCGATCCCGATGAACCGGTCAGGCGCCTCGGCGCAGAAGTCGCTGACGAACCGGTTGTAGGCCGAGATGATCTCGCGCTGCGCGTCCCGGTTCGAGATCTGCGTGTAGAGCTTCGGGCCGAACACGCCGGGATACAGGACCTCGGCGTCGACGCCGTCCTGGTCCATTTCCTTGAGCCGCTGCCTGGCGTCGCCTGTGCCGCGTGGGTTGTCCTCATAGGTCCAGCCGGACGCCTTGAACTGATCGAAGCGCAGGCCGCCGCACATGTTGAGGCCCAGTGGAATGAGATTGGCGCCGCCTTCCACCTTCCAGGCCTTGCCGCCGCCCGGCCCCGGATTGTCCACCAACTGCGGGCCGTATGGCCGGTACTTGTCGGGGATGTAGTCCTGCCAAAGCTGGGGGTTAATCTCCAGATGTGCGTCCGCAGAGATCAACCTGTAGTCCCGCACCGCGCGCCTCCGCCCATATTCTCTCGTTCGACCGGACGAGCGGCCATGCCGATCGACAGCGGTCGTCCGCCGGTTGCTCATAAAGAGTATCCCGTTTGGATGGACGATCAAGCGACGAATTGAAGGGCGGCGCGATTCGCCTTGTCGCGGTGGGGCGCGCTAGCGGAAGACCGTCAGGCCCAGTTCGGTCCAGCGCGCGACGTCGGCCATGTGCTCGCTCATTCGCCGGCGCGCCAGCGGGCCATCGCCGGCCATGATCGCCTCGCAGATGCGCGTATCGTTCGATTGCACCGCAAGGTTCACGTCGTCGGGCAGCCCAGCGTCGCGGCCGCTATTGAGCTCCAGCACCACCCGATTGAAGATCGCCAGGGCGCGATTTCCGGAAAGATCCCCGATCAGGGCATGCAGCGCCCTCGCGGTGACGGTCACGCCGCCCGCGTTCGACGCCTGGTGCGCGGACAGGGCCGCGGCGAGGGCGGCGCGGCGCGGCTTGTTGATACGTTCTGCGGCCAGTTGAGCTGAGCTCACGGCGGTGACGTTGCGCACCTCCTGGAAGTGCTTGCGGTTCATGCGGCTCGCGCGCAGGAACTCGATCGCGCAATCGATCGTGTACGACGGATTGGGCTCGGTCACCATCAATCCGCCAAGGTGCCCCCGGCGCGTGCGAACGAAACCATGCACCTCGAGGATGCGGATCGCCTCGCGGAACACCGCGCGGCTCACACCATATTTGACGAGCAGATCTGGCTCGGAGCCCAGCCGGTCGCCGGGCGCCATCCCGCGAAGGTCGATCTCGTGGGCGATCGTCATGGCGACAATCTGACCGAGCTTCGGATGGATCTTGGTGGGCACATAGGCGGTGAGCGAGCGTGCGTCCGTCAACTCGCGCTTCGCCCGGTTCCTGAAGTGTCGGCGCAAGATCGCGTGCCGGTTCTCCAGATCCGCCCGCATCGCCGCTTCGGCTCCCGACGGGTCCTGGGCGACGATCGCGTCGACAATGCGTCGTTTATGGGCATTGCCGTCAGCCACGCTGCGGCTGCTGAAGCTCGCGGCGATCTCATGGGCGATAGCCTCGACCGTGTAGCGGTTCAGCGCGCCCACGAAGATCGCCAGCGCCGGGTTCGCCGCGATCTCGCCGATCATGTTGCGGATCGCCAGATGCTGGGGAACCACGATCTCCAGCTTGGGCGGCATGGCGTCGAGCTCGTTGACCAGTTCGCGCAGCTTCAGAAGCTGATCGTCGTCAGCGCGCTCTGCGGCGAGGCGCGCGCCCAAGGGTTCAATGATCTTGCGCGCCTCGAAGAGCTCATCGACGCCCGCGTTCAGCAGTTCAAGGTAGATCGCCAGGGCCCGTTCGGCGGCCTGGTAGGGTTTTTCGGTCACGATGAGGCCGCCGCCGACGCCGCGGACCATCCTGACCTGCCCGTGGATCTCCAGCTGCCGGATCGCTTCGCGCAAACTTGAGCGGCTGACCTTGAACCGCTGCATGAGCTCTTGCTCGGATCCCAGCGACTGGCCCACGGTCCAGCCGCCGCGCAGAACCTCGGCCTCGATCTGCTTGGCGATAACGGTTCCGAGTTTGTCGGACGTCTCCCCAGCCGATGCGTCCCTGGGTTTCGCCGCCGCAGGGACCGGAGCGCGCGGCGGCTTGGCTTTGGCGGACCGCGTGCTCATCCAATAGTCCTATCCCTCAGGGCGCCGTCAGATGGCTGTCGCCGCTCTATCGGACCGCGCCCCGGGCGCGCAATAGCTCGATTTCCTCCTGAGAGTACCCGATCCAGGCCAACACCGCGTCGGTGTGTTGCCCGAGCTCCGGCGCAAGCCGATGCGGCGGAACCGTAGCGTTGGAGATCCTCACCAGCTGATCGATCTCTTTCACCAGACCCTTCTCGGGATGCCGCGCCAATCCGACCCGGCCGCGGGCCTGATGGTGCGGATCGTTCATCAGGTCATGCGTCGCGCTCGCGCCCGCCGGCTCGACGACGGCGACGCCCGAGCCCTTGAACGCCGTGAGCCACTCACTCGCGCGCCGTTTCGCCAGGGCGACGCGAAGCCGGTCGGTGAGCGCCTCGCGGTTCTCGCGGCGCAGTTCGAACGTCGCGAACTGCGCATCAGCCAGGATCTCGACGCCCAGGACACGCTCGAGCGCCTGGATCTCGGCGTCGCTGCGCGCCACGACGCAGAGCCAGCCGTCGGCGGTTTCATAGAGGCTTTCAAGCGCCTCGACCCCGGTCTGCAGGACGTCGAGGCGCCCGGCGCCGACGGCGACGCCGTCGCGGTTGCGCACCACGTGGGCCATCAGGCCGAGCGAGGCGTTGAGCTGGGGGTTTTCGCAGACGAAGGCCTTGCCGTCCGTCCGCCGCGCCAGCAATGAGATGATCATCGCGATGGCGCCCAGCAGGCCGTTGCCGGGATCCTCGTTGCCGATCGAGGGCATCGGCTCATTGAACTGGCCGGCGACCTCGTAGGACGCCCCGACATAGCCGGACAGCATTGGCGCGAAGCTCTGGCGCATCATGTGCGGGCCGCTCGATCCCCAGCCGGGCGCATAGAGATAGATGACGTCGGGGTTCGCCGCCCTCACCTGCTCGTGTCCGAGGCCGAGGCGCTCCGCCGCGCCGGGGCGCATGTTGTGATGCACGATATCGGCCCAGCCGATGAGCGCCTTGACCGCCTTGCCCAGGGCCTCGTCCTTCAGGTTCGCGGCGAGCGATCGCTTGCCGGCCTGGGCGGAGAAGAACGGCCGCTCGATTCCGCGCAGCTGGTCGCCCACCACCGGCTCGACCTTGATGACGTCGGCCCCCAGGTCGGCGAGCAGGCGGGAGGAATAGGGTCCGGCATAGTAGGCGCCGAGGTCGACGATGTGCACGCCGTCCAGCAACGGCCGCGTGTCCGGACCCTTGGACGCGTCGGCGGACGAGCGCCACCGGGACGCGGGCTGCGGCTGGCCCAGTTCGGCCACGACCGCCTCGGTGTCCCGACCCGGCGCCGGCTGCGGCCCCGGCGCGGCCGGCGCTGCGCCATCGAAGCGCACGCCCGGCGCCACCTGTTCCACCGGCCCCAGCACCGGATCGTCCAGGCTCACGACCATGCCGTTGTGGCGGGTCTGCGCCTCGTCGAAAACCGCGGTGGGCCGCAGGTGCTCGATGGCGCAGACATCCGCCTGCATGAGCCGCCTCACCCAGTAGTCGCGGGGCTGGGCGGCGAAGATGGCGTGGATCTCCCGCTCCAGAACGTCCGATTCCTCCTGGGTCAGCGGCGTCCCGACATCGATTCCGTTCGGGCTCGGCCGGATCTGCTTGTCGAGCCCGAGGACTTCCATCAGCCGCCCGAACCCACCGAGCGCTGCGGTGTGCACGCCGATGTACTCGCCATCGCCGCAGAGGAACGAGCGCGCGACCAGTCGATTGACGCTGCGCCCGCCCATGGTCGGCCGGGGCGACGACGCCGTGGCCTGCGCCTCGAGCGAGGCGTCGGTCTCGCCCCACAACATCGAATGGAATGCGAGGGCGCCGTCGAACAGCGAGGTCTCCACCTGCCGGCCGACGCCGTCGTCGAACCGCCGGTGCAGCGAAGCCAGGATCCCGATGACCGCAAGCTGCGCCGCCCCGGTGCTGGCGAACGGCAGGCCCTGGAATATGGGCGGCCCGCGGTGGCCCGCCTGCTGCGCCATGGTCCCGATGAGCGCGTGGACCAAGGGCTCGTAGGCGGGAAGATCCTTGTGCGGCCCATCCTGGCCGAACCCCGAGATCGAGCCATAGATGAGCTGCGGATTGAGCGCGTGAAGCTGCGGGTAGCCGAGCCCCAGGGTCTCGGCGCGTGCGGGCGACCAGCTCTCGACGAACACGTCCGCGCGCCTCGCAAGGTCCAGCACGGTCCGCCTGTCCGCAGCGCTTTCGACGTCCAGGATCACGCTGCGCTTGCCGCGATTGAACACCGACGCCGCAGCCGGATCGCTTCGGCGCATCGGGTCGCCGCCGGGCGGCTCGACCCAGATCACATTGGCGCCGTAGTCTGCGAGGAGGCCCGTCGCCTGTGGCCCCGCACCGCCAAGCGAGCAATCCAGCACGCGCAATCCAGCGAGCGGCTTCGACATAACGACTTTACTCCAGGCGTTCTTGGG
>Ga0070668_100001345_pt1 | contig 17574 bp, 17 predicted proteins | sample KBSS43metaG_FD_64661 | JGI IMG/M metagenome (GOLD analysis project Ga0070668, IMG submission 64661) | Switchgrass rhizosphere microbial communities from Kellogg Biological Station, Michigan, USA - KBS S4-3 metaG | ecosystem: Host-associated > Plants > Roots > Rhizosphere > Soil ... | reverse complement strand
TGCGCGGCCTGCGCCTCGGCGCGGACGACTACCTGACCAAGCCGGTGCGGCTGGCCGAGCTGCTGGCCAGGATGGACGCCGTCGTGCGGCGCGCGGTGGCCCGCGAGACCCCGGCCGGCGAGGTCGTGCGCCTCGAGGACGTCGAGATCGACCTCCGCGCGCGCCGGGTCCTCGTCGCCGGGCGCGACGCCGGGCTGACGACCAAGGAGTTCGAGATCCTCGCCGTGCTCGCCGCGCGCCCCGGCACCGCGGTCAGCCGCCAGCAGCTGATGGACGAGGTCTGGGGCGACGCCTACCTCGCGGTGTCGCGCTCGCTCGACGTCCACCTGACGCAGCTGCGCGCGAAGCTCGACCGGCCGGGACTGCTCACCACCATCCGCGGCTTCGGCTACCGGCTCGGCCGGGGCTGACCCCGTGCGCACCCGGCTGCTGGTCGTCCTGGTCGCCCTCGCGCTCGCGGTGGTCGCCGCCTTCGCCGTGCCGCTGCTGACCACCACCGCCGAGCAGCGCACCCAGCAGCTGGTCATCTCCCGCACCGCCGACGTCGACCGGTTCGTCGTGCTGGCCCAGCAGGCCGTCGACGCCCATGAGGCGACCGCGCTTGTGGCCGACGCGGCCCGCTACGCCGAGCTGTACGGCGAAGGCGTGGTCATCGTCGACGCCCAACGCGTCCCGCTGGTGCAGGCGGGCGGGCTGACCGCGGCCGATCCGGCGGTGCACGCGCTGGTCGAGGCGACGATGCGCAACGAGCCCGCGCCGCGGGTGGACGCGCTGGGCCCGTGGTCGGCGGAACCGGCCTACTTCGCGCGCCCGGTCGGCACCGGCACCCGCGTGTCCGGCGTGGTCGTGCTGCGGGCGTCCGTGACGGCGGCGGCCGCGGACGTCGCCACCCGCTGGGGCACCATCGGCGCCGGCGCGCTGCTGGTCGCGGTCGTGTTCGTGCTCCTGGCCGTGGTGCTGGCCCGGTGGATGGTGCGGCCGCTGCACGAGCTGGAGACCGGCGTGCTCGCCGTCGCCGCCGGGCACCGCGCGCACGTCCCGGAACGGGCCGGACCGCGCGAGCTGCGGTCGCTGGCCGCGGAGGTCAACCGGATGTCCGAGGCCGTGCTCGAAGCCGCCGACCAGCAGCACCGGCTGGTCGCCGATGCCTCCCACCAGCTGCGGAACCCCCTGGCCGCGCTGCGGCTGCGTGTCGACTCCCTGGCCGGCCGGGTCGAGGGTGACGGCGCCACCTACCGGGCGACCGTCGCCGAGGTCGAACGGCTGGAGAAGCTCCTGGACGGCATGCTGGCGCTCGCGCTGGCCGAGAGCACCGCGACGCGGGTCGCCGCCGGCGGCGCGGACGAAACCTGCGACCTCGCGTCCGTGCTCGCCGAACGCGTCGACGCCTGGCGCCCCGCCGCCGAGGACGCGGGGTCGGCGATCGTCCCGCCGCCCGGCCACGCCGAGCCGGTGACCGTGCGCTGCCCGGAGGGCGAACTCGCCCAGATCCTCGATGTGCTGCTGGACAACGCCGTCCACTACGCCGGACGCGGCGCGAAGATCACCACCGGCTGGGAAGCCGGGCCGGAGACCGCGACCCTCGTCGTCGCCGACGACGGCCCCGGACTGTCCACTGAGGACCGCGCCAGGGCGACCGAGCGGTTCTGGCGCGCCGGCGGCGAAGGCGCCCCACGCGGGACCGGGCTCGGCCTGGCCATCGCGCACCAGCAGGTCCGCACCCGCGACGGAGTCCTGGACCTGCGCCAGGCCGAACCGCACGGCCTCGAAGTCCGCGTCACGCTGCCGCTGCGGGAGGTGCCGCGATGACGCTCACCCGGCGCACCGCCCTGCTCGGCGGCCTCGGGCTCGCCCTGGGCGGCTGCTCGGCGTCCGGCTACCGCGGCGCCGAGCGGACACTGACCATCGCGGCCGGCGAACACGGCGGGTTCTACCTGGCCTTCGCCGAACTGCTGGCGGCCGAGCTGAGCCGCGCGGAACCCCTGCTGCACGCCACCGCGGTAGCGACCGAAGCCAGCGTCGCCAACGTCGACCTCGTGCGGCGCGGCCAGGCCGACCTCGGGCTGGTGCTCGCCGACGTCGCCCAGACCGCGCTCGGCGGCGGCGCGCCGTTCACCGCGAAGGTGCCGTTGCTCGCGCTGGGCCGCGTCTACGAGAACTACCTGCAGCTCGTGGTACGGGCGGACGGCCCGGTGCGCCGGCTCGCCGACCTGGCGGGCCGCCCGGTGTCGCTGGGCGCCGGCGGATCCGGCGCCGCCCAGCTCGGCGAGCGCCTGTTCGCCAAGGCCGGGGTCGCGGTCGACGCCCGGCACCTGCTGTTCGACGACGCGGTCCGCGCGCTCGCCGGGCGGCGGATCGACGCGATGCTGTGGTCCGGCGGGGTGCCGACGCCGAAGATCGCCGACCTCACCCGCGCCACGCCGATCGCCCTGCTGCCCCTGGATTCGGTCGTGCCGGCGCTCCGCGCCGCCTACGGCCCGGTGTACGACCAGGTGCAGGTGCCCGACGGCGCGTACCGCGGCGTCGGCGCGCTGGGCACGATCGGGGTGGCGAACCTGCTGGTCTGCTCCCCCGCTCTGCCCGGCGACGTCGCCGCAGCGGTGGTCCGGTTGCTCGTCGGGCACGCCACCGCCCTGGTGCCCGCGGAGGCCGTCGGAACCCAGTTCCTCGACGTGCGGACGCTGATCGGCACCCAGCCGGTGCCGCTGCAGCCGGGCGCGGCGGCCGAGTACCGGGTGCTGCACGGCTGAGCGCTAGATTGGGCGCGTGACCGCACCTCGCCGCCCGATCGTCGAGATGCCGCTGCGCGTGCGCTACCACGAGTGCGACGGCCAGGGCATCGTCTTCAACGCCCACTACCTGGCCTATGTGGACATGTGCTCCTTCGAGGCGGAGAAGGCCCTGTTCGGCTCGCACGACGAGTTCCTCGCCCACGGCGCCGACGTCGTGGTCGCGGAGGCGAACCTGAAGTACCGCGCCCCCGCCCGCTACGACGAGGAACTGGTCGTCTCGCAGTACCTGAACCACCTCGGCACGACGTCGCTGATCTTCGACTTCGAGATCCACCGCGCCGGCGAACCCGTGCTGGCGGCGAACATCCGGTACGTGTTCATCGACCCGGCCACCCTGCGGCCCGCGGCGCCCCCGGACGCCGTCCGCAAGGTCTACGCGGCACTGCTCGGGGACTGAGCCCGTGTTCCGCGTTCTCTTCCACCACCCGGAAATCCCGCCGAACACGGGCAACGCGATCCGGCTGGCCGCCAACACCGGCTGCGAGCTGCACCTGGTCGAGCCGCTCGGGTTCACCCTGGAGGACAAGCAGCTGCGCCGCGCCGGGCTCGACTACCACGATCTGGCCCGGGTGCGGGTGCACGCGGACCTCGAGGCGGCGTGGGAAGCGTTGCTGCCCGCGAAGGTCTACGCGTTCAGCGCGTCGGCGACCCGGCTGTACACCGACGTCGCCTACACGCCCGGGGACGTCCTGCTGTTCGGACCGGAGTCGGTGGGCCTGCCGCTCGAAGTCCAGCACGCGCCGGAAGTCACCGACCGGGTGCGGCTGCCGATGCTGCCGACCAGCCGGTCGCTCAACCTGGCCAACACCGCGGCGATCACGATCTACGAGGCGTGGCGGCAGAACGGGTTCGCGACGCCTTGATCACCCTCCGGTAGGTTCGCCGGATGCGACAGCAGTTCCTGGGGGCGCTCATCGGCGCCGCGTTCGGCACCGTGTTCGTCCTGGTCAACTCCGGAGCCCCGCTCCCGGCGGCGATCGGCTGGGTGCTGCGCGCCCTCGCCGTGGCCGCGCTCGCGGCGGTGGTGGTCCTCGGGGTCCGCGCGGGCGGCCGGCCGACGCTCGAAGGACGGCCGATGTTCGGGCCGAGCTACCGGGTGATCGTGATCGGCGAGGTGGTGCTGCTGGTCGCGGGGTTCTTCGTGCTCAGTCTGCTGGACGCGCCGGTCCAGGCGAACGTCGCGTGGATCGCCACCGTCGTCGGGCTCCACTTCGTGGCGCTCGCGTCCGCGTGGAAGACCCGCTCGATCCTGGTGGTCGGGGTGGTCCTGACCGCCCTCGGCGTCACCGGCCTCGCCCTGCTGGGTTCCCCCGCGCTGCCGTGGGTGCCGTTCGTCAGCGGCGTCCTGTCCGGCGTCACCCTGCTCGGCGGCAGCCTCTACGGCGTCCGCCGAGCGGGGTGACTACGGAAGTCTCTGCCCGAAGAACAGGCTGGCCGCGGCGCCCAGCATGAGGATCAGGGTGCCGACGACGACCCACGGCTTGCTCGCGTCGGCGTCCTTGATCTCGTAGCCGATCTGCTCGCCGAGGTCCCCGTACACCTTCTTCAGTTCCTCGGCGCTGGCCGCCTTGTAGAAGTCGCCACCCGACAGCCGCGCGATCTCCTGTAGCGACTCGTCGTCCACGCTCACCGGCTGCTGCTTGTCGTCGATGGTGACCGAACCGTGGGTGGTGCCGAAGGAGATCGACGAGATCGGCACCCCGGCCTGCTTCGCCGCCTGCGCCGCGGTGTACGCGCCGCGCGCCGCGTACAGGTCTTCCGGGACGGTCTGCTTCCCGTCGGACATCAGCACGACCCGCGCCGGCGGCGGCCCGTCGGCCCCGCCGACGACGCTGGAGAAGCTCTCCACCGACTGCAGCGCCGCGAAGATGCCTTCCCCGGTCGCCGTCGACTGTGCCAGTTTGAGGTTCTCGATCGCCTTGATCACGCCGTTGCGGTCCGTGGTCGGGTTGACCAGCACCGTCGCCGTGCCCGCGAACGAGATCAGGCCGAGGTTGATCCCGGGGGTCATGTTCCGCGCGAACTGCGTCGCCGCGTCCTGCGCCGCCTTGAGCCGCGACGGCGCGACGTCGGTGGCCTCCATCGACAGCGACACGTCGATCACCAGCACCACGGTCGCCCGGTTGCGCGGCACCTTCTGCTCGGCGGTGGGGCCGGCCAGCGCCACGGTGAGCAGCAGCAGCGACAGCACGACCAGCACGGCGGGCAGGTGCCGGACCCAGCCCTGGCTCTTCGGCGCGACCTTCTCCAGCAGGTCAAGGTTCGCGAACCGCATCATCCGCCGCCGCCGCACCCGCTGGGCGAGCACGTACCCGACGGCGACCGCGGCGACCGCGATCAGCAGCAGGAACCACCAGGGCGCGCTGAACCCGGTGAGACTCATGCCCCCACCTCACTGACGCTCGGCTGCGACGGTTTCTTGGTCGCGAATGACTCATTCGAGACCTCGCAGGTCCCGAATGAGTCATTCGCGACACCAAGCCGAGTGGTGAGGCTGCCCCGGATGCGGCGGGAAGCGACTTTGCCGGGGCCGTGGGGGCGCACGGTGGCCGGCGACTCGTTCACGCCACACCCCCCGACCAGCGGCGCTTGCGGGCGACGACGAACCGCACCATGTCGGCGATCCAGTCGGCGTCGGTGCGCAGCGTCAGGTGCGCCGCACCCGCCCGCCGCAGGCCGGCCGCCACCTTCTGGCGGTGGGCGTGGGCCGCGGCCCCGAACTCCTTGCGCAGCAAGGCCGAAGCGTGCACTTCGCGCTGTTTCCCTGTCTCCGGGTCGGCCAGCACGACGGTGCCCACCTCGGGCAGGTCGACGTCGCGCGGGTCGAGGACTTCGATCGCGATCAGTTCGTGGCGCCCGCCGAGCGCCCGCAGCGGCCGCTCCCACGAGCTGTCGCCCAGGAAGTCGGAGATCACCACGGCCAGGCCACGGCGGCGCGGCGGGCGGCGCAGTGCCTCCAGGGCCTGGGCGAAGTCGCCCCGGGTGCCCTCGGGGGCGCGCGGCGTTTCAGCGAGCTTCCGGACCAGCCCGCGGGCGTGCGGCAAGCCGCCGCGAGCCGGGATGCGGGTGGTTTCCGCGCCGGTGGAGATCAGCGCGCCGATCCGGTTGCCGCCGCCCCCGGTCAGGTGCGCGACCGCGGCGACGGCGCAGACCACCAGGTCACGCTTCTCGCAGAGCGCCGTGCCGAAGTCGAGGCTCGCCGAGAGGTCGGCGACCACCCACGTCTCCAGCTCGCGGTCGGCGACGGTCTCGCGGATGTGCGGGGTCGTCGTGCGGGCGGTGACCGCCCAGTCCATCCGGCGCACGTCGTCGCCGGGCTGGTACGGGCGGGCCTCGCCGGGCTCGGAGCCCGGCCCCGGCACCAGGCCGAGGTGGTTGCCCTGCAGCAGCCCGTCGAGCCGGCGGCGGACGTCGAGCTCCAGCGTCCGGAGCCCGGCTTCCATCCGCTCGCCGCGCAGCACCGGCGGCGCCCACGAAGGGCGGACGCCCTTCTCCTTCTTCGCCATCGCCGGGTTACCTGACCGGCGCGCCCGCCGGGACCGGGCCGCCCTGGCCGGCCCCGCCCTGCGGCCGGGCCGAGACCTGCGGCAGCGGCACGGTCTGCAGCACGCGGGTGATGATGTGGTCGATCGGCACGCCGTCGGCCAGCGCGTCGTAGGACAGCACGAGCCGGTGGCGCAGCACGTCCGGGACGACGTCGACGACGTCCTGCGGCAGCACGTAGTCGCGGCCGCGGACCAGGGCCAGCGCCCGCGCGGCGGCGATGATGCCGAGGCTCGCGCGCGGCGACGCGCCGTAGGACACCCAGCCGGCGACGTCGGCGAGGCCGTGCTCGTTCGGCGTCCGGGTGGTCAGCACCAGGCGGACCACGTAGTCGACCAGCGCGTGGTGCACGAACACCTGCGCCGCGACGCCCTGCAGCCGGACCAGCTCGCCCGGGCTCAGCACCTCGTGCGGGGTGGGCGGGGTGACGCCCATCCGGTAGATGATCTCGCGCTCCTCCTCGGCGGAGGGGTACTCGACCAGGATCTTGAACAGGAACCGGTCGCGCTGCGCCTCCGGCAGCGGGTACACGCCTTCGTTCTCGATCGGGTTCTGGGTGGCGAGCACGAGGAACGGGTCGGGCATCGGGAACGTCTGCCCGCCGATCGAGACGTGCCGCTCGGCCATCACCTCGAGCATCGCCGACTGGACCTTCGCCGGCGCGCGGTTGATCTCGTCGGCGAGCACGAAGTTGGCCACGACCGGGCCGAGCTCGACGTCGAACCGCTCGGCGCCCTGGCGGTAGATCCGGGTGCCGAGGATGTCGGCGGGCACCAGGTCCGGGGTGAACTGCACGCGCGAGAACGACCCGCCGACGACCCGGGCGAACGTCTCCACCGCGAGGGTCTTCGCCACGCCGGGCACGCCTTCGAGCAGCAGGTGGCCCTTGGCCAGCAGGCCGACCAGCATTCGCTCGACCAGGCGGTCCTGGCCGACGATGATCCGCTTGACCTCGAACACGGTCCGCTCCAGCAACTGGGCGTCCCGCGCCGGCGTCGCGGGCTGCTGCCCGTTCCCGCTCTCGGCGTAGCCGGGCTCGGTCACTCTGCCTCCTCAAGCTCGTGCGCCGCCCCCGCGACGGTGATCACGCGGTGCGACCGTACTGCGTCCCCCGGTCGTCCGTCCGTCCGGCACGCGGACGCACGGGTCGGCCCCTCAGTAGCCAACACTTCACCCGGTATGACACCTGTGAAGCACCTCGACCTGACAGGGCGGCCGGGCCGGGCGAGGATACGGAGATGATCCGTCCTGGCACGGTGCGGCTCGCCGAGCTGGTCGCCACCCTGTCGCTGGTGGCCGACCTCGGGATGGGCCGTCCGATGGAGCGCGTCCTGCGTCAGACGGTGATCACGCTGCGGCTGGCCGAAGCGGCCGGCGTCGAGCACGGGATCCGGGCCGCTGCCTACTACACGTCGTTGCTGACCTGGGTCGGGTGCGCGGCGGACACCAGCGAACTGGCCGAGCTGTTCGGGGACGAGACCGAGCTGTACGCCGACAGCCACGACGGGGACCTCGCCGGTGTCACGATGGCGATGTTCATCGCCCGCCACCTGGGCGGCGGCGGCCCGCGGCTGCGCCGGATCGGCATGGTGGGCAGGTTCCTGGCCACGGCCGGGAAGTCGGTCCAGCGGGTGATGCAGGCGCACTGCCAGGGCGCCAGCGAGCTCGCGGACCGGCTGCGGCTCGGCGACGACGTCTGCCGCCCGTTGCTGCAGGCTTTCGAGCGCTGGGACGGCCGGGGCGTTCCCGGGCTCGTCGGCGGCGACGACCTCGCCATGGCGATGCGGCTGGTCCACCTCGCCGACAACGTCGAAGCCTTCCACCACACGGCGGGCGTCGAGGGCGCGCTCGCGGTCGCCCGCGACCGCCGTGGCACGCAGTTCGACCCGCGGCTCGTGGACTGCTTCCTCGAACAGCACGCCACGGTGCTCGCCGGGCTCGACCGGATCCAGGCCTGGGACGAGGTGATCGCGCTCGATCCGCGCCTCGGCGAGCAGCTCCCCGACGAGGAGCTCGACCAGGCGCTGCGGGCGTTCGCCGACTTCGCCGATCTCAAGTCGCCCCACCGGCTCGGGCATTCCCGCGGCGTCGCCGAGCTCGCTTCGGCGGGTGCTTCACTGCTCGGCCTGGCCGAGGAGGACGTCGTGGTCGTGCGCCGGGCGGCGTGGGTGCACGACATCGGGATGATCGGCGTGCCGAGCGCGGTGTGGAACGCGCCGAAGCCGTGGTCGCTGGCCCAGCGCGAGCGCGCCCGGACCCATCCGTACCTGACCGAGCGGATGCTGGCGCGGGTGCCGGTGCTGGCGCCGGTGGCCCGGTGCGCCGCGCAGCACCACGAACGGCTCGACGGCTCCGGCTACCCCCACGGTCTCTCCGGCGACGCCCTGCCGATGACTTCGCGGGTCCTCGCGGCCGCGGACGTCTATCACGCGCTGGGCGAGCCTCGCCCGCATCGCGCGCCCCTTCCGGCGGCCGCGGCCGCGGAGATCCTCGCCGGCGAAGCGCGCGCCGGACGTCTCGACAGCGAAGCGGTCGACGCGGTGCTGGCCGCCGCCGGACGGCGCGTGCGCCGGACCCTGCCCGCCCGGTCCGGGCTGACGGCGCGGGAGACGGAGGTCCTGGTGCAGCTGGCGCGCGGCCTGTCCAACCCCGAGATCGCGGCCGCGCTGACCGTTTCGCGCAAGACCGTGTCGACCCACCTGGAGCACATCTACGCGAAGCTCGGGGTGTCGACGCGGACGCAGGCGGCGTTGTTCGCGATGCGGCACGGGCTGACCGGCGGAAACATCGGGTAGCTGCCCGATCCGCGCGCGCCCCCGCCGCCGTAGAACTGGGTCATGACGACACACACCACCGTGGTTCCCCGGTTCTCCGTGGCCGGGGTCTTCCTCGAAGGGCTGGCCGGTCAGGACTTCGACCTGCTGGCGTCCACTCTCGACGGCGACGCCCACCTCAGCGCCCTGGTCCCGCCCGGCCTGCGGGAATCGCGGGGACCGGACGGGATCCGCGCGACCTTCGCGCGGTGGTTCGGCGACACCGAGGACTTCGACCTCGTCGAGGCGGTCGTCGGCGAGGTCGGCTCGCGGCTGCACCTGCGGTGGCGGGCGCGGCTGCGGGCGGCGCGGCTCGGCGACGGCTGGTTCGTGGTCGAGCAGCAGGCCTACGCCGACACCACCGCGGACGGGCGCATCGCGCGGATGAGCCTGCTCTGCTCGGGCTACTGCCCGGACCACCACTGAACCGACTGAAACGACCGACCGATCGGAGACCACCATGCCCCGCTACCTCATCGAACGCGAGATCCCCGGTGCCGGCCGCCTCACCGCCGACGAGCTGCACGCCATCTCCGCGAAGTCCAACCAGGTCCTCGCCGGGATGTCGGGACGCGCCCAATGGGTGCACAGCTACGTCACGGAGAACGCGATCACCTGCGTCTACCTGGCCGAAAACGCCGAAGCCGTGCGCGAGCACGCGGACTGCGGCGGCTTCCCGGTCACCACGATCCGCGAGGTCGGCGCCGTCATCGACCCGGCCACCGGCGAGCCCGCCTGACCCGGCGGCTCAGCGGTGGCGCTCCAGGTCCTCCGGGGTGTCGATATCGTCCGCTTCGCCCCGTTCGGCCGAGACCTCCGTGACGGCCAGGCCACCCAGGACCCGCCGCAGCGCGGCGTTCTCCACCTGTTCCGGCAGCGCCGTCTTCAGCGCGGCGACCCGCCAGGCGCCCAGCAGCCACTGCCGCGCCCCCGCGGCGTCGACCAGGACCGCGCCGTCGCCGTCGCCGACCGCCGCCACCAGTTTGTCCACTGTGGACCGGCGGACGCCGGGGAGGTCGGCCGCCAGCAGCGCGACCACCTCGACGTCGTCGGGCACGAAGACGAGCCCGGCGGCCAGCGCCGCCACCGGGCCGGTGCCGGGCACCGGTTCCCGCGTCCACACCACGTCGAAGCCCGGCCGCCGCGGGCCGACGGCGATCACCCGTTCGGCACCGTCCAGGGCGTGGATCGCGCGGGCCAGCAACGGTTTCCCGCCGACCGACAGGGCCGGCTTGTCCACACCGGACAGTCTGCGGGCCGAGCCGCCGGCCACCACGATCCCCGCGTAGCGCATCCCGGGAACACTAGCGGCCCAGCACGAGGTAGGTGAAGCCCAGCACGCCCCGGTAATCCCGGACGTACTCGCGCAGCCGCCGGTCGAGCCACTCCCGGATCTCTCCCGCCCGCGGGTCGGCGGGGTGCGCCGCCAGCCACTCCTCCCAGCCGGCCCGCGAGGTCGACTCGAAGTCGTCCCATTCGAGCTGGTCGGCGGTGCTGAGGTGCTGCACGCGCCAGCCGGCGTCCTTCGCGGCGTCGAGCAGGTCCGGCAAGGTCAGGATGCCCGGGCCGAGGATTTCCGTCGCCGCCTCGGACGGCGGCGTGGCCCAGAAGCCGTCGCCGTAGAGCAGGCGGCCGGACGGCACCACCCGGGCGAGCCGGTCGAGCGCGGCCTTGGTCGAGCCGAAGACGTGGGCGGAGCCGATGCAGAACGCCCGCTCGGCGGGACCGTCCCAAGTCGCGGCGTCGGCTTCGGTCAGCTCGACCCGCGAGGCCAGCCCGCGCCGCTCGATCGCCACCCGGCCGCGCTCGAGCGAGACGACGTCGTTGTCGACGCCGGTGCCGCGCAGCCCGGGCGTCCGCTCGACGGCACGCTGCAGCAGCTCACCCCAGCCACAGCCGACGTCGACCAGGTGCCCCTCGGCCAGTGCCATCCGGTCGAGCAGCAGCTCGGCGTGCGGCTCGGACAGGGGCGTGTTCCAGCGCATCCGGGTGCGCCGCAGCGCGTTCAGTTCGTCGTCCACCCGGCGATCTTGGACCCTGGCGGAGGGCGTCGTCGAACGAGTTTCAGCCGATGAGGCGGGTCGCGTACGGCATGATCCCGCCGTACCGCACCGGCGCGATCCGGACGCGCAGCCCGGATTGCGGGGCTTCGACCATCTGGCCGCCGCCGAGGTACAGGGCGACGTGGTGGATGCCGCCGTCCCCGCCCCAGAACAGCATGTCGCCGCGGCGCATCTGGGACAGCGGGACCCGCCGCCCCGCCGTGTACTGGTAGCCGCTGTAGTGCGGCAGCGACCGGACCCCGGCGAAGGCGAAGATCATCAGGCCGGAGCAGTCGAAGCCGATCTTGTTGTAGTCGCCGTAGCGGTCGGCGACACCGCCGTCGCGGATGCCGCGGGTCGGGCCGCTCGCGTTGCCGCCGCCCCAGGCGTACGGCATGCCGAGCTTCGACAGCGCCCGGGCGATCACCGCCTCGATCGACGCGCCGGCCGGGGCCGAGGGCGCGGGCCCACCGGAGGGACGGCCGCCCCCGCCGGAGCCGAGCGCGGCCTGGCGGGCGCGTTCCTCGTCCTCCTTGATCTTCTGGGCGAGCCAGTCCTGGTAGCGCTGACGCTGGCCCTGCAGGCCGTTGACCTTGGCCTGCGCGGCGTACAGCTGCTGCTCGACGTCGGACTTGTTCTTCTGGAGCAGGGTGTTCTGCGACTCCTGGTTGTCCTGCGCTCGCACGGCCACGTTCTGCGCGGAGTCGGCGCTCGTCTTCGCCCGGCGCGCCGCGTCCTGCTTCTGCTGGGCGATCTCCGCGGCCTTGCGGGCCGCGGCGTCCTTGTTCGACTTCGCCGTCTGCGCCTGCTGGAGCCGGTCGAGCGCGTTGAGCCGGTCGCCGCCGACGGCGTCGAGCAGCTGCGCGCGGGCGAGCATGTCCTTGGGGCTGTCGGCGCTGAGGTAGGCCGAGAGCGAGCCGACCGTGCTGCCCTGCTGGAAGCTCGCGGCGGCGAACGACCGGAGGTCCGCGCGGGCCTGCTCGATGGCCGCCGACGCCGCGTCCGCCTCGGTGCGGGCGGCCTTGGCGTCGTTCTCGGCGCGCGCCGCGTCGTCCTGCGCCGCCTGCAGGTCGACCAGGGCCTTGTTGGCCTCTTCCTGCTTGAGCTCGACGTCGTCCTGCAGCTGTGACAGCTTCTGCTCCGCCTGGGCCAGCTGGTTGGTCAGCTTGCCGACCTCGCCCGCCTTCGCGTTGGCGTCGGCCTTGCTCGAACTGAGGTCCGAGTCACTGGGGTTGGGCGGCGGCGGGGGCGCGGCGAGGCCCGTTCCGCCGGCGCCGAACAAGATCACCAGGGCCAGGGTGCTCACGGTGAGTCCCCGGCGGGCGCCCGGCACCGACCGTCCCTCGCGCCGTCCCGCCACGACCGCCACCTCCGCTCACCAGCGCACACCGCGTGTCACTGCAGTCACACCACTATCACAAGCATCAGCGGAAACTTACACACCGTAGGCATCAATTCCCCTCATTGAGGGACCCCCGGCGCGGATGGCGCAGCCCACACCGCGTGTCGTCTTGAACCCTTAACAGGACACGCGTACTGTTTGAGGCACCGCGAGGTGTGCCATCCCGAATCCGGTCCTACGGTGGGGGTGCGCAAGACTCGCGTCCGCCTCGTGCGGACTGCACGACACCCGAACTGACCGAACTGACCCGGGACTCGACCGCCGCACCGGCGCGGAAGTCCATGCCACTGGAGTTAGACGTGACCGCACCTGCCAGCAAGGACAGCTTCGGCGCCAAAGACACGCTGAAGGTCGGCGACGCCTCGTACGAGGTGTTCCGCCTGAACAAGGTCGAAGGCGCCGAGCGCCTGCCGTACAGCCTGAAGATCCTGCTCGAGAACCTGCTGCGCACCGAGGACGGCGCGAACATCACCGCCGACCACATCCGCGCGCTGAGCTCGTGGGACCCGAAGGCCGACCCGTCGATCGAGATCCAGTTCACGCCGGCGCGCGTGATCATGCAGGACTTCACCGGCGTCCCGTGCGTGGTCGACCTCGCCACCATGCGCGAAGCCGTCACCGACCTCGGCGGCGACCCCGACAAGGTCAACCCGCTGGCCCCGGCCGAGCTGGTCATCGACCACTCGGTGATCATCGACGTCTTCGGCCGCCCCGACGCCTTCGAGCGCAACGTCGAGATCGAGTACGAGCGCAACCGCGAGCGCTACCAGTTCCTGCGCTGGGGCCAGGGCGCCTTCGACGAGTTCAAGGTCGTCCCGCCGGGCACCGGCATCGTGCACCAGGTCAACATCGAGCACCTCGCCCGCACGGTCATGAGCCGCAACGGGCAGGCCTACCCCGACTCCTGCGTCGGCACCGACTCGCACACCACGATGGTCAACGGCCTCGGCGTGCTGGGCTGGGGCGTCGGCGGCATCGAGGCCGAGGCGGCCATGCTGGGCCAGCCGGTGTCGATGCTCATCCCGCGCGTCGTCGGCTTCAAGCTGACCGGCGAGATCCCGGCCGGCGTCACCGCCACCGACGTCGTGCTCACCATCACCGAGATGCTGCGCAAGCACGGCGTGGTCGGCAAGTTCGTCGAGTTCTACGGCGAGAGCGTCGGCGCGGTGCCGCTGGCCAACCGCGCCACCATCGGCAACATGAGCCCGGAGTTCGGCTCGACCGCGGCGATCTTCCCGATCGACGAGGAGACCGTCCGCTACCTCAAGCTGACCGGCCGCTCGGCCGAGCAGGTCGCGCTGGTCGAGGCCTACGCCAAGGAGCAGGGCCTCTGGCACGACTCTTCGCGCGAGGCGACCTACTCCGAGTACCTCGAGCTGGACCTCTCGACGGTCGTCCCGTCGATCGCCGGCCCGAAGCGCCCGCAGGACCGCATCGAGCTGTCGGACGCGAAGTCGGCGTTCCGCAAGTCGATCCACGACTACGTGGACGGCGAGCAGGTCACCCCGCACACCAACGTCGACGAGTCCGTCGAGGAGTCCTTCCCGGCCAGCGACCCGGCTTCGCTGTCGTTCAAGGACGAGGACGCGGTCGACCTCCAGTCGGCGGCCAACGGCCACACCGGCCGGCCGAGCAAGCCGGTCAAGGTCTCCACCTCCGACCGCGGCGAGTTCGTCCTCGACCACGGCGCCGTGGTGATCGCCTCGATCACCTCGTGCACCAACACCTCGAACCCGTCGGTCATGCTCGGCGCCGCGCTGCTCGCGCGCAACGCCGTCGACAAGGGCCTCGCGGTCAAGCCGTGGGTCAAGACGTCGATGGCGCCGGGCTCGCAGGTCGTCACCGACTACTACACCAAGGCCAACCTGTGGCCGTACCTGGAGAAGCTGGGCTACCACCTGGTCGGCTACGGGTGCACCACCTGCATCGGCAACTCCGGCCCGCTCTCGGACGAGATCTCCGCGGCGATCCAGGAGAACGACCTCACCGCGGTTTCGGTGCTCTCGGGCAACCGCAACTTCGAAGGCCGGATCAACCCCGACGTGAAGATGAACTACCTCGCGTCGCCGCCGCTGGTCATCGCCTACGCGCTGGCCGGCACGATGGACTTCGACTTCGCGAACCAGCCGCTGGGCCAGGACACGCAGGGCAACGACGTCTTCCTGAAGGACATCTGGCCGACGGCGCAGGAGATCCAGGAGACCATCGACTACGCGATCACGCAGGAGATGTTCACCAAGGACTACGCGGACGTCTTCGACGGCGGCGAGCGCTGGAAGTCGCTGCCCACCCCGGAGGGCAAGACCTTCGAGTGGGACGCCGAGTCCACCTACGTGCGGAAGCCCCCGTACTTCGAGGGCATGACGCCGGAGCCGGCCCCGGTCACCGACATCACCGGCGCGCGCGTGCTGGCGAAGCTGGGCGACTCGGTCACCACCGACCACATCTCCCCCGCCGGCGCGATCAAGCCGGGCACCCCGGCCGCGCAGTACCTGACCGAGCACGGCGTGGAGAAGAAGGACTTCAACTCCTACGGCTCGCGGCGCGGCAACCACGAGGTGATGATCCGCGGCACGTTCGCGAACATCCGGCTGCGCAACCAGCTCCTGGACGACGTGCAGGGCGGCTACACCCGCGACTTCACGCAGGACGACGCTCCGCAGGCGTTCATCTACGACGCGGCGCAGAACTATGCTGCGGCCGGCACCCCGCTGGTCGTGCTGGGCGGCAAGGAGTACGGCTCGGGCTCGTCGCGTGACTGGGCGGCCAAGGGCACCTCGCTGCTGGGCGTCCGCGCGGTGATCACCGAGTCGTTCGAGCGCATCCACCGGTCCAACCTGATCGGCATGGGCGTCATCCCGCTGCAGTTCCCGGCGGGCGAGTCGGCCTCGTCGCTCGGCCTCGACGGCACCGAGACGTTCGACATCTCGGGCATCACGGCGCTCAACGACGGCTCCACGCCGCGCACGGTGCACGTGACGGCGACTCGCGCCGACGGCACGAAGGTGGAGTTCGAGGCGGACGTCCGCATCGACACCCCGGGCGAGGCGGACTACTACCGCAACGGCGGCATCCTGCAGTACGTGCTGCGGAAGATGACGCAGGCGTAAGGGTTTCCGCTTCCTAAAAGGCCTCCCCGCTGGTTCCCGGCGGGGAGGCCTTTTTTCGGTACCGTGATGGTCATGGGGGAACGCATCGAGCTCGCCGACGGCCACCTGTCCTACGACGAACGCGGCGAAGGACCGCCGGTGGTGTTCCTGCACGCGGGCGGGATGACCCGCGCGATGTGGGAGGAGCAGTTCACCCGCTTCGCCCGCGACCACCGCGTGATCCGCTACGACGCCCGCGGCGCCGGCGGCTCCTCGGACCCGTCAGGTCCCTTCTCGCACCGCGAGGACCTGGAGAAGCTCCTCGACACCTTGGCCGTGGAGCGTCCGGTGCTGGTCGGCTGCTCACTCGGCAGCCGGGTGCTCCTCGACTTCGCCCTGGCCCAGCCCGACCGCGCGGCCGGGCTGTTCCTGAGCTCGCCGGGGATCAGCGGGATGGAGTTCAAGGACCCCTACGTCCTGGGTCTGCTGGCCGAGGCGGGCGCGGCGGCCCAGGCGGGTGACGGCGCCGCAGTCCTCGAGTGCGTCCTGCGGTTGTGGGTCGACGGCCCGCACCGCGCGCCCACCGACGTGGATCCGGTGGTCCGCGCGCTCTGCCGGGACATGCTCGTCGACAACTTCTCCCAGGGCCACGGCGCGCCCGATCCGGGCGCCGAGCTGGGCGCGATCGACCGGGTTTCCGAGATCGGAACACGCGCGCTGGTGGTCACGGGCGACCTGGACTCCAACGACATCTTCGCCGTGGCCGACCTGGTGGAGCGCGAGGCACCGCACGCGCGCCGGGCCCGGGTGCCCGGCGCCGCGCACATGGTGAACCTCGACCGGCCCGACCGGTTCGGCGCGCTGCTCGAGGAGTTCCTCGCTACACCGTGACGGCTTCCCAGCGCACGCTCGACACCGCGGGCTCCAGCGACAGCCGGGAAACTGCGGACTCCATCTGCGCGTCATCGCGCTCGTCGGCGGCCAGCTCGGCGCGGACCTCGACCGTGCTGTCCTCCGGGTGGTCCGTGCTCAGCACCGACAGCAGGCGGAAGTCCGTGCGTGCCAACGCTTGCACGAGCAAGGCCCGGACGTGGGCTTCGGAGTCGTCGCGGGTCACAGCCTGGAATTCGTAGCGCGCCGGCGTCTCGTCACCCGCGTCCGGGCGGCGGTCGACGACCCGGCCGAGCGGCCGCAGCACGACGTTCACCCCGACGACGACGGCGGTTCCGGCGGCCGCGACGACGTACAGCCCCGCCCCGGCGAGCGAGCCCACCGCCGCCGAGCACCACAGTGTCGCCGCGGTGTTGAGGCCGCGGACGTTGAGGCCGTCCCGCATGATCACCCCGGCGCCGAGGAACCCGATGCCCGAGACGATCTGCGCGGCCACCCGCGTCGGGTCGGCGTCGCCGCTCGTGGTGAGCCCGCCGAACCCGTGCGCCGACAGCAGCACGAACAGCGTCGCGCCGACGGCGACCAGTGCGTTGGTGCGCAGCCCGGCCAGCCGGGCGCGGAACTGGCGCTCGAACCCGATGACGGCGCCCAGGCCGACGCCGGCGCCGACGCGCAGCAGCATTTCGAAGATGGTCATGTCCGACTCTTTTCCGGCGTGCGCGCACTGCCGGACAGGAGGAGACCGGACGAACTCAGCCCAGCCGGAAGCCTCCGGTGAGCGCACGCCCGGTCGTCCCGTGACTGTCCGCTGGCATGTGCCGCTCACCTCGCTTCCGGTGCTCGTGGTTGATCAACCGCACCACTCTAGCGCCCGGCACGCGGGCCCTGGCTGTGATCATCCCTACGCCCAGTGGCGGCGCAGGTGCGGGACGAGGTCCTCGGGCCGCTCGTCGGGGAAGAAGAGCTTCGCACCCGGCACCTCCACGACCTCCGTGACGCCCG
>Ga0070668_100001344_pt1 | contig 17578 bp, 14 predicted proteins | sample KBSS43metaG_FD_64661 | JGI IMG/M metagenome (GOLD analysis project Ga0070668, IMG submission 64661) | Switchgrass rhizosphere microbial communities from Kellogg Biological Station, Michigan, USA - KBS S4-3 metaG | ecosystem: Host-associated > Plants > Roots > Rhizosphere > Soil ... | reverse complement strand
GCCGCGGCCCAGCACGACCAGTTCCTCGACCACGGCGCTGGCGTCCGAGCCCACGTTGGCGGCGGCGTTCTGCGCCATCGCCGGCGTGGCGCAAGCGAGGGCGCACAGGCTGGCGCCGGCCAGTAGTTGAATTTTCATGGCTATCCCCATCCGGGCGCGCCAGTGTTTCGCGCCCGCGACAGGGGTAACAACGGTCTGTCACGCCCCGGATACAGAACCATGACAGGTTGTATGAACGGGACGTCTGGTGCGGGCCCGTCACGAAACCTTCGTCATAACTTCATAGTCCCTCAAGCCAGGCGCGAGGGCGGCGGCGATGAAGACCATGGAGACCGGCGAGGCCGCGGCGCGCGACGACCGGCCGCCGCGGCCGCTGTCCAGCGCCTTCCTCTGGGCGTTTTCCTTCACCGGCGGCCTCGCCACGCCCCTGACCGACCAGACCGTGCGCGAACGGCTGGCGGCGGACGACGGCTGGGTCTGGCTGCACCTGCCCCTGAGCGACCAGCGCGCCCGCAGTTTCCTGGAGCGGCTGGAAGGCCTGCCCGACGCGGCCCGCGAGCTGATCCTCGCCGCCGAGCCGCGGCCGCAGGTGCAGTTCGTCGGCGACTGGGCCTACGGCGTGCTGCCGGATGTACAGCGCACCCTGGACGGCCGCGCCCAGGACGCCGGCCGGCTGCAGTTCGCCCTCGACGGCCGGCGGCTGATCACCGCCCGCCGCCACGCCTTGCAGTGCGTCGACGACCTGCGCCGCAGGGTCGCCGCCGGCGCCGTGCTCGAAACCCCCGCCGACGCCTGGACCGCCCTTGTGGAGCGCTTCGTCGACCTGGCGGAGGACCGGCTGCATGAGGTGTCCGAAGGCGTCGACCGGATCGAGGACCGCCTGCTGGCCGACGACGAGAATCTCGAGAGCCTGGCCCTCGGCCCCCTGCGGCGCGAGCTCTCGCGCCAGCATCGCGAGTTCCTGGCCCTGCGCAGCGCGCTTGGCCGTGCGATGCTGCCGCGCGCGGCGCACCGCGTCGCCCTGCTCGCCGACCAGCTTCCCCGGCTGGCGCACGAGGTCGAGGACCTCGACCGGGAAGCGCAGGGCCTGCAGGACCGAGCCCGACTGCTGCACGAGGAGATCGACACCCGTATCGCCGCCGGCGCCAACCGCGCCATGCGCACCCTCACCGTCATGTCCACCCTGCTGATCCCGCCCACCCTGATCGTCGGCGCCTTCGGCATGAACCTGCCGGGCATCCCCTTCGAGGCCGGCCACTTCGGCTTCGCCAAGGCCTCGGCCCTCTGCATCGCCGTGGTCGCCGGCGCCTACGTCCTGCTGCGGCGGTGGCGGATCCTGTAGGGCCGGCGATCCCGGGGGCCGCGCCAGGGTGGCCTCGGCCAGCGCTTTGGCTCATGCTGCGGACAAGGTCCGCTCCGGCCGAAGGGGCGGCGATGGGAGAGGCCAGATGTACGACGCCGAAGTCAGCGACCAGCAGATCATCGACAACCTGCACGCCTTCGTGGAGCGTGAGATCCTGCCCCTCCAGAAGGCGCTGGGACCGATCTTCACCAACCCGCGCCTGCACTGGGACGAGACCGGCAAGGAGCATCCGGCGATCACCGAGGCCAAGAAGCAGGCGCGGATGGCCTCGGCCAGGGCCGGCTTCTACACCATGTTCTGCCCCAAGAAGTTCGGCGGCGAGGACCTGGGCGTGCGCCTGTGGTTCCTGTGCTGGGAGAGCTTCTTCCACCGCTACGGCATGCCGAAGCACCAGCTCGTCTACTACATCCTGTCCCACTTCGCCTCCGGCCCGCACGAAGTCTGGGAACACGCCTCCGACGAACTGGCCGCCGAGGTGCTGCCCAAGCTGGCGGCCGGGGAGCTGCAGGGCTGCTTCGGCCTCACCGAGCCCGACGCCGGCTCGGACTCCTGGATGATGCGCACCAACGCCGTGCGCGACGGCGACGACTGGATCATCAACGGCATGAAGCAGTGGACGACCGGCTCGCCCACCGCCGACTTCATCATGCTCTACGCCGTGACCGACAAGGAGAAGCTGGCCGCGCGCAAGGGCGGCGTAAGCTGCTTCTACGTCCCCACCTCCACACCAGGCTTCAAAGTGGAGTCGGTGCTGACCATCTGGGGCGAGCTCGGGGGCGACGAGGGCATCCTGTCGTTCACCGACGTGCGCGTGCCGGGCAAATACCTGGTGGGCGAGCTCGACCGCGGCTTCGACCTGGCCATGCTGGGCGTCCGCCACGGGCGGCTGGCCAACGCCGGCCGCACCCTCGGCACCGCCCGCTGGGCGATGGACAAGACGCTCGACTACATCAAGGTCCGCAAGACCTTCGGCGCGCTGCTCGCCGACCACCAGACCATCCGCAACTACCTCGCCGAGGCCGCCACCAAGCTCTACGCCGGCCGGATGATGGCGCTCGACGCGGCCCGCAAGGCCGACGAGGGCCGCGACGTGCGCACCGAGGTCTCCATGGTCAAGCTGTTCTGCACCCGCGCCTCCTTCGAGGTGGTGGACAAGTGCATGCAGATCCACGGCGGCATGGGCCTGGCCACCGAGACCAAGCTCTACGAGGCCCTGCACCAGGCGCGCATGACGCACGTGACCGAAGGGACCAACGAGATCCAGCTGCGCGCGATCGCCCAGAACATGCTGCGCGGCCAGGTCGACCTGGCGTTCAACTGAGTCCCGAGGCTCCTTTCCCCTCGGCAGGGGAAGGAGCCGGGCGGCTCAGCCCGCCGCCTGCTGCGCTTCCAGCCGGTTGTGGACCTCCATCAGCTTCAGCGCGTGCTGCTGCAGGTCGCGCGGCGGGACCGGCAAGGTCACCGGGCCGGCGTCGCGGCTGGGCAGGGCCACGGTCGCGGTCGCCATGCAGGTGGTGTCGCCCCGCTGGTTGACGCCCTTGACGGCGATGTCGACGAACCGCTCGTCGCCCTCGGCGCGCTTGGCCGTGACCTCGCCCTGCATCAGGTGCAGGTCGCCGATATAGTTGAACTTGCGGATCGTGGAATCCATCGACACCAGCCAGCCGTCGTCGCCCATCCAGTCGGTGAGGATGTGGGTCATCCAGCTGTCCCGCATCACCCCGTAGTCGTAGGGCATGGGGTTGCCGTTGGCCTGGGCCCAGTCCTTGTCCCAGTGCAGGCGCATGGCGATGTCCGGCACCCCCTGTTCATTGGGGATGTAGAAGGCCGGGATGCGCTGGCGGTTCTTGTAGCCGATGCGCAGGGCCGCCGGGTTGTAGTGGAAGCCATAGCCGCCGCAGAGGAACAGGATGATGTCGGTGGTGGTCAGCGGCCCCTTGGCCAGCGGCTGCAGCTGGTCGCCGACGTTCACGTCCTCCCAGTAGCGCAGCTCGGCGCCGCGCGGCTTCTCGGCCGCATAGATCGCGTCGTTCCGGGCGATGTCCTCGGGGGTGTACTTGCCCGGTTCGAGCGCCGCGTTCTTCTTGTTCTCGCGGGCGGCCTTGCGCTCGGCCATCACCGAGGTGGTGCGCGAGATCGCCACGATCTCGGCGTTCTGGTTGATGTGCACCTCGCGGTTGGTGCTGATGAACGAACGGCCGGCGAACGCCGAGTCCTTCTCCACGAAGGATTCCGGCCCGCCGAACTTGTAGAGCACGTCGCCGTTGCGCACCGGCCGGTACCAGTCGGTCTTCGATCCCGACACGAACACCTGGATGCCGCGGAACGACACGCGCTTGGGGGCCTTCTCGCCCAGCATGTTGCGGTTCATCACCTGGATGATCATCGGCGGGCAGATCTGGCCGGCCCAGCGGGTCTTCTTGCCGTAGTGCAGGTCGACGTAGAGCGGGTTGTCGTCGCCGTAGCTGCGGGCGAAGTTGCGCATGGTGTCGTGGGTCGCCTGGGTGATCTGCTCGCGGTAGTCGCTGGCGTAGACGCCGCCGAGGCGCTGGCGCTGGGCGGCGATGTCCTCGTCCTTGAAGGAATAGTTGGTGGCTTCGTGCAGCCGCGCGGTGGCTTCGGCGTCGGACATGGTGCTGTTCCTCGTGCGGCTGTTCGGGGGCTCGAGGGCTACCTAAGACCGGCTCGCCGCCGCCACGTCAACAGGCGGCCCCACGAACCAGAGAGGTCCGGAACGGGGTCCGCCCGACGCCGCGAGACGGTCCTCCGCCGGCCGGCCGGGCCCGGCGACTCCCCTCTGAGCCGCTCTTCAGGCATGTCGAGGCCCCATCCTTGATCGAGGCGACAGACCGCAGCCAAAGCCGGTCAGGCCCCGGCCGCTGTCCCCGCCAAGTCCGCGACCGCGACGCCGGCGCCTCCCTTAATGGGCTATGATTCCAGGGGCGAACTGCGCCGCGTCGCCGACTGCCGCCACCGCTGAGCTTGCCCAAGCCAGGGCCATAAACTAGCTGTGAAGGCAGGCTCGAAAGCGGAGGACAGATTGCGAACCTCGAAGAAGCAAGAGGCTCCCCCCTCGGCCGCTCGCCGGGCGGTGCATAAGCTTCGCGAGATCGTGCTGGCCCAATCGCCCGGGGCCTACCTCGGTTCGGAAGAGGAAATGGCCAGGATGCTCGGCGTCGGTCGGGCCACCCTGCGCCAGACCGCCCGCCTGCTGGAGCACGAGCACCTGCTGCTGGTGAAGCGCGGCGTGCGCGGCGGCTACTATGGAAACCGGCCGGACAGCCGCGCGGTGATGGGGGCCGCGGCCACCTACCTGCGCGTCCACAACCCCACCTTCCTCGACCTGTTCGCCGCGGCCCGCACCCTGAACATCGAACTCGCCCGGCTGGCGGCGAACGCCCCGCCGGAGGCCGATCGCCGGGCGCTGGCGCAGGCCGCCGCCGCGCTGGCCCGCACGGACATGGACGCCAAGGCGGTGCAGGCCGCCGACCTCGACCTGCGCGAGGCGCTCTATCGGCTGGCCGCCAATCCGTTCCTCGAGCTGATCCTGCGCGTCCACACCGAGATCTGCCTGAAGGAGTTCCGCACGCCGGTGCTGGATTCCGACGAGCGCACCGAGGCGTACCGCAAGAACCGCCTTGCCGTGGCCCACGCGATCCTCGACGGCGACGAGGAGTTCGCCGCCATCCACGCCCGTCGCGGCAATGAGATGGTCCATCGGTGGGTGGCCGCCCGCGAGGGCCAGCCCCTGCGCCACGTCGCCGACCAGGACTACTGGCGCGGCGCGGCGCGCGAGCTCGCCGGCGTCTAGCGCGAGCGAGCCGCCGCCTTTCGTCCCCGCTCTTGCGGCCGAACGCCACTTCGGACTACGCGAAGCCATCGAGGTTCTTGCGAACGCCCGGCGGCGCGCCGCGCCCGCCTGCGTCGACGATGAAGGAGCGCTGAAATGGGCGTCTTGGACGGCAAGGTCGTGCTGGTCACCGGGGCTGCGGGGGGGATCGGCCGCGAATGCGCGCTGCTGGCCGCGAAGGAAGGCGCCAAGGTGGTGGTCAACGACCTGGGCGGGTCGGTGAAGGGCGACGACGCCGGGTCGTCCAGCGGCGCCGAGACCACCGCCAACGACATCCGCGCCGCGGGCGGCGAAGCGGTCAGCAACTCCGAGAGCGTCGCCAGCATGGAGGCCGTGAAGCACATGGTGCGGCAGGCCCTGGACACCTTCGGGGGCCTGCACGCGGTGATCAACCCGGCCGGCATCCTGCGCGATTCCATGATGCACAAGATGGCCGACGAGGACTTCGACGCCGTGATCGCGGTGCACCTGCGCGGCGCCTACAACGTCAGCCGCGCCGCCGTGGAGCACTTCCGCAACCAGAGCGGCGGCTCCTTCGTGCACTTCACTTCCACCTCCGGCCTGATCGGCAACCTTGGCCAGACCAATTACGCGGCGGCCAAGATGGGCGTGGTGGGGCTCTCGCACGTGCTGGCCATGGAGGGGGCGATGAAGAACGTCCGCTCCAACGTCATCGCCCCCTTCGCCTGGACGCGGATGATCGCCACCATCCCGATCACCGACGAGGCCTCGGCGCAGCGGGTGCAGCGGATGAAGGACGGCATGCGCCCCGACCAGGTGGCGCAGCTCGCCGTGGCGCTGGCCGCCGACGGCGACGTCAGCGGCCAGATCCTGGGCGTGCGCGGCAACGAGGTGATCCTGTTCAACCACCCGCGGCCGGTGGCCTCGGTGTCGCGCACCGACGGCTGGACGCCCACGTCGCTGCTGGAGAGCGGCCTGCCGGCCATGAAGACCAAGTTCACCGATCTCGGCGCCTCGGCGACCGTCTTCCCCTACGACCCGGTCTAAGACCCTTCCTCCCGCACCGGAGGAGCAGTATTGCGAGACCGGGCCCCGGCTCCATCGGTTGATCCGCGGCGGGGGCGACGATGGGAGAGTCGGCGATGCTGGACATGCCCTACGCGCGCGAGCGGATGGTGGAACGGCAGATCGCCGCCCGGGGCGTCCATGACCCGCGGGTGCTGGCCGCCATGCGCGAGGTGCCCCGCGAGGCCTTCGTGCCCCAGGCGCTGCAGGAGTTCGCCTACGAAGATTCGCCGCTTCCCATCGAGGCTGGCCAGACCATCTCCCAGCCCTACATCGTGGCGTTGATGGCCGAGGCCGCCCAGATCCGCCCGGAGGACCGCGTGCTGGAGATCGGCGCCGGCTCCGGCTACGCCGCCGCGGTCCTCAGCCGCATCGCGGCCCACGTGTTCACGGTGGAACGCCATGAGACGCTCACCGCCCAGGCCGCCCGCCGCCTGCAGCGTCTGGGCTACGGCAACGTCGAGCTGCGCACCGGCGACGGCAGCGGCGGCTGGCCGGAAGCCGCGCCCTTCGACGCCATCCTCGCCGCCGCCGGCGGGCCGGCCATACCGCAGGTCCTGAAGGACCAGCTGGAGATCGGCGGGCGCCTCGTCATGCCGGTGGGGCCGGAGCCGCGCGAGCAGCGGCTGATCCAGGTCACGCGCACCGCGGCGAACCATTTCGAGGAACAGGACCTGGGCGGCGTCAACTTCGTCCCGATGATCGGCGAGCACGGCTGGGGCGAGGACGAGCGGCTTACCCGCGGGCCGGCCGAGCCGCGCAGCTTCCGCGAGCCGGCCGCGCCGGTGTCCATCCCGCAGCTCATCCGCACCGCCGCCGAACCCCTGCCGGACCTGGACGACCCGGCGTTCGGCGCCCTCTTCGACCGCTTCGCCGACGCCCGCGTGGTGCTGCTGGGCGAGGCCAGCCACGGGACCTCGGAGTTCTACCGCGCCCGGGCCGCGGTGACCCGCCGGCTGATCGAGCGCCACGGCTTCACCATCGTCGCCGCCGAGGCCGACTGGCCGGACGCCGCCAGCCTCGACCGCTACGTGCGCCAGCGCCCCGCACCGCCCCATGCCGAGCCGCCCTTCCGGCGCTTCCCGACCTGGATGTGGCGCAACGCCGAGGTCGAGGCGTTCACCGAATGGCTGCGCGGCTGGAACGCCGGCCAGTCCGCCGAGGCCCGCGCGGGGATCTACGGCCTGGACCTCTACAGCCTCTCCGCCTCCATCCGCGCCGTCCTCGACTACCTGGACCTGGCCGACCCCCAGGCCGCCACGATCGCCCGCCAGCGCTACGGCTGCCTGACGCCCTGGGCCCGCGAGCCGCAGGCCTATGGCCGCATGGCGCTGTCCGCAGGCTACGGGCAGTGCGAGGCGGGCGTCATCAAGGTGCTGGCCGACCTGCTGGCGCGGCGGCTCGACTACGCCGGGGATGACGGCGAGCGCTACCTGGACGCCGCCGCCAACGCCCGCCTGGTCAAGAACGCCGAGGCCTACTATCGGGCCATGTACTATGGCGCCGCCGAGAGCTGGAACCTGCGGGATACGCACATGTTCGAGACGCTGCTGGCGGTCCTGGAGGCGCGCGGAGCGGACGCCAAGGCGGTGGTCTGGGCGCACAACTCCCACATCGGCGACGCCTCGAAGACCGAGATGGGCCTGGTGCGCGAGGAGCTGAACATCGGCCAGCTCTGCCGCGAGCGGTTCGGCCAGGCGGCCGCCCTGATCGGTTTCGGGACCCACACCGGCACGGTGGCCTGCGCCAGCGATTGGGACGCGCCCATGGAGGTCAAGCCGGTCAACCCGTCGCGGCCCGACAGCTACGAGCGCCTGGCCCACGACAGCGGCGTCAGCCGCTTCCTGCTCGACCTGCGCGAGGACGTCCACGAGACGCTGCGCCACCGGCTGCTGGGCCCGCGCCTGGAGCGGTTCATCGGCGTCATCTATCGCCCCGAGACCGAGCGGTGGAGCCACTATTCCGCCTGCTCGCTGCCGCAGCAGTTCGACGCCTATGTCTGGTTCGACGAGACCACGGCGGTCTCGCCGACCCCCACCCACGCCCGGCCCGGCGAAGACGACACCTGGCCGTTCGGGCTCTGAGGCGCGGGCCTCAGATGTAGGGCACTGCGCCGTAGGGGGCGTAGTATTCGAAGATCCGCGAACGCCAGAGCCCGCCGGCGCCCAGGTCTTCGAGGTCCTTCTCGGTGAGGCTCGGCGCCTTGTCCAGCTCGTCCTTGCCGAGCGGAACCAGGTAGCCGTTCTTGTCCGGGTCGTAGTCCAGGACCGACCAGGGCAGCGGGTGCAGCTCCTCGCCGATGCCCAGGAAGCCGCCGAAGGACATCAGCGCATAGATCACCTGGCCTGAGATCTTGTCGATCGACAGGTCCTCGATGTGGCCGATCCGCTCGCCGGCCTTGTTGAACACCGCCGTCCCGGTGACCCGCTTGGCGGTGATCAGCTTGTGGGGTGAGGTCTCAGTCGTCATGTCCGGCTCCCTGGAAGCGCGTCGCGCGCGGCGACGTCGTAGAAGACTACGCCGAACGACCGGCGATGTGTCCTGGATCAAACGCCGACGAAAGGCCGAGGGTCCAGACCCCGAAACTACCCCTTCGCCGTCTCCGCAGCCTCCGCCGCCGCCTTGGCCGCCGCGCGCTGGGTCCGGAACAGGGTGATGAAGGCGTCGCGTTCGCGGGTCAGCACGGTGTTGAGGTCCGGCTCGACGGCGTTCGCGTGCAGCAGCTGGCGCGTGAGCCGGGTCTGCAGCGGCGGCAGCCTGGCGAGCGTCGAGGCCAGCGCCACCGCCTCCGTCCGCAGGGTCTCCTCCGGCACGATCCGGCTCAACAGGCCCTTGGCCAGCGACTGCTGGGCGTCGAGCTTGGCCGAGGTCAGGCAGATCTCCATGGCCGCCGCGAAGCCCACCATCCGCGGCAACAGCGCGCTGAAGCCGAACTCCGGCATGGTGCCGACCGCCAGGAAAGGGAACGACAGGACCGCCAGCGGGCTGCCGATGCGGATGTCGCAAGCCAGGATGTGGGTCGCGCCCAATCCGACCGCCATGCCGTTCAGCGCCACCACCGAAGGCTTCGACCGCTGCATCAGGTGGATCCAGCTGGTGTCGTCGGCCATACCGAGTGTGGCCGTCGAGGGACGCACGCCCGTCACCGGGTCCTTCGGCTCGGGCGTCGCCTTCAGGTCGGTCCCGGCGCAGAACACCGGCCCGTTGTGCGTGAAGACGATCGCGCCGACGCCCTCGTCGGCGTTGGCCTTGTCCACCGCCGCCGTGATGGCGCGGTACATCGGCACGTTCCAGGCGTTGCGGCGCTCGGCCCGGTCATAGGTGATGACGGCGACGTCGCCCTCCACCTGATAGGTGATGAAGCCCTCGAAGGCTGGATCGGTGGTGGTCAAATCTTTCGGTCCCTTCCTGTCCAATAGCGTTCGCGCACCTTGCCGCGCTGGATCTTCCCGGCGGCGTTGCGCGGCAGTTCCTCGACGAAGTCCAGCGACCGCGGGACCTTGTAGCCGGCCAGCGCCTGGCGCGCCCGGTGCAGGATCTCCTCAGCCAGCGCCGGCGTGGGCGCATGGCCGGGCCGCAGCTGGATCACCGCCTTCACCTCCTCGCCCCACTCGGCGTTGGGCGCGCCGATGGTGGAGGAGTCCTCCACCGCCGGATGCTTGATCAGCTCGTTGTCGATTTCCTGCGGATAGATGTTCACGCCGCCGGAGATGATGCACTCGGCCGACCGCCCGGTGAGGAACAGGTAGTCGTCCTCATCGAAATAGCCGATGTCGCCCAGGGTGAATTCATCGCCCCGGTAGGCGGCGGCGGTCTTCTCCGGATCGTTGTAATAGACGAAGGGGTTAGGGCCGGAGCGCCCGTGGAAGATGCGGCCCGTGACGCCTGGCGGGCATTCGCGATCCTCGTCGTCGAGGATGCGCACCGGCACGTCGCCCGGCCGCTTGCCGACCGAGCCGGGCTTGGCCAGCCACTCCTGCGTCGTCAGGCTGAACCGGGCGCCCCCCTCGCTGGCCGAGTAGTACTCGTTGAGGATCGGCCCGACCCAGTCGATCATCGCCCGCTTCACCTCCGGCGGGCAGGGCGCGCCGCCATGGACGATGTACTTCCAGCTGGAGAGGTCGAACTGGGCGCGCGCCTCGGCCGGGATCGCCAGCAGCCGCTGGAACATGATCGGCACCAGGTGGGAGTGGGTGATCCGGCGCGCCTGGATGGTGCGCAGCACCTCCAGCGAGTCCCAGCGATCCAGGAACACCACCGGGACCCCCGCCGTCATCGCGGTGCGCGTCTCCACCGTCAGCGGCGCGCCGTGGTAGGTCGGGCCCACGCAGAGCTGGACGTCGGTGTCGGGATCGTAGTTCGCCAGCGCCGCCGGCAGCAGGTCCAGCGGCTTCGGCCGCATCACCCCCTTGGACCGGCCGGTGGTGCCGGAGGTGTAGAACATGGTGCCGCCCAGGATGGGATCGGGGATGTCCGAGCCGTCGAAATCGGCGATCGCCGTGTCCAGGGACGGATGCCCCTCCGCCTCGCCGCCGATCGCGAAGCGCGCCTTGAGCCGGCGCGCCGCCCGGGAGGCCTCCAGCGCGGCGGGGAACCGCGTCTCCACGAATACGGCCCGGGCGTCGCTGTTCTCCAGCACATAGGCCACCTCTTCGGTGGTGAAATGCCAGTTGATCGGCGTCAGCCGGTAGCCGCCGCGCATGCTGGCGGCCAGGATCTCCATCACCTCGGCCCGGTTGCTGGTGAGGAAGGCGATGTGTTCGCCCGGCGCCACGCCATGAGCGCGAAGCAGGCGCACGATCCGGTTCGCCGCGGCGTTCACCTGGGCGAAGGTGCGCATCCCGAAGCGGTCATACACCGCCGGGGCGTCGGGCTTCACCTGCGCCCAGTGGCTGGTGACCATGCCGCGCGCGTCGGCGGCCGCGAGGCGTTCGAGGTCAGTCATCAAAGCCGGTCATGCTCGCCGCGTCTTCGGAGCGTCAGCGCCCGCCCCGCGACACCCTTAACACTGGCCGTCGCCGGAACGCACGTCGCGGGGGCAGATTTCCGGCCGCCGGATCAGGGACTGGTTCCGGCGTAGGACGCCCAGGGCGCCACCCGCGCCTTGCCGACCCCCGGCTTCGACCAGTCGCACACCCCGCGCGGAAAGATCTCTCGCAGACGCCGCCATTCCGCCGGGGTGAAGCTTACGGCGTAATCGCGCCGGTCCGGCGCCTTCAGCGCGCACTTCAGCACGTCCGCCGCCAGCGGCCCGCCCGCGACCATCCGCGGGAATCGGAAGGCCGGATAGATCGCGCCGCATTTTCCGCCGTCCGGATAGGCCTGCGCCTCGGCGATGAACTGCGGGGCCGCAGCCTTCGTCCAGCAGCCGTCCGTCAGCCCCGCCGGCCGCAGCCGCGCCGTCTTCTCGGCCGAGGCCGGCGCGGGGTCCCTGGCGAGCGCCGTCATCCAGTCCTGCATCAGCCGGAAACTCTCCGTCGCCTGCGCCCGCGCCAGCGCCGCCTCGGCCGGGTCGGCGGCGGCGCGCCGGGCGGCCAGGCCCACGCCGCCGCCCCACATCACCATGTTGCGCGCCGTCCCGCCGTTCCAGCCGGCGATCCGCGCGCGCACCGCGAAATGGTGGAAGCGCATGTGGTACTCCCCCGCCGGGTCGAGGTCGGTGTAGAGTCCGCCGAAGTCGAACACCGGGATCGCCGAAAGCCCGCCGCCGCCGCTCAGGGAGAGGCCGCTGCGGTAGGCCGCCGCGATCGCGGCGGGATCGCCGGCGTTGCGGGCCGGGATGAAGTTCGCATCGGCGTCGTAGCCGCCGACGCCCGCGTTGAGGTCCAGGAACCGGCCCTTGTCGATGACCCCGGCGTTCAGCGCCGCCAGGCCATACTGCACCCCCACATTGTCGAACGGCCGCCGCGCGACGCCGGTCGCCGGATCGCGGCCATAGACGTTGGCCGCCGCGTCGAACACCGTCGGGCGCGCACCTTTTGGCCGGGTCTTCGGGTCATACCGGAGGACTTCCGGTATGACCGGGCTGAACCGCGCCGAGACGTAACCGGGGATGTCGTTCCGGCCCGCGACCGGGTCGGCGCGGCCGGCCTGGTTGGCGTTGGCCGCCAGGCCCGCCGGGACGCCGTAGCCGCCCACCGCCTGCTGCTGCGCCGGGGTGAAGCGCCCCGGCTGCGTGGCGAAGTAGTGGCTGAGCAGGCGGCCGTCGAGGCCGGTCAGGGCGATGGAAAGGGCGTCGGGAAACAGCGAGCCGATCAGCACCCCGTCGATCAGGCCGGGGTAGGCGTCGGCGATCTGCAGTGAGGTGTAGGCTCCGCCGGAGGAACCCATGCTGAGCGTGTAGAGCGGCGGGCCCAGGGTCTCCACGACCCGTTCCTTGACCATCATCGTCACCTCGGCCGCCAGCACCGGGTTGCACGAGTTGGCCGGGTGGTTGAGCGTCGAGGCGAACAGGGCGTAGCCCTCGGCCAGGCGCGCGGCGTCCAGCACCTCGGCGCCCAGCGCGGACCCCTGGACGTACCAGCCGCCGGCGCAGCCGGTCCCGTGCAGGGCGATCAGCCGGCGGTTCCACACCCTGGAGAGGTCGCGCGCGTCCGCCAGCACCGCGAACTGGTAGATCGACCGGTCGACGACCCCCGTCTCCACCCGCACCAGAAACGGCGCGCGCACCCCCTCGACCGTCACAGCCTCGTCCACGTCCGGCGGCGGCGCGGTCGGGTCAGCCAGCGGCTTCAGCCCGTCGCCGCCCCGGGCCTTGTAGAGCCACAACACCCGCGTCGGCGCCTGGCAGGCCGGCGGTTCCGAGGGGCCAAGCATGGCCCCGTCGGCCAGCTTGAAGGCGGCGGTCTGGCAGACGAACGGCGCCTGCCGCGGCCCCGAGAAGATCGGCCCCTCGATGGGCCAATTGACGACGGCGAGCTCGGCCCGCGCCGCCCCGACCCGCGCGACCAGGCGGTTGCGGCCGGGTCGCAGCCCCTGCACCAGCCCCGTCATCGAACCTCCGGCCCCGGGCTCGGCGCGCAATGCGGCTGTCACGTCGCGGCCGTCCGCCTCCAGTTTCAGCCGCGAAAGGTCCGCGCCCCTGACCCGCACCAGCACATCGCCGCCGCTCACCATGTCGGGCCGCGTCGACAGCGCCTCGACCGTCAGGACGGGCTCCGGCGCCGCGCCCAGCAGCAGCAATCCCGCCAGCGCCGCCGCCATCCGCCGCCACATCATCCCCTCGCCTCCCCCTGGCTTCGCCATAGAGCCAGCCAATTCACGATATCGAATAAATCGATTGGGTCGATTGCGCCTGGGCGCTCATAGTCGCACCCGGCGGTCTGCGCCGCATCGCGCGGGCCAACGACGGGATTCCAAGGAGACCACCATGAGCCTCGCCACCAGCAAGACCCTCAACAACCTGAAGGACGCCTTCGCCGGCGAGAGCCAGGCGAACCGCCGCTACCTCTACTTCGCCCAGAAGGCCGACGTGGAAGGCTACAACGACGTGGCCGCGGTGTTCCGCTCCACCGCCGAAGGCGAGACCGGCCATGCGCACGGCCACCTGGAATTCCTGGAAGCCGTCGGCGACCCGGCCACCGGCCTGCCGATCGGCGGCACCTCGCTGAACCTGAAGGCCTCCATCGCCGGCGAGACCCACGAGTACACCGACATGTACCCGGGCATGGCCCGCACCGCCCGCGACGAGGGCTTCGAGGAGATCGCCGACTGGTTCGAGACCCTGGCCAAGGCCGAGAAGTCCCACGCCGGCCGCTTCCAGCGCGCCCTCGACACCCTGGACTGAGCCCAAAGCCCGAGGCCGGCGCTCCGCCGGCCTCGCCCCCTGCTTCATGAGGTTGGTCCGTGGCCGACAAACCCAAGGAGGCCGCCCGCGAGGGCGGGCTCGACGCTCCGTTTCGCCATCCCATCGCCTGGCGCGACGACGCCTACTACGACCTGAAAGCGGTCGAGGCGGAGATGGAGCGGATGTTCGACGTCTGCCACACCTGCCGCCGCTGCTTCAATCTGTGCGACAGCTTCCCGCGGCTGTTCGACATGATCGACGAGTCGCCCACCGGCGAGCTCGATAGCGTACCCAAGTCCCAGTACGCCAAGGTCGATGAGGCCTGCACGCTCTGCGACATGTGCTTCATGACCAAGTGCCCCTATGTCCCGCCGCACCCGCTGGACGTGGACATCCCGCACATCATCCTGCGCTACCGGGCCGCCAAGCGCAGGGCCGAGGGCGGCCAGTTCATCCGCGAACAGCTGGGCGAGACCGACCGCAACGGCAAGCTCGCCAAGCCGGTGGCGGGCCTCGCCAACTGGGCCACCGCGCGCAAGAACACCCCGCTGCGCAAGCTGCTGGAGGCGATCGCCCAGATCGACGCCGAGGCGGAGCTGCCCAAGTACCATTCCAAGACCGCGACCGACCGCCTGAAGGCGCCGTTGGACCCGGATCCCGCCGGCCCCGCCTTCGGCCAGCGCAAGGTGGCGCTCTACGCCACCTGCTTCGTGGACTACAACGCCCCCGACACCGCCGTCGCCGCGGCCCGGGTGCTGGCCAGGCAGGGCGTGCTGGCCGAGTTGGTCTATCCCGAATGCTGCGGCATGCCGCAGCTGGAGGCCGGCGACCTGGCCGACGTCGCCCACAGGGCCGAGCGCGTGGCCAAGGCCTTCGCCCCCTACATCGACCAGGGCTATGAGGTGGCGGCGCTGACGGCCAGCTGCGGCCTGATGATGAAGTTCGAATGGCCGCTGATGCTGCCGGAGAACGAGGACGTGAAGCGGCTGTCGGCCGCCACCCGCGACATCTGCGAATATGTGGTCGACCTCAACCGCACCTTCGGCCTGGCCCCCGGCCTGACGGCCCAGCCCGGCGGCGTCACCATTCACCACGCCTGCCACGCCCGGGCCCAGAACATGGGCGCCAAGTCGATGGAGATGCTGAAGCTGATCCCCGACACCAAGGTGGAGCTGGTGGAGCGCTGCTCCGGCCACGGCGGCACCTTCGGGGTCATGAAGGACACCCGGCCCCTCGCGGTGAAGGTGGGCAAGCCCACGGCGCGGCAGGCGGCGCAGAAGGGGTCGGAAACCCTCTGCTCCGACTGTCCGCTGGCCTGCAAGCACATCGGCCAGCTGCTGTCGGTGGAGATCCCCGACGGCCCGCAGCCGCGCCAGGCGCACCCCATCGAGGTGCTGGCCCGCGCCTACGGCCTGGTCTGAGGAGGACGCACAGCCATGCCCGCCAGCCTTCGCCGCGTCACCCGCGAGGACCTGCTGCCCGACGCCGAATTCGCCAAGGTCCGCACCGCGCGGCGCCAGGCCCTGCTGCCCGCCAAGCGCCTGCGCCGCGTATCGCTGGGCCCGGTCTGCACGGTCTATTTCGAATCCTTCGACACCATGCTGTTCCAGATCCAGGAGATGCTGCTCACCGAGCGCGGCGGCGAGGCGCAGGTCGCCGACGAGCTGGCGGCCTACAACCCGCTGATCCCGCAGGGCTCCGAGCTGGTGGCGACCATCATGTTCGAGATCGACGACCCGGTCCGCCGCGCCGAGACGCTCGGGCGGCTGGGCGGCGTGGAACGTTGCTTCTTCATCGATGTCGGCGGCGAGCGGGTCTCCGGCCAGCCGGAGGGCGACCAGGAGCGCACCCGTGCGGACGGCAAGACCTCCTCGGTCCACTTCCTGCGCTTCGCCCTGGCGGCGCAGCAGGCGGCCCGCTTCCGCGACCCCGCCACGCGCATCCTGCTGGGCTGCGACCACGAGGGCTATTCGCACATGACGGTGCTGACGCCCGCCACCCGCGCCGAACTCAGCCGCGACCTTGAGGCCACCGCGTAGAACGCGTTACCTGATTCCCTCCTCCGCTCATCCCGGCGAAGGCCGGGACCCAGATTCAGCCAGAGCGCTCGGTGGGTTTCACCTGGGCCCCGGCCTTCGCCGGGGTGAGCGGAGTTTGGCAGGCTTCATCAGCTGAGGCGTCGGGGAGAGCTCGGATGTTTTACACCTACATCCTCGCGAGCCAGCGCAATGGGACGCTGTACACCGGCTCCACAGACGACCTCGCCAAGCGCGTCTTCGAACACAGGAACGCGTTCGGCCGGGCTTCACCGCCAAGTATGGCGTCCACATGCTTGTCTGGTTCGAAGCCTTCGAAGACCGGGAAAACGCTTTCCGCCGAGAACGGCGTATCAAGGAATGGCGCCGCGCCTGGAAGCTGCGTCTGATCGAGGCGACCAACCCGGAATGGCGCGACCTCTACGACGACCTCAACAATCTCCTGAGCTTCTAAAAAACCTGAAGCACATCGCGCCACGCCCCTCCTCCGCTCATCCCGGCGAAGGCCGGGACCCAGATTCAGCCAGAGCGCTCGGTGGGTTTCACCTGGGCCCTGGCCTTCGCCGGGGTGAGCGGATTTGGGAGCGCGCAGCTCAGCGCGTCTCGAACTCCAGGCCAGCGAGACCGCCGGCCTCGCGCCAGGTCTCCAGCACCTTGATGAAGGCCCCCGGCCCGGCGCCGTACGGGGCGTTGCGCGCGTTGGTGCGGACCTGGCCCTCGTCGTTGTAGTAGCCTGGCGTGCACTCCTCGAAGAACCGCTTGCGCAGGATGGCCTTGCCCTCGGCGTGCGCCACCCATTCGGCCTCCGCCTGTGGCTCCACGTCCACCACGGCGGCCCCGCGCGCCTCGGTCTCGCCCACGATGTAGGCGGCGTGCCTGGCCAGCTCGCGCAGCATGTGGGTGATGTTGGTGGTCACGCCCGTCTGCACCCGGTGGAAGATGAACAGGTTCGGGAAGCCGCCGATCTGCAGCCCCTGGAAGGTCGCGCCGCCGTCGGCCCATTTCTCGTCGAGCGTCAGCCCGCCCCGGCCGCGGATGTCCTTGACGCCGCGGCTCTTGGTCCCGGCGCCGTAGTCGAAACCGGTGGCCCAGACCAGGCAGTCCAGCTCGTACGCCTTGCCGCCCGCGACGACGCCGCGCTCGGTCATCGCCTCGACGCCCTTGCCGGCGGTGTCGACCAGGGTGACGTTGGGCTGGTTGAAGCTCTGCAGGTACTCGTCGTGGAAGCACGGGCGCTTGCAGAAGTAGGCGTAGTAGGGCTTCAGCGCCTCGGCCGTCGCCCGGTCTTGCACGATCTCGTCCACCCGCGCGCGGATCGCGTCCATCTGCTGGATGTCGGCCAGCTCGGACAGCTTGTGCGCCTCGGCCGCCGGCCGGCCTTCAGCCTGCAGCTGCCGGCGGATCAGCAGCACCCGGCGGATCACGTCGGTCCAGCCGTCGTCCACCAGATCCTCCGCCTCCTCGACGTCGGAGACGGAAACCAGGTTGTTGAAGTTCTCCATCCGCCGCTTCTGCCA